>Ga0182017_10002278_pt1 | contig 14604 bp, 9 predicted proteins | sample 712E3DmetaG_FD_120492 | JGI IMG/M metagenome (GOLD analysis project Ga0182017, IMG submission 120492) | Permafrost microbial communities from Stordalen Mire, Sweden - 712E3D metaG | ecosystem: Environmental > Terrestrial > Soil > Wetlands > Permafrost | place: Sweden: Stordalen | collected... | reverse complement strand
TCGGCCCCCCACCCGCCACCCCCACCCCGCTCGCTTCCCCCTTCGGGGACTTCGGGACCTGCACCTTCCCCACCACACCCGCTCGCTACGCTCGCGCCCTCGCGCTCGGCCTCGCCAAACCCTCCCGCGATGGTGCGCCGCCGGCAAAGCCGGCGGGCTCCCCACGCGACTAGGGCTCACTTCCCGCGGGATTTCGCCGGCGTCTTCGTGGGGGCGAGCGCCGGTCTTGCGTCAACGCCAATGGCCACCTTCTCCTTGATCGGACGGCAGAGGGTTTCTTGGCAGATGACGAAGCCGGCCTCGGCCTGCACCTCGCTATGCCCCGCCTGGGCAGCGACCAAGGCCACATTGAAACGCGCGGTGGAATCCGTGCTGGCGGCGAGGTCAGCCCGCACCAGGCGCGACTTCTCGACGGTGATCCCCGGACCGGGCGTCAGCTTCAAAGTGAGCGGCGCCTCGGCATTGAGGTGCCAGCCTTTCTTGGTCGCGATGGCCACGCTGGCGGTGACCTTTTCGCCCAGGGTTGCCTTGACATTGCTCGGCTTGACCTCGTAGGCGTCGTCTGCCGCCCAGGCATTGGCACCAGCCAAGACCAGCCACGCGGCGCAAAAGGCCGTGAGACGGGTTGCGGCGTTCGCGGATCGTGTCGGGTGCGGGAACATGGACAAGCCCAGTCTATTGACCGGATCCCGCCTCGGCAAACCCGATTCGCGTGTTGCCCGAAAATCGGCTAACCTTACGGCATGCCTCCTCTCATCGAAAAGGCGGAACGTGCGCGCCAGTTTGCCCGGGCCATCGCCTCCGACCTGGCGATGTACAATGAGGCCAAGCTGGCCCAGGGCATCCAGGACGACACGCTTTTCGACCTGATGAAGGGCGAGATCGAAGAGGGCCGCACCCACTTCCAGTCGCGGGTGACGCCCGAGATCGCTTCCACCAATCTCTATGATCGCGCAGTGGTGGACATCCTGCTCAAGCAGCGCGGGCAGAACATCAAGTCGAAGATCTGGTGAGCACTGGTCTGCCTGAAGGTTTCGGACCGCGCACCTTCGTGGTTGCGCCCAGCGCGGCCGGACGGCGGCTGGACCTGGTGCTGGCGGCCAGGTTTCCCCAGGTCTCGCGCACGCAGTTTTCGCGCCACGTGTCCGAAGGGGCGGTCACGGTCAACGGGAAGTCGGCGGCGCCCTCACGCAAGCTGCGGAATGGCGAGGTCATCGTGTGGACACCGCCGGCGCCTCGGCCCAGCGTGGAGTTGCGCGCCCAGCACATCCCCTTGCAGGTGGTGTACGAAGACGCGTCGTTGCTGGTGATCGACAAGCCGGCGGGGCTGGTGGTTCATCCTGCTGCTGGGCACGAGGACGGAACTCTGGTGAACGCGCTACTCGCCCATTGCCGGGATCTGCGCGGGATCGGCGGCGAGCTGCGTCCCGGGATCGTGCACCGCCTGGACAAGGACACCTCGGGCCTGCTGGTGGTGGCCAAGGACGACGCGACCATGGTTGCCTTGGGCGCCGATTTCAAGATCCACCGGGTCAGGCGGGTGTACGACGCGCTGGTGGTGGGCCGGCCACCGCGTGCAGCGGGCAAGATCGATACCCTACACGGTCGCGATCCTTTCGACCGCAAGCGCTTCAGCACGCGGGTCAAGACTGGCCGGCGCGCCATCACCAACTGGCGGCTGGTGGAGGATCTGGCCCGGGCCGCGCTTGTGCAGGCTGAGCTGCAAACCGGGCGCACCCACCAGGTGCGGGTGCATCTTGCGGCGCTCGGCTGTCCCGTCTTGGGCGACGCCACCTACGGCCGATCCCCGCGCGACGCCGCGGTCCGGGAGATCGCGCGTGCCCTGGGGCGGCAGGCACTGCACGCACGCGTGCTGGGTTTTTTCCATCCCAAGACCGGTGCGTGGCTGGAATTTCAGTCGGAGCCACCTGCGGACTTCTCGGCGGCCTTGCGCAGCCTGCGTGTACTGGCGGCCGACGACCGCGCCAAGACGGAAACACGTACTCGGCCACAATCCCGGAAGGGAGGTTGATATGGAGACGAAGAGTTTTCCCGTCGAGGGCGGTGTTTCTGTCCCGCTGCTGGTATCGGCCAGCATCCCTGCGCCGTTTCGCCACGGCTTCAGTACGCGCGCCGGCGGGGTCAGTGCGGCGCCCTATGAGAGTCTGAATCTGGGCGGCAAGTGGGGCGATTCGCCGGAAAATGTGGCCGAGAACCGGCGTCGCCTCTTGGTCATCTCGGGGGCGCGCGCGATGTACGCGGCCTGCCAGGTGCACGGGGCGCGCGTGGTGCGGGTGACTGCCGGAGACGATCCAGATGTGGTGAAGAGAGAAGAGGCCGACGGGCTATGCAGTGACGGGGCGGGGCTTGGCCTGGCGGTTAAGGTGGCCGACTGCGCGCCGGTTCTGATCGCCGATCCGCGCACCGGTGCGTGTGCAGCGCTGCACGCCGGCTGGCGCGGGACCGTGGCGGGCGTGGCCACCGCTGGTGTGGAGACGTTGGCGAGGGGCTTTGGCTGCCGTCCGGAAGATCTGCGGGTCGCGCTCGGCCCCTGCATCGGTCCGTGTTGCTTCGACGTCGGGCTGCAAGTAGTGGCCGCCTTTGAGGCAGCCTGGCCCGGTGCGCGCGCGGCGGGCGTGGTGGTGGAGACAGCGGGTTTTCAGCCGCGTATCGATCTGCGCCGGTGTCTGCGCCTGCAGTTTCAGGAGGCCGGCGTCTTGCCTGAGAACATCGAGGTCAGTTCCGACTGCACCGCCTGCGACCCGGCTGGACGCTTCTATTCTTTTCGCCACTCTGGGCGTCTGACCGGGCAGTTGGTGGGATTCATCGTGGCTAGTCCGGGCTAGAGTGAAACCGTGGGTCCGGACAGACGGCTGCGCAGGCGCGGGGCGAACTTGCGCATGCGGTGGATCTTGTTCACCACGTCCATGTAGGCCAGGGCGGAGGCCTCGACGATGTCGGTGCTGGTGCCCACCCCGGCAAAGGTGCCTTCGGGCGCGACCGCCACGATCTTCACCCGGCCCTGCGCCTCGCGGCCGGCGCTGATGGAATCCAGGTGAAACTCGCGCACGGTGATGTCGAAGCCCACGATGCGGTCGATGGCCTTGGTGGTGGCGTCGACCACGCCGTCGCCGCTCGATGCCTCCTGGGACGCCTTGCCCTCGCACACGATGCGGACCGTGGCGGTGGGGATGACTGCCCTGCCGCCGGTGACGTTTAGGTATTCGAGCTTGTAGGCGTCGGCCATCTCTTCGGCGTTGGCCGCCTCCATCAAGGCCACCAGATCATCGTCGAAGATAGTGCCCTTCTTGTCGGCCAGGGCCTTGAAGCGCGGATAGAAGTTGTCGAGGTCGATGTCCTTCTCGGCGTAGCCTAGGCTTTCAAGTCGGTTTTTCACCATGTGGCTGCCCGACCGACTGGTCAGGTTCATCTTGTTCTCTTTCAGCCCAATCGACTGCGGAGTCATGATCTCGTAGGTCTGCTTAGCCTTGAGCACCCCGTCCTGATGGATTCCCGACGAGTGCGCAAACGCATTGCTGCCCACCACCGCCTTGTTGGGCTGGACCGGCATGCTGCACAGGTCGCGCACCAGCCTGCTGGTGCGCATGATTTCGTCGGTGGCCACATTGCAGGTGACGTTGAGGTAGTCCTTGCGCACCTTCATGATCATGACGACCTCTTCCAGGGCCGCGTTGCCGGCGCGCTCGCCGATGCCGTTGATGGTGCATTCCACCTGGCGCGCCCCATGCTTGACCGCGGTGATGGAGTTGGCCGTGGCCATGCCCAGATCGTTGTGGCAGTGGACCGCGATGATGGCCTTGTCCACGTTGGGCACGTTGTTCATCAGATTGTCGATGATCGCCCCGAAAATCTCCGGCGTGGTGTATCCGACGGTGTCGGGGATGTTGATGGTGCTGGCGCCGTTCTTGATGGCGGTCTCCACCACCCGGCAGAGAAACTCCGGCTCGGTGCGGCCGGCGTCTTCCGCCGAGAACTGCACGTCGTCACACTTGCTGCGCGCCAGCTTCACGCTTTGGGTGATGAGAGCCAGGATCTCGTCGGGTGTGCGCCGCAGCTTCTTTTCCCGGTGGATGGTCGAGGTGCCGATGAAGGTGTGGATGCGCGGCCGCTCGGCGGGCCTCACCGCTTTGGCACAGGTGAGGATGTCCTTTTCTACCGCGCGGGCCAGGCCGCAGATGACCGGCCCCTTGATCTCACGCGCGATGGTTTCGACCGATTCGAAATCGCCCAGTGACGAGATGGGGAAGCCGGCTTCGATAACATCCACCTGCAAAGTGGCGAGCTGCCGCGCGATGCGGATCTTCTGCTGAACCGAGAGACTGGCGGGCAAGGCTTGCTCGCCATCGCGCAGGGTAGTGTCGAAGATGACGACTTTGTCTTTCATGATTGCACTCCGTTGGGGCCTTCGCGCAGCCGAGCATACGTCTGTCAGCCCGGCCAGGCGAGGGTCATTTTGCGCGCAGGATGCGCGCCACAAAGGCGGGCCGCAAATAGAAACCGCACTTGCCGATCTCGGTGGGCTCGCCGGCAGGGCCAAAGGCCTGGCGCCGGTCAGCGGCATTGCGACCCTTGGGGCGCACTTGCAGGACTTGTCCTTGGTGGCCGGTAATCGCGGCGCCCCGACCGCGGCGGAAGTACCCGCGCACGAACAGCTCGAAATCTGCGCGCAGCAGGGCTTGCTCCTCCGGCGAGGGCGTCCACAAGCGCACCGCCACCACCCGGCGATCACCGACCGAGCCGAGGTCGTTGATATGGAAACCCTGGGAGGGTTTCCATGCCTTCCCGCGATGGTCCGCGCCGAGCAAAGCTCGGCGGCTCCCCACGCGACTAGGAACCTCCAGCCCCACCCACAGGACTTGGCTCAGCTTGTGGCGCAAGTAACTGGTTTCCCAGGATTCGCCGGCGATGACGATGGGATCGATCTGGCACACCGCGGTTGACTCGCGCGGGACCAAGTCGCGGTCCACCGGCACGGTCTTGAGCTCAATGCCTAGCTCCGCGAAGTCCTGCCCGCGCCCGGGAGCATCGCCCGCCCCCAGCTCGCGCTCGATGATCTGTCCCGACCAGCCCTTGGTCCGCACGCGGCCCGTGGGCACAGGCAAGCCCAGGCCATCCGCCAGCTCGGCCAGGGTCACGCCCACCAAGGCCCGCGCATGCGCGAGCAGCCGCTCTCGTTCAGTGATCGGCATCATTCTCGAAGCTAGCTGTTTCACCACAGAGAGCACAGAGAACACAGAGGTCGGAAAGAAGAAAGGGTTCGGATAGGCACCCTTCTTCTTCTTCCCCTCCGGTCCGGCTCTGTGGCCTCTGTGCTCTCTGTGGTGAAATAGGTAACTAGAAGCGGCTGCGCGCGCTCAAGGTCAGGCCGCCGGGCGTCCAACCCAGGCCTACCGAGGTGTCGGACGGGTTGTCACTACTGCTAGACCAGAGGCGATAGAGGAGCACGGCCTCCACCGCAGCAGCCGCGCCAGCGAGCCCGAACATGGCGTACGACGTATACGCTTCCGTCTTGGCGCTATCCCAAGAGGACTTGGACTGGTTGGGGTCGGTTGTGGTGTTGGCAGTGTTCATGTCACTGCGCGCGGCGACGTTTAGGATGATGGCCGTAGTCAGGGCCGCGACCGCAACGCCTCCGACTACCCATTCGGCGACGTGGAGGGAGCCATGAGCCTCAGGGAGTGGTTCGTTCACGTGAGGCGGCGGCTCGATAGGACTCGGCTTCTCGGGTCTCTCCTCCGGTGGTGGTGCCACGGGCACCTCGGGCTTCGCTTCGACTGGGGGAGGTGGCGCGGCCGTTGGCTCTGCTCCGCCGATATTCTCCTTGACCTCCCTGACCTTCGCTTCCAGCTCACCGATCTTGGACTGCACCTCATCCCGATCCGGAGCATCAGCCTTCAGGGTCAGATAGGCTTTGTACGACTTCAAAGCCAGTTCGAGATCGCCCGAACGCTCCGCCACTCGTGCGAGATTGAAAGCGGTGAAGGCGTGGGCCACCATCTTCATAGAGCAGGCATAGGCGCGCACGGCGTCGACGTCGTTGCCGGCGTTCTCGGCCGCCTCGGCCCGCGCGAACCATTCCTTGGCCAAGGCCCGCCGCTCTTCGGTTCGATCCGGCGAGCTGGCCGGGCACTCGGCCGCGCGGACAGCCGAGGCGCTAAGGACCGTCAGGCCGCACACCAAGAGGGAAAGCGAAGAGGTGAGGGAAGGAGAAACGCGCGAGTGTTTCATGGCTTTGACCAAAGCTCAGAATGGGTTTGACCGGCTTTCCGCAGGGTCTTGTGGTTTTGTTGGAAATGATGCGCTGGGCACCGGCAGGCATTATACCCGAATCTGGCGCATACCCATATCTAGCTGGTCCCTGCGCTTTTCTATGGGGGCGGACCGCAGCGTGCGACCGGTACCAGGAAACGCCGTCAGAGCGCGTCATCGCATGCCGACCGAGGCGGCACCGGTCACTGGCCGGGGGCGAGATAGCGCTCCGCTGTCCACGAGCCGTAAAGGTTTGTGATTCCGGTTCGGCTCCTGAAGGTGCTCAACCAGAGGCCCGGTCCTCCCGAGGCGGACGACGACGAAGCAGCCGCGCTGGTATCGCAGCCCAGCGCATCCGCATATCCGTCGCCATCGCGGTCGACGATTGGGGCTATCCCCGACAAGTAGAAGTCGAGATCCTGCCCGTCCAGCGCAGTGAAGCTGGCATCCAGCCGCTGGATGAGAGCTTGCAGGCCTGACAGGCAGGCCGCGCTCAGGCAGCCGCGTGCCTGCCCCACCTCAGCACACAGGAGTGAATCCAGGGCATCACAGCCTCGCAGTGTCGTCCCGTTCTCGTCGCGCCTCGCCAGGTTCGCCAGGACCTCAACAAAGACACTCACGTCCGCAACATCAGCATGCAATCGAGTTGCGAGGCTGGACGCGGCGAAAGTGAAACGAGCGGCGGAGCCCAACTCCAACGTGAAACCGTGAGGATTGGAAGCGGTGCTGATCTCGAGCTGACCAGCCCGGGACACGCCGGGAACGAACGCGGCTTCTCGCACCGAGGGCGCCAGGCTCGTCATGGCCAGCAACGAAGGGACATCGGCGTTGGGCAGCTCGATGGCGGTCAGGACATGATCGATGTTGAACGCATTTGCGGAGCCGTTCGCGGTCACGGTGAGTGTCGACTCGATGACAAGACTGGTGAGGGCCTTGCCGAGTTCATCTGGCAGTTTTTTCAAACGCAAGTCAGAAAGCGAGGTGGCCGGGAACAGGGCGTAGACTTCTGCGTCCAGGCTGGGCTTTCCCGAGCCATCGAGCTGATCTACACAGGCTCGGGAGCCGCCGCTTGCAGCCCTGCGGTCAGCCAGCAGCGCGCCGAGGGGACCCTCGCCTCCGGGGACCGGCTGGCAGTCAAGCGGATCGTCCGCACTGGTGCCACTGAGCGCGTCGATGGTGCAGTCGAGCCACAGCCGCGCTGGGTCGCAGGCGTCGTTGGACAGGTCTTTCCATGTGTTCTGGGCAGAAACGGTTCCCGGCAGTGGCGGCGCGAGGGAGAAATTGGACACCGCGTGGAAGCTGCCCGCTGGGGAAGGGTAGATCCATGCCAGCGGTAGCTGGACGAGCATCGGCTGCTCGGAGGAGAGACTGGCACCCAACAGGTCCGAGCATCCTTGCGCCACCACGCCTTGGTTGTTGTCGACGGCCAAACCCAGCACCGCGTGGACGCCGCTGGCAACCACGTTGGTGAAAATTGCCGGTGGGTCGCCGAGAGGCAGGGGTCGCACCCCTCGCATGGGAAGGGCGGGATGGGCGGGCGAAACGCTTGCGCAGGTTGTGTCGTCGTAGAAATAGATGTTCGTCACGGTGGCGGAGTTGTCGATGGGCGATCGGTCGACAAAGACGGGCAGGATCTCGACAATGGCAAGCGCGTTGGTGGTGACGAAGATAGGAACGTCCAGGTGGATCGGATCCTTCAGGGGGTCAACGTCCCTGACCGAGGCTCTTACTTCGAACTTCAGCGGCTCTTGCCCTGCTGCCTCCTTGCCGGCGATGACCTGCAGCGTGACCGCACCATCGCCGTCGGTGAGGGCACTCGCAAAAGAGAGCCGTGCGCCCCCCGAGTCGGGCGTGTCCTCCTCGTCAATGATGGAGAAAGACATGACCATCCCCGGCACTGCTTCCCCTTGCCGCCCCAGCAGGTGGAACACCAGCAACCGGCTCCCGAAGGGCGGGATGGCAACGGTGTCAGAGGTGGCTTGAATGGAATGCGGCGCTACGGTTGCCGCGTCCGGCATGGGCAGAAGCGCGCGATTTGAGCATGCCGCGACCAGGGCGACGAACAACGCCCAGCACCTACGCGCAGGAAGGCATACGAAGGGACCCATGGCGAGCGGCCGAAGATGAAGGTTAGCACAGCTTCGCGTCGTTGATCTTGCCGGCCAAGGCGAGTAGACCGGGGCGTGCAAGCATGGCCGAGTTCGCGCACCTCCACCTGCACACACAGTACAGCCTGCTCGACGGGGCCATACGCCTGGACGAGCTGTTTCCCCGGCTAATCTCGCTGGGAATGAAGCAGGTGGCGATGACCGACCACGGCAACCTGTTCGGCGCCCTGCAGTTTTACGAGAAGGCGAGAAAGCACGAGGTCAAGCCCATCCTGGGCTGCGAAACCTACGTGGCCCCCGATCGGCTGGAGAAGTCCGAGCGCAAGAGCCACCACCTGGTCCTGCTCGCCAAGGACAACGTCGGTTGGAAGAACCTCGCCTACCTCAACTCGATGGCCTACCTGGAAGGCTTCTACTACTGCCCGCGCATCGACAAGAAGCTCCTGCGCGCGCACCGCGAGGGGCTCATTGGCATGTCCGCCTGCCTGGGCGGCGAAGTGGCGCAGACCATTCTGCGCGCCGGGCCGGGTGCCGCTGAGATGGTGGCGCGCGAATACGAAGACATCTTGGGCAAGGGGAACTTCTTCCTGGAGATCCAGCCCAACGGATTGCCCGAGCAGGAGAAGGTCAACGCTGAGCTGATCATGATGTCGGCGCGCACAGGGATTCCCCTGGTGGCCACCAACGACTGCCACTACCTGGACCGTCAGGATGCGCACGCCCAGGAGATCCTGATGTGCGTGGAGCAGGGGCGCACGCTTGCCGACGAGAAACGGCTGCACCACGACACCGACGCGTACTACCTGAAGTCCGGCTCGGAGATGGCCATGCATTTCCGCGACGTGCCGCAAGCGCTGGAGAATGCGGCGCGCATCGCCGAGGCGTGCAACGTGACCTTCGACCTCGGCCAGACCCACCTGCCGCGCTTCCAGGTGCCCGAGGGCTACGATGCCGAAAGCTATTTGACCGAGCTGGCGCAGGCGGGGCTGGAGGCGCGCCTACAGGCGTTGCACGCCCGTGGCCAGAAGCCGGACCCTGATCAGTATCGCGCCCGCCTGAAGCTCGAGCTGGGCGTCATCCAGAAGATGGGCTTTGCCGGCTACTTTCTCATCGTGTGGGACTTCATCCGTTTCGCCAAGCAGAACCGAATCCCGGTCGGGCCCGGGCGCGGCTCAGGCGCCGGCTCGCTGGTGGCGTACTCGGTGTGCATCACCGACATCGATCCCATCGCCAACAAGCTGCTCTTCGAGCGGTTCCTCAACCCGGAACGCAAGTCCATGCCGGACTTCGACATCGACTTCTGCATGAACCGGCGCGACGAAGTGATCGGGTATGTCACGCAGAAATACGGCAAGAACAACGTGGGCCAGATCGTGACTATGCACCAGATGAAGGCGCGCAGCTGCATCCGTGACGTGGGCCGGGCCATGGGCTTGCCGGTCTCCGAGCAGAACCGGGTGGCGACCCTGGTGCCCGAGCCGGTGCAGGGCAAGTCGCCGCCCATCAAGGATGCCATCGAGCAAGAGCCGCGGCTCAAGGCGCTGTATCAGGGCGAGCACCGCGAGCTGCTCGACATCGCAATGAAGTTGGAAGGGCTGAACCGCCACGCCGGTATCCACGCGGCGGGCGTGGTCATCGGAGAGAAGCCTTTGTGGGAGTACGTGCCCTGCTTCCGTCCCGAGGAGGGCGTGATCGCCACCCAGTTCGACATGAACGACGTGGCCAAGGTGGGCCTGGTCAAGTTCGACTTCCTCGGCCTGAAGACCTTGACCGTAATTCAAACTGCGGTCGATCTGGTCAACGCCGACCGGAAAGCCCACGGCGAAGCGCCGCTGGACATGGCCGCCATTCCGCTGGACGACGCCGGGATCTACCGGATGATCTCGGCCGCTGACGTGACCGGGGTGTTCCAGCTTGAATCGTCGGGTTTTCGCGACCTGCTCAAGAAGCTGAAGCCCGACTGCTTCGAGGACATCGTGGCCGCGGGCGCGCTCTACCGGCCCGGCCCCATCGAGGGGGGCATGGTGGATGATTTCGTCGAGCGCAAGCACGGCCGCAAGCGGGTCGAGTACCCGCACCCGGTACTGGAGCCAATTCTCAAGGACACCTACGGGGTCATCGTGTACCAGGAGCAGGTCATGCAGATCTCGTCGGCCATGGCAGGCTACTCGCTGGGCCAGGCCGATTCACTTCGCCGGGCCATGGGCAAGAAGAAGGCGGAAGCCATGGCCGAGGAGAAGGCGCACTTTCTCGATGGCGCCGCGGGGAAGAAGATTGATGCCAAGGTCGCCGAAGGCGTGTTCGACCTGATGGAGAAGTTTGCCGGCTACGGTTTCAACCGCAGCCACTCGGCGGCCTATGGCCTGCTCACCTACCAGACCGCGTACCTCAAGTATTACTATCCAGTGGAGTTTTTCGCCGGCTTGCTCACCTGTGGCAAGGACAAGACCGACGAGGTGGTGAAGTTCATTGCCGAGGCGCGCGCGCAGGGGATCAGCGTCTTGCGCCCGGACATCAACGAATCTGGCGCGGATTTCACCGTGGTTCCCGAGGAGAAGATCGACGAGGAGACGCCCAAGCGGGGCAAGAAGAAGGCCGCGGAAGCAAAGAGGCGGGCGGCGCCCAAGAACGAGCGCATTGCGGGCAAGGCCATCCGCTTTGGCTTGGCCGCGGTCAAGGGCGTGGGCGAGGGCGCGGTCGAGATGATCACTGAGGCGCGCAAGAGCGGCGGTCCTTTCTTGTCGGTCACCGACTTCTGCCTGCGCGTGGACATGCGCAAGGTGAACCGCAAGGTGCTGGAGGCGTTGATCAAGGCCGGTGCCTTCGATGGCATTGCGGTGCAGAAGGGGGTTAGCCGGGCGAAACTGTTTTCCGCCGTGGCAGCGGCACAGGAGAGCGCGGCCGCGGCCCAGAAGGAACGTGACACTGGGCAGACCTCGTTGTTGGGGTTGTTCGGGGGCGGGACTGCGGCTTCGCCTCAGCCCAACCAGGATGTGTTTGGTGAGGGCGAGGAATGGACACCCAAAGAGGTGCTCGCCTTTGAAAAGGAGAGTTTGGGCTTCTACATCAGCGGTCACCCCTTGGACCGGTTTGGCGGCGAATTGAAGCGTTTTGCCAATGCGACTACGGCCAATTGTACTGAACGGGGCCCGCGCGCCGAGGTGATTCTGGGCGGGGTGGTGGGCGAGTACCAGGAGCGTGTGATCAAGGGCGGGACAAGTAAGTACGCCTTTTTCAAGCTGGAGGATCAGGTCGGCACCATCGAGTTTCACGTGGCCTCGGCCAAGCTCAACGACTATCGTGACGTGCTGACCAGCGGCGAGCCGTTGTTGATTACCGGCACAGTCGACGCGCCCTTTGGCGAAGGCGAAAGCGCGCGCGAACGACTGCGCTTCATGGATGCCAAGCCGCTGGCCTCGATCCGCGCCGAACGCAGCAACCTGATGGAGATCCGCCTCAATGCGGATCTGGTCACGGATGAGCAGATGTCGACGCTGCACAAGCTGCTGCGCCAGTTCCCCGGGCCGTGCCACACCCGGTTGCGCCTGGAGATCCCCCAGCGCAGTGAGACCGTGCTCGACCTGGGCGACGACTTCAAGGTCGCCGCCGCTGACGAGCTGCTAGCCAAGCTGGAACAGGTATTCGGGGAGCGGGTCGCGGTGCTGCGGTAGGTGAGAGGGCGGCCAAGAAGACGGACGTCGTGGCCGTGGTCGTGGCCGAATGTCCGGTCAAGTACCTGAAATGACCTCGTTGCTGATAACCCTCCAATGTGGAGGCAACCGCACGCGCACAAGCCGCAGCAGCGGGCCCGGTCTATTCTTGCCGGAGAAGATCGCGCTGTACCAGGTGGTCCAGCAACACCTGCTGACCTTCGAGCCGGCGGCTTGGGAGCCAATGTCGCCACGGGCAAGGTCATGTTGGACACGGACAGATGCGAGCTGCGTAGTCAGCCCCATTGCACGCTTGGCAGTCGTACTCGCTCCCATGCGGGAGCGCGTTTGCGCCAAGTGATGTGCACGGGTTGTACCATTCGCTCAGGCTCGCATTCGCGAAGTCGCTCGACGCGTTCGATCCGCCGCCGATCTTGCCGCAGAGCCGCTTGCCCACCCCTTTGCAGTAGGCATGCGCGTCGCACCACTTCACACACGGCTGTGGCTGATTGTCGAAGTTGCTCTGACACACATAGTCGTTTTTTTCATGTGGTCAGGATCCGGCGCAAGAGTCGTATTCCATGCGCAGTCCGAGGTCTTTCCGCGGCAGACGGCGCTGGGTTCTGGTTGAGCCATGTCTCGTGCTGGATCGCGGCACTTCCGTACTGTCGATGGCAATTGACCCTTGTTGCCGAGTAGCTGCCCCTTATGGATAACAGGGAGTCTTCCATGAAGTACAAACACGCCTTCTCGACCGTCTTCCTCTCAGCGACGCTTGTCGCTTCCGCTTGCTCAACAGACTCGCCCAAGTCGACCGGCAGTACCGGCGGTGGGACGCAGAGCTCGGGCGGCTCGGTGAGTAACGGAGGTGCCGGGGGCAGCGGTGGGCAGACCACGCCTGGTTCGGGAGGAAGTGGCGCCGGCGGTCAAACCGTGCCGCCTGCTGGCGGCAGCGCTACTGGTGGCCAGGCTGGCCGAGCCAGCGGTGGCGTGGCCACCGGCGGCCAGGCTGGCCAAGCCAGTGGTGGCGTGGCCACCGGCGGGCAGGCTGGCCGAGCTAGCGGTGGCGTGGCCACTGGTGGTGTCGTCCCTGCCGGGGGCCAGGCCGGCCGAGCCAGCGGAGGCGTGGCCACCGGCGGTGTGGTCCCTGCCGGGGGCCAGGCCGGCTCAAACCCGGGTGGGGCCGGTGGCTTCATCCCATCCACAGGCGGCCAAGGGGGCTCCGTTGGTCCGGGAGAAGGCGACTTCAGCATGGATCCCGGCTGGCAGTTCATCAAGCAGGACGTAAGCGGCGCCCAGGCCACCAGCTTCGATGACAGCAAGTGGACTCCGGTCAGCACGCCGCACACCTACAACGATACCGATTCCTTCAGAGGCTACATCTCCCACAGCGGCGGCGACCACGGCTTGTACCAAGGAGCGGCCTGGTACCGCAAGCATTTCAAGATTCCGACTGCGTACCAGAACAACAAGGTGATCATCGAGTTCGAGCGTATCAGGCAAAGCGCCAGCTTCTATATCAATGGAACCGCAGTCGGCACCTACGCCGACGGCGTCACACCCTGCGGTATCGATGTCACCGGCAAAGTCAATTTCGGGGACACCGAGAACGTTCTCGCGGTTAGCGTCAGCAACGGCGGTGGCGGCGGCTACTACTGGAACGCGAATGCAACCAACCCGGACTTCGGTGGATTGGTGGGACATGTCTGGCTGCACCTGCCAGGCAAGATCTACCAAACCTATCCCCTGTTCATCAACCTGCAGACGTCGGGCACCTATATCTACGGGATGAACTACACCAACATCACCAACAACACGGCCAAGGGTGACACAGGCGATCTGACCCTGAATGCGGAGGCCGAGGTGAAAAACGAATCCGGGAGCGCGGCGAGTGCCACCTTGGGCGTCAAGGTGATCGATCCCACCGACGGTTCGACGGTGACGACATTCTCAGGCACCGCCGCCTCGCTGTCCACCACTGCCGCCACCACGCTCAAGGCGAGTGGGCCTTTGACCGGCGCCAAGTTGTGGAGCGACCTGTACCCTAATCTTTACACAGTCGTCACCACGTTGACTGTGGGCGGGACGGTGGTCAACTCACGCAGCACGGTCACTGGTTTCCGCAAGGTCGAGTTCAGGGGAGGTGCGGGCACCGGCGGCATTTATGTCAATGGCCGCTTTGTCTATCTTCTCGGCTTCGCCCAGCGCGCTACCAATGAATGGGCCGGACCGGGCCAGGCCGTGCCCGACTGGATGCATGACTACAATGCCAAGATGATACGGGACGCCAACAGCAACTACATTCGCTGGATGCACGTCACGCCACAAAAGGTCGACGTCCAATCCTGTGATCGATACGGCGTGATCAACATTGCTCCGGCGGGGGACAAGGAGACGACCAATCCTACGGATGCGCAATGGCAACTGAGGATGGCGGTCATGAAACCCATCATGATCTACCTAAGAAACAATCCCAGCGTGTTCATGTATGAGGCCGGCAACGCCGCTGTGTCTGCCGCCCAGATGGCAGACCTGAAGACTCTCAGAGACACGTGGGATCCAAACGGTGGTCGTGG
>Ga0182017_10002277_pt1 | contig 14607 bp, 12 predicted proteins | sample 712E3DmetaG_FD_120492 | JGI IMG/M metagenome (GOLD analysis project Ga0182017, IMG submission 120492) | Permafrost microbial communities from Stordalen Mire, Sweden - 712E3D metaG | ecosystem: Environmental > Terrestrial > Soil > Wetlands > Permafrost | place: Sweden: Stordalen | collected... | reverse complement strand
TGCGGGCTGGAGCGGGATGCCCGCTTCGATTTTCCCGCGGGCATCTTCCGGCTGGCGCAGATCCCGGTGTCGGTCTGGCAGAGCGGCGATGTCTTCGCCCGGGCGTATGTCCGATGGCTCGAGATCCAGCGGTCTGCGGAGTTCGTCCGTGACCAGTTGCGGGCTCTGCCGGACGGCCCGATCAGTGCCCAGGCGGGTGAGCTTCTTCCGCAGCAGCTTGCGGTCACGCTGGTGGAGGGCTGGCGTGGGGAGATCTGCCACGTCGCCCTGACAGACGACCACGGCCGGCTTCTCCATTACAAAGTTGTGGACCCCTCGTTCCACAATTGGATGGGGCTGGCCATGGCCCTGCGCAACCAGGAGATTTCCGATTTTCCGCTCTGCAACAAGAGCTTCAACCTGTCCTACTGCGGACACGACCTGTGAGGCCGAGATGCTGAGGGAGTTCGCCGCCCGCATCAGACAGGGGTATCGGACGATGTCCTATCCGGAGGGCAAGCCGGTCCTCCCGGACCGTTTCCGAGGCAAGCCGGAGATCGACTTCTCCACCTGCGACGCGAACTGCCGGGCGTGCGCGGCCGTGTGCCCAACCGCCGCCGTGACATGCGAAGCCGGCACGCCAGCCCTCGATATGGGGCGCTGCCTCTTCTGCGCCGACTGCGCTGCCGCGTGTCCCGCGGGGGTGCTACGATTCACGGGCGAGCACCGGCTGGCCGCCTGGGTGCGAGGGGACCTGATCTTGCGCCGCCCGCAACCGGCGTCGGCGCCACCCGTGGATGTCGCCCGGCTACGCATGTTTCGCCGCTCGCTCCAGCTTCGCCAGGTCTCGGCCGGGGGCTGCAACGGATGCGAGGCGGACGTGAACGTCCTGAGTACGATCGTTTTCGATCTCGGACGGTTCGGAATTCAGGTCGTAGCTTCCCCGCGGCATGCCGACGGGCTTCTGATCACCGGGCCGGTGACCAAGAACATGAAATCGGCGCTGGAGAAAACCTACAAGGCCCTGCCGCCGCCGCGCCTTGTGATCGCCGTGGGCGCCTGCGCGATATCGGGAGGGCCCTACGTCGATCATTCGGAAGTGCACAACGGCGCCGCCGGCATCGTGCCGGTGGACCTCTTCATCCCGGGCTGCCCCCCGCATCCCCTCACCATCCTGGACGGGCTGCTGCGCCTGAAGTCGCAGGGGACGTAGCGGCGCGAGCGAGCGCAGTCGCGCACAGCTCGAATTCGATGGATACAGGTCCGAATCCCCAATGAGGGTAGGGCAGAATTGGCGCTTGACTTTGGATGAGAGGGTGTCTTATGTATGGTTCGCCTATGTTGAAACTCGTTCAATATGGGGGAACGCGCATGCCTCGATTCCCGTCGCCCGCTGTCTTCACTCCTCGCTCGTTCCTCGCAGGCTTATGCGCTCCCTCGGGAGTCCGGTGTGGCCGAGCCGGCGCGGCGTGTCCAACCCCGGGCGGACGCTTCCGTCACATCCCCAGACAAACCATAGACGACTTTGCCGGGCCGGCTCACGAGAGCATTTCAAACCGGATTGCACTGATTCGTCCTAACGCTGCCTCCGCTTTGTAATGCTCTCATCAAGTGGGTTAAACTTCCACAAGAGTACGTAACGTCTCATGTGTTGAGTCAGCCAGGCTCATGCCGGTGGCGACGCACTCCGCACCGAATGCAGCGCCCGCCACTGCCAGAGGACCGAGGCGAATTCAACCAACCTGGACCAATGTGCACCGGCGGAAGCGGGCACGGTTGCCTGATCGGCATCGCCTGACCGTCGAAAAAGAGGCCGCCGGGGGGCAAGCTCCCAGTCCCGACCCACTCACCAGGTCAGGGTTTTATGGGCAAGAAATCGTCGGAAGTGCTGGGGCCATCGGGGGTTGCGGAAAATGCTGTGAGATTATACGTACCTATGTGGAAGCCTAACCTACCATGAACACCCCGAAGCAGGCAGGGAGAGGCAAAGTCGGGACGGAGTGAGGAGCGGGGAGATGCGTGACAGGCAGGCCATCCCGGCGACGGCCAGCCCCGGAAAAAGACTGCTGAAGACCAAGGCACTCGCCAGGCGACCCTGGTGGCCCGGCACCGTGGGCATCGCGCTGGTCGGGGTCGTCCTCCTCCTCGCCCTGCTCGCCGCCGTGGCACCCGAACTGCTGCCGATGCGCCCTGCGTTCGACGACGACACTCGGAAAGTCGCGGCCGCCGTCATCTTCGCCGCCAGCTATCTGGGGCTGGCCATCGGGAGGATTCCGGGGCTCAGCATCGATCGGGCCGGCGTGGCACTCGTGGGCGCCTGCCTGATGGTCGCTTCCGGTGCCCTGCCGCTTGACGAGGCCTACCAGGCCATTGACCTCGACACGCTCACGCTGCTGCTCGGCACGATGATCGTGGTGGCCAGTCTGCGGCTGTCCGGCTTTTTCGCCGTCGCCACCGCGGCGGTGATGCGGCGCGCCGGGCAGCCGCTGTTCCTGTTGTGTGTGGTCACCGCCACCTCCGGCCTCTTCTCCGCCTTTCTGGTGAATGACGCGATCTGCCTGGTGCTCGCCCCGCTGGTGCTGGAGCTGACCCTGCGGATGGGCCGCAATCCGACGCCCTACCTGCTGGCGGTCGCGCTGGCCTCGAACGTGGGATCGACCGCGACGATCACCGGCAATCCGCAGAACATCATGATCGGGAGCTTCTCCCAGATTCCCTACACGTCGTTCGCCTGGACGCTCGGGCCGGTGGCGGCGGCGGGACTGGTGATCACGGCCGGACTGGTGGCCCTGTTCCACCGCGGGGAGTTCGCCGGCGGGGGCAAGCTCATCGCCGTGAAGCCGAACATCCGCGTCAACCGCATGCTCGTGGCGCGCGCGTTGCTGGCGGCCGCGATGCTGGTCGCGTTCTTCTTTGCCGGCCAGCCGCCCGCCAAGGCCGCGATCATCATCGGCGGCCTCCTGCTGCTGACGCGGCGGGTGAAGAGCGAGCGGGTCTACGCCGAGATCGACTGGTCGCTCCTGCTGATGTTCGCCGGGCTGTTCATCATCGTCGCCGGGGCGCAGCGCATGCTGCTCACCCCCGACGTGGTCGCCGCCGTCGGCCGGCTGCACCTGGATCAGGTCCCCATCCTGAGCGCGGTGACGGCCGTGCTGTCGAACCTGGTCAGCAACGTTCCGGCGGTGCTGGTGATGAAACCGTTCGTGGCCCCGTTGGCGCATCAGGACACCGCATGGCTGACAATTGCCATGGCGTCCACGTTGGCGGGCAATTTCAGCATCCTTGGTTCGATCGCGAACCTGATCGTGGTGCAAAAGGCCGCCGAGCGCGGGGTCAAGATCAGCTTTTGGGATTACTTCCGGGTCGGGGCGCCGCTCACCGCCATTACGCTCGTGCTCGGCACGTTATGGATGTGGCTGTGACGCCGGTCACAAAAGGTGGTCGCTCGCTCGACGCCATCAATTTCCTGCTCTCCGATGTGCGCGGGGCGCTCGGGCCCTATCTGAACGTCTTCCTCGTCACGCAGCAGCATTGGAGCCAAGCCGAGGTGGGCCTCGTCACGGCGCTGGGCGGATGGCTCGGTCTCGCCGTGCAGACGCCGATCGGCGCCGCGATCGACGCCACGCAGAGGAAGCGCGGTGTGATCGTCATCGCGCTGGCCGTGCTGGCCGCCGGCGCCCTGTGCATCTACGCCTTCCCCCGCTTCTGGCCGGTGCTCGTCGCCAACGTGCTGATCGCGGTGGTCGGAGACGTGTTCAGCCCGGCGGTGGCCGCGCTCACGCTCGGCCTCGTCCGGCAGCACGACCTGGCGCGGCGCATGGGCCGCAACGCCGCCTTCGACCATGCGGGGAACGTCGCCATCGCGGTGGTGGCCGGCGCAGTCGGCTGGATGTTCTCGCAGCGCGCGGTCTTCCTGCTCGTCCCGGCGTTCGCGGCCCTGGCGGCGGCTGCAACGCTGTCGATCCCATTCGCCGCGATTGACCAACGCCGCGCGCGGGGCGCGCGAGAGGTTCAGGACGGGGAGCCGACCACCGACGTCGCCAGCGTGCGCGTCCTGCTCGAAAGCCGCCCGCTCGTCATCTTCGGCGTCTGCGCGCTGCTCTTCCACTTTGCCAACGCGCCGCTGCTGCCGCTGGTCGGGCAGAAACTCGCCGTCGCGCACGGGGCATGGGCGACGGCCATGATGTCGTCCTGCATTATTGCGGCGCAGTTGGTGATGGTGCCGATCGCCCTCCTGGTGGGGCGGACGGCCGACACCTGGGGGCGGAAGCCGCTCCTCCTGGTTGGCTTCGGCATTCTGCCGCTCCGGGCGGTGCTCTACCCGCTGTCCGACGCCAGCGCGTGGCTGATCGGCGTCCAACTGCTCGACGGCGTCGGCGCAGGCATCTTCGGGGCGCTGACGCCGCTGGTGGTGGCGGATCTGATGCGGGGGACCGGGCGGTACAACGTGGCCCTGGGCGCGGTCGCCACCATGCAGGGCATCGGCGCGGCGACGAGCGGCCTGGTCGCCGGGTTGATCGTGGATCATTTCGGCTACGCAGCGGCGTTTCTGACGGCTGGCGCCGCCGCCGCGGTCGCGCTGGCGGCGCTGGCAGTTGCCATGCCCGAGACCGCGGAGCGAAGTCTCGCCGCTCGAGGACCCGCACAAACCTAACGAAGCCCAGGGGGAGCGGCCAGCCCAGGTGTCGCGAAGCGGGACCTCATGTTGGCGATGCCCACGACGTCGCCATGGGGAGACGAGCGTAGACCGGATCCTTCGGGTATTGCCGACCGCTCTGAGCGGATATGGCGGCCCTTGCGGGATCGAAGCGTTGTGCTATCCCGAAGGGGCCGGACACCAGTACTCGCAGTGTGCGGTCCTCCTCGCGTAGGGAAGAGGGGGCGTCAAGAAAGGGGAGGGGAGAACCAATGAAGGCCCGCCACGCAGAGACCGCGGCTTCTGACACTTCTGCCAGTGCCGGGTTGGGGCGCAATGTCATCGCCTTGGGCTGGGTGGCCTTCTTCGGCGGCCTGGCGCAAGACATGATTCTGCCGGTACTGCCGGTGTTCTACACGACGGTGTTGGGCTTGCGCACAGAATTCATCGGGGTGATCGAGGGCAGCCTGACGACGGTCGTCAGCCTGGCGCGGATCGGCGCGGGCTATCTGTCCGACACGCTGGGACGGCGCAAGGCGATTGTCTTCATCGGGTACGGCCTCTCGGCCCTGGGACGCTTCGGCCTCGGGTTCGCGGGGTCGGGTGGAGCGGTCTTGGCGCTCCGTCTGAGCGACGGACTGGGCAAAGGGGTCAAGGACGCCCCGCGGGACGCGCTGGTGGCCGGGGCGGCCGGCGACCGGACTCTGGGGTTCGCCTTCGGCGTGCAGCGGACCCTCGACACCCTCGGCTCGGTGGTCGGCCCGGTCCTCACCTTCGTGTTTCTGAAGGTCTGGATCGACCAGCCGGGTCCCACCTACCATGCGCTGTTTCTGATTGCCGGACTCGTGGCCGCGATTCCCCTGCTGATCATCGGCGTGTTCGTCCGCGAGCGGCGCGCGGCGGTCACGAAGCAGCCGCTCTCCTTGCGCGTGCTTCGGGGACCGTTTGCCGGATTTCTGGCGGTCATGCTGCTGTTCACGCTGGGGAACTCCTCGGACGCGTTTCTCATCTTGCGCGCCCAAAGCGTGGGTGTGCCGGTCGCGCTGATTCCCATCGTGTACGCCGTGTTCAACTTGGTCTCGGCCCTCACGGCCATCCCGGCGGGACGGCTCGCCGACCGCGTGGGCCGGCGGCGGGTCATCGGCTACGGCTGGGGCGTCTATGCAGTGGCGTATCTGGGGTTTGCGCTGGCGACGGCTCCATGGATGATCTGGGGGCTCTATGCGTTCTACGGGTTGTTCTATGCGCTGACGGAGGGCTCGGCCAAGGCGTTGGTGGCGGAGTTGGTTCCGGACGCCAGTCGGGGTGCCGCCTACGGGCTCTATAGCGCCGCGATCGGCGTGATGGCGCTGCCGGCCAGCGTGATCGCGGGTGTTCTGTGGACTCGCATCTCGCCCGCGGCCCCCTTTGCCTTCGGCGCCGCCCTGGCCACGGCCGCAGTGCTCGGGTTGACGCTCGTGCCACAAGTCGTGGTGGGCGATCGTCACAACTAGTGCTGTACCAACCAGGGACACTCATGAAAGACAAGATCAAGGCCGTCCCCGGTAAAGATTCGTGTTCGACCGTTACTCTTGGTTGAGGTTAAACTTCCACAAAAGTAGGTCAAATTCCCACGAAGGGTGGGCGATCGGATTTCCGCTTGACACGGCTCGCCCCTCCGCGCTATGCGTCCATGCGGTGCGGGAAAAGCCTCGATGGGCAGCCGCTGCCGGCGAGTGCGCCACCGTTACGCGCGAGCCCGAAAGGCAGATACCCATCATCTTGGTAGGTGTCTTACTTCCTCATGCCGCAACAGTCAAACGGGGCGTATCGGGCGCCGCCATTCTCTCGTGGAGGGAACATGAAGACGCGCGGAACGAGCAATGTGGATGATCATGATGGCGCAGTCGGAACGCCGGTGATCTTCGTATCCGAGAGAAATATTCCCTCGGCCATCTATGCGGCGATGAAACAGGTTCTGGCAAGGGGGAATGCGATACGCACCCAATACGACAGGCGAGACCCCGAGGGGCATTTTATCGATCCTCCCAGCCTGGATGTCAGCTCCGCCATACAGATCATCAATCCGTATGCACAGCCCAGATTTCCGAAGTCGAGTTGCGTCGAGATCGGGAAGTACATCGCGGAAACCTGCTGGGGGGTGAAAGATCATCTCGTCCTCGACCAAGAAGAGCTGATGGAGAAGCTGGCCAAGGGAGAGTTCGACGAACGGACGGAGACTCACTGGCCCTATACCTATCATCAAAGGCTATTCGCCTATCCGGCCTCGAACGGGAAACGGATCAATCAAGTTCAAAAGATGCTGGAGAGGCTGGCGGAAGAGCCGATTACTCGGCGAGCGACGGCGATCACCTTTGTCCCCGAGATCGATCAGTTCATCAAGGGGGATCTGCCGTGCTTGCAGAGGATTTCCCTGCGATGCACGGAGGATGAGGCGGGAAGACTGTATCTCCACATGAACACGCATTGGCGCTCCAGGGATCTATTCAATGCGGCCGCCGACAATATCATCGCCATGACGTTCTGGCAGCGGGAATGGGCGGCGGAATTGTCGCTGATGATGGGCAGGGATGTCGTCGTAGGAAGATACAAGGATTTCGCCGATTCCCTACATATCTACGGACAGGTGCTGAGGAGTATGGATGTAGAGAAGATGGTCGCCAAATGGAATGCCCTTCCCGAAGAGGAAAAGGGATATACGAGCGAGGATGCGAGAGATCTTCTGGTGATGCCGGATCTGGAGAAGCTTCTTGCCGAGGACCCGCAATGGCACTTTCCCCAGGAATCCAAGGACAAGATCGTCAGTGAAATGGAGCGGATGAGACGGGGGGAGTACCTTCCATAGGGGCGGGGCGGACTCGCGTTTCCGGCTTGACACGCGCGGGCGCAGCGGGGCATGCTCTGCGAAAGCACGGGGCGCGTCCTGCCACGCGTCGTGGGTCGGAAGCTGGTTGCACATTTAGCCGGGGCCACCAGGGCCTCCCTTCGACGCCTAACCCTCGTCGAAGCCAGCTCCCTCTTACCCCGGGTCGCCCCGCCCAGAGCGGGGCTCCGTGCCGGGGACGAGGTCGCCCGCGAGGGCGGCGCTCCGGGAGACCCTGGTGGCCCCTGGTATCGTAGGTGAACGCTTACCATTCGTCAGCCAGCCAAGAAGGGAGAAGAGCGATGATGCTTTCGAGGTACAGCTTTGGAATCGGCGACCGGTTTGCCCATCAGGGCGTCGCGCAGCTCAGGGCGATTGTGGAAGCCAAGGTGCTGGGCGCGGACGTCGTGCCGGTGTGGAACAAGTCGAATCGGGAACACCTGATCGTTCACACGCATCCCGACAGCGTGCGCGCGGAGGCCGACGCCGCGGTGAAGGCGTTGGGGTGGAAGGGCCCGTACCACGTCGACGCCGACCACATCGGCCTCAAGACCGTGGACAACTTCATCAGCGCCAGCGATTTCTTCACGCTCGACGTGGCGGATTTCGCAGGTCAGGCGGCCCCGGAGGCGGAGATTCAGGACTTCGTGGCGCGCTATCGCCGCTATGCGACGACGCTCGCGATTCCGGGAATTGAGCGGACATTGGTCATTTCCCAGCAGGACATCACGGACATCGCGAAGAAATACCTGCTGGCGGTTCGAGAGGCGGGGGCGATCTACCGCCACGTCGAGGCTGCCAAGGGGCGCGACCGGTTCATCACCGAGGTCTCGATGGATGAGACGGACAAGCCGCAGACCCCCGTGGAGCTGCTCTTCATCCTGGCCGCCATCGCCGACCAGAAGATCCCGGCGCAGACGATCGCCCCGAAGTTCACCGGCCGCTTCAACAAGGGGGTGGATTACGTCGGCAACGTCGTCCAGTTCGAGAAGGAGTTCAACGAGGACCTGGCAGTGATCGCGTTCGCGATCCGTGAGTTTAGCCTGCCTACCAATCTCAAGCTGAGCGTGCATTCCGGCAGCGACAAGTTCTCGATCTACGGCCCGATCGCCCGCGCGGTGCGGAAGCATGGCGCCGGGGTGCACGTCAAGACGGCCGGCACGACGTGGCTGGAAGAAGTGGCGGGGCTGGCGCTTGCGGGGGGCGACGCACTCAAGATGGCGCAGGAGATCTACGAGAAGGCATATGGCCGGATGGAAGATCTCTGCAAGCCGTACGCGGCCGTGATCGACATTGATCGGGCCATGCTGCCTGATCCGAAGACGGTCCGAGGATGGTCGGGGATGGAGTATGGCGCGGCGCTGCGCCACGACCAGAAGCGCCCCGCCTACAATCGCCACTTCCGGCAACTGATCCACGTGGGGTTCAAGGTGGCGGCGGAGATGGGCTCCGCGTACTACCAGGCGCTGGACGCCCACGCCGACGTGATCGGGCGGCTGGTGACGGAGAATCTGCTGGAGAAGCATATCAAGCCGCTCTTCGTGTAGCGCTAGCCGTAGCCCGGCGAATGAGACGAGATGGGGATGAAAACCACCAAGTACTTCGACCACGTGCGACGGCGCCCTGATCGTGCTATGATCACTGATGCGTGGATCAGTGAAGTTGTTGATAAACCAATAGAAACAGTGGTCCAAGCAGATGGGCGGTTCAAGAAATGGGCATTCATCAAGGATGCCGAAAGGTATCTTCGGGTCATCTTGTTGGAGGACGGCGAAACGATCCATAACGCGTTCTTCGACAGGGGATACACGGAGAGGGGAAAATGAAAGTGAAGTATTTCGCTGATACCGACACGGCATTGGTCGAGTTTACTGACAACGCGGTCGATGAGACCAAAGAGATCAGTGAGAACATCTACGTCGATCTCGATGGCAAGGGCAATCTCGTAAGCATGACCATCGAGCACGCGAGAGCGAATGCTCGTCTTCAGGAGTTTTCATTCGTCGAAGTTGCCGGTAAGGCATCCTAAGCGCGCCGAAGAAGGCGATGCACCTGACGGTCGTTCGCATATCCCAGTTCCACAGAAGAGGTTCGTATGCGCGCCCGCAGGTGATCGCTGGCCGTTGCGCGGGCTCGGCACGCAGGTGGCTTGGGCGGTCTGGCTTGGGTTTGTAGGCTCGGGTCCCTCACTAATCCGGATGAATCGGGACGCCCCTGCGGGACTCGTCGCGGGGGCGTGCTTTTTTCGGGTTGTGATGCGAGCAAGGGGCCACGGGTATCATCCTGGGCCTTCGCGACCATGCATGAGCTGACACAGGGAGCCCTGGCGGGATTGGGGTGCGGCCTGAACTGAGCCGTGACCAGCCTCGTGGTCCGCACGCTGCTCGAACGAATGAGCCCCGCGGGGATCAGCGCGGTGCGCTCCACGGGCGGAGGGGGTATCCTTATTGTCTTGGCGTTTGTGGCCGGCGAGGGGCCGGCGATGCTTCACGCGCCGCTCTGGGTCGTGCTCTCGCTGGCCATCGCCATTGTCGTGGGCATGGGAATCGGGGACACCGTCTTCTTCCGCAGCATGGAGGAGCTGGGGGTGACCCGGGCCCTCACGCTCAGCCTGCTCAATCCGCTCCTCACGACACTCACGGGCATTCTGGTTTACCGGGAGCCGCTGACCCTCCTGCGGCTCGCGGGCATCGGTCTGGTACTCGGCGGTTTGGTTCTCATCGTCTCGGGGAAGGGGGAGAAGGGTGCCGGGGCGGGCCGTGCGAGCCGGCAGGGGCTCCGCATAGTTTTTCTGGCGGCCGGGTGCTGGGCCCTCTCGGCCACGATCGCGAAACCCGCCCTGCTCGAAGTGCCGGTTCTTGCCGGGACGGCCCTTCGGATCCCCATGGCCAGCCTGGTCCTGTGGCTCACGCCCTGGACGCGAGGGACACTTGCCGCCTTGCGTGAAAGCACTCGGGGGGAGCGGTGGCGGCTCGCCGCAATCTGCTGCCTGAATGTCATCGGCTCGGTCCTGTTCACGGTCGCCATCCGGTCGGGCGGGGTGGCGATCGGTAACGCCCTGGCGTCCACATCCCCGCTCTTCGCGATTCCTCTGGAGATCCTGGTCCTGAAGCAGCGCCCCTCGGGGCGCACCATCGCGGGCGCCGTCTTGACGGTCGTCGGAATCGCTTGCCTGGGATTCTAGCAGCGCAGGATCGCGTCCGATCATGCCTGCGCTTGGTTCGAATCCTTGGCGGGGAGCCGTCAGGCACCCGAACCCAGACACACCTTGGCCCATCGCTGAGAGGCTCCGTGTTCTAGTCGCGCTCTTTTTTCGACCCCCTTCAGCCGCCTAACTAGCAGTAACCAAACGCGAAGGCGTGACCGCAAGCATAACTCGGGTTCAAGCGCTGATCCGAAACCGGAATCCTACACTATGGTGTGCCTGCAATCCAAAGCGCCCCCGCGATTTGAATCGGCGACATGTGAGCGCGAGTCAGTTTTCGGAAGGCTGAAACACAGACTCCCGCAGTGTATTTCTAGCCCCCGTGTTACATCGGCGGCGGAAAAGTCGGCCCGCCTCTCGCGCTTTTCATCGGTGACGCATGAAATCACCGGTGCCACCGGTCGTCGGTTTGCCCTTGCGTTGTTTTCCGATGAGGGGTACCGTCATCCCCGAACGAACGGCGCTCCCCGGCAACTGATCCGGAGGCGCGGTGATGCTGGCTCGAAAGAGCTGGGTACGTGAATCCGACGGCCCTTTAGGGATGCTCATCCCGAGAGGGCCACTCTGTTTTCAGAGAAAGGAGGCGCTGAGGCATCCGTGCTGTTTTCCTTCCGCCGAGAGCAACCGCAGTCACACCCGTAGCGCAGAAGCAATCCCCTCCGTTAACAACCCCATGGCACAGGAGGCAAGTCATGAATGCTGGAATGGATCGGAGAGAGTTTCTCGGGGTGTCCATGGCGGCGGGCGCACTCCTCGTTGTGGGGGAGGCTACACAGACGAAGGCGATGGCGCAGGGGATAGGGCGCATCTCGGAGGCCGAGCAGGCAACGATTTGGTTCCTGACGGATAATTACTACGATGCGAATAGAGCCGATACGAAGATTACCAAGCGGTATCGCTCGCTCCCCGGCAAGTCCATGCACGCGGAGCATGGGCTCTCCTTCTATATCCAGACGGTCGTGGACGGCAAGGCCAGCGTCTGTATGTTTGACTATGGACTCGACCCCTCGGGCGTGATCAACAATGCCGCGCTGCTGGGGCTCGATTTGGCCAAGCCGAATGCTTTTGGCTTGAGCCACGGCCATTACGATCACTTCACGGGGGCCGTGACCATCTTCAAGCAGAACCAAGGGCGGATTGCCGGAGGAACACCCTTCTACGTCGGCGAGGAAGCCTTCGCGCATCGGTACTCCGTCCGTCCAGGGAACCCCGAGCCGCAAGACCTTGGCCAGTTGAGGCGGGAGGATATCGAAGCGCTCGGTCTGAAGGTGGTCGAGATCAGTGAGCCGACGGAAATCATTCCGGGAGTCTACTCCACGGGGAAGATCGCACGGGTGACGCCCTACGAAAAGATCCCGCCGACATTTCTCATCGACCGGGATGCAAAGCGCGAGTCGGATGACTTTCGCGGGGAGCAGGCGCTCTTCCTCAATATCAAGGGGAAAGGGCTGGTGGTCCTTTCAGGCTGTGCCCATTCCGGCATTGTCAATGCGGTCAAGCAGGCGCAGAAGATTGCCGGCACCGATCGGCTCCATGCGGTGATGGGAGGATTCCACCTCATCAATGCGAAACCCGAGATCATCCAAAAGACGGTGGCCGACATCAAGGCTATGGGCCCCGACCACATCGTGCCCGCCCACTGCACGGGATTCGAGGCGATCGTACTCTTCAGTAGGGAGATGCCGGACCAATTCACCATAAATACGGCGGGAACCCAGTACAACTTCCCGGCGTAGAGAGAGTTAAGCCACAGGTATACGCTCTTGCGGAAGGGCTACCGCCTCCAGGAGAAGGAAGGAGAGCCGGCAATGAGGAACCTCTCCCTTCTCGTAGCCATCGTGGCGTCTTGCACGCTCGCGGTTCTCGCCTGGGCAGCGGATGGTCCGTCGAAACAGCTGGCGGTGCGAACCGAACTGCATCAAGTCCAGGCGCTGACGCTTTCGGATCAGCAGTTTCTAAAGGGTGAGGGTCTCGGCACGCCGGTGACCATCACCGGTCAGTTGCGGATTGCCCAGGGGTCTGGTCGTCTCCCGCTGGTCGTGCTCCAGCATGGCTCCTCCGGCCTTGGGGCAAATGTCGAGGTCTGGTCGCGAGAGCTGAACGAGCTGGGCATTGCGACCTTCGCGCTCGACGGGTTCACCGGGCGCGGACTCACCGAGGTAGGCAGCAATCAAGCCTCGCTCAGCCGCCTCAATTTCATCCTGGACATTTATCGGGCGCTCGGGGTTCTCGCCAACCATCCACGCATCGATCCCGCCCGCATCGCGCTGATGGGGTTCTCGCGCGGCGGACAGGCTGCGCTCTATGCGAGTCTCCAACGATTCCACAAATTATGGAATAAGTCCGGACTGGAGTTTGTGGCCTATGTGCCGTTCTACCCGGACTGCATGACAACCTTCCTCACCGACACCGACGTTCTCAATCGCCCAATTCGTATCTTCGGCGGGACGTCCGACAACTATAATCCTATCTCGGCCTGCAAAGCCTACGTCACGCGGCTCCAAGCGGCGGGCCGTGACGTCGAATTGACTGAATACCCGAATGCCGCGCACGTCTTTGATAATCCGCTCGCCGCGCGGCCGCCAGCTGTGGCACCCACCTTCCAGACCGTGCGGAACTGCAAAATCCAAGAGGAGGCCGAGGGGCGTCTTATTAACGTGGAGACCAATCGGCCCTTCACGTACACTGACGCTTGTGTCGAACGTGGCCCACATTTGGGTTACGATCCCGCTGCCACACAAGCCGCAAAAGTGGCGGTCGGGACCTTACTGAAAAAGATGTTCAAGCTCGATTAGTTGGGCGCTTGACGCCAACGGCACTGACCTGCGCCCCGTCAGCGGTCGGCTCGACGCCAATCGTGTCCCCCAGCACGTTCAGCCTCGGAAGGAGGAGATCATGCGCAAGCAAATCCTGGCATTCATGATTGTAGCTACGATGGCGATGGCTGGTCCCGCTAGTTCCCAACAGTCTCCACCGACGTCCGAGCTGGCAAAACGAATCGAAGCGATGGTCAACAAGGCGGCCGCGTTGGTTGAAAGCCAAGGCAAGGCCGCGTTTGCCCAATTCAGAGTCCGCGGTAGCGAGTGGTGGTTCGGGAACACGTATCTCTTCGTCTACGATAAGGACATGAACGTGTTGCTGAACCCGGCGTTCCTGGCGCGCGAAGGCACCAACGTGCATGGCGATAAGGACGCCAACGGCAAGCTCTTCCACGACGAGTTTATGAAGGTGATTCGGTCCCAGGGCGCGGGCTGGGTGGACTACATGTTCCCGAAACCTGGGGAGACCCAACCCTCCAAGAAGTGGAGCTACGTGAAGGCAGTGACGATAGACGGAACGCCGGGCAACCTGATCGGCGCGGGCTTCTACCCGGAGTAGCCTATGGTTCTCGAAAACTCGTAGCTATCGCCTGTGGGATACTCGCCGACCCACGTGTACTCCTGGTGCACACTGGTGCACAGGAGCCTCAAGAACAGCCTGAATCGGCCTGGAGCAGGCTGAAAAGTGTGAATGCGCCAACTACCGGACAGGGCAAGGTATTCTGGAACAGATGGGAATGAACGACAAACCCGGGCTCTAGCTTACAAGCAGGGGGTCGGTGGTTCGACGCCAGTTCTGTCCACCGTTAGTGGGACGGGGCACTTCCAAGGGATTAAGGACAATGACTATGTCCACTATGCTGCAAGCGCCGGAGAATGGGAGCTAGGGCAAAAGGCATTAAAGAAGGTCCGTGGGACCAGACCTTGCCAGGACAGTGAGTCGTGCGAGGCCCTGGGCCTGGACGGTGTGCTGCCCGTTGCGGCGTCCGATCTCACAACCCGTACGACCGAAGGGAGGCATGTATGGCTCGATTGGTCTTTGCTTTGATGCTGGTGCTCGTCCTAGTAACTCCAAGCCTCGGACAGCAATCTCTCGTCGGAACCT
>Ga0182017_10002276_pt1 | contig 14611 bp, 10 predicted proteins | sample 712E3DmetaG_FD_120492 | JGI IMG/M metagenome (GOLD analysis project Ga0182017, IMG submission 120492) | Permafrost microbial communities from Stordalen Mire, Sweden - 712E3D metaG | ecosystem: Environmental > Terrestrial > Soil > Wetlands > Permafrost | place: Sweden: Stordalen | collected... | reverse complement strand
TGCGTCCCTTTGCATCAACCTTACAGGTGAAGTCTCCAATGAAAATTGTCATATATTACTATTTATGAATGCGATGTAAAAATACATAATTTTTTACCACTTGCTACCACTTTTTCCCACTTTTTACCACATTGTTAATATCTTTTTATACATACAGGCCAAATTTGACTGTTTAGAAACGAATCAAAATCAAGCTGAATGTCGCCTACAAGTTAAAAAATGATTTTTTTAAGTTAAATGGGACTTTAAACCAAAATTTCAAAGGCGATGGATGGAAAGTGTTATTCGAAAGAAAGTATCCTATTTTAAAAGTTATGTTTTAACTTGAGAATAACGATTTACAAAAAACTTATTAATTGATTGTAATATAGTTATGATTTAAATAAAGGATTGATTTGCACAATCATCAAATATTGGGGGCCATTAACTGACTTGAATAGAAAGGACGGTTTTGCAAGGCTTTTTCGGGTGTAGTTATTTCAGAACATTACAATCAGTTCAGCCATTGGGAAATTAATTAAAAAAACTTTACTTTTAAGGTTGGATATTGCTATTCTTAAAATTAAGAAATATCAAAAGTATTCTCATAACTTCTTAACTTGAATTGGGATATAGTGAAAACATATTAGCGAAATAAATACACTTATGGTGTTTATAAAGTAGTTGGGCGCAAGGTTGAAACTGCTTTTCGATAGATTCGTTCCAATTTGAGAAAATCATGCTTAAAAAAACAAAAACATAATTTTATTTGATTTTGGATAAGGGTAAACTTGTATTGAGGCATCATCTACCAAAAGCAATCTTGTTTAATAATCTAAAAAATGAAATTATGAGAACAACTATTTTTTTAATTGTCTTTACCTTAATTGTCATTTTTGGGTGCAAAAAAGAGAATACAGTAGTTGATAAATATTATCCACAGGCCAACCAAATGGATACCATCATCCAAGTCGGTCTTACCCGAACCTATAAACTTCACGTGCCTGCTTCATATTCTGGAGCCAATAAAACAGCTTTAGTTATTGCCTTGCATGGTTATACAAGTTCGGCGACCGATTTTGAAAACCAAAGCCGATTGGACGACAAAGCTGATGTTGAGGGGTTTATTGTAGCTTATCCGAATGGATTACAATATCCATGGACAACAAGTAATCCACGAGCCTGGAATGCCGGAGGCGAATATGGAGTCTGGACAGGGGGAACCGACGACGTTGGGTTTATTGACCAAATGATTGAGTTAATTTGCAGACATTACACCATAGATAGAAACCGAATTTATGCAACAGGTCATTCAAATGGTTCAATGATGGTTTATCGTTTGGGGTATGATTTATCATGTACAATAGCAGCTATTGCAGCTCATTCAGGCCAGATGATTTATAAGCAAACAAAAGCTCCTGCATGCAAAATTCACATCCTGCATTTGCATGCTTTAGATGATAACGCGGTTCCATATTACGGAGATCTATCACAAAGCATCTTATGGCCAGCGATTGATACAGTGCTTTATCGGTGGGCATTTTGGTCGTCGTGCAACACAAAACCCGACACCATTTTTCACAACTCCGATTATTTGATAAAAGCATGGATATGTTCAGGAGATACTCTTATTAAGTCGTATGTATTGAATAAAGGCGGGCATACATGGTTCACAAAATCAAATTCAGTCATTCAGGCCAACGATGTTATTTGGGAGTTTTTTAAAGCGCATCCTAAGCAGAACTAAACTTATGCAACAGCCTAGATGTTTTAAATAATAGATTCGGATAAAAGTAAATGAGACTTTGATAAAAGCGTTTTTATCTCTGGTAAAGTTGCATGAAGCTATTTCATACTTGTTGATTTTTTGCCTTTTAGGATATTTATATCAAACCAAGCGCGACAAATTGCAAAATGGATTTTTCTTTGGATTGTCAATTATGTTGATTTTTACGGCTCGATTTTTCATTGAATTTGTCAAGTAAAGACAGGTTTCATTAGAGGAATCGATGCAGTTTGATATGGGATATTTGCTAAGTTTACCTTTCGTCGTTTTAGGAATAAGTTTCATGATTATTGGAATTCTAAAGACAAGAAATAATACCCAGCACCCAATCGTGTAGACCGCCCTGTCAGAGGATTATGACAGGGATGGCCTCTCCCACCACCGAACGTAAGGATCTCGTACTCGGCGGTTCATCAGGTATCAGTGCCTTCGCTCTTTACACCAAAAGCACCTTTGTCTTTGTTTAAAACAAGGCTAGCAAACTCGAAGTTTGGACCTCCTTGTTACATTAGGGACAACCTGATGTTCAGCCCTTCACTGGTTCATTGAGTCCTCCGTCTATCTATGACAGCTCGTTTTACCAGCTACTATGGCCTCTGCTGACCTCTCACCTTTGCCAACACATAGACGGCGAGATCTCCCCTGGTAATAGCTTTTCCGTTGTTCATGCTTTAATTGTTTTTTAAGGTATTCACGGTCTCGCTGGTGCTCGGCACCTCCGATGCCTGCGGTCCCGATTATGAGGTTTGTTTGTATAATTTTTATTTGGAAATAGTTGTCTGAATAGTTAACTTTGTGCGATGGATTTTGAACGTAAAGTACTAGCATATAAAAGATATTTCCTTGACTTTTATGAGAAGCAGCCTGATAATGTTCAAGCCAAAATTGAGTGGACATTAAAGTTGATTCAGATAACCCGACAGGTTCCAGATAAGTATTTTAAGCACATGGAAGGGACTAAAGGACTTTATGAAATCCGAGTTGAAGTAGGGAGCAATATTTACCGGATATTCTCATTTTTTGACCATGGAAATTTAGTGGTTTTGGGTAATGCCTTTATGAAAAAAACGCAAAAAACACCAAAACAGGAAATAAAAAAGGCACTTAAAATAATGGAGGATTACAACAATGAAAAAGGCAGAAAATAAAAGCATTACATCATTAGATGAGATTATTAATAATAAATACGGTAAACGGGGAGCTCCTAAACGTGAAAAATGGGAACAGGAGTTTGAATCATTTAAACTTGGAGTTTTATTAGAAGAAGCCAGAGTAAAACTTGGCATGACTCAAGAAGAACTTGCAGAAAAATGTGGAACAAATAAATCGTATATCTCTCGAATTGAGAATAATTCATCTGATATTCGACTATCGACTCTGATGAAAATTATTCAGCAAGGATTGGGGGGGCATCTAAAACTAACCTTGCAAATAAAATAAAAATTGCACAGGCGGTAATCGAGGTACTTTAATCTCCTTTACACTATTTTTTTTTATTTTTAGCCACCTTAATTAAAACCGATATTATGGATATTACTGTCGCTGATGAAAAATTTCTTGACATTGAAAAAGCCATCCGGCAGAAAAATGCCAATCTGCTTAAGATTTTACCCAAATTTTTAATTAGTTATGTTAAACGTATTGCTCACCAGGACGATTTAAATGATCTGGTTAATAATCACAGGGAAGAATATGGATTGACTTTCGTAAAAAGTATGCTGCATGACCTTGGAACACATTGCGATGTGTTTGAAGTGGAAAATATACCTGAATCAGGACGCTTTATATTTGCAAGTAACCATCCTTTAGGAGGTTTGGACGGCATGGTCTTTATGGATATTGTGGGCAGAGTGCATCCAAACCTAAAATTTATTGTCAACGACCTATTGCTGAATATCAAAAACCTGGAGCCAGTATTTATTCCAGTGAACAAACACGGACGGCAATCCATTGAATATGCAAGATTAATAGAAGACGCATACGCATCGGATATACAAATTTTATATTTCCCTGCCGGCCTATGTTCGCGGAAAACCAAAGGACAGATTATCGATTTACCATGGCATAAAAGTTTTATTGCTAAGGCAGTACAATATAAACGCGACATTATACCGGCTTACTTTGAGGGAAGCAATACTAATTTCTTCTATAACTTGGCAAATCTCAGGAAATCGCTGGGTATAAAGGCCAACGTTGAAATGTTGTATTTAGTAAATGAAATGTATAAACAACGCGGAAAACCAATTAAGTTAACATTCGGAAAACCAATCCCCTACACTACCTTCGACCAATCAAAATCAACGACAGAGTGGGCCGCTTATGTGAGAGATGTGATTTATTCGATGAAGAAATAACTTTATCAAAAAACGTCTCGACTTAATATTCGAAGTGGCTCTGCATTTATTGAACTTCTGTTAGCTGGAGATATACAAAAAAACGCCCCGACTTATCGGAGCGCTAGTGTTATGCTTGTGCGGCAGGGCCGCCAAAGTTCATGGGTATAACCCCTGACCCGAAGCCTTCAACATTTTTTATTTGCCCATGTGTAGCCTCGTACTTAGCAATGTTTTCCTTCAGCGCAAATAACAAACGTTTGGCATGTTCCGGTGTCAGGATAATCCTCGATTTCACTTCTGCCTTTGGTACACCAGGCATAATTCTTACAAAATCTACCACAAATTCCGAAGAGGAATGAGTAATTATAGCAAGGTTACTGTATATTCCCTGGGCTATATCTTCTTTCAGTTCAATATTGATCTGATTGGGATCTTCCTTTTCCTGCATATTATAAAATATTAAAGTTTCTTTAGCCCTCTCCCTATTGGGGAGAGGGTTGGGAGAGGGGCACCCTATTTATCTTCTTCGATCACTTCCTCCTCCTCTAATGATGGCCGCTTAACATTCACCAGCTTTTCGTAGTCTTCCATTGAGCCCACAACCACACGCTGGTATTCGCGACCACCCGTTCCGGCAGGAATGAGGTGACCTACAAGTACATTTTCTTTCAATCCTTCTAAGGTATCGACTTTACCAAAAATAGCAGCCTCATTAAGTACCTTTGTGGTTTCCTGGAACGAAGCAGCCGATAAAAAGCTCTGTGTCTGCAATGCAGCTTTGGTAATACCTTGTAATATTTGGCATGAAGTAGCCGGAACAGCATCACGTGCTTCGATAGATTTAGCATCACGACGTTTAAGCAGTGAGTTATCGTCACGAAGCTTACGGGCCGTAATAATCATCCCAGAACGAAGAGGTGAATCTCCAGCTTCAATTACAACCTTCTTTCCATAGATATAATCGTTCTCGTCCATGAATTCCCATTTGTCCACTACTTGTTTTTCGAGGAATTTGGTATCGCCTGGGTCTACTATTTCAACTTTACGCATCATTTGACGCACAATTACTTCAAAGTGCTTGTCGTTGATCTTCACACCCTGCATACGATATACTTCCTGGACTTCATTGACAATATATTCCTGAACTGCAGTAGGGCCTTTAATGGCCAGGATGTCTGATGGCGTAATAGCCCCTTCAGAAAGTGGCGTACCAGCCTTCACATAATCGTTTTCCTGCACCAGTATTTGACGCGACAGGGGTACAAGATACTTCTTCACTTCACCACTCTTCGAGGTGATAGTGATTTCACGATTTCCCCGCTTCACCTTGCCAAACGATACTTCACCATCAATTTCGGAAACAATAGCCGGGTTTGATGGATTACGTGCTTCGAACAATTCGGTAACACGCGGCAGACCACCAGTGATGTCACCTGTTTTACCAACAGCACGCGGAATTTTCACAAGAATATCTCCGGCATTTACTTTGTCGTTCTCATTAACAATTATATGAGCACCAACAGGAAGATTGTATGATTTGTGTATATCCCCTGCCGATATTTTCACCATTGGGTTCTTGGTTTTATCCCTTGATTCGATAATTACTTTCTCGCGATAACCGGTTTGTTCGTCCGATTCATCACGGAATGTAATACCGTCCATCAAAGCTTCAAACTCAACTTTACCGGCAATTTCCGAAAGAATTACTGCGTTGTATGGGTCCCATTCGCAAATCTTGGTTCCCTTCTTCACTTCATCGCCATTGTTAACATATAATTTCGAACTATATGGAATGTTATGTGTTGAAAGAGTGATACCTGTGTTCTTATCTATAACCCTCATTTCACCCAAACGTCCGAGAACAACATTGTATTTTTTACCTACCTCATTGATACGTTCGATAAAACGTAATTCTTCTATCTCAATAACACCATCGTATTTTGTAATAATGCTTGATTCAGTAGTAATATTCGATGCGGTACCACCCACGTGGAATGTACGCAAGGTCAACTGTGTACCGGGTTCACCAATTGACTGTGCTGCAATAACACCCACAGCTTCTCCAAATTGAACCATACGACCGGTAGCCAGGTTACGTCCATAACACTTAGCACAAACCCCTTTCTTCGATTCGCAGGTAAGCACTGAACGAATTTCAACCTGCTCAATAGGTGAATCTTCAATCTGTTGCGCAATACTTTCAATGATTTCCTCACCAGAAGAAACAATCAATTTACCTGTAAGAGAATGATAAACATCGTGTACTGCAGTACGACCAAGAATACGTTCGAAGAGTGACTCAACAGTTTCCTCGTTATTTTTGATAGCTATAGCAATTAATCCACGTAAAGTCCCGCAGTCGGTTTCTGAAATAATTACATCCTGTGATACATCAACCAAACGACGGGTAAGATAACCTGCATCAGCAGTTTTAAGCGCTGTATCTGCCAAACCTTTACGTGCACCGTGAGTTGATATAAAGTATTCGAGTACTGAAAGTCCCTCTTTAAAATTCGAAAGAATGGGGTTTTCAATAATCTCAGAACTGGCAGAGCCAGATTTTTGAGGTTTTGCCATTAGACCACGCATTCCTGAAAGCTGACGAATCTGTTCTTTCGAACCACGAGCACCTGAGTCGAGCATCATGTACACCGGGTTGAAACCCTGTTTGTCTTTCGAAAGTTTATTCATCAAAATATGGGTCAACTTGGCATTGGTATGGGTCCAAATATCAATAATCTGGTTATAACGTTCATTATTGGTAATAAAGCCCATATTATAGTTATTCAAAACTTCATCTACCTGGCTGTAACCATCCAGGACAAGAGTTTCTTTCTCAGTAGGAACAAGCACATCATCAAGATTGAACGACAAACCACCACGAAATGCCATCTGGAACCCGAGATCCTTGATATCATCAAGAAACTTTGCAGTACGGGCAGTACCGGCTTTCTTTAATACTTTACCAATGATGTCGCGCAAGGACTTCTTAGTTAAGATTTCACTAATATATCCTACTTCTTTTGGAACAAGTTCGTTAAAAATAACCTGTCCGACAGATGTTTCGATAAGCATGGTTACAGGTTTGTCTTCTTCAAAAGTATCAATCCGTACTTTAATCACAGCATGAAGGTCAACCTGACGTTCGTTGTAAGCAATAATAACTTCTTCGGGCGAATAAAATATTTTGCCTTCTCCTTTAACTTTTATGTCGGTTGTCCCTTTTCTTGCTTTTGTGATATAATACAAACCAAGTACCATATCCTGAGAAGGAACGGTAATTGGAGCTCCGTTTGCCGGATTGAGAATATTATGCGAAGCCAACATCAATAACTGAGCTTCAAGCACAGCAGGATTGCCAAGCGGCACGTGAACAGCCATTTGGTCGCCATCAAAGTCGGCATTAAACGCAGTGCATACCAATGGGTGCAACTGGATGGCCTTACCTTCGATAAGTTTCGGCTGAAAGGCCTGAATACCTAGACGGTGCAGTGTTGGTGCACGGTTTAATAGTACAGGGTGGCCTCTTAGTACATTTTCGAGGATATCCCATACTACAGGATCTTTCCTGTCCACAATTTTTTTAGCCGATTTTACGGTTTTTACAATACCTCTTTCAATTAGTTTACGGATGATGAAGGGCTTAAAAAGCTCGGCAGCCATATCCTTGGGCAAACCGCATTCGTGCAGTTGAAGATCAGGACCGACCACGATAACCGAACGTGCTGAATAGTCAACACGTTTACCGAGTAGGTTCTGGCGAAAACGACCCTGCTTACCTTTCAAGCTGTCGCTCAATGATTTTAGAGGACGGTTAGAGTCAGTTTTAACTGCATTCGATTTCCTTGAATTATCAAAAAGCGAATCAACGGCTTCCTGAAGCATACGTTTCTCATTACGTAAAATTACTTCAGGGGCCTTGATTTCTATAAGCCTTTTCAAACGATTGTTACGGATAATTACGCGACGGTAAAGGTCGTTCAGGTCTGATGTTGCGAAGCGACCACCATCAAGAGGCACTAAAGGTCGCAATTCGGGCGGAATTACGGGAACGACTTTCAAAATCATCCACTCAGGTTTATTTACCTGTTTCGATTCACGAAATGCCTCAACCACATTAAGACGTTTCAGAGCTTCACTCTTACGCTGCTGTGAAGTCTCATTACTTGCCTTGTGACGAAGATCATACGAAAGTTCATCCAGCTCAATACGTTGCAGTAGCCTGAATAAAGCTTCTGCGCCCATATCGGCAATAAATTTATTGGGATCGCTATCGTCAAGATACTGATTATCCTTAGGTAAGGATTCAATAATATCCAGGTATTCTTCTTCGGTAAGAAAATCGAGATATTTTGTACCATCGGCAGCCTTAACTCCCGGATTTATTACAACATAACGTTCGTAATAGATAATAGCATCGAGTTTCTTGGTTGGTAAACCAAGCAAGTAACCGATTTTATTAGGAAGCGAACGAAAATACCAAATATGAGCTACAGGAACAACTAATTGTATATGCCCCATTCGTTCACGGCGAACCTTTTTCTCTGTAACCTCAACTCCACAACGGTCACAAACAATCCCTTTATAACGGATACGTTTGTATTTACCACAGTGGCATTCATAGTCCTTTACAGGTCCAAAAATCCTTTCGCAGAATAAACCATCGCGTTCCGGTTTGTATGTACGATAATTAATGGTTTCTGGCTTTAATACCTCACCGCTGGAACGTTCCAGCACTTCTTCAGGTGAAGCAAGACCAATAGAGATTTTGGTAAAGGTAGATTTTACTTTATTCTCTCTTCTATATGACATATTGTAGGTTTTTAACTTTGTTATAAAATGGTACCAAGTACTGAGTAACAAGTACTAAGTAAAGAATGTCTCAGTACTTAGTACTTTATACTTACTGAAGATTAATGCTCAAACCTAGCCCACGTAATTCGTGCAATAATACATTGAACGACTCTGGAATGCCAGGTGTTGGCATTGGATCTCCCTTCACAATAGCTTCATAAGTCTTAGCCCTTCCGATCACATCGTCAGATTTTACGGTAAGGATTTCCTGCAAGATATTAGCAGCACCAAAAGCTTCGAGTGCCCATACTTCCATCTCACCAAAGCGCTGACCGCCAAATTGTGCCTTACCTCCAAGTGGTTGCTGTGTAATAAGAGAGTACGGACCAATGGAACGTGCATGCATCTTATCGTCAACCATGTGGCCTAGCTTCAACATGTAAATGACACCTACGGTGGCAGGCTGATCGAAACGATCTCCTGTTCCTCCGTCGTATAAGTAGGTCTTACCATAGCGCGGCAATCCTGCTTTATCCGTCCACATGTTAATCTCATCAATTGAGGCGCCATCAAAAATAGGCGAAGAAAATTTAACACCAAGCACCTGCCCTGCCCAACCAAGAACAGTTTCGTAAATCTGACCTAAATTCATACGCGAAGGCACGCCCAAAGGATTCAATACAATATCAACAGGGCTTCCGTCTTCAAGGAAGGGCATATCCTCTGCACGCACAATCCTGGAAACAATACCTTTGTTACCGTGACGACCGGCCATTTTATCACCCACCTTAACCTTACGTTTCTTGGCTATAAATACTTTGGCCAATTGCACGATTCCGGCAGGCAACTCGTCGCCTATGGTTATATTGTATTTTTTGCGTTTGTAAACAGCGTCTATTTCTTTAAATTTGATCATAAAGTTATTTAGTAACTCCCTGATCTGATCATTCTTCTGTTTATCCGTTGTCCACTTGTTCGGATTAATATTCTCATAATTGAGTTCCTGCAATTGTTTCAAGGTAAACTTAGCTCCCTTGGCAATCACTTCCACACTATTATAATCTTTTACGCCCTGTGATGTTTTACCATTGACAAGAGCAAAAAGTTTATCGATAAGGCGCGTCTTCAAGTCGGTATAATTATGGGTAAATTCATCCTCTATTTTTTGAAGCAAAACCTTTTCGGATGTCTTTCCTTTCTTATCCTTCACAGCCCGTGAGAAAAGCATTTTATCGACAACTACACCATAGAGTGATGGGGGCGCTTTTAAAGAAGCATCCTTGACATCACCAGCTTTATCGCCAAAAATTGCTCTCAAAAGCTTTTCTTCAGGCGATGGGTCAGATTCCCCTTTCGGTGTAATCTTACCAATCAATATATCTCCTGGCTCAACATGAGCGCCAATGCGGATCAACCCATTTTCGTCAAGATTCCTGGTAGCTTCTTCACTCACGTTGGGAATATCGGAAGTAAGTTCTTCCAAACCACGCTTTGTGTCGCGAACTTCAAGCAAATATTCATCAACATGCACTGAAGTAAAGGTATCCTGACGTACAACTTTTTCAGAAATTACAATAGCATCCTCAAAATTGTATCCTTTCCAAGGCATGAATGCTACACGGAGATTGCGACCCAATGCGAGTTCTCCCTCGCTGGTTCCATAACCTTCGGAAAGAATTTCTCCTTTCGTAACCCTTTGTCCTTTTTTAACAATAGGTCTGAGGTTTAAGCAGGTATTTTGATTAGTCTTTTTATATTTTGGTAATTTATACCGTTTAATATCATCATCAAAACTAAGGAACTTTTGTTCATCTGTACGATCGTATTCAACAACTATTTCACCGGCATCAACATATTTAATAATACCATCACCCTCAGCAGCGACCATAAGACGAGAATCCTGAACTACATTTCCCTCAACTCCTGTTCCAACAATTGGAGCTTCGGGTTTTAAAAGAGGTACAGCCTGGCGCATCATGTTCGATCCCATAAGTGCCCGGTTTGCATCGTCATGCTCAAGAAATGGAATCAGCGATGCAGCAATTGATGCAATCTGGTTTGGGGCAACGTCGATTAATTCTACGGTTGCTTTTTCCGAGAAGGGAAAGTCTCCATTATATCTTGATTTAATTTTTGTCTCAACAAATTCGCCAGTCTCAGACATCGTGGCATTTGCCTGGGCAATAATTTTCGATTCTTCTTCTTCAGCGCTCAGATAAACAACACCTTCATCGGTAAGGTCAATATTTCCATTGTTCACTTTACGATAAGGGGTCTCAATAAAACCAAGTACATTTATCTTGGCATATACACAAAGCGATGAAATAAGACCGATATTTGGTCCTTCAGGAGTTTCGATCGGGCAAAGACGTCCATAGTGGGTATAGTGTACGTCACGAACTTCAAAACCAGCACGTTCTCTTGACAAACCACCAGGACCTAAAGCAGACATACGACGTTTGTGGGTCATCTCGCTCAAAGGATTAGTCTGATCCATGAACTGAGACAATTGGTTGGTTCCGAAAAACGAGTTTATAACTGACGATAATGTTTTTGAATTAATCAGATCAATTGGCGTAAACACTTCATTGTCACGAACGTTCATACGTTCACGTATAGTACGGGCCATACGGGCCAAACCTACACCGAACTGATTAGCCAATTGCTCCCCAACTGTACGAACACGACGGTTACTTAAATGGTCAATATCGTCAACGTCGGTTTTTGAGTTGATTAATTGAATAAGATACTTGATAATGGCTATCATATCTTCCCTTGTAAGTACTTTCATTTCCATGGGGAAGTTTAATCCTAGTTTCTTATTTATCCTGTATCGTCCAACATTGCCAAGATCATAACGTTTATCCGAGAAAAACAATTTGTCAATAACGTCACGGGCAGTTGCCTCGTCTGGTGGTTCGGAATTACGTAATTGGCGATAAATATGTAATACTGATTCTTTTTCTGAGTTACATGGATCCTTCTGTAGAGTGTTGTAAATTATAGCATAATCAGAAAGATTCTGATTCTCCTTGTGCAAAAGAATGGTAGAGGTTCCTGAATCGACAATCATGTCAATATGTTCATTTTCGATCACGGTTTCACGGTCGATCACTATTTCGTTACGTTCGATCGATACTACTTCACCGGTATCTTCATCTACAAAATCTTCGATCCATGATTTCAGCACACGGGCTGCAAGCTTGCGACCAACAACTTTTTTCAGACCTGTTTTGGAAACTTTAAATTCATCAGCTAATCCAAAGATTTCGAGGATGTCTTTATCACTTTCGTAACCAATAGCACGTAACAATGTGGTAACCGGTAATTTTTTCTTACGATCGATGTAAGCGTACATCACACTGTTAATGTCTGTGGCAAACTCAATCCACGATCCTTTAAACGGGATAATACGTGCAGAGTATAGCTTTGTACCATTGGCATGAATACTCTGACCAAAAAATACTCCGGGAGAACGATGTAATTGCGATACAACAACGCGCTCGGCACCATTAATAACAAACGATCCCTTTGGGGTCATATATGGAACAGTGCCAAGGTATACGTCTTGAATAACGGTATCAAAATCTTCGTGTTCCGGATCTGTACAATAAAGCTTAAGTTTTGCTTTTAAAGGAACAGAATAGGTTAATCCCCGGTCGATACATTCATCAATAGTATATCGCGGAGGATCAATAAAATAATCGATAAATTCTAAAACAAAATTATTACGGGTATCGGTTATTGGAAAATTCTCGGCAAAAACTTTATACAAACCCTCGCTCCTACGATTGTCAGGGCTTGTATCGATTTGAAAAAAGTCATAGAACGACTTCAACTGTACTTCCAGGAAATCCGGATAAGCCATTGGCTTTTTCGTGGAAGTGAAATTTATTCTTTCAAGCGTTTTGGACGACATGTATATAATGGATTAATTGAACTTTAACCAACAATAATAAAAAGGCATAGAACCCCGCAATGCAGGATTCTATACCTGAAAGATCGTTTGACGTAAAAGTCAGGTTATTTAAGTTCAACTTCCGCGCCTGCTTCTACTAATTGAGCTTTAATGGATTCAGCTTCTTCTTTTGAAACACCTTCTTTTATTGGTTTGGGACTAGCATCAACCAATTCTTTAGCTTCCTTCAAACCAAGAGAAGTAATTTCTTTCACAAGTTTCACAATTTGTAATTTAGCACCACCTGCCGACTTCAAAATAACATCGAAAGTACTTTTCTCAGCAACGGCAGCACCAGCGCCATCACCACCTGCAGCAGCAGGGCCTGCGGCTATAACTGCAGCAGCAGCGGGTTCAATACCATATTCATCTTTTAAGATTTTTGCCAATTCATTGACTTCTTTAACTGTTAAGTTAACAAGTTGTTCTGCAAAAGCTTTAATATCTGCCATTTTATCTATTTATTAAAATAATTGATTTATTTATTCTCTCTCTGATAATGTCTTTACAATACCGGCAAGTTTGCCACCTCCGGATTGTAAAGCTGAAACAACATTCTTAGCAGGTGATTGCAACAAGCCAATAACGTCTCCAATAAGTTCAAACTTTGACTTAATATTGATCAACGTTTCAAGCTGATTTTCACCTACATATACAGACTCCTCTACATACGCTGCTTTCAAAACAGGTTTTTTATGTTTCTTACGAAACTCTTTGATGAGTTTGGCAGGAACATTTCCTGTTTCGGTAAACATAATCGATGTAGGATTCTCTAGTGCGCTATAAAGCCCCTCAAAATTACCATTGCTATTTTCCAACGCTTTTTTCAAAAGTGCGTTTTTCACAACTTCAAGTTTGATTTGCTTTTCGAAACATTTCCTTCTCAAAGCTGTTGTATCGGCAGCATTGAGTTCAGAAATATCAGCCAGATAGAAGTGTTTATGAGCACCAATTTTTTCGACCAGGCTATTGATAATTTTTTCTTTGTCTTCTTTTTTCATAATTCAAAGTAATTCAAAAAATTAAAATTAAGCCTCAACCGATTTGGTATCAACTTTTAACCCAGGACTCATAGTGCTTGATATATAAACACTCTTAATGTATGTGCCTTTGGCTGACGATGGTTTAAGTTTCAAAATCATGGTGAGGAATTCTTTGGCATTGTCAACAATCTGATCAGGCGTGAATGATACTTTGCCGATCGAAGAATGTATAATACCAGATTTATCAACTTTAAAGTCAATTTTACCCATCTTCACCTCTTTTACTGCCTTACCTACTTCGAGAGTAACTGTACCACTCTTCGGATTAGGCATCAAACCACGAGGGCCAAGGACACGTCCAAGTGCTCCAATTTTAGACATTACTGAAGGCATGGTGATGATCACATCCACATCTGTCCAACCTCCTTTGATCTTCTCAATGTATTCGTCGAGACCTACATATTCAGCACCCGCGTTTTTAGCTTCTTCTTCCTTATCGGGAGAACAAAGTACCAACACGCGAATTTGCTTTCCTGTTCCATGAGGTAGTGTAACAACACCACGAACCATCTGATTGGCTTTTCTTGGATCGACACCCAGACGCACGTCTAAATCAACAGAAGCATCAAACTTGGTTGTTGTAATATCTTTCAAGATCGTTGCAGCTTCAGTCAACTTATATAATTTATTAGCTTCTATCTTCTGTAATGCTAACTTCCTATTCTTAGTCGATTTTACCATGTTGTGCGAACAATTTTATTTATTTATTGAAAGG
>Ga0182017_10002275_pt1 | contig 14625 bp, 11 predicted proteins | sample 712E3DmetaG_FD_120492 | JGI IMG/M metagenome (GOLD analysis project Ga0182017, IMG submission 120492) | Permafrost microbial communities from Stordalen Mire, Sweden - 712E3D metaG | ecosystem: Environmental > Terrestrial > Soil > Wetlands > Permafrost | place: Sweden: Stordalen | collected... | reverse complement strand
CTCAACTTGTGAAACGGATTGAGTTAGAACTGAAGACTAAAGGTATAGAAGCTTTCAATAAAGGGCGAGTTGGGAAACTTATTCGAGACGATATTAGAAACAAACAAGTCAAGGACATGCCAAAAGAAACGATTGATAACTTCGAACACCTTTTTGAAAAATTAAGAGCTATTGCGAAAAAATGGCAAGTAACCAGTTAATTGGTGTACTGCGTTGGAGAAATGAGGTCAGGATGTCAAAAGTGGAAACCAAACATATATGGACACAAACCGTCAAAACGTTACCCAACAATCTACTAAAATGTTGCATCCAAATTACTCAGTCAATTAACAGTTGAAGAGACGGCTGCACCATAATGCGAATAATTATGTGCCAGGCCGAAATATTTGAGCGGCCAGATATCCAGCCATGCCCTGCCGATTAATTCGGCGCGGGAAACCAGCAAGCCGTAGTGGGAATCGTTACTGTCGTTGCGATTATCCCCCAGGACAAAATACTTATTCGGCGGGATAACGGGGCTGGTATATTTATAATCCGGCGGCTCTTTGATGTACGGTTCGTTCAGTGTAAGAATGCTCCCGTTCGGTTCTATTATTTTAACCGTGCCGTTTGATATTTGTACCTGCTTGCCGGGCAGACCGATAACACGCTTGATTAGAGGAGCGGTGGTAGCAATCGGGGGGTTCGGAGCATGGAATACGATGATATCGCCGCGCTGCGGGGTTCCGAACTTGTAGGCCAATTCATCCACCAGCACCCTTTCATTGACCTGGATGGTGTTTTCCATGCTGCCGCTGATGACATTGTAATCCCGAACAGTCAACCGCAAACCAATAAATAGTAATATTGCAAAGATAGCAATGGCGACATTTTCCCAGAAAGATTTACTTTTTAATAAGTTTTTCAAGTTCGTTCCCAAATAAATTTATTTTAAAACCGAAGTAAATTCCTTTTAGCAATCAATCACTAACTTTCGCTTTCGGAAAATTTCACCACTTGGCAAACTTCCCGATAACGGCAAGATCAAAGTTTATTTAGACTTATATTATATCGAGTTGGATATTTTTGCCGATAATAATTGTCTAGTCTTTTAGTCTTTTTATATTTTCTTGAATTTCTTGTAAATTTTCGTGCTTTATTCCCCTTATGGTTGAACTCGTTTGTAAATATTATCGAACGATATTTCTTTAGGCAGTATATCTTCCATATTTTTTTAATAAACCGGCTAATTCTCTAATTTCTGGTTCCACTTCTTCCAGAGTATAGGGGTTTCAAGGTCTCTGGCAGCAAGAATGACTTGTTTTACATTCCATACTTTAGGCAAAACATTATCCTTCAAATCACTAAAATATTCATCCTTGTTGGGGTTTTAAGAAGTGGTTTTACATCAAATATAATTCCGGTAAAAATACTCTTTCGTGTGTATATCGGTAAAATATCGGTAATTTATCAGCAAAATATCGCCAAAATATCGGTGAATTATCGCCAGTTTATCAGAGGTTTTATGCTAGTCTCTTGTAGAGGGAAAAAGGGAAGGTTACGATGAGGCTTCTAAAACTATATGGAGTGTGGCAGGTTGATAGTCTATTGTCCTATTCTTCTTGAGAATAGGACAATAGAAGGTTAGAATTTAAAAACTATCAATTAAGGAGAATTTATTATGCATAAAATAAGGAATGTTTTTATCATCCTTTTAGTTGTGATAATTTTAGGAACCATGTTTTCAACCTCTGTATTATCAGCAGCGGGAGCTTCTACGAGTATTCAGTCTGACATTAAATTGGCACAACAAAGCGGACAACAATATATCTCACAATTTGGGATAAAGATATGTAGTAACTGGGAAAATGCTGAACTAGCAAACGGCATCGCATGCATTGATTTACAGAATAATATTATCGGTTATATGTTCTCGATTTTAAAAGGTGGCAGCTATGTAGGGTATATTGTTATGGGAAATTCTCTTTATAACTTTGAGACACTAGAATCAGTTAGTGGGGCTCCCCTTCCTTCAATAACTGGTGCTGAAGCTCAAGCCATTTTTAGTGCCGCTGGCGATCAAGTAGATAATCTTCAGCCCAAGTTGGCATACTTGGGTTATAGGCGGTATTATTCGGTTTATGATTCCGGCACCAAGCAATTGGCTATCGATATGGCTTCTAAGAATGTTGTTGATGTCAGCACTTTAGTTTCTTCTCTCGCTACGCCTTCACAATACCAACAAAATATCAAAGACAATCAAACCGCGTTGATTCAATCAATCCAACCAGATTATCAAATGCCAAATCCGTTGAATGTTCCTTGTGATAATGGTCAAACCGCATATGGTGCTAATAATTGCGGCCCAACTACAGGTGCAATGATTTCTGAGTATTACAACGCGAATTCTTTCCCAAATTTACCGGTTTGGTCAACCGATGAGTATGAATTATATTCCACTATGCATTGTAATAACTGGTTTCCTTATATTTGGGGGGGAACAGCCCCTTGGAATTTCGGGCCTGGTTGGACACAAAATGCTGTTAATCATGGTTATAACAACTTTTCGACCGATTGGTGTTTAAATAGACAATTTGGCGCAATCGAGACCGAAATAGATTCTTTAAGACCTATGGGTGTGATGTTCTCTTACGATGACTATGCAAACTGGCATTGGTGTGTGGTAAAGGGTTATATAGCATACGATGATAACATAATCATGAATGACCCTAACGGAGGGTTTCAAGCCACATGTAATTGGGATTCAAACCAAGCAGATGCGGTTATCACCAGGATTCGATTTTAATATTAGATCTTGGTCTTAGTGGTTACTCTAAATATTTGTAAAAAATATATAATATCGTTAGATAGGCAATCGTTTAAAATAAAGTAGAAAACGGTTGCCTATCTAGCAAACATTTATGCCATTATTTATGTTCATAGCATGACATCTGGGAAAAGAGAAGGATGTCTACCTATGTAAAAGCTTGTATATTAGAGAGCAGTCTTGGAAATTGTGATAAATTAATGGTTGAAATAAAGCAATTCGGTCATTAGCTTCTATCCAATCATTTCATTGGCCCATCGTTGTTGGTTTTTTAATATTTCTCGGTGGAATATATGTACTTTACAAATTTTGAACTCATTAATCTATTATATAACCACACATTTACCCAAATCGTTACCCGAGGTCACAATTGGGCGTTTTTATATATCCTTACTTTTGCTCAAATTACGAATATTTGCTTTGCCTATTTACTACGGAAGAACACGACATCGATAAATCAAATGGGAAGACATATAATCGTTTTCAATCACATCTTGTTAAAAGATTCTGCATTTCCCTAACTTTATTTTAGTTATTCCGTTATATTATTAGGCTCTCAAAAGCCATTTGACAGGAAGATTCGATTAAGATGAAGAAATATCGTTCCTTGCTTCTTACCATTGGCGTAATCGTTGCCGCTGTTTTAATCCTTGTGGTTATCGGTTTCAATCTTCATAATGCACTGTTGTTTTTTCCTGTCAGCACGATAAGTGATGACTCCGGTGGTGCCATTATCGCATGGCAAAATACTAAGGGCATTTACGTTCAGCATATAGATTCTTCAGGAAAAGTTCTTTGGCAAAAGGGAGGTTTGTTGGTTACAAACACCGGGATGATAATTGACTCTCTTGTTATGATGCAGACAGGTTTCACTATGGTTAGTGACGGCTTAGGCGGAGCAATAGTTGCTTGGGCCGGTGAGTCTACTACTTCGACGAAAACCAATAATAGGGAAAATTTCGCTCCACTCACGATATATACGCAAAGGATAAGTTCTACAGGCAAACTCATGTGGCAAAATACAGTAATTTCTACCGGTAACAATTGGCAAATCGTATCAAATGGTGATGGCGGAGCTATTATTGCCTGGGATAATTTCAAGCCTTATTACGAAGCGTCCCATAATGATTCGCTCTGTCTACAGAAGATCGCACCGGATGGCGCCTTGTTGTGGGGCAATCCGGGGTTGACTCTGGTAACGTCTTCACCTTTTCAACCATCCATCCCCAATGAAATCGCAACTGGTAATTTTGGGATGTATAATCGCGCTTTTCCGACATATACGGGAACCCAGGATATCGTTACTGACGGTGATGGAGGAGTAATCGTAATTTGGGAAGAAGAAGGAGAACAAGACGCTAATCAGGTTTTTGCTCAGAGGGTGAACAGTCAAGGAAATTCTGTCTGCTCCAAGAATACTTTAGTCGGGACTGGAACTTATCAATATAACTCTTTGCGTTCAGACGGCTCTGGCGGAGCTTTCCTCGCGCTTCAGGCTCCTGATCAGGGAGTCACATACCAGGAGCAAGTGGGTCAAAATGGCGAGTTACTGGGGTTAAATCAATACTACCCCTATTCGGTCAGTGATGGCTCTGGCGGAAGTATTAGTGCCAGCCTCGTTTTAGTTCATCCGGATATGTCATCGTCATTGGTTTATGACATTCTTAATATTCAGAGGTCGGACTCAAAAGGTTCACCCGTTTGGCCGGAGAAACAGGTGTTTTCCAGCCAATTGGGTTATGAAATTATTAATCTACAATGTACTACGGATGATAATGGAGGCATTTTTTTAACCTGGCAGATTGAAAAACGTGATGTTGCCGCCGGTATCATTTATGTCCAAAGGGTAGATGCAGCAGGTAATATTTTGTTCGGCGATGCTGGGACAAATGTGTTTGGCACTCCAGACAAATACCAAGGGCATGATAGTATTCTTAGCGATAATTCCGGCGGTATTTTTGTGGTTGCGCCGAACCACAATGGTGCTTTCGGGGGGAATAGGATTTGCATACAACATATCGGCTCCAGTGGTAATCGGCTTTGGGGAACCAGCATACAGTTAGACCAATGAAAGAGCAGATATGGAACCACATGCAAAGGGATACTTTTAATATTGAAACATTAAGGGAGAATCAAATGAAAGATTGCGATTATCTGCACCTGTAATTATCAATATTTTATTCGTCTGATGACCCATTGCAAAGTTTCTCCATTTTTTTCGTATAAATAAATGCAGGAGAATATTTTTACATTGAGGAAATGACTAAACCTTATAATTGAGGTGGAATATAAATGATAAAATAGCAAAGTTTCCCATTCATTTTCGTATAAAATAATTGGATGAAATTACCTTTGAGACTTTAGCTATGAAACAGCCTTTTTGCAACTCTGTTTGGAGAACCACTAGTGCCAAATTGGTGCCAACAACAACGCCCACAAATATTGGCCATGCAATATCACTTTCAATCAGCTGCCGGAGTATTAATGCTCACCGCTTGTGACGCTTGGGATTCAGTCAAAACCAAGGAATCACCTTTCGGGGCTCCGGGTGCTTTTTCAGCAAATCCGAAATACTTCATGCGTGGTTTGTTCCGAAAAATAACTGCGCTCTCTCTGAGATGTGGGTTCTTGTTGTTTCTGATCGCAAGTCGGTCCCACTGCTGACCAGGCACCCTCCGTAGGCAACCAAGCACTCTCATTTCTTCGAGTGACCAGCCGCATCTGGAGCCGATGTCGGCTAGGATCAGGTCCACAGGTACCTCAACGCCAGCATAAGCCGACGTAGATACCACGATCCACAAACTTGCTTCTGGACTAGCCAAAGATTTGAGTCTCGTCAACACTTGTCTCATATCTTCGAAATAGGCTTGAATCATCATCGGAATACGTTTGTTCCACAATTCGCCAGAGTGTCCTTCAACTTCCGACAAGATTGCGGCAAGCAATGGACTCAACGCTTGCCCCTCAGGAACAGCCCAATTAGCCTGCACGTGCGACCTGACGGTTCTCAACCGGATTTCACCCAACTCTTCCTGAGACTTCACAAGACCGACCAGAAACAACTCCGGCCTATACACGTCGGTATAGTCAAACGAATTGAGATACGGGGGTGACGTGACACACAACTTGAAATTACGGCCCTTGAGCGACATAACATCCAGCGTCCTTGAGTCCGCAACCATAATCTCTGCATTCGCCTTACGTATCAGACTGGACTTGAGGTCGTCCTTCACCATCTCAATACGGTCTTGAAATGCTTTGCAGAAGTCCCGCGTCCCGAACTGCTTGGTTTTCCAGTCGGTCCGATATCTTAGGCACTTCCCGTCCTTGATCGCATTGCAGACATCCATCGCACTACCAACCAAACATAACCGAAGCAAGTCCCGGACCGCTTTATCCGCTCCAACCGTAGCTTTCCATCCACCATCAAAGGCAGTTAGCACTTCACGATTGAACAGCCACTTGTTCCGGTCGGAGCCCTCCGAGAAAGTTGAGAGTTCGTCCAGTCTGGAACGCCCCCCACTCATGGTTCCGTCAAGGACATCCTTAGCATACTTGACCAATGTGCTACCACGACACGACAGCAGTTTACTATTCCCAACAAACGCCAAGAAAGGATTTACTTCAAATCCTGCTACCGCATATCCTTCGCTGGCGGCTGTCACAGCTGTCGTACCTCCACCGGAGAACACGTCGACAACTAGCTCACCTTTGGTGCATTGGCTCTCTTGGAGTGCCTGTCTTACAAGTGCTGGCGAAAATGCCTCTTTGACAAAATACCATCGATGTCTTGGTTGAACCAAGGTGTCAAGCGCATTCGCGACCTCAGCGTTCTTCTCTTGTGACACTAAAGTGTTCATCAAATCGCCAATTTGGGATCAGCGAACATTCTTGTTGGCGGCTCGAAATCCATACGAACTTGGTGATACGCCGGATTGTACGTGATCTCACTGTCCTTATAATAGAATCCGTCCTCGCGACTTATTGAAGTGTGCCCAGCACTCAAATTCCTTCGTCGGCCATCAATGACGACTAAATAACCTCTTACCAGATGAAGAGGATTCCGGCCATATTTTTCGTCGATGTACTCGGCGAGTTGCTTTGCACCGGCGTTCGCACGTGGCTCTTTGTGGTCGGCAGTTATGTGTCCATCGTCGGCTGATGATTGACCAAGCCATTTTATCTCTATTAACGCGATCCGGCTGTAAAACGTCCAGCTCACTGTAATGTCTACAGGGTGCGAATCATCTGCGGGGTTTTCCTCATCGACCTCGGTTCCACGTAGAAATGCATTCAAAAACGCAGTTAGCGATTTCCGCATCAACTTTTCTGGACCCTGCGTGAAGAACAGCCTCGGGCCATCAGCCCCGTCGCGCCAGGAACGGGAGAGAATGTCGCAGTTACACGTCTTGACGATTCTCCTCTTATACTCCTCAAGCGCGTCCCCAAGTTCGCGGTATGTTGGCATACCGAACCATGTTACATATCCATACGGATTCTCAAGCGTTTTAGTCACTCCCTTAATAATGAAGTGATCATGTTTATCCCGATAGATATAGATGATCGCCCCTTCCGAAAGCGACGCTAGATTTAACACAGCATTTTTTACGTATCTCAGCGTACCGTCCGAGCACACCTCAACAACCAATGATTCCGTTTCATTTTGCAAAGGACATTCTTGTGCAGCATGGGCAATGTCTCTCAAGTTTGACCACCCTGCGCTAATGACTGACGTTGCGCCAATCGACCGGAACACGACGATTGATCCCTTTACAATGTCATGGTCTATATGGCGCCCCAAATCATGCAGAATCTCCAGCACACTTCGAAATGCCGCAATGCCCTCATCCCCGTAGGATTGCATGATCTGAAACTCGTATGACTCTGTCAATAATTCCCTAACCTTTTCCTCGTTTATCTTAATTGGCATTGTTTGTACCCAATTCCTGCTCGCACATATAGGTCAACCACACAATTGCGGGTATCATTATTTCCGTCGTATCAACGCCGATCACTGAGCTTAAGGTGCTGAATTGCTGGTAAATATCCTTCACTTCGCCTTCGCCAAGCAACAAGGTGCTCTGCCCAAGTTGCACTGCGCCACGTATTTCGGGACCGAGAGTTATCGCCTTTCTCACAACCCCAACAGGCATGACCAAGGTAGTGGAACACGCTCCTTCGATGAACAACTCTCTGTTTTTGTTCTGCGAAAACTTCCTCAGAACCTCGTATTCTTTCTTGCCGGGGCCGGTCATTTCTAGGTAATCGTTCTTGTTCGCTATACAATTTCTATCTGTTAATCCGGATAATTCTTCGCTAACATCAGCGCTGAATGGGTATCCATTTTGCCGTTACCGAGAAGGAGTACCCCCACCAGGACACATCAAACTTCTTGTACAGTGATAACAGGCATGAGAAATAGGCGAACAGATGAATCTCACCAGCCGATGCATTCCCGAACCTTCTTTGAAGTTGGCCGCAGATGGATAGACAATCGAAGTAAGCGTAAGGGTTAGCCATCGGTAGCACCCCCTTTTTCTAGCTCGGCCTCAATCTTATCGTATGCTTCCTTGAAAAGGGGTTCTTCCTCCTGCTGAACTCTGGATAATTCTGCCCATGGCATCATCCTATACAGCACCATATTTGCCTTGCCGCAACGTGAAGCCATCTTTCTCAGAATCTGCGAGGAATTGATGTTTGCCGTCATCATTATGTCGTGACCATCGTCAACAAACTCGGCAAACATTTGCCCGGCCCGGGACTCGTATGCGATGTCAAGCGAACCCTCTGGCGTATCTATGAAGAGACACGCTCTGCCCTCAGGGTCAGACATGTAGTTCGTGAGAGCCATGCGTAGAGCAATGTCCAAGAAGAACCGCTGGCTTTCCGACAGCTGGTATGTTTGCCGTCGAGCCGTGCCTTCCATTTCTATTACCAACTGGGGGCCGGTGGTGCTGATTGACGTGTTATATTCCATCCGTATGTCCATGTCCATTCCAATGAAAAGCCCCGATAGCTTACGGAATAGGGGCACAAAATCGATCTGAGCCTCAACATATTTTTGCCGCAGTTCATCATAAAGTAGCAGAAGCTCTTCTTGACGACGATCACGTTCAGAATATTGCTCGCGACTCTTCTTCAGCAAGTCCTCCATTTGTACCACTTTGGTTTCTCGAAGCGCGATCAAATCTGCCGAACCTTGGACCGGAGGTGACGTTAATACTTCATTTTCCGACAACAGCTTGGTGACCTCGGCATTTGTCACTGCGAGTGCCGCCTCGCCCCTCCGCAGTTCTCCCACCAGTCGTTCCTTGGTCTTTGTTGCGGCGTCAAAACGTCCTTTCATCTCAGCTATTTGCTGGTCCACGACCTCTAACGCTTTTAGTCCTTGCTCCGTATCGGAAGCTGCTATTGAAGTCCCTCCCATCACACTATTGCACAACGGACACTTTCCCAGTTTTACCTTACTCTCTATATTGCTGACTACTTCCGCTCCCTTTGAACCGCATATTGCACAGGTCGATTCAGCCAACGACGTTTTGATCGATGGGTGAAATTCAATTCTTGCCGCAGAATGAAAATATTTGGCAAATACTTCGGAATATTCTACCTGCAATGCAGAGAGTCCAGACCCAGTTCTCATTCGTTCTAACTCAGCGTCGTTCAGCTCGCCTCTCTTGCGATCAAGTTCAGCTTCCTTCTCCTGCTGCTCATTTGTAAGCGTCTCGAATCTCGCCCTTAACGGAACCAGTGTTTTCTCCGTTTCCGTAGCCCTAACCATATGATCGAGATTTTCGATTTCCCTTTTCACGGTTGAAGATTGCCATTGAAAGTTACGTGCCCGAGAACCACAATCGTCTCGTTCCGCTTTCAGCCAATCTGCCCGTTGCGCTTTTTCACTGTTTACACCTATCGCGAGAAACACGGCTTCTATTAGGCGTGGCTGACTCCACAACAGCAGTTCCCTACGCTCGTCAAACGTCAGAACACAGTGAAGCAAGAACGCAAACTGTTCGAACGACTGCAAGCCCACAGCTGCAGTTAATCTTCTCTGATATTCGTCATTCCTCTCTTGCGGGCTTATCTCGTCTCCGCTAAACACAACGGCGTTTGCATTAGATGGCCGGATGCTGAAACCTCGCAGTTCCTGAGGTTCAAACATGCCTCTGGTTATCTCGTATACTTCATTATGCAGTTCAATGTCCAAGGTAATTGAAGCTAAATCACGGTCACTTTCAGATATGCGACCAGTAAAATACTCATTGCCAAACGACAGACAATCCTTGTAATACTGCGAAACGGTTCGGAACGGAATGCGAGGATTCGGTACAATTCCCGTGATGCCGTACCCTACGGCAGCCAGAAATGTAGATTTGCCGATGCCGTTCGCCCCTGCGAGACAGAAAACGCCTTTCGGAATTTCTATGTCAATGTCTGGCTTACGGGCAAAGAGAGAGAATCTGCTTAACCTGACCCGGCGAACTCTGGGTAACTTCAGCTTTGGCGATGTGCTCATTTGGCCTCCTCTATCATGATCGCTCCACAAGCAGCATCACTATTTGTGAAAATGTGTTTAAGCAAGGAGATAACATCATTGGATGTCGAATTAACAAATGAATCTTTTAGTTACTTGGAAACCAGCCTTGGGATGCTAATCTATCCCAAGCTATTTTTATGTGTTGCGATTTAAGTAATTGTGCTTTGCGTTCATTCCACCGATGAACTTGGGTAATCGCTTCTTCGGAATTTTTAGCCGTATGATCGTGGACCATCACCCAATGAACTGAAGCGAGGATCTCCATTCCGTAGGGAGTCTCGAATCCTTCGACAAGTGCAGCAACTCTTTCTAGATTATCACACGCTCCGGAATTTTTCTGTATGAATTTATCAGCATCGGTAGTTGCCCCGGGCAAAAGTCTGATCTCTACGTCAGGTTTTTGGTTATCCCCATAGCCACGTGTGTAGTGACCTTCTAATACTTCAAGAACTTTGTTGAGGTTATGTGCGTAGGGGCCGTATGTGAGTTTCACATAATTTAATCTTAGGTTGATACCTGATTCTTGAAGAAAATACGCTAACTTTTGGATTTCAAGGAGCGTAAGACGATAATCACTTTGATTATATTGCTCGATAAGTTTAATAAATAAAGCTCGAGCGATAGTCATTCTGGGATGTTTCGTTCTAACTGGCATATGATTGGCATTCGGCGTTCCTGCTGGTTCGTATAAATGTATATCAACATTCTTGAGACCTGATAAAGCTTCACTTATCATAGGGCGAACTTTTTGCCAATCTAATCCCCCTAATCCGCAACCCAAAGGGGGAATAGCTACGGATTTGATACCGTATTCGAGTATTTTCTCGTTTAAATTACTCAATCCAGCCGCAATATCTTCATAACGTGAGAAATCTTTCCAATGACGTTTCGTTGGGAAATTAATGATAAATTTAGGGCCGAACATATTGTTAGTTTTATAAACGAATAGATGGCCAGGTTGGACTTCACCTTTTTGACAAGCTTTGACATATGCTAAATAGTTATCAGGAAAGGCTTTCTTCGATTGCAATGCAATCCCTTTCCCCATGACACCAACGCAATTGACGGTATTGACAATCGCTTCTGTCTTGGCCTCAATAAAATTACCTTTTTCTATTTTTAACATATCCCTAATTCCCCCTTAATAATACCATTCTGAGTGAACAACCACAGGGATTTGTATGTTATATCTATTTAAGATATTAATCACGGTCTGTTCCATTTTGTTGTTTTTAACTCCTATCTGTTGTATTAGACCTATTGGACAAAATGTGTGAATTAAGAATTCTGATTGTTTTCTACGTTGTAAATCTGGATCCTCTATGGTATCAACCCAAATATGAGCGTTAATCGCTTCCCAGTCAACTTTATCAAGATCCCCTGGCGAATCGAACCACTCCGTAAATGTAGCTATTCCATGACCATCTGAGAACACAAACGGTAATCCGGCCTTTACTACTGCCCCGACAGTAGTTACCAAATATATTATGGGTTCTTGCCCTTCCTTGTATTCAGGGACACCTCCCTTACTTAGCACATATAACATCGGAGACCTTGCTCCGAAATAGAAGGCAACATAATCATGGATTGTGCCTTTTTGCCCACAAGGTATAGGGCATGCTCTTCTTCGAGTTTGTATATCTATATTGTGAATAACCTTGTATGGTAATCCGTCGTTTGGTGTATGTAATGGCGCGTGTAAAGCACCTCGCTTCAAACATGTATCAAGGTTATCCACGTGTAGTATTCGGTAAATCGGAACCGGATGAGGGATACTCATCAAAATACCACCTTCCCTTAGTCATTCTACAATGTTAAAGTGCCCTATTTTACCATTAACCTATAGGGAGTAACAACAGGGGGGCCATATTTAATTAGTAATCTTATTTCACGCCGCAACACATATATGATAATCGATCACTATAACTGCCATAATATCGAAGATATCCCCGGTGTCTGTGTATTAGATATCTGATAATTCTTCGTAGCGCCCTCTGTCGTTATAAGCGTTCTTAATCTCGCCATTCACTTGTCCGCGATAAGCGCCTTCGAGATATACGAAGTCATCCATATGTGCCACGACTGTGCTGTGAATGACAGTGTCGGCGACTTTTTCCTCTGTGACCTGCTTGATGTATAAAGTTTCCTCGTCGCTGATGTCGAATCTGCCTTGGATCTCAGCTATCATATTCTGTACTGACACTTTCTTTGGTGGTGGGACAGCACCCTTCTTGCCTCCACTTGTTTCCGGCTTGACAGTTCCGTCACCAGTCTATACCCCTTGATACTCGACTGTGGCCTTAATTACTTCGGTTTCGCGGATTTGCTTCATTAGGTCAGACACACTACCTGTCTTGATGAGCTATGGACCGATGTATTCGACAAAGGTGGCAAGTTCCTTAATCTCCGGGGCAAAGGTAAAGAAGCAGGTGAGGAAGTGAAAGCTCTTCACGAAACGGGATTCCAATGCGAGCTAATACCCTTGGATTTCTTCCTAAATCCGGATTAGGGTCAGTAGTCAAGAACCAGCGCAAGAAAAAGATCAAGCCAATGGAGATTTCCAGTGCAGAAACACCAGTTAAAAATCCGAGACTAAGTGGCATGAGATAAGGCGACTTTAAAGTTTTGATAAATACTATTACCCCAACCACAATTAACGCCAAACTGCTGAATGAAATGGCCTGAGTTTGGATTGCTTTGTTGAGGGTGTATTGCAATTTAATATTTTCGGATGTCATAATTTTACTTGCCATCAAGTTTATCAAGCAGTAGTTCAGAAACCATTCCCATGAGTTGCACTGCCATTTTTGCTTGATTGTCTGTTATAGCGGGTAACCAAGGACGGCCATGCCCGGTTCCCTCCTTGTTACGCATTGTGTTGACAGCACAAGCAGCCTCGTAAAAAGATCTTTCCAGCCGTTGCATATAGGTCTCTGTGGCTTGTGCAGGTTGATAAGTAGTCTTGAGGCCACAAGCTATAAAAGCTTGACCCAATAGTGTTGGGAAATTATTTCCTGCCGAATATGAGCCCCATTTTTCCATTAAGACATGCGCGGCGGTTGCTTCTAGAAGATCCTTTCCAGTGCTCGTCACCAGCGCAGCATCTTCAGCCGATTGTTGAGCGCGACGAACATATATCCTCAAAGCGGCAGTTAATTCTCTCCCCGAAATGCCATCCAAAAGTATTGGGTTGAGCACGCCATCTCTTGTCAATGTAAATCCTTCGTTGTGGAAAGTCTTAATCGCATCTTCGACTACATCATCGCCAATATAATTTGGAGATGTTACCCGGAACCCTCCAAAACCTCGTATTTGTGAAATAAGACTACAAACAAGGGTTTCTCCTTTACTTATGTCATTCTCGAGAGCCCAACTTAAAACGGTACGCACCCGCTTTCCTTTACCAACGGTTTGTCCTTGTTTTTTAGGGTCGGCAAGGCTAAGGCCACAACGATCAATATGAAACTCCAAATCTGAATGGCTGGGCTCACGAGGTGGTATCTTGCCCGCGTCGTCAACCATCCTGCTAATTATAGTAATAATTGTGTCATTTAATGGTGCTCTATCTGGCAAGTAAATACTCCAAGGATCAAATCTGACACGATTATACATCTTTTGTGTTGACAATTACACACTCATTCCTAAATTGACATGTAGGAGCTTCGGCGCTCATCCGGCAATCTTGAGTTTATAATACGACCAATTTGCTGCAAGTCACCGTTATAGAGAATCAAAGGGTGAAAAATGGGTCGAAGAGGTTGAGCCAAAAGTAGAATCGACGCAAGATTTAAGTATTGAGGATGCTAATAATTTATTAAATAAATTATTAAGTCCACCCTCCGTTATTACAGAATCGCAAAGAAAAAAAAATTGCGGTGCTACGTGCAAAAATTGAGCTTCGTTTAAATGAGTTAAAAATTGACTGGCTTGTTGTGCAATACAATGAACTCGAAGAAGTATCGCGCAAGAAATTTTTACAACAAATTGGCGTTGCGAATAAGAGTAAGTAATAACCGGATGGAAAATTTATCAAGAGTACTGAAACTTGTAGTTCTCATAGAAAAAAGAATGGTGTTATTGTTGCTTTTGGTTTTTTCTTTTGGTGACTTAAGAGACGAATGCCGAAATAGATAAATTAATGTAAAAATAGATAATTTTTGTGTAAATATGATGGTAGTTATAGGTGAGAAATGTGGAAATTCCAAAATTGGAAGTCTGCCCTGCTTGTAAAATAATGTCTTTGTCTTTTATTGAGGCCAGCGGGAGATATGAATGTTTTAAT
>Ga0182017_10002272_pt1 | contig 14629 bp, 10 predicted proteins | sample 712E3DmetaG_FD_120492 | JGI IMG/M metagenome (GOLD analysis project Ga0182017, IMG submission 120492) | Permafrost microbial communities from Stordalen Mire, Sweden - 712E3D metaG | ecosystem: Environmental > Terrestrial > Soil > Wetlands > Permafrost | place: Sweden: Stordalen | collected... | reverse complement strand
GACAGCAAAAAGACAAATTTGTACTTGACAATTTCCATCTCTTGAAGTAACTTTCCGGTGCGCGTATACCGAAACAATCTCTCAACGCGCTGATTCATAAACGACAAATTATAGAAAAATGTACCAATGTACGCCCATGGGGTGTACTGTTGTTTGAATTCAAGTGTATAACGAACAAGGGAAAGCACTATGAAGTTACGACAAAGCAACGGTATTCTACGTATTATTTTAACGATCATTTTTTCTCTTCTATCCGTTCATCAACTTTCATCACAGATAAACATTAAACAACGGGTCGAGATAGCGCCGAATACAAAAATTAATAAGATAAAACCTGCGTCATGGATCTTGACTTCTGCGGCTAAAGACTACCCATGTTTTCAATGTGATTTTGATCCAACGAGTCCGTATCTGACTGTTTGGCTTAGCCGGCCTTGCAGTCAAGTGATGTTCACCTCAACGCTTCAAACAGTGAACCCAAATCCCATGGCTGTTTTCATTGGCGGTTCTGATGTGACCGACAGTACAGGTTCTATAGATGTAGGTTCACCAAGATCTCTCATTACAGGTTGTGGAACTTTTTTTCCTTTTGGCTGCGAAGCGTATGGATATGGTTATGATAATCCCGTTTATATCGTTCATTCGAGCGTTTCCATGACTACCACAACTTTAGATTTTCAAGTGAGTGGGCAATGGTGGCAGGCAAATCCTTTTAGAGTGACAATACATCTTCAGACTATGCCGTTAGATTCGGGACTGGCTGACACTTGTATACTTAATTTGGGATGGCCTGGAATGATCAATGCATATTATACCAATACATTATATACATGGCCATTCATTTACGATTTGCATCTGAACTATCTTCCGTTTTGCGGCATTGAAACTTCATCTTATAGTCTTGAAAGGCTTGATAATAATCCACTCGGCAATGTATATCTTTTCAATAATGACGAGCTTAATGTGGGCACTCCTGTAATGGGATCATCTATCAATGTGGAAGAACCTGCCTATGCTCATGCTAATCTCTATTGGGATGGCAGCGATCTTGTAGGTGATGTCGATTCTGTGGCAATTACTGCAAATTTATTCGGTTTTCAAAGCAAAAGAGCAGTAGTGCTTTTATACAAAGCGAAGCCCCATCATTTCTTAGTAACATCGGATCGTACAACGATGATGGGAGGAGATTCCACAATTATCACCGTTATTGCACAAGATGTCAATAATAATGAAATGGCATTAGACGGCAACGCAAATATAACATTGTGTGAGGGCTCAGGATTAGGTTACTTTAAACTTGAAAATGATACGAATTGCTATTTTAATCTTCAAGTGCCCTATAGCGTTGCGCGAAGTGGAACAATAAAATTCTATGTTGAATTTAATCCCCCGAACACTTCAAGTGAGGTCATTGATCCTTTCGTGGCGCTCCGAACCGACTATCCGGACAGAAACGGATCTTGTTCAATAGATGTTTCACTCGGTTGCTTCCATGTAGCGCTACAGGATTCGACTATTTTACCGGGGGATTCGACACAAATATTGCTTAATCAATTACGCTATGATGGTACTTCCATCGTACCATATTCGGATAATCAACAGTTCAATGTCTGGCTTGGTAATGGAATGTCGAGTTATGGCTTTATCCGATCGGAATCCACCGGAGCAACTGGAGCCTCTCTACAGAATGATTGGGGACCATTTTACTTCATTGCCAAAAAGTCTATTACTGCAGATTCTGTTGCAGTACAAATCTCTGCATCGTTAGGAGACGTTGTACAGCGATATCCTTGCGGCTTGATCATCAGCAATTCAATGAACCCGATAATAAATGGCGCCAAGACAGAAAATAAAAACATTACGACTAATTCTCCTGTGCCAAATAAAAAAACAGTCGGGGCATTACAGCAAGAGAGAATAGAGAAAAGAAAGCGAATGGTCGATGAATTATTCTCGAAATCCAGATATGCTGCTTTGCTGTCAAGATCGAATGCGAAGAATAAGGACAGTCTTATAACGTCACAAAAAGCAACAGTACTGAAGTTGAGCGATGAGACGGAAGCTCAAAACCCTCATACATGCAGCTTGCCCGTTGCCACTTGTATTGTCGTTCATTCCGTTCCTACCAATATCTCGTTGAAAGCAAACCCTATAAAAGTAATCCATGGTCAAACGGCTACTCTAACAGTATCGTTAAAAGATCAGAACGGGAAAACAATCTCTCCGAACACAAAAGGTATTACGGTAAACTACTATTCACAAGAGACGGAACAATTTGGGGAATTGACAGGCAATGGGCAAAATGGATTGAATTTGACCGATATACCCTACAAACAAGCTTATAATGGATCGGTTTCTTTTGTATTAAATGGCATCGAATATACGGGAAGATTTCCAATGGGAATTAGCTTTTATGCAACAAGCGGTACATCATTGGTGTCTCCCACAAGAAGTATTATGCTCAAAGGAGCTAATACTCTTGGAGAATATTATTGTCAATGGCAAGATTATTGGGCAGGTCAAAATTACGATAAAGATGAGGATACCGCTAAAACAAGAATAAACGGCAAAACGACATATTATCATATTAGCGCGAAGGGTTGTGCTATGTCTGACATGGCAATGGCTCTGAAAGGGTTTGGGTGTAATGTTGACCCTTCAATGTTGAATACTTGGATGGATGATCCAGTTAACCAGGGATATGGTAATCATGGAAATGTTCAGTTTGAAACGACATTGTTTGGTTATCCAGATAGTCCAGTTGGTGCATCTGAAGCAGTAGGTATAGGTCTTCTTTATCACAACCACCATATGTACCCTCCGTCGATTGCCGCCTTTACAGATGCTTTAGATTACAATCTTAGTCAGGGATATCCATCTATTGCACAAATTATAAGTCCAGACGATGGTCATGAACATTGGGTGCTTATAACGAGCAAGATCGGCAATGGCCAATACACGATTTTAGATCCTGGCAATCCTGATCGTGTGTATCTCGATACTTCTGTCATACCAATTTGGAAATACAGAGAAATTATTCCAAAATTCGAATAGTAAATAAGGGAATGAAGTAATGAAAACAATAGTTACGATTATTCTATTGAATTTAAGTTTAATGCAAGCTATAAATTCTCAAACAAAAATTTATATGGATGTTTCATCAGATATCAATTTCATTGTCACAGATCCATCTGGTAAAAAGACAGGTATCGATTCTCGATATTCTAAACCGTATAATCAATGGACTTGGTATAAAGAAATTCCAAATGCAACAATTGGTTTTGAAGGAATAGGGGATGGTTCCCCTTCAATTGTTCTTTTTGAATCTCGCATGGATACTTCTGATGCTTATGGTAATTATACTTTTCAATTCATAAGTGATACTTTAGAGGTTTTTGATTTTCTTGTAGAATCATTTCCATTGAGTAAAAATAGTCTATTACAGAAAGTCCGTTACGATCTTAAAAATATTCCTATCGATAATGATAGCGTTGTAACATATCATTTTAACTATCATGGTGCTCTTGGGTTCAAAACAAGTCTCATTAAGGTTGTTTCCCCACGCACTCTCATCCAGGATGTATCCGCGATGCAGAAACTTGGCTGGATACAAAGCCAGACAACAAGTCAAAATTATATCCAATTATATAGCACCATTAGCTCGCAGATGTCAAATAATGATACTCCAGATGCTCGTAGCACGCTTAATACCGTTCTAAATCAATTGCGTGCTGACAGTGGATCCGCAATATCCGGTGATGCGTATAAGCTCCTTAATGCAGATACGAAGCAGCTTCTCAAAAGCTTACCGAATATTTCTCAATGTTTGGTGAAACTTCTCTCCAGCACAAGCTCGCTACTTACGGGTGGCACACTTCAATATCGTGATAGCACATGGAGAGACGCTGCGAACAACAACGACGGTACATTTACCTTCACAACTGCTCTTAAAAAGACAAGTTTGCGCATGACGTACGCATATGGAACAGAAACCAAATCAAATGTTACTATCAAAAATGATTCAACAATTATCTTCCAAACAAAGAATGTCGCTGTAAACCTACAGAACAGCCAGGGTAATCCATTAGATACAGGAATTGTGCAATATAATAGCACCTCCGGTTGGCAAAATTTCGGAACGACATCAAACGGCGGTGTGACGAATGAACTTCTACCAATAAAATATACATTCCGTCTTTCATATAATAGTGCTACCGTCATCAAGGCACAGAACATCGATTCCAATGCAACGGTTGTATTCCAAACTATTCCGACATCGGTTCAATTACAAACCAGCACAGGTGTTCTATTGGATGCAGGCGTTGTCCAGTATAATGCCAATGGCCCCGTGGGGGCAGGTTGGCAAAATTATGGAATTACTTCAAATGGTGTTGCTTCAAAAGAATTGCTTCCGACCAAATATACATTCCATATGACGTATAATGGCGCTACAGTTAATAAAGCACAAAGCCTTGATTCTAATGCGACGGTTGTGTTCCAAACAGTTCCTGCGAACGTTCAACTGCAAACAAGCACTGGCGCTCCACTTGATACCGGTCTGGTGCAATTTAATGCCGGTGGCCCCGTGGGGGCAGGCTGGAAAAACTTTGGAACGACAACGAACGGAGTTGTAACGAAAGAACTGCTTCCAACTAAATATACATTCCGTATAACATATAACGGCGCGACTATAAGTGAATCGCAAAGCATCGATTCCAATGCAACCGTTATATTCCAGACGGTGAGAACATTAGTGCAATTCAACAACAGCCTCGGAAATCCGATTGATACTGGTGTAGTCCAGTTTAATTCAGGTGGGTGGCAGAATTATGGGAGCACATCAAATGGTATTGTATCGAAAGAACTGCTGCCTGTGAAATATACATTCCGCTTAACATATTGCGGCTCCACTGTCAGTATAGCTCAGAATGTGGATTCTAATGCAACTGTTGTTTTTTCAACGGTCTTATGTACTGTCAGTGTGACTAACTCATCCGGCAGTTTATTGAATAATGCTATTGTAAGCTATAATGCCGGCGGCTGGAAAGTAATAGGAACAACCATAAACGGTATTGTTACAATAGAACTACTGCCTGCAAAGATACAGTTCCGTGCGGCATATGGGTCAAAACAGCAATCGGTGACACAGGATGTTTCAATCAATCCGTTCATACCGATTACATTGCCGGTTCAGTAATCCGGGAGGATGTATGAAAAAACTATGTATAATACTTTTACTGTTTGTGAGCATGGCAATCGCCCAAACGGACACTGTTTATACGGTGCCATTTGCATCCAAGGGGAACACTATTGACCTTGCGGTGGCAAATACGGCATCAATAACGGCTTCGAATGTTATCGTTACGCTGACAAGCTCTCCAAGCTGGATCAAATTCGATTCAACCAGATGCACAATTGCAAAAATAGCAGGGACAACAGAACAATCGGCAACATTCTCTTTTTCCATTGATAAAACAGCTCCAACGGGACAGAAGCAGAACCTGACTTTCCAGATTACTTCAGGAGGCCAGCAATGGACAAAGACAATAGCCGTTAAGGCCGGTGTTCCGAATCAATTTGAGCTGTATCATAACTTTCCCAATCCTTTTAACCCGTCGACGACCATTAGTTATCAATTGCCAGCGGACAGCAAAGTGTCGCTCAAGATCTATGATCTTCTAGGCAGGGAAGTAGCAACGTTGTTGGACAATCAGACAAAACCGGCTGGTTATTATGAGCAGCAATGGAATGCTTCGCATTATGCCAGCGGCATGTATATATACCGACTGTTCTGGAAGGATCAATCAGGTAAAACTTCCATGGCAACGAAGTCCATGGTGATGGTCAAGTAAAAGGGGAAAAAGGAAATTGCTAATCGACGATTGACGATTGCGAATTGATATCAGGAAAAAATTCCAAGTAAGTGGTTCTTGTTTTAATTTACTTATTACCATTTACTATTTACCATTCATCCTTCATACTTCATTCTGTATTCTAAATTCTGTCTTCAGCGCGGCTCAATCAACCCGGCCATATTTTCATAAAATATTTTCTTGATATCGGCGATGGGAAGCCGCATTTCCTGGAGAAGTTTCAATTGGTTGTCGACGATATCATAGCGGTATCCCCGCGGGAGCATGCCGGAATCGGAGCCGAACAAAATCCGTCCGGGGCCGAATGCGTCGAGAAATTTTTGAAACACGATCCGGAGGTCGGGTTTGGATGCGTGCTCCTGCATCCATAAATTAGAACCTGCCGTGTCCACATAGACATTCGGGCATTCTTTTCCGAGGGCGAGCGTTTCCTCGAATTTGCCCGCACCAAAATTGGGAATAATAAATCGTATCCCGGAGAATTTTTTTGCCACAGGAATAAGGTCTTTGGGGTCGGAATATGCCGGTTCCGTTGTAGTCGCCATGCAAGCATATTCGCGCGGCCGGATGACCAATTTTCCGAAATGGACGAGCATCAGGCTCCGGCACTCCTGCAGAAGATTGTAAAGCGGAAGAAGCCATTCATCGGAAACGTTCAGCTGAGAAAAAGAAGGATACATAACTACACCACGCAGCTTGTCCTCCTTTAAGCGCCGGACAGCAGTTTCCATCATGAGATTCGAATTCGGGTCGATCGTGAACATGCCGCTCAATCGATCGGGATAAGACTGAACTGCCTGTACGACGGATTCTTCATCGCCGGGAATACTGCTGAAGAGCATAAGGCGCTCTATTTTCCATTTGTCGATGATATCGATCCACCGTTTGGCAAGCTGAACCGGATCGTCTCCCGGTAATTCAATATGTCCTTTTGCCGCTAGCGCGCGCAATTCCGAAGCTATATCCAGCCGGTTTGGCTTTTGCCGGACAAGGTACTTGAAGTAGGTGCCCCCATAGAGATGAACATGGGCATCGAATATTTTAAAGAGACCGATCACTTAAAAAAGCTCTATGGACGGAACAGGGGGAATAAGTTTTTTCTCCGAACCGAGACGAAAAAGAGTTTCCAGCGCTGTCTTTCCGCGCTGCCCCATATCGATAGTCAATTCGTTGACGTACATTTTTACAAACTGTGCGCCGAGCTTTCCGTCGATGCCTCTGCCGTATTGAAGAGAATACGGGATTGCTTCCTCCTGATGCGTATAACCGTAATGAATACTTTTTTTAAGTCCGTCGGAGAGCAGCCGTGCAAGCTGTTCGCCGAGATCTTTCCGGACAACATCCAGGCCGAGCGGAAGCGGAAGCGTTCCGTACCGTTCTTTCCACAATTCCCCGAAGTCGAGAATTTTTTTAAACCCGTCGGCTTCATAGGTAATCTGACCTTCATGAATGAGCAGCCCTGCATCGAATTCTCCGGAAGCGACCCGCGGCATAATCTGATCGAACGGAATATCGGTATGAGCAATGCCGTCCGTAAAAATTTTAAAGAGCAGAGTCGCTGTCGTCAGCTTGCCCGGCGTCGCAACGGTTTTTCCTTTCAACTCTTCGAGGGATTTATATTTTTTGGAAACGATGACCGGCCCGTACCCTTCTCCCATACTTGCACCGGTGGCCATAATCCAATAATCCGTCGCAACAGAGGGGTACGCATGCGCGGAAATTGCCGTTACTTCCAATTCCCGGTTCATTGCGCGCTGGTTCAAGGTTTGTATGTCTTCCAGCCGGTGCTCAATGGTAATACCTTCGAGTTTTACTTTGCCCGATGATAAACCGTAAAACATAAAAGCATCATCCGGATCGGGACTGTGTCCCACATGTATAATTCTGTCATTCATGGTGCGAACCTCTATTTTATTGCAAGATATATTGTAGCGATGCCGAAGGTTTGTGGAAAACAGCGCACTGTGCCGAAACCGGCAGAAAGCAGAAGCTTTGAAAATGCCGGGGAATCCGGAAATTCCGACATTGTCGACGGCAGATATTCATAGGCACTCCGGCTGCGTGTAAGCCATCCTCCGATGCGCGGAAGGATTCGGTTGATATAAAATCTGTAAATCAACGCAGCGGGAACATGCGCCGGCGTAGAAAATTCTAAAATGACCGCAGCGCCTTTGCGGCGGAGGATGCGGTGGAATTCCGATAATCCCTTTTCCAGATCGGAAAAATTTCGGACACCGAAAGCTGCCGTAACTGCATCGAATGATTCAGAAGGAAAACGCAAATGTTCCGCTTCACCGATTTCCAGCGTAATGAGATTGTCCAGATGTTTGGCGGAAATTTTTTTCTTCCCCCGTTCCAGCATCTTCGGCGATATATCGATACCGGTAATATGCTCGGGATGGATGCGCGCAGCTGCGATTGCAAAGTCTGCTGTTCCGGTTGCCACATCGAGTATCAATCGCGGCCGCAGAGGCTTGAGAAGGTTCACGGCACGTCTCCGCCAGAGAATGTCGACGCCGGAACTCAGTATATGATTGAGTGCATCGTAGCGATAGGCGATGGAGTCGAAAAGGCCCCGCACGTAGGTTTGTTCATAGGTGCGGCGTCGTAGACTTGAATTTTCCGGTGCATTCATGTACAGCGATCAATGATGATAATGTATATTGAATTGAATATACGCACAAGAGCTAAAAATTCCAATGTTCAAATGCGTACGAAAATGGAAAAACTTGAATTCGCGTGAAGTTTGCCGTATTATCTTAAAAGAAAAAAGGATTTCCTATCATGCCGCAGTATATCGATTCTCATGCCCATCTTTTTTTTGAAGAGTACGGCGCAGACTTGCAGGAGGTTCTCAATCGTGCAAAGGAAGCGGGAATCTGTGCCATTATCGTTCCGGGAACAAATTTAAAAACAAGCCGGGAAGCGGTGGCGCTTGCGGAAAAATTTCCGGAGATCTCAGCCTGCGTTGGTATCCATCCGCACGATGCATCAGGCGCTGCAGATGAAGTCTTAAGAGAGACGGAAGAGCTGACGCGTCATCCAAAAGTTGTTGCGATCGGCGAAATCGGACTCGATTACCATTATGATTTTTCGCCGCGGGAAAAGCAGACGGAAGTGTTCGCTGCACAGATCGATCTTGCGGCGAGGCGGAATCTTCCGTGCGTTCTCCATACCCGCGAATCAATGGCCGATACCTGTGCGATTGTAGCTGAAACTGTACGGAGATATCCGGCGTGGCGGGCCGGCAGTTCGCCTCGAAGGGGAGTTTTCCATTGTTTTTCAGGCACCATTGAAGAAGCTCTGCATGTGCGGGAGATGGGTTTTTGGGTCTCGTTTACGGGAAATGTGACATTTAAAAAATCGACCTCACTCGATGTCGTTAGGGCGTTAGGAGTAAGCCGGTTTTTTTTGGAAACAGACTCTCCGTATATGTCTCCTGTTCCGCTCCGCGGAAGCCGCAATGAACCGGCGCATATCGCCCGAATCGGTAAAATGCTCGCGCAGACGCTAAACGTGGAAGAATTGGAACTGGCATGGGCGACGACATTCAATGCAGCGGCATTGTTTGCATTGAATATTCCGGACGCAGAGGGCGGAAGGGCTCTCAATTCGGACAAAGTTCCGGCTCTGGAATGATATTCCGAAAATTATTCTGAATTCTATATCCTGCATTCTGAATTCTATCTCCTGAATTCTGTTCTCTTAAAAAAACTCCCTTGACATATCAAAAAAGTTGAAGTATAATAGACAAATGCAGAAGGGGATTTTTAACGGTTTCACTGCGGATTATTTTTAGACAAGGTCATCGTATTATCAATCACAAAAAATAAAGAAAGACATGCATTTTCCTCTGAGAATGTGCGTAAAAAATATATGAATTTATTTAAAAAAATCGTTGCACTGGGATTTTTTGCATTGCTCTTTAGCTCTGTTCAGGCACAAAGTCTTTCTTCGGAAGAAAAAGATATTCTTCAGCTTCAAGACCAGCGTTCCCTCGGCGGCGGAAGGCTGGCCGGATATCTCTCCTCGACAGACGAGAACCTCCGGTACCGGGCGTTGATTGCTTTTGCCAATATCCAGGAAGACTCTTCTGCCCGTGTCATTATTCCGCTGCTCGCCGATAGAGTGCCTCGTGTGCGCGCCGCTGCGGCGCTGGCATTGGGATATCTCAGCGATTCGCTTGCGGCGCAAAAATTATTAGCCGTATTGCAGAAAGAAAAAGACAGGGAAACGCAAAAAACATATTTGGATGCACTGGGACGATGCGGCGATATGATGATGCTTGATTCTTTGACTATCAACAATATGCCCGAATATGCTCAGGAAGGTCTCGCTTTGAGCTTCGCTCGATTTGCTTTGCGCGGTATAAAATCGGAGCGCCTGGTTTGGTCGTGCTTTAACATGCTTTCCGATACTTCTGCTGCGGTGCGATCGACGGCTTTGTATACGCTCTGGCATGCGGCTCCATACGGTTTGATCGGTCTGGAGATTATAAAACAAAACGATCTCCTTCTGCAAATTGCGGGGGATCCGAATCCGATTGTACGCATGAATCTTGCGACACTGCTTGGAAGAACAAGAGCTGAAAACGGTAAAGCCATTCTCGATTCTTTAGAATCGACGGAAAATAAATTGCATGATTGGAGAGTCCTTGTTCAAATTGAAAAAACAAGAACGATCATTCAGTTTTCCCGCGGCCAGGCGCTGGAGAAGATCGTTCCGTATCTTCGCTTTTCGAACGATCATTGCATTATTGCCATGCTCGAAAATCTTATGGTCATTTCGGCTGATACTCTCCAGCATTCGAGTACCTATGCGGAGATCGGAAAGGAATTACAGCGGATTATCGGTTTGAAGGGCGTAGCAAGCGATGCAGTGCGGGGAGAAGCGCTGGTTGTTTTGGGACTGCATTATCCGGATTTTATCGATGATTACGATTTTATTCTTCAGGATCCTGCGAGTTCGATCTTTATAAAGAAAAAATATATCGAAGCTTCTGCAGCGCGTTTTACAAAAAAACATCTGGATCTTCTCCTTGGCCTTTTGAACGACAAGAGTATTCCGTTGTCGATGACCGCTTGGGATTATGTGCGTCAATTTCTGACGATGAAGGCATTCGTTGCCATAGGCATAGATTCAACGGCTATTCAAAACCTTATTCCGGTTATTCTGGAAAAAGCCGGGCAGTCGCTTCGCCGAAACGATATCGGGATAGCTACGGTGGTTGCCAACCTGTTCAGTCAGCCCTCTGCCGGGTGGATCTTATCGACCGACGAGCGCAAACAAAAAATGATCAAAAATTTTGCCGATGTTTCGAATACTTTTGACTCTCCGGACGATATAGAGACTCAAATTGCAATCATCGATGCGGTCGGCCAGATAGGCTGGGAGAAAAGTGTGCCCTTTCTGCAGGAAATGATCGGTTCCCGGCTGCTGCCGGTAGCAAAGGAAGCCCGGCGGGTTGTAGAAAAAATTACGCAAAAAGTATCGACGATCGTCCCGCTTCCTCAGGAAGTGGAAAAAAAATCGAGACGAGATTGGTCGGAACTTGAATCCATCAAATCCGATCAGCGTGTTGAACTTTTAACATCGAAGGGAAGGATCGTTCTTCGCCTGAAGAAAGAAGACGCACCTTTTACAGTATTGAGTTTTGTGCGTCTTGTTAAAAAAGGATTTTTTAACGGTTTGTACTTCCATCGCGTAGTCCCTAACTTCGTCGTTCAGACCGGAGATCCGCGCGGCGACGGATGGGGCGGGCCCGGATATACGCTGAGAACGGAAATATCGTTTGCCCGCTTCGAAGAAGGATCGTGCGGTATGGCGAGCGCCGGCAAAGATACGGAAGGAAGTCAATTCTTTGTAACATATTGGCCGGCAATACATCTGGACGGAACGTATACGGTTTTTGCAAAAGCAATTGAAGGTCTGGATGTCGCAAGCCGCATCCAGATCGGAGATACGATCCTTTCCGCACGTTTGATGGATTAGACAGGCTAAGGCTTGTTTTGCCAATCCTGATAATTCGAGCGGTGTTCAGGATCGTAACGGGCAAGCTGATCGTAGACTACGCGGTTCGGAAATGTAGAAAAGACTTCTGCTATCTCTTTGTACTTTGCATCAAAAAATTGACGCAGAAGAACGCTCATCGGATTTTCACGGCGAAGCGTTGAAAGAGTCTTTAATGATTCAAGAAGAGCGTTAAAAGCTGCCTGTGGTTTTACGGCAAGCGAATCTATGCCGTCGAAATAATAACTATTCATCGCGGTGTGAAACGAATCGTACGTTGGACTGTTGAGCTCGTCTGCAAGACCGTATCGGTCATAGTTGCTCGATGAGGATTGCCAGGCTTTGCCGTTTAAAAGATTTCCCTCACGATGGCAGATGTTGAGAGCTTTTTGAAAATATTTGCTTCCCGACATGGGAATAAACGATTCAGCATCGAAGCCGATGATGATGTAAGCATAATAGTTGAGAAAATCCGTAAAGGGGTCAACAATAAAGTCGTCCAGGATGATGCGCTGATTCGGCGTATATGTAAAGTCCCAGCTTTCATCAAGGATGCGGATCATCTGTGAAACTCTATCGGTTTTGATATTTCCCTCGAAAATTGGACGCGTACTTGTAATATAGACCTGTGCAGTATATTGATTGCCGTTCGAAGATTTAAAAAAGACATCGAATGCGCAGGTTATTTTATTCTCTACTTCTTCCGATGAAAATCGAGTGCTGTTGAGATAGTGTTCAATATCGGATTTAAAGTTTTTCAGATAATCTCGCTGTGCTGAAGGAACATTGTCGGCATTGACACTGACCGAACACGCCAGATCCTGAGAGACAGCAGCAGAGACTACCGTCAGGGATACGAAAAGAACGAGGGTGCTTCGCATAGGGGATTTTTCTCCATGATTCTACCAGGGGAATGTACTTATTTTCGACCGGCTCATCAAGCAAAAAAATATTTTTTTCTTCTCCTCATTTGTTTCCTCAGCCCTTTATACCGGACCAGATGCGCCGGGGAGCAAAACGGAAGAGGAGTCAAAGCGATAGGAATGGCCGATGCATTCGGGGCAATTGCCGATCAGCCATGGGCATTATACTATAATGCAGCCGGACTTGCACAAATCCATACATCCGAATTCGAGAGTTTTCTTGTGCCGTCGCAATTCGGACTGCCGGAACTTCGAACCGCAGCTTTTGCATGCGCCGTGCCTTTCTCCGATTTTACCGTCGCTCTTGCCGTAGAACAATTCGGCTTTGATCTCTATCATGAAACTGCTCTCTATCTCGGGACCGGAGCGGTCATCGAACCGCATCTTTACGCGGGGGTGTCGTTACACGGGCATCGGATTGATATTGTCCGCTACGGCACTGCAGCCGCCGGAGCTCTCGATATCGGAATTCTGGGATTGTATGGGGAATGTCTTCGCATCGGATGCACGGCAGCGAATCTTCTTCCGCTGCGTTCCTTCGCTAATCAGGAAAAGCTGCCTCAGACTTTTTCTGCAGGTATAGCCTATTCACCCCTCCCGTCATTTGTGTGCAGCATCGAAATAGAGAACGACAGCCGGTCTTCAATCATGATAAAAGGAGGGATTGAGCAGACCATTCTCCATATCATAGCCGTGCGTGCCGGTGTTGCAAAGAATCCGGAAAAATTCAGCATGGGAGTTTCATACTTTATCGGCAGATTTGAGTTCGGATATGCCGGATACAGTCATACGGAATTAGGATGGACACATCAAATTGAGATCGGATTTGTCTTATGAAAAACCTTCATATCGTTCTTTGCTGTATATGCCTTATCTTCAATGCAGTACCTCTGTTTCCCCAAACAGAAGATGAGCAGGCCGCTGAAATTCCGGCTTCAGTCATTGAGCGCTGCCTTCGAACAGACGCCGAGAGAAGCAGCACATCCTACGAGGAATTCATGCAGACATGGGATGAAACACCGATCGATTTAAATACGGCATCTCAAGATGAATTACTCCGTATTCCCGGAATGACGCCGCTGCTTGCCAAAAACATTATAGAACGCCGTGCCGTACGGCCTTTTCTTGAACTTTCCGATATTGCACAGGTCGACGGCATGACCTCGGAAATGCTGCCGATGCTGACACGTAATATGGTTTTCAGTACATCCGGCGCCGGTCGTGCAGCACAAGGGAGTCTGAGGCAAACGTTGTTCCGCAATCTGCAGGAGAGCGCCGGATTTCTCGACGGGAAATTTCTGGGAGATCCTTACGCTTTTCGCAGCAAGCTGACCGCCCGTATCAAACCGCAGGCTTCGTGGTCTTCCGTCTGTTCGGAATTACGAATCGGAATAACATCGGAGAAAGACGCCGGGGAGCGTTTGGCGAACGGATTTACCGGCGGATACTGTCTTGCTTCGTTTCCTGCCGTCTCTTCTTCGCTTCTTCTGGGCGATTATACGGCCGGCGCCGGACAGGGATTGGTGCTGTGGCATTACCAGGGATTTGCAAAAGCGGGAGAGGAGACATCATCGATACGAAAAAATTCCGGCGAAATTCATTCGAGTCTTTCGACGAATGAAAATTTACATCTGCGGGGATGCGCCGCAGATGTAGCGCTGCACGATATACATGTGCAGATTTTCGCTTCATGCAAACCGCTGAATGCACACATCGACAGCAATTCGGTTATTCAAAGTATCGAAGAGAGCGGATCGTTCCGGACGGAAAGCGACGTTCGAAACTGGCACTCTTCGACGGAACACCTGTACGGGTTTTGCGCCG
>Ga0182017_10002271_pt1 | contig 14629 bp, 10 predicted proteins | sample 712E3DmetaG_FD_120492 | JGI IMG/M metagenome (GOLD analysis project Ga0182017, IMG submission 120492) | Permafrost microbial communities from Stordalen Mire, Sweden - 712E3D metaG | ecosystem: Environmental > Terrestrial > Soil > Wetlands > Permafrost | place: Sweden: Stordalen | collected... | reverse complement strand
TGATTTCCGGCAAGGTCGTGCGCATAGAACAACTCTACATCGTCACGTTGAAGTTGCACGAAACCCAAGGTGGCAGCTTGCTCGGCACGGAGACCGTGGAGGGGGCGAGCCAGGTCGAGCTGATGCGCTCGCTGCGCGAGCACGGCCGGCAGTTGACGAGCGCCGCCTTCGGCCCAGGCCTGGCCAACAACGTCGGGCCTCGTCCGGCTCCGCCGCCTGTGGCGCTGCCGCCAGCCCCAGAGCCGACGCCAGCGGCGACAAGCGCTGCAGCGGCGAGTGTCGCACCACCACGGCCCGCGTCCCAGCCGGCCCGTGGCTGCGCTGCGAACCAGGTGCCCATCCCTGGCGGGACATTCTGGATGGGCGACCAAGAGCTAGCGAAGCCTGTGCACAAGGTGACACTGTCGCCTTTCTGCATAGACAAGACCGAGGTGACCGTGGCTGCCTTCCGCGCCTGCGTGCAGGCCGGCGATTGCCCGCCCCCGAGCGCAACGGTCGAGTGGAAGGACATCAAGCCCGAAGACAAGACGAAGTGGAGCCAGTTTTGCACCTGGGGCAAGACCGGCTTGGACCGGCACCCCATCAACTGCGTGGATTGGAAACAGGCCTCTGCCTACTGCGAATGGACGGGTGGCCGCCTGCCCACTGAGGCCGAATGGGAATACGCGGCCCGCGGAAACGACGGTCGCAGCTATCCCTGGGGCAACGAGCCGCCGGACGCGAAAAGGCTCAACGCTTGCGGCAGCGAGTGCGCATCAATGGGGAAGAAACGGTTTGATGAGAGCTGGAAAGCCATGTACCCCGGCGACGACGGCTGGCCAGCCACCGCGCCAGTGGGCAGCTATCCCAAGGGCGCCAGCCCCTTCGGCGTTCTGGACATGGCGGGCAATGTTTGGGAATGGACCGCGGACAGCTTCGCCGACTACAGCGACGAGGCAGTTACGAATCCGCAAAGATCTAGGCCCGACGCGTCACCCCACGTGGACCGTGGCGGGGCTTGGTACATCGCCGTCCCGGCCTGGGTCCACGCGGCCCGCCGCGGCAGGAATGGACCTGTTTTCCGGGCCTTCGATCTGGGGTTCCGTTGCGCACGCGGGGCCAAAATGTAGGCATTCCGCGTCCTGTCGCCAACGGCCTGGAGGGGTACCCTTTTCAGCGGAATCACCGGAACCCAGGAGCCCACCCCAATGGTGCTGTTTTGAGAAGCGCGCAGCCAGTGCGGGACGCGATCATGCCGGTCCCCTCCATGCGTATGACGGCGGCGAGCGCGTAGCCGGCCGATCAGCGCGCCCCCACAGGCGCGCAGGCCGGCGGAGCCGTTGTCGTCGAGTTGAACGTCCTCCTCCTGGTACACGGTGATACCGGCGACAAAGTGGGCACCGGAGCCCGCTGGCGACGGTGGACGATACTGCAGCCAAACTTCACGTCAGGGCAGCGCACAGATGGTTGGGCTGCGCACCCGACCTCGCACCCGAAAAGCATCAACATGACATCCAATGACGCACCTAAAGAGTCTATCCCAGCATCCTTGACCCGCGTGCACACCGCCGTGCTGAAGTCCGGTATCCAGCCCAGCCCCGAGTTTGCAAAGAAGGGCCTCGCCAGCTACTCGGTGAACGTCGGGACGAAATGCGGTCACGACTGCACCTACTGCTCCACCGGCACCATGCTGCGCATGCACCCCTCGTTCAAGGAGGCTGGCGCTGGGCACATCAGCGAACGGCCGAGGTTGTTCTCCGCCAGCTCACCTTGACAAACTTACACTTTGTAAGCAAACTACAACCATGGTTATGGAACTCCTGGGTCACAAGGATTACATTCGCGTTCTACTGGCAGTCCGAAAGGAAGGAAGCCTCCGCTTCCGTCAGATTGAAAAGTCCTTGGTCCTCAATCCGGCTCAAGTGGACCGTGCTCTCAAGTTCTTGACCAAGGGCCTCTGGATCGTGCCACGCACGGTGCCTACCGAAGGGAGCCACGTCCCGGTCGAGTACAGGCTGGGCAAACGTGGAGCCTCGTTCCTTGAGCTGTTTGACGGTTTCAGGGCGGGAGCGAAACGGAAGAGCGCGGAGTTGGGGGCCTCGGAAGTGAAAGAGCTTCAGAGCCTCTGCGCCTGACGGTCTGAAATGGCGATCCTCTTTCTGTTGGGTCCGAGCCTGTGGGAATCGGGTGAGGATGTCCCCATGCGGACACGACGGGAGATCGGGAAGGTGTTCCGTGAGTCCGGCCATAGGGTCATCCTGATGGAGGATGAGGCCGACAAGGAAGACGAAGACCTCGTCGAGAAGTTTTACCGATTGCTGCTGGAAAAGAGGGTCACGGACATCGTTGTGTACTGACCCGCTCACGCCAAAATGCAAACCACCTACGACGAGTTAATCCTGCTGCGTGCTCGCATGGACATCTCCAAGCTGCCGCGAATTTGGGTCCTCCACCATTCTTCCGTAGCGTCCATCAAAGTTGGGCAGTTTGAGGTGAAGGAACGGGGCGGCAGGAGTCGCTATCTCACCGCCGTGGCGAAGTTGGGAACCCACCCCCTAGAATGGGACAGTGCAGAGGATTTGAAGGAGCAAGTCCGCCTTCTCGCGATGGAGCTTTGAAAATTCGGGGCTCCGACGCAGGGTTCGGCGCTGCCGACTCGGGTGACGCAGGGCCTACAGCTGCATGTGACCCCGCTGTGATACGCTTCGTGCCCACTTCCTACGACAACGAAAACAGACTTGGAGAATTGAAATGTCAGCACGTGGCAGCGCGTTCTTCGCTTGATGATCATTTCAGGATCGCTGGCTTGATCACAAGCGGTGACTACATCTTCACGTCGACCGGTTCGATACGTTGACCTCGCCGGTGGATGACTTCGCGGCGACGATCTCCTTCGGAAATGCAACGTCCCTCAATCATCAGGTTCCCGTGTCCCCATCAACTGGAGCTCCCATGTCGAATCTTATCTGTTCTGTCTTCGTGAAGTTTTCCCTACTGTCCGCCTCCGTCGTGGTCGCGGCTGCTGTCGGGTGCGCCAGCAGTCCAGGCGAGGATGCGGCAGGGGGAGCGAAAGTCACCAACACTGGAGGTTACGCTCCTAGCGGAGCAGCAGGCGAGAATACCGGTGGGGAAGCCGGGGCCGGTGGCAACGCGGCAACCTCGACGGGGGGAGTGACCGGCACCAGTGGCACCGTCGCCTCGGGTGGATTGGAAGCAGCTGGAAGCGGCGGACAGGCTTCTGGCGGAACGAATGGCCAGGCGGGAGAGGGCGGGAGCAGCGGCCAGGTCACCACCCTTGCCTCGACCTTTGATCAGCCCAATGCCATCGCCGTCGATGCCACCAGCGTCTACTGGATCAACAGGGACGGCACGGTGATGAAGGTCGCGCTGGCGGGTGGCTCTCCTGTCACTCTCGCCTGGGGGCAAAGCTACCCCTGGGGTATCGCCGTCGATGCCACCAGCGTCTACTGGACCAACTACCGCGGAGGCGAGGTAATGAAGGTCGCGCTGGCGGGTGGCTCTCCCGTCACCCTCGCTTCGACCCAGAGTGGCCCCAGGCGCATCGCCGTCGATGCCACTAGCGTCTACTGGACCAACTACGACAGCGGCACGGTGATGAAGGTCGCGCTGGTGGGTGGCTCTCCCGTCGTCCTCGCCTCGGCCCAGGGTACTCCTGAGGGGATCGCCGTCGATGCCACCAGCGTCTACTGGACCGACGAAAGCAGCGGCGGCACGGTGATGAAGGTCGCGCTGGCGGGTGGCTCTCCCGTCGCCCTCGCCTCGGTGCAAGGTAACCCCAATGCCGTCGCCGTCGATGCCACCAGCGTCTATTGGACCAACGAAAGCAGCGGCGAGGTGATGAAGGTCGCGCTGGCGGGTGGCTCCCCCGTCACGCTCGCCTCGGCGCAAAGTAACCCCAGGGCCATCGCCGTAGATGCCACCAGCGTCTACTGGGCGAACTACGGCATCGGCAGCAACGACGGCACTGTGATGAAAGTCGCGCTGGCGGGTGACTCCCCCGTCACTCTCGCCTCGGGTCTTTATCAGCCCAATGGCCTCGCCGTCGATGCCACGAGCGTCTACTGGACGAACAACAACGACGGCACGGAGATGAAGGTCGCGAAGTAATAGTGCCTAGCGTAAACAGGAGAGCCCCCGGCTTTGCCGGCTTTGCCGGGGAGGCATCCAAAGTTTGACAGCTCCGGGAGTCGTCCCGTGAACTCCTTGTCGGAATTTTCCGTAGAAGCGGTCGGCGTCGAGCAGCGAGAGAAAAAGCTGGAAGTCCCAGCTGTGAGCGAGGACCTTCCGCATATTTGTGTACGCAACTGCGTCGGCCCTAATATCATTGAAGATTTCCGGGGTCTGAGGAACTGGTGAGGGGATGGAGATTCGGCTGCTCATTGCGGCAATTGTGAGCCTGCCAGCGGCCGTGTCCATTGTCGTTCGCGGAGCCCGGCTGACTCTTGATCAGTAACCCACGCAACGGCGCAGGGTCATCTGGGTCGCCCGGCTCCTCGGAGCCGGGCGTGGATTGAAACCCTGGGTGCTGGGTGCAGAACGAGGCCGTCGAGGACGTCGCCCGGCTCCTCGGAGCCGGGCGTGGATTGAAACAACGCTTCGATGGACAAGAGCGGCGTGAGTTCGGGCCCGAAACTTGGATCACCGGATTTCAAACCGCCCAGCAAGGAGCCATAGCAACGACCATTGGTGGAAGCTACGACGGGACGGTGCCGTTTAGGCGATGAGGAGTTCATATGCGATATCCTCGTTTCTCGATCTTTCGACCCCAAGGCCGAGGAATCAGTGGCCCTCGGCAATAGGCAAAGAGAAGCGGCTCCCCCTCGCGTTCTGGATGACGCGCCGATTGTGGCAGACCCTGAACCGAGAGCATTCTCCTATCACAAAACAGAACCCCTACGAAAGAGGTCTGGCCGGCCATGGATGCCGGTGGGTGTTCACGCCGCTCTGCTCTCTTGGCGTCGTGCAAAGACCGCACGCGCTGAACATGACGCCCATCTTCCCTATCCCCTACTGCCACACGACGGTATTCACTGCGACAGGATCACCTCAGGCCGAGGCCTCGGGCAACTCCGACAGGAGACGTTCCAGCGCATCCACGCTCGGCGGTTTTGTCAGGTGGCGCGGGAAGCCAGCATCGGCGGCTCGCTCCAAGTCCTCTGGCAATGCGTAGCCGCTCAAGGCCACAAGGAAGATGGGCTGCAACGCCGGGTCTTGCTGGAAGGCCCGCGCCACATCGTAGCCATCCATGCCGGGCAAGCCGATGTCGCAAAGGACGACGTCGGGCCGGAAAGAGCGAGCCCTCTCGATCCCTTCAGGGCCGCTGTGGGCGACTTCGACCGCGTGCTCGCCGAGTTCGAGCGCTTCGCGCAAACTGTCTGCAGCGTCGACGTTGTCCTCGATGATGAGGACGCGCCGTGGAACTCGCACGTTGCCCGCACGAGCGGCCTGCTTCTCCAGCGCCGCCCCCACATCGAGGGGCAACCGGACGGTAAACTCCGCCCCCTTGCCGAGCCCTTCGCTTTGAGCCTCGATGCTGCCCCCATGCAGTTCGACCAGGCCCCTGACCAAGGCGAGGCCAAGCCCTAGTCCTCCTTTGCTGCGGTCCAGAGTATGATCGGCTTGCATGAAGGGTTGGAAGAGACGCGTGACGGTGTCGGGCGCCATGCCGACGCCGTTGTCGATCACGCGAATGACAGCATCACGCGCTTCCGCCACAACGGAGACACGCGCTCGCCCTCCGCGGGACGTGAACTTCGCTGCATTCTGCAGGAGGTTTCCCACAATTTGTGCGACCCGGGTTGCATCTGCATTGACGAAGACCGGCGCGGGCGCGAGAGCGCATGAGAGCACCACCTCGTTCCGCTCGAATAGGGTGCGGTTGTCCTCGACCGCACGACGGATCAGCTCGTTGATCTCAAGACGCTGCTTCTGCAACCGAATCTTGTTGCGAGTGATCCGGGTGACGTCGAGCAGATCGTTCACCAGGTTCGAAAGTTGCGTGGCCTGCCGATCGATCACCCCCAGGGCACGGCGGGCCTGCTCTCCGCCTGCGGCGGCGCGGTCGAGGATGTAGAGGCTATTCTTGATGGGAGCGAGTGGGTTGCGTAGTTCGTGGGAGAGTACCGCCAGAAATTCATTCTTGCGGCGATCCGCCTCGACCAGTTGCGCGTTGGCTGCTTGGAGGGCACGCTGCGCCTCCACACTCTCCACCGCGGTGGCAACCTGGTCGGCCACCGAGTGCATGATCTCAACCTCGTCTGCTGCGAAACGCGTCCGCGTCTTCGTGCCGAATGAGAGTGTCCCGAGAAGCTTGCCTTGTGCGATCAAGGGGTGGCAGCAGTACGCTCGGACGCCGTAGGACTTGACCAGCGCGACCCGAGGGTCGGCGGAATTGGAGATATCCTCCGCGATCATCCGTTGCCCATCGCGCGCGACGCAGCCACAAACTCCCACGCCGAAGTCGAGCGATTGGATCTTGCGCACCTCCTCGTCGGGAATGCCGGCGCATGCGTTCAGGCGCAGTCGGCAGCCCACCTCGTCCACCAAATAGTTGAAGAAAGTCTGGCAATCGAGGTGTTCCATGACCTCACGGCAGAGCCCCTCAATCACGCTCTGGGGGGCGTCGGAAGTGAGGAGTCGGCTCGCCGTGCAACCGCGTGGTCCTGCAAGGCGCGGTCGAAGTAGATAAGGACGTTGCGACATGTGATGAGGTGAAGCTCGGCGAAGACACTGTCGGTGGCGAGGCTGTGGTCGGAGAAGAGGACGCCCTCGCGCAGCGTCTTGTCAAAGACCGCCGCGTTGTACCCGGCCGTATAGTAGTCCGAGAGGGAGGCGCGGCCGCCCGCCTCGCGGTAGGCCTTGCTGAAGTCGGCAAACCGGTCGAGGTCGTAGATGCCTGCCTCAGCATTGCTCAGGGCTTCGGGGTTGATGTCGGTCGCGTAGATGAGCGTGCGGTCGAGGAGCCCTTCTTCGCGCAGGAGGATGGCGAGCGAGTAGACCTCCTCACCCGTGGCGCAGCCCGGGATCCAGACCTTGAGCGAGGGGTAGGTGCGCAAGTACGGCATGACCTTCTCGCGCAATGCCCGGTAGAAACTCGGGTCGCGAAACATCTCGCTCACCTGCACGGTCAGGTACGCGAGCAGTCTGTGCATGACCTCGGACTCGCGCAGCACTCGCTCCTGCAGCGCGGACAGGGAGCGGCAATCGAAGTGTTCCAACGCCTGCACGAGACGGCGTTTGAGCGAGGAGGTCGCGTAGCGGCGGAAGTCATAGCTGTACTTGAGGTGGATGGCCTCAAGTAGCAGAGGCAGCTCGATATCGAACTCTCCCGACAACGCCATGCCTTTACTTGGGGATCCAAACTTTGACGAGTGAGAGTAGCTTGTCGACATCGAGTGGCTTGGCGATGTAGTCGTCCGCGCCGGCGCGCAGACAGTCCTCTCGGTCATTGGGCATCGCCTTGGCAGTCAGTGCGATGATGGGCAGCTTCGTCCACTCGGGCCTCTTGCGGATCTCACGGATGGCCGTGAGCCCATCCATCTCGGGCATCATGATGTCCATCAGCACCAGGTCCACTCCTGCGCCGTCGCCGGCCGTAAGGCTCGCGAGCGCGGCCAGTGCCTCCTTGCCGTTGCGCGCGAAGTGTAGCTTGACGCCCTTGGGTTCGAGCACGCTGGCCAGCGCGAACACATTGCGTGCGTCGTCGTCGACCACGAGGATGCTCTTGCCATCGAGCGCGGTCTCACGGTTGCGTACCTCCCGCAGGATACGTCGTTGCTCCGCCGGGAGGTTGCCCTCCACTTGGTGCAGGAAGAGCGTGACCTCGTCGAGCAGGCGCTCCGGCGACCTGGCGCCCTTTATGATGATCGAGCTCGCATAGCGACGCAGCCGCTCTTCATCGCGACGCTCGAGCGAACGGCCGGTGTAGACGATCACGGGAGGGAACGAAAAGGCTTCGCCCGCCGCCATTTTGTCGAGCAGGTCGTAGCCCGACATGTCCGGCAGCGTGAGATCGAGCACCATGCAGTCGAAAGTGCTCTCCCGGAGTCGCTGCAGCGCCTCGGCGCCGGTCGCGACCGGGACGATGTCTACGTTCTCGGCCTGCAGAAGCTGAACGATGCTCTCCCGCTGAACCGCGACGTCCTCGACGACGAGCACGTGCCGGAGTTTCTGTTCGAGTCGCTGCTCGATCTTCCGAATCGCCTCAACCAGCTGCTCTCGCTTGACGGGTTTGAGGAAGTAGCCGATTGCCCCCATCGCAAGGGCCTGCTGTGTGTGCTCCAGACCTGAGACGACATGGACTGGGATGGGACGTGTTGTCGGGTTGCGCTTCAAGTGCTCGAGCACGGAGAGTCCGGAGTTGTCGGGCAAGTTGATGTCGAGCAGCACGGCGCTGGGGACGAATTGCTCTGCAAGGCGAAGACCCTCGGCTGCGGTCGTCGCCACCAGGGCGCGAAACTGCTGCTCGTGCAAAAGGTCGCGCAGGATGCGGGCGAACGCGGGGTCGTCCTCGATGACTAGAATCGACCGCTCGTCGGATTGCAGGCGCTCGCGGTCGTCTTCGACGGCCGGCGCAGTCGGCTGCGACGCTTGGCGCGCCTGCTTGCTTTGCGAAGCTGGCGTGATGGGAGCCGGTCGCGTCGGCGGTGAAGAGGCAGCCGGCCGATCCGGCGTAGAACCCGTCGGCGGTTCCGCCGGCTGTGATCCTTCGCTCAATACCGCTGCGAGCACCCGCGGGATGGTGAGCGTGAAGGTGCTCCCCTTGCCCAACGTGCTCTCGACCGAGATGTCGCCGCCCAGTCGCCTGGCCAGCTCGCGCGAAATGGTGAGGCCCAGGCCGGTGCCTCCGTAGCTGCGGTTCGTGGTGCCGTTGGCCTGGCGGAATGCTTCGAAGATTATCTGCTGCTGATCCGTGGCGATGCCAATGCCGCTGTCCTTCACCGAAAATGACACGCATTCGCCCGGGGCGGCCGAGACCCGCAGCAGCACCGAGCCATCCTGGGTGAACTTGAGCGCGTTCGAGAGCAGGTTGCGCACGATTTGTTGAACCCGCAGGCCGTCGCTCGTTATCGACGCAGGCGCCCCCGGGGCGAGCTGCGCCTCGAAGGATAAGTTCTTTTGGGTGGCCACCGGCTGGAACGTGCGTTTGAGAGACTCGATCATACGTGGCACGTCCACCGCCTCGACTTGAAGTTCCATCCGCCCCGCCTCGATGCGCGAGAGGTCGAGGATGTCGTTGATGAGAACGAGCAGATCGTTGCCCGAGGAGTGGATGGTGGCGGCGTACTTCACTTGCTCGGGCGTGAGGTTGCCGTCTTTGTTGTCGGAGAGCAGCTTGGCCAAGATGAGGGCGCTGTTGAGCGGGGTTCTCAACTCGTGGCTCATGTTGGCGAGAAACTCAGACTTGTACTGGTTGGCTCGGGTCAGCTCGTCGGCCTTCTCGACCAGATCCACTTGGGCTCGGGACAGATCGTCGCGCTGCTGCTCAAGCGCTTGAGCTTGCTCTTCGAGCTGCGAGTTGGTCTGCTCGAGTTCCGCCTGCTGAGCCTCGAGGCGCGCCTGCGATTCGCGCAAGGCGCGGCCTTGCTCCTCCAGTTCCTCGTTGCTGACGCGCAGCTCTTCCTGCTCGGCCTGCAGTTCCTCAGCCAGCCGCTGCGACTCCTCCAGCAGCTTCTGCAACTTGGTCCGGTACCGCGCCGAGCGCAGCGCTGAACCAGCGATATCGGTGACCGCCTTGAGGTAGTCGAGGACGCGACCCTCGGGCGGCTGCAGAAATCCCAGCTCCAGTACGCCGACGGTTTGCCCAGCCCCGGTAAGCGGCGCGATGACAAGGTGGCGCGGCCTGGACTCCCCGGTGCCAGTCGCAATCTTGACGTGGTCTTCGGGCACGTCCGAGAGCGACACCAGGCGCCCCTCGGCGGCGACTTTGCCAACCCAGGACTCGCCCATCTTGAATCCCCCGCGTGGTTGTGCGACGGCGGGATCGGCGCATCCGAAGGCGGCGTTAGCTTGCAAGGCGTCCCCGGCGTCGGTGACCGCGTAGAGAAGGCCGAGTTGTGCTCCAACATAGTGCGCGACAGCACCCAGAACCTGCGCGCAAGCCGAATCTTCGTTCGAGTCCCCGCGGACATCCTCGGCGAGGCGAGTTCGACCGAGATTTATCCACTCCTGCTGGCGCAGAGTTTCGTTCTGTTTGCGCTGCAGCGTGAGTGCATCCTCGTAGCGTCCGGACAAGCTAACAAGCTGCCGCCGCCCCACCAAGGCGATGGCGCCGCCAATGAGGAGCGCTAGGGACACACTTAGGCCGAACGCGATCCAACTCCAATCCTCGGCTCCTCGGCTCCTCTCGGCGCGCAGGTCCTCTTCATCTCGGAGCAGTTGTTGCACGAGCGCGCGAATGGAATCCATGATTGTCTTGCCTGCGATGGATTCCTCCGCTGAGACTGGCTTCCCTTGCTTTGCCTCAGCGACGCGCTGGATGCTCGTCGCACTCCAGCTCTCCCATTTGGTCCGAATCTCTCGGAGGCGAGACGTTTGCACTGGGTTGTCGGAAACCAGGAACGAGAGCTTGTTCAGGGCTGCGGGAGCCTCGGCTTGAGCCCCAGTGTATGGGTCAAGAAAATCTGAGTCACGGGTGAGTGCAAAACCGCGTAGGCCGGTTTCGCAGTCCAGGAACAACTTCTGGACGAGGTTCGCCTGGGCGATGACCTGATCCGTGTGATCGACCCATCGGTTGAGGGTCTTGAGATAGAGGATCTGCCCCACGAACACGGCGGACAAGAGCCCCAGTAGGGCAAGGGGCAGAATAAGGGTGCGGGTCAGCAGCTTGCGGAAGGCAACATTGTCGTCGAACGAATCCCTCTCCATGTCAACCTCCATTGGGTGACGACCAGTTTGGCAGGCGTGATCTAGCACAGAAGACAATCGCACCCGCCCCGGCGAGCAGCGGGTTTCAATTTCGTGCTGTTCTCAGTTTCGCCAGAGCGATGAAGCCCATGTGACCGACCGAGTCGGGGGACCGCGCCAACAAGCCAGTGCCCAGCCTGCACAAGACGCACGAGCGAAAGAAAGCACTGGTGGTCCGCGGCGATGCCCTGGGGTGAAGTGAGATGCCCGATGAGCCCGTGGTGATGACCGGCACGCGCGGCGGGCCGATGGAAGGCTGGGGTGCTATTGTCGCCCGCCTTGCAGGCAGGAAAGCAACTATGAGCGGTGAAGACATCGAAATCGAATCCAGGCTGCAGCCCGCGGCGGTCGTGTGCGCTGACGTGGAACGGTATTCCTCGCTGGTGGACCAACACGAATCGTTGCTGAAGTTCGACCATCTCATGGGAAATCTGGGAAGAAGCATTCGCGACGACCTGCGCGCCACTCTGGGCGAGGACGCCGCCAGGAGATACGTCGTCAAGCCCGCTGGCGACGGCGTGTTGCTGGTCTATCCCGGGGACATTCGCAAGGCGCTGGAGCACGCCTGGAGGATTCACAACCATTTCAACACGCGGGCCGGCCGTGATCGGCAGAGAGAATATGGCCTGTGGCCCTTCCAGGCGCGCATCGTCGTGCACTACGGCGACGTGGAGCTGATCGAGAAGAGCCCGTTCAATGAAGCGCCCGACGCCTTCGGAAAGACCATCGTGACCTGTTCCCGTCTCGAGCCTGCCACGGTGCCCGGCATGGTCTGGGCCACCAAGGCCGCAGTCGATGCGGCGATGGCCGAGCGTCTGGGCGAGCCCTACAAGTTCGAGCAGATCGGGATGGTGGATCTGGCAAAGAACGCCGGCAAGGAACTGGCGTACAACCTGGTCAAGATCGACGGCAAGAACGCCCACGTCGGCCCCCTTTCGGTCAAGCGCTATCCCAAGGGCGTGCAGGCCAACGTCTATGTGCTGGTCCGACGTGGGGCGGGGAAGATCCCCAGCGTGCATTTGGCCTGGGGAGGCTCCCAGTGTGTCATTCATCGCTCCGAGCTGAGCCCGGACTTCGTTGCCTATCGGATCAAGCACAAGCTGCTTGGATCGGACACAGACCTGCCCCTGCTGATGGTTCACACCGATCCTCCCTGCGAGGTCGAGTTCCCCGAGTTGCAGTTTTCCCCGGACGGACGGGCCACGCTGAAGGAGGCCGCCCCCCTACTCGCTGGGATCCAGGAAATCGACACTGAGGCAGACCGCTGGTACCTGCTGCCCAACCGATACTAGATCGGCCCTGCATTGCTCGCAGACGGAATTTTGGCGAGGCACAGGTTGGATACTGTGAACACAGCCCAGCTGTCGAGGACATTCCGCGTAATCGCGCACGCAATTCCGACGCCCCCAAATATCATTGAAGATTTTTGGGACAGCTGCGATTCAAAAAGCTTCGAACCCCGTCCTCAGCGCACACTACGGACTCTGCGTGCGAAGCTTACGTCCCCGCTGTCTACAGGCCGGTGTTGTAGAGCAGGCAGGAGTGACGAGGAGAGCCGGTCACGGAAGTAGACGTACCATGCTGTGCTGGGAGAGCCGGCCTTGGGCGATGACGTCCAGAATGTAAGGCTCGGCGTGTTGGGAAACGCCGTTCGATCAATCGATCAATCACTGGTTGTTCGCCGTAATAATGCCGATCGATGACTGCTTGAGCCGAAAATGGCTCCAGTGAATCTTCGTTAGAGGAGCCGGCGGCGCCATCTTGAGGCCGAAGCGCGCGGGAATTTGGCCTGCGAACGAGCGGGAGCGGATGGTGGACAGACGAATGCCGTGTCGTGCGTTTTCCAGCAGGCACGCGCAGCGGCCAGTCTCACGCCACTCGCGCGTAGTGCTCGTGATGGAGGCCACCCAGTATAGGTCGAGAGACGACCTCTTTGGGTGGGACACGGCGCACGGGCGGGAGCCAGCGAGCTCCCAGTGGCGGCTGCATCCGAAGACCGCGATGGGGTCGGCCATGGTAATAGCCAACGTACTCGTTCAGAACACGTTGGCCGTCGCGTCTCGCACAATCACGTGGTCGAGGCAATCGTGGCGTGGGGTTTCGTTCAGTCGCTCGCAGATTGCGTTTGCCTTTGGCGACCGTGGCGGCGTGATCAAACAACGGGTCCCGCAGTTCTTCACACGTCGCCGGAATTCCTCGCCGTAGATCGAATCGCGGTCGCGGATCAGGAACCGCGGAGTCTCGTTGTCCCGATCCGCGACCGCTTCGACAAAGGACTGCCCCGCATACTGCGCGCTCGGCGAAGACGTCACGCCAATGTGCAAGATTTCCCGCCGGGCCAGGTCGACGATGACGAAGCAGTAAAGGATCTGGAACCGCAACGTGACGATGGTCAAGAAGTCGCACGTCCAGGTTTGATGGAAATGGTTGCGCAGAAACGTGGACCAACTCTGCCCACGGTTGCGCGGCAGGTGCGGCGGACGGTACTTGGCGACAGTCCGCGGCGATACCTTGTAGCCAAACTTTCCAAGCTCGGCGGCGATTTTGTCCTCACCCCACAGAGGGTTTTCGGTCCAAAACCGCCGTATCAGGACCCGCAAGTCGGCATCGGCTGGCGGTCGTCCAACTGGCCTTTGGGACTTTCTACGCCAGATCAACCGCCAGAAGGAACGATGCCAACGGACGACGGTCTCGGGCCGTACGATGGTGACTGCCTTGACCACCTCGCCGAAGATGTGAGCGGCCAAGGCGACCACGACACGATCCCGCGTCCGAATCCTGGGCTTGGCCACCGAACGTTGCAGCACGACGATCTGCTGGCGAAGGACGACATTTTCCGCGAGGAGCACGGCACGCGAACAGAAGGCTGAGCGCAGTGCGGCTAGTGTGGTCTTGAGCATTTCCCTGATCATTGCAGCTCAAACCCTATCAACCAGGGATCACCCGATGAATCCCGAGGAAATTTCCTGCTGGTTGGACTTGGCACCGAATTCTTGCGGCGCACAGGCCGTCTGCGGTTCGACCCCGCAGATATCCGCAGGTGGGTTTGTGCTCATCGTCGTGGGTCGTTCGATGGTACATTGATCGACAGCCAAGCCCGCGTCTCGCTCAAGGAAGGAAGCTCTTCATGAGCGTAAGACGAGAGCGAAGAAAGGACCCGGATACCGGCAGGGAGCGCTGGTTCTGGATCGTAGACGTTGACTGGGAGGCTCCCGACGGAAGCAAGACACGAGTGCGCAAGGTATCGCCCATCCAGACCAAGCGTTCTGCCGAGGAGTACGAGCGGCAGGTGCGCGATGATCTGCTGATGGGAAGATACGGCCGCAGGAAGGAGATTCCACTTTTCAGGGATTGGTACCATGGTCGCCTACTGGCGGGAGTGGGTGGTCGGCAGGAGGAACAAACCAAGCACGGTCCAGGGCAAGCTGTCTGTATATCAACAGCATCTTGAAGCCGTGTTCGGCCACAAGCACCTCGATGAGATCAGGGCGGGGGAGATTGCAGCGTTCAGAGCCTCCCTGGTGGAGAAGGGGCTCACCGACAAGACCATCAACAACATCTTGACGATTCTCTCGAAGCCGCTGCACTACGCGGCCGACGTCGACGTGATCGCCAAGGCCCCAAAGGTTGGTCTTTTCAAAGTGGAGGCCCCGGAGATCGAGTTCTGGGAGATCGAGCAGTACGCTCGGTTGCTCACGGCGGCGGAGAAGGAGGGGCCGGTGGT
>Ga0182017_10002267_pt1 | contig 14635 bp, 25 predicted proteins | sample 712E3DmetaG_FD_120492 | JGI IMG/M metagenome (GOLD analysis project Ga0182017, IMG submission 120492) | Permafrost microbial communities from Stordalen Mire, Sweden - 712E3D metaG | ecosystem: Environmental > Terrestrial > Soil > Wetlands > Permafrost | place: Sweden: Stordalen | collected... | reverse complement strand
AGTAGTACGTGATCCCGCTCCATTCCTCGTCATCCGTGAACAAACAGAACGCCCCTGGTTTCAGCGCTCGCACCGTCGCCGCAGCCTCCGGCGGAACGGTCCCGGCGGCTACCAGGTAGGCCAGCGAACGCCCACCCAAACCAAAAACAACGTGCACCTGTGCAGAATCGACGGCATCGCCAGGAAGCTGCCTGGGTCTCTGAACCAACAACACAAGGGACGCGCCTACCCCTCCCCCTTCCAGGCAGAGCCACTCAAAGCTGCGCGGGCCCTGTGTCCCATCCGGGTTTCTGCCATCGCACCAGATTTGCGATCCGCCAAGCGCGCGCCTAGTTTCGTCGACTAGAATCAGCGTCGGCTCTCGATGCTCGGCTAGCAGTTTCGCTACGTGCGCCGCTTCCATCGCGGAAACCGTTGGACGCAGAACCACGACCCGACCGCGTTGCATCGCCGATCCGATCTGCGTGATGGCCGTGACCTCCTCGCCGGAGAACTGCGCATGGTCGGGAAATTTGACATCGTGAATTAGAACGGTTTCGGCCACGCCGGCATCGAGCGCCGCCGCAACCAAGTGGCGCGCGAATGCAGATTTTCCCCAACGGGTGCGACCATAAACCAGCAGGCGGCATCCTTCGCCGGCGGCAAGCGCGGGCGCAAGCGCGGCGGCAATGCCTTCTGCGCGCGTGGCAGTGGCTTTGCTCCGCGCTTCCTGTCCCTGTATGCCTGCGAGTTTCGAGCGTCCCTTTCCTTGCGAGATCTCTCCGCGCACATCGGACACATCCGTAGCCGCGGCGGCTTTCCTAGAAACCAATCCCGACAACGTCCGCATTTCCAGCGTCTTTCTCGACGGTGCTCTCGGCCGTCGTCAACATGGTCAGACCCGTCTCGCTTGTGGTGGCAGCGTTCGCACCTTCCGGGATCGAGGTATCCACAGCAAGCGCAGGGACTGGCGTGGCCGGCTTCGCCGCCGGGATCGGCTTGGGTTTCTCGACGGGCTTGGGTGGCTTCTTCGCCGCGCCCACGTACTTTGAGGCCACGAGAAACACCGAGGCCAGTAGAAACACGATCCATGCGGGAGCCTCGACTTTCCCAAGTGATTCTTCTCCCCAATCTGCAAGGGCAGTCTGGAATTCCTCTAGCTCCGTCTCGCCGCAATCGTTGGGCTCGCGATCGGTCCAACGGTCGATGGCAGCACCTGCCACGAGATCAACAACCGTGCTACCGCGCTTCGCGATCCATGGCCATCCGACATGACTCCTCTTGGGCTTGCGTGCCTTGGGCTCCTCCTCGCCGGCGTTGTCATTCGCAGCGGGATCGGATGGCGGCACCGGGGGTGCGGGCGGCGCGAACAATATCGCGAGCCGTTCCGCGCGCCCGACCGGGACAGGCGCAGACGGTGCCGCCGCATTCGGCGCAGTCGCAGGAGGGGCAGACGGCAACGCCTGCGCTTTACCCCGTGGCCGGCCAGGCTTGCGCTTCCCGCATTTCCCGCATTTCCCGCCGGGACCGAACGTGTGCGAGCACTTCATGCTGAACCAGCCCGCGAGTATTTACGGATCGCAGCGCAGGCAGCGGAGTCGATTGCCTGCGCATCTTCGACCACGCCGGCGAACCACCGTTCCCGGCCACGCTCGGAAAGCGCCGATGTGGCAGCGGACAGAACCAGATCGAGGATTCCTCCTTCGAGCTGCTTCAGGGCATCCGCTGTGGTGGCATCATCCGGTTTCTCTGGACCGAATATCACGCCAAGCCCAGCGCCCCATCGAAAAACCCGTTCGCGAAACTCTGGAGGAAAAAAACCAAGGGAGGAAAAAATCCGATGCAGAGCACGCTGGCGGCTTGTCATGGTGGCCAGTGTTGCCTAGTTTTCGGTTCTGCGCAATACTACGTCCACCATGCCAGTCACCATCATGCTCGATTCGAGAAACCCGCGTGACACGGGAATGCAGGACATGTGCAGGCACATTTCCGCGACACTAGGGGGCAGGGAGTGGGTTTTATGGGCACTGGCCGCTGATTTCTGGCTCCTAATTCAATTTCTGGACTCGGGAATTGTCGACCATCCCATCGGGGAGGGTGGGGGAAACTCCCTGGGAAAAGCCGTTCTCCCGTGGTATCAGCGGGACCATGAGATCTTGGGGTATGGGCGCACTCCCCATGAGGCGGCAACAGGCATTCTCCGACGGGGACAGAGTGCGCGGTTGAAGGGGATTAGGCGCGCCAATGCCGAAACGGGCAAAATGTCCTTACTTTTCAGGGATCTGGACTCGAATAGGGTCTTTTTTCCCGATCAGCTTTTTATGCACCATTCGTAGGAATTCCCGTCGGTGAGACGGAAGTTGCACGTGGCCGGCGTGCCAGCAGTGCGCCGGACACGTGCTTTATTCAGCGTGTTAATGGGTTAAATCAGGGGTTTCCGGGGTTTCGGGGGGGTTTCTTGACAGGGTTTTCTGTTCATGAGATCGTCGGATCATGCGAGAACGGAACCGACTCGAAACCCTGAGCGTGGCGTCTGTCCCCCGTTTCCCGTTCTCGCAAAGCGTGGATCTCCAGCGGGGTAGAGCGGACGCCACCCTCAGAGTTTCGAGCGGGCGCGCGACGTGAGCAGATCGGCGCCGCAAACGTGGTTCGCGGTCCCGTGCCAGGCGGACGCATCGCCGCCCCTGGCGCGACTGCGTGATGCCGCTGGCGAATACGCAGACGTTCTCTATTTCCGAACGCTGGCATTCTGCAAACTGTACGCACCACAGGGCCAGATGCTAAACGCATGGGACGATCTGCGCCGGTTCGTCAGGTGGCCAGGGGAAACCGCGGAACTGCGGGATCTGTTTCTCGCGTGTGGAATTGCCAGTGGTCCATCGCATGAAATCTACCTGTGGGACGCGAGCAACGGATGGTTGATCCGTAAATACGCCGCGGACGCCAAACGACACGCGGACAAGCGCAAGGCGGGGCGCGCGAGCGGACGCGCGCGCAAACGTGCGAGAACAGGTGAGCAGAATCCAGGTCTGGGCTGTAGGTCGGTAGGTAGGGGCGTGCGATCGTCTGCGGACGTTCCGCGGACAGTCCGCGGACGCGATCTGAGATCCGAAACTCCGAAACTAAGGAAGGGCAACCATGGAAAACAAGAACGACAGTGATCAGACACGCACCGAACCAGCACCCACTGGCGCAGCAACGTCAGAGACGCCAGCAAACCCGCAATCTAGGAAAAAGCGACGGGTCACGGTGGACACCTCCTCTGTGGCGGAATCGCCGCCCGAGGTTCTTCCGGGGCAGCTTGCCGTCCCGACAACCGGCGTTCCTGATGTTCCGAAAACCGCGCCATACAAGCGCGGACCGGGAAGACCGCGCGGCTCATTCGGTGGAAAACCCTCAACCGGGTTTCCTCCGGTGACATCGCGCCAGATACGTGCCGACGAACGTAGGCACGCCGAGGAAAAAGCAGCAATCGCCGCGAGCGAGTTTTCCTCCCTCGATTGGATCAACGTCCGCTACATGGCGGAAAACCTTCTGACTGCCTGCCAGCGGAAAGACACCTTCGAGACTAAACGCATCCTCGGAATCATCGCCGGAGTTTCCCGGCATCTCGGGTTCGGCCATGCGTAGGTTGTTCAAGGCTAGAGCCAGGCAGAGCAACTCTGGTAGGTGCGTCTGCCCGGTCGTGCGCTGCTCGCATGACAGGTTGATCGGCGGAGAATATTGCCAGTTCTGCCGCGAGAACTGTCTCCCCGACTGGCGACGCAGGCGGCGCAACCGCGTGACCCTCATCCTGATAATCCTAGCAGCGCCGGCTGTGGCGATGGCCCTAACCTACATGCTAGCCGCGTGGGGGATCTGAAATGGCCGCGATGCCGGCAGTCGGAAGCGGGGTAGGCATCTTGTGGAGAAATCAGAGGATCCTTGCCAAGGTGCTCACCGCGGGAGATCCGCCGGGCTTTTTCTTCGTAGAGTTCTTTCGCAGACGGCGACGCGCGGTCACCGGGTGTCATGTGGATGACTCGCCTAGTTGGTGGTGGCAACCGCCGACAGGAGACGAGCAAGGTCACTACATCCACAAGCGGGTCAAGCACGCCGGCCATGGACGCCACGCCCTGCCACGTCTCCCCCTGTTTGACGGATTGGCGCCGAAACCGCGGCCAGCGCGCAAGCGTCGCACGGTAGAACAGATCGCACAGTCCCGTGCCAGCGCAGCGGAGACGCGCAAGCGAAACCGCATCGCAGCGGCACGAAAGGCCATCGCCGACGAAATCGCCGCCACAGACGCAAAGATGGCGGCGCGCGCGGCGTGGAAGGCGGCTCACCCTGCCCCAACGCGCGAAGAACTAGAAACCCTGCAGGGGATGTTCCCGAACGTCCACGCCAAACACAGGAGATAACCCATGGTCCATGAAATGAGCGACGAGCGACGGCCGAAGGTTGGGGACAGGGTCAAGTACCCGTGTCAGTCACATTTTCACATTGCTCTCGTCGGAGACTTTGGACAGGACTCAATCGGTGGGGACTACTTCTCATGTGGTCTAGTAGTCGGTGCGCCACTGCGTTTTTACTTCTGCGACCGCGGCAAGACCTGGGATTTCGCCGACGAGCCAGCCAAGCCATCGAGTCGCATTCTGGGTTCTTGTGGCGGCGTACCTCGTCGGTTTTTGGTGGGGCTATCCTTCCCGCGCCCGCCGCGTGGAAAATAAAGGAGCCGGGAATATGAAGCGTGCCTTCCTCCTCGCTCGCGTGTCGACTCTCAAGAAAACCCAGGATGAGTCCCCGGAACGTCAGCTAGAAACCCTGCGTGAATACGCCGGGCGCCAGAAATGGGAAATCGTCGGCGAAGCCACGGAGCGCGCGTCAGGGGCCAAGGGCGAAACGCAGCGGCCAGCGCTGGCGCAAGCTTTGTCCCTGGCGCGCGCGGGCTCGGTAACTGCGATCTGCGTGACCCGTCTTGATCGACTCGGGCGAAGCCTGCGAAACCTTCTCGACACGTCCGAGGAACTGCGCCGGCTCGGTTGCGACCTCGCGATCCTCGACCTCGGGCTCGATACCTCGACCCCGTCGGGGCGATTCATGTTCTCGATGTTGGGCGCAGTCGCCGAATTCCAACGTGACTTGTACGGAGAAGCGGCGGCACAAGGCAAGGCCAGGGCAGAGGCGGCGGGCAAAACATGTGCGAGGCCGCGCGAGACGGTGCAGCCGGAAGCAATTCTTGAAATCGATCGATTGCGCTGTGCCGGCATCCGCTGGCGGCGAATTCCGGCCATGCTCGCGAGCAAGGGTTGGAAACGTTGGGGGCGCGTCATAAAAAGCACCGGGCAGAACCGGCCAGACGCACCCTGGCCAGTGTCGAGTCTCCAGCGGGCATGGACAGCATGGAAGGCCACGGGGGAACCGAACCAAAAGCCCCCCCGGCAAATTGGGCAGGCATACCGCGAGGAATCGCAGGCCGGGCCCGAGGACGGAAGATGAACCATAACCAGGTGCATTTGGTCACAGAAGGGAAGTTATGATGCAAACGTTCAGAACAAAGATCGAGTTGAAGGGCCAGTATGGTGAAGCTCTCGAAGTCGTGGCGGCGGGTTCTCCATGGCCGGCAATCGAAATTTCGGTCTGCTCCTCGGGGATGTCGCCTCGCCTCTTGCTCACGCCACAGCAAGCCGACCTGTTTTTGAAGGCGGTACAGGAAGCGATCGACCGGGTCAAGGATGACATCGAAGGCAAATAGTCCAACTACAACCGCCCACCTGGGAGGAACGCGAACATGATCACAGATCAAACCCCGAAACCTCAGACCCGAGGTTACATGGTCCCGTTCTGGCCGAGTGACCGCATGGGGACGGACACGGTCAGTACCTATGAAAAAATGCTCGTCGCATCCGTGGCATCCTTCCGGGCGTGTTCCGGGTACGACGTGGATCTACTTGTGGTCGACTGTCTCGGCACACTCTCCGCGCCAACGCGGCAAAAACTTTTACGCCTGATGGCCCGGATCTGGACTGGCAAGGTTCTGGCGGAAGAGTCGCCGCTGACCCTGGCGGGCGCGGACATTCCCTGGGAGGGTGGATGTTGTTTTAACAAACTCCTGTGTGAGCTTCATTCCCCATTCGACCGGACAGCACTATTCGACGCGGACTTGATTTGGACAGGGCCGGCGATCGAGGTTTTCGACGCGACGTGGACCGCGGACGTGGCTGGGGTGCTGTGCCCGAATTACTCGCGCCATGGTTCCTCAGAGCCCGGATCGTGCGCGTGCCTAACGGTTTCCAGCCGCGAAGCGATACTAAGGATCATGACGACGCGCGAACGTGTGGTGAACCGCAACTCCGATGAACAACTGATCGACTGCGCCGTGGCCGAGGGACTAGTGACGCGGGATAATCTGCCGCCCGAGTGGGCATTCGACGGGCGGGCGCTATTCGGGACAGGGCCTGGACCGTTCCACAACTGGAACCTGCTGGCGAATTGGAGCAGGGGGCAGAGATGGCCTGGTTTTCCCGCTGGCCTTTGGACCGTCGATGGGGTGGCGATCCGTGCTTTCCACATTTCGGGGATTGTTCGTCGTGCATTCAAAGACCCGCGCGTGCTTGAATATCTCGCGGCGGTCAACGGCCTGATCTGAGATCGTCAGACCCTTTACGCGCGCGCGTTCGGGGAAAAATCGTCAGACGCTGCGCCGTTCGACCTGTGAGATCCTATCCGGGAACATGGCCGCCTTAGGTGGCTAAAAACTCGGAGGATCTTCAAATGCCTGACCCCATCGCCCAGGTCCAGAACGCAGTCACCGCCCCTCTGTCATTCGCCAAGCGCAATCCGATCGGCTTTGCCGTCATGCTTGGGGTTGGGCTGCTTGTCTTGCTGCATTTCTCCGGTGCCATCAACCGATGGATCGCCGGCCGAGCCAGCAAGGGAAGCGCGACGTGGGTCAAGGTCGGCAAGTGGACTGGCGCGATCGTCGCCGCGGTTTGCTTCCTGTCACTCTGTCGTGATGCGATGGCCGGCACGCATGGCCTGACCACGATCGGGACGGGTCTGCTCTCGATGGCTTCTGCGTTCGCGTTCCCGCAACCAGACTATGTGGCGCTGAAGGATGAAACGGGAAACTACACCGCCAAGCTCACGCCAGGAACTGACACGGTCGAGCGGAAATTCATTCTGTCAGCACCGCGCGAAACCATGAACGGGTTTCCCTACAAAATCACGGATGTCGAATTCGCGGCAAAGATGGTTATGGAGAATGGGGGGGCGTCGACCGGCCAGACCTGCTACTGGGATGAGCTGTTCCGCACCATCGCCGGGATCGACATCATCAGCCCGCGCTTCGGCACCATCACGGACAAGAACAACTACACCGGCCCAGTTGCCAAGTTTATGGGCGAATACATCGGGAACGGCTACGCATTTTCGGGTGACGAGGCATTCGCCGCCATCATTCCGTCGTACACCGGAGTGGACGCAACGGTCACCCTGTTTGTGACCTATCCCTTTATGCACCGTGCGCTTGCCAAACCGGATGAAACCGCAATCTTCGCAGGATGGTTGCAGCAAACACAGCTCAACTTCTCGCTCAACGTGGCGACGGCCATCGCCGCCGCGTCGACAGGATCAACCATCGCCGGCGTTGACGTGGAACTGCGTTGCGGCTACCGCCAGTTTCTGTCCATCGCGCACGGTGACCCGCGTCAGCAGTTTGTGGTCCCGCCGCTGGTCTATCGGCGGGTTCTGCGCACGCCGGCCAACGGCCAGTTTGACGTTGTGTTTCCCCAGGTTTCGGCGACTGGCCCACAAAACACCAATGTGCGCAACGGTGAGCGTTTGGTTGCGGCGGTTCTGCTGTCTGACAACCTTGGTCTTCCTGGGCCGGGCACGTTCGAGAACGTGACCGAGATCGGCTGTCAGGGTCTGGGAATCCTCAACACGTACAACGTAGACCAGTTCGTGAAGGCAAAGCTGCCCGTGGAGCGTCGCCCGTACTCGTGCAAGTACGACGGCGCCGCAACCGTAGCCGTCAACTTGGGCTGGCCGTACACCACAGAGGTGCTCGCTGACCGTGGCTTGCCCCTGCGAGCGGAATTGCTGGGCATCCCGATTGCTCTGCCGTCGGCCCAACAGAAGATCAGCAAACTGCCGCGCGTGAAGGGCGACATCACCATCCATGCGTTGCAGGCATCGCCGCCGAATGGATCGGGCAAGCAATATGCCCTCTACCTCGAAACCCTGCGCGACATCGACGGCGGGTACGCCGCTCAACTGCTCGCCGCGGCAGGCATCGCGGGTCAGGTCACCAGGCACGTCAACCACGACGCTGACGCCGCAGTCGCAAGCGGCGCTGTGCGCTCGGCACAGTACACCGGATTGCCCCAAGGCACGAAGTAGTCGGCGGCGCAAGCCATGCCGGTCAAGACCTTGGCCATCATCGCGCTTGCAGTGATCGTGGCCTGGGTCTTGTTCGCACCATCGCGAGCAACGGCAAACACCGCCAGTCAGGTCACGCCCTGGGTGACGACGAAACCGGGATCGGTCGACATCGAATTCTGAGGAACCATGACGAACAAAACCATGCTCTGGATTCTGGCCGCGGTGTTGGTCTATGTGCTCGTACTGTGGTCCAAGCGCGCCGCTGCCGCGACAACGTTGAAGGCCGCTGCCGGCACGTCTCGCCTCGGTACCGCGCCACCCGCAAGCGCAGCGCAGGGTCCAACGCAACCATCCTACGTGCCGTTCGGCCTGGACGGCGGACAAACCTTCACGACCCAACCGAACGACGCCGTGGGTGCCGCGGTCAATGCTGATCTGGCGACTCTGGGCCTGCCATGACCACACGAGAAAAGCAGATCGCCGTTGTAGCGCTCATCATCGTGATCTGGCTCTGGTTACGGGCCAGGGGAAAAAACACGGTGACGGTCGCACTGCCGGCGGGCACGATGCCGGGCGGGGTATCGTCATCCGCGGCGACGGAATCAACGCCCGTGCCTCATACCGAGATCCCACGGGATACCACGCCAGTCGAAACCCAACCACGGGCGACCAACGCCGGCCCCTTCGGGAACCTGTTCACAGCGGCCAAGGCGGCGGCAGAAAAAGCCAGCTATGCACGCGGTGTACAGGGCGCCTTGAGTCCATTCGTCGTACCGACCTTCACGACCCAACAACCGCCGGGACTCAACTCGGTTGGAAGAGATCCGACCATCGTTGAGCGTTGACCATGCTCCCCGTGATACCCATAGCGGCCGTGGTCGTCGGCGCCGTCATTGTGGCGGCGCGTGCGACAGGCGCCAAGGGCACCACGGGCACCGCGAGCCCGCAGTCAGGATCGGCCACGCCAGCGTCGCCACTTCCATCCACGGAAGCCACGCGCCGCACCTACGGATACCTACCCACCGGGATAGGTGATCTGGGCTACGCGGCCGACCCAGTCGCCGCGGCCTCGCGCCAGGCTGCGAACCCGACGGACAGGGAATGGTTCAACGAACCCGGCGGGCACATCGACTATTTATCCCGCGCCCAGCGGATCGCAGAGTTGACCGCGCGCGCGAAAGCCACGGGCACCGCAACGGCTGACAAGCTGGCCAGGATCGACGCGGTCAACGCCCTAGCCGCTTCCGTGCGTCTCCCACCCCTGCCCAGAGATCCCAATCTGGCGGACGCGGCTATCTCCGATCTGCAAGCAAGGGCGCTGAACAATATGCCAGTGAACACGGACAACACCGGAATTTTCTCCGGCCTCAACATCATCGGCGGCGCCGTCGGCATACCCGCAATCGGCACCATCACCGCCAAGGTCACAACCGCAAACCGTTGAACAAAGGACGCCGCAAATGTCAGATCGAACCGTCTGGATCGTCGTCGCCGTCGCACTGCTGGCCCTGTACATGGTCACCAAGCGAAAGAAAGTGCTCGTGGCAGGCCAGCCTGGATACATGGCGCCAGGGGCAAGCACGGTCTACGTCAACGGCCAGCCGGTGGTCAGCGGGCGCGCCGCAAGCAGTGACGCCGCTACCGCAGTAGCGCTGGGCGTGGCGGCTGCACCCGCGGCGGTATCGCTGATCGATGCACTGGGAGGACTGTTCTCCAGTCCCGCGGTAGCCGGCGACGCACCCGTCACGGGATCAGATTTCAGCAGCTCATGGACGGACGACTCAACCGACAACTACAACGGGATGGATCTCCTAGGAGAATAGCCCATGCTCCGAAGACCTCGCACCGTTCAAGCGCCAATGGTTCTCGCGGACTGGAATCAAACCAGCACCGAGGGAACCCGCAACGTCCAAGTCCTGATTGAGGGTGTTGATCCTCGTCTGGTCTTGGTGCCACAGCTCTGGGTCACGGGTGCCCCTGAAAGATCCGCCTACGGTGTACACGTCCAATGGTCCGTGTTTTCGGTCGCCGATGGGATCGGCGGATCGAAGATCGTCTTGCACGTGGTCGAAAACGCAGACGCGCGGGTTATCGGACCAACCCTCACTCCTCGAGCGCTCGATGGCATCGCGCCCGCCGGGGACAACCTGGAGATCAACGCCGCCACGGATCTGCTTGTCGTGATTGCCTGCAACGCCGGCGGTGCAGACGGGCCGGACGGGCAGAGGCTATGGTTCCGCCTCGACGCCTACCCGGATTCCCCCTCCCTCAGTCCCGAGGACTACTCGGGTCTGCTGGAAATGGTGCGGGTCAGGATCTCAAACCAGGGAAGTGTGGAATGCCTCAGCGGGGACACCTAACCCACCATGCCGAAAACCCCTCGCATCGTCCTGGTGATTACCGTGCTTGCGATGTGGCTGATCTTGTCGTGGTACACCGAGTCCCTGAACCCAGGCGAATCAGCGGCTCGGCTCGCGGCCGACTTAGCGGAATGGGCAAATGAAATGAGACTGACCAGCGCAACACTCACAGACAATGGCGTGGCGGAAACACCGCAGGAACTCGCGGGGCAAGCCGCATCCACGCTGGGCTCACCCGTCACGATCGAGGAATACACGCTTGCAAGGATGCTCGCGTGTGAGTCGACGCCGGAGCGCAAGGGTGGAAACGATGAAGAGAAACAAGCGATCGTGTGGGTTGCACTCAACGATGCCAACGCCAACAACGCCGGCGACATCGTCGCGTGCGTGACAGGTGGCCACGGCTACGGTCACCAGGGAAGCCTCAGAAAGTACGCCACTGCCCTGCAAGACCCGACGGGTCATCACCTTGAAGTCGTCCGCGATTGCATGACGGGGAGGGTTCCAGATCCCACTAGCGGCGCCACTCACTTTATGCGTCGTAGGGCATTCGACACGCACGCCGCATACTTGGCCGTCGTCGATACCTGGACAAAGCGTGGATGGCAGAACATCGGCCTGGACTTCGGCACCTCTTTGGAGATCTGGACAGCATGAGCGACACGCGAGCAACGCACACACGCGGTCCCGGTGGCGTACAGGCCAGCGGTGGCGGAACAAACCCGGCTATCACGAGTCTGCTCGGACTGCCGGCGGGATCGGTGCCCAAGGTCGTGCCGCCTGGATTCGCCGCGGCGACGCTTGACGATCTGATTATCCACTGGCCGGGAACGTTCGATCCGACCGTCGGCGATGGCTACGCCGCGCCCGCGGGCGCGATCGGCGTGAGTGCCGTCTCTGGAATTGCGTGGTTCCATCCCCTGGCCGGATCTCCAACCAACTGGATTGAAATGGGCGACGTCTGGCAGCTCGCGCTCCGTCTCCCACACATCACGGAACTAGTGCTCAAACTGCCGGAACTGGCACACGGAGTCCCGGCCACGGGAACCGTCGAGTTTCCCGTTGCAGTGGCGAACAACCAGACGCTCACGATTGGCGGCATCACCTACGAAGCAATGGCGACTGCGCTCGGCTTCGTTCCGACGGGTGGCACCGTCGTGGTCGTGGATTGCACCGCTTGCGGTAGTGCCAATGACATCGCCGTCGCGTTTGGCCATGCCATCGACACACAGGGCACCTCGACGGTAGCCGCGTCCGGCCCTGTCGGCGCAGTGCTGACCCTGACGGCACAAACCGCGGGATACACCGGGAACGTGCCAATCACGGGAACCATCCCGGCAGTCTTTGCTGGCATGGTGGGAGGGCTCGATCCGGTTTCGGATCTGGCGCCAGTGGTGTCAAACCTGCAAGTGGCGTCGGCGGCCATGCCGTTTGAGGCGTACTATGCTGGAATCGGCGCCAAACTGCTGGGCCTGTCACCGCCAGACTACAACGTCTGGTATACGGGCCTCCGCTACAGGGTGAACGAAGCTTTCCAGATTGAGGGCTTGCTGGACACGTCGCTATCTGCCGGCACGGGGTATTCACAGCTCCTCGCGTATTTGCGGGGCGGAATCATCGTTGTCGGATCGGGCGTGGTTGCCGGAGGAATCGGCGAGGCATCACCGGGAAAGTTGTCCCTCGACTTGCGAACCGGCGTTGCGTGGTACTACGCCGCGCGGGCGCGCGTCGCCAGCCGTGGGCACCATGGTGTCGCAGGCATTTTTGTGGACGACGCGGAAGCGCGGAGAATCATCCTAGGGTTCCATGACTACATCAGCTCGGCCAACTTCGTCCTGCTTGACGACGCCGCCGCGACCGGGCAAGGTTTCCTTGATATGGGTGTACCTCTGGACGCCTTCTATCATCTCTTTGAGCTATGGGCGGACGGGCTTGGAAACATCTGCGGCCGCATCGACGGAGGACCAACCCTGACCCGCGTGATGTCGACCGGCGGACTGAATCTGGCGATCCGGCCAGGGTTGATAGCAGAAAACAACGACACTTCCGGCGTGGACGATCAGGTCTTTGCCGACGATCTGCTCTTCATCACGACGAAACAGTTGTAATGCCCGCCTGGCGATTTCCCCAAAATACTCCCATGACCATGACCACGAAAGAAGTCACGATCTTCTTGTCGGAGCTTGGGCAGCTCCGTCAGGATCTGGGGAAACTCTCTGCACACATTGATGTCACGCGCACGCGCCTTGATTCCATCACGGATCTCTTCGACCGAATGGAGGCAGTAGAAAAGTCCCTGGCAGTCTGTCAAAGCACGTGCGGGCTAGAGCGTAGATCGCGCGGGCGCTTTTTTCATTGGATCGCCTATACCGTCGCAGGGCTGTTTTCCGGTTTCTTCCTGTGGTACATGCAACAGGGGAGGAAGTGACCATGCTGCGATTTCTCGTCTTTGTGGTCGTCACACTGGCCGCGCCTTGGGCCGGAAACTTCGCGCGCGCCGCGGACGACGTCGCGCCCGCGCCCGTGATCGCCCCTGTGGTGGCCACGCCGGCCACGCCGCCGACGCCGGAGGGGCCAGCCTGCCCGGTGCCCCCTCCCCCTCCCGACTGCGGGCCGGTCGGAGCATTCGTCGCTGGGCTCAACTCGTGCCTGCAATTCGCCAGCGCGACCGGATGGCAGATCAATCTACAAAACGGCTCCGTGAACCGCCTCGCGATCCTCGTTGGCGTGGCGCTCATCCACAGGGACACCGCGAAACTCGGCATCGGGATCTACTGCGGCGCGGGACTGTCCACCGAAGAGAAAAACGCAGGCCAGTGCGACCTGTTGTTCTCGGCTGCGAAATTCGGCGCCGCTGGCGTCGGAGTCCAGATGCTGAACCTTGAAGGCAAGTCAATTTTTCAAGGGCTCGCGACGCTGGCCGTGCACCTCCCTGGAACGGAGTAACCATGCAACCTTGGCTTCAGCGTCTTCTCACCATCGCGACGGGGATCGCCTGTTTCGTAGTGGGGCACTACGTGCTGGAGGCGCAGAAGCCCTTGTACATGGCAGGCGCGGCCCTCGTATTCTGGGCGATTCCGCACACTGCAGACGTGCGCAGCTTGGGGGCACCTCTGCCCGAGCTACCGCCAGAACCGGACACGGTACCGTTGCGCGCGCCGCCCCCTCCCCCCAAAAAAGCGGCATAGCCATGGCCAGTGCCCTCACTCGTGCCGCCCAGATTCAACCACAGGTTGCCACGGGCAACGCTGCCCGCATGGCCCTGGGTCAGGGACTGACGGATCTGGCGTCGGCGTATTCTACCGTCGACGCATACAACCCCTTGGGACTCGGCACGACCGGGATCGCAAGCGACGCGGTCACGTCCACGTCCACCGAATATCTCGACGGAATTCGCACACGTGCGGAATCGGACTTTGCGGCCCTGCCGGCGACAGACGACCCACTGCCGGATGCGCAGGCTCACCAAATAGCGTTTGACATCGCCTCGATTGAGACGGCCAGCAACACCGTCAACGATGTCCTATCCACGACGGCGCTCGATGACCTTGCCGCTACCGCGCGGGAACTGCCCGCCAGTCTGGCCAAGGGCATCCTTGGCGGTGTTCCGGTGTGGGCATGGATCGTGGCCGGCGTAATCGTGGTAGGGTTTCTGTTCTTCAAGATGAAGGGATCTGGACGATGAATTATCGAGTCGCATTCTGGGTTCTTGTGGCGGCGTGCCTCGTCGGTTTTTGGTGGGGCTTCCTCTCCGTGAAGTGTGACCGGGACCGCAAGCGCGGGACGACCTTGCACGTGCTACGCGGCGGGCGCGCCGCTGCGCCTGACTCTGCCGACATCACGGGCCAGGCAATCCCGCAATCCGAAGATCTGCCGACCGAGATCTAGGTCAAGGTCCGCGGACGGGCACGCCGGAACGCTTGCGACGGCGT
>Ga0182017_10002266_pt1 | contig 14650 bp, 14 predicted proteins | sample 712E3DmetaG_FD_120492 | JGI IMG/M metagenome (GOLD analysis project Ga0182017, IMG submission 120492) | Permafrost microbial communities from Stordalen Mire, Sweden - 712E3D metaG | ecosystem: Environmental > Terrestrial > Soil > Wetlands > Permafrost | place: Sweden: Stordalen | collected... | reverse complement strand
CGACGGGTTCCGTACGGGCCAGCAACAAGGTGACTGTTTCGACCAGGAGCTCGGCCCCGATCGGCTTGCTCAGGTAGTGATCACAGCCGGCCGCTTTGGCCCGTGCGCGCTCGTCGGGCATGGCAAAGGCTGTCAGCGCCAGAATCGGGATGTTACGGGTCAGCGGGTTGCGCCGGAGATGCTCCGCAGCCTCGTAGCCGCTCATGCCCGGGAGGAGGACATCCGTGATGACTAGGTCGGGGTGCTCGTCGGCCGCCAAGGCCAGCCCCTCGGGGGCTGCGCTTGCGCACAAGGTCTCGTACCCCCTGGCCTCCAGGATGGCCGTGACGAGTTCCAGGTTGAGAGGGTTGTCCTCGATGACCAACACGCGCCGGCGGCGCTCGGTGTTTGCGACGGCTCCCGTGGGGCCCGTGGTGATGGAGGTGGTGGGGATCATCCTTTGGCTCCTTCCAATGGTTGAGTCTCTTCTCCGACCGGGAACCGGACGGTGAACGTGCTCCCTTTTCCCTCCCCCGATGAGCGGGCGGCGATCGTGCCGCCGTGCAGCTCGACCAGCCGCTTGGTCAACGCCAGCCCGAGGCTGGAGCCCTCATACCGGGCCGCGCCGGCGGACGCCAGCTGGGAAAATTCCCGGAAGAGTAACGGCATCTCGTCCGGACGGAGCCCCACCCCTTGGTCTGTGACGGCGATCTCCACCCAGGTTTGCCCGGCATCCGTGGCCCGCCGAGCGGTGATGGTCACGGTGCTTCGCTGGGGGGAGAACTTGACCGCGTTGCTCAGCAGGTTGAAGAAAATCTGCTTGAAGCGCACCGGGTCGGCGTCGATGGCCGGCAGGGGCTCGGGTGCCTCGAGCTGCACGTCCTGGAGCTTTCGCGTCGCGAGTCCCCGGCCCACCACTCGGATGTCTTCCAGGAGTTCCATCACCTGGATGCGCTGGGGATCTAACTGGACGCGTCCTGCTTCCACTCGGCTAATGTCGAGGATGTCGTTCAGGAGCCGGAGGAGGTGATGTCCGCTCCGTTGCACGTTGGTGAGATAGCGCAGGTGCGACGCCGACGCCGTCTCCTTGAGTTGACCCAACAGCAGCTCGGTGAACCCTAGGATCGAGTTGAGTGGAGTCCGGATCTCGTGCGACATCGAGGCCAGGAAGGCCGACTTGTGCTGGGAGGCGCTGCTCAGCCAGGCGTTTGCGGCTTCCAGTTCCGTGGTGCGCTCCCGGATGCGGGCTTCCACCTGCAGGCCGCGCAGGGCGAGGTGGCCGGTGTCTGCCACGTGCATCAGAAGATCGAGTTCGCGCGGCGTGAAGGGGGGGCCCTCTCGCCGGTGGACGATGAGGCAGCCCCGCTCGCCGGCGACGTCCAGGGACAGGGTGGCCACGCAACCTCCCGGAACCGCGGTGGTGTGTGCCGCACCGGTGCCCAGGGTGGCGAGGGGTTCCCAGGGCATCGGGAGCCGTCCAGACACCGCCCAGAGGGTCATGCCCGGCACGGCCGGGTCGAAGCGCGTGATCGCTGCGCCGTCGTAGCCGCCTGCGTTCTGGAGGGTGGCGCAGATCCGCTCGCAGACACCCGCCGGGTTCCGCTCCTCTAGGAGCGCCCGGGAGAGCGCGGGCAGTGCCTGGGCCAGGGTGCCAACCCCGACGGCATATTCCGGAAGCGGCTTCGATGTGTGCTCGGCCAGATGGGTCATGATGTCTCCTTCCAGCGGGGATGCAGATCGATCTCTGCCCCTTTCCATCGGCATTCGTCGGGTGGCGGAACACAGGTATTTTGAAGAAAGTTGCGATTGAAGAGATAGACGCGCTGGCGCGGGGCAATCCCTCCGGCGTCAGCGGGGGAGGATCGTTACGCGAGGGGCCGGCGGAGCGGAGCGAGTGTGGGTGGTACTAAAACTGCGGACCCCTTGAGGAGGAGATTGAGGATATTCGCGATGTTCTGCGTGTTGGCCGGCTTCGGCACGCAGGCCGACGCCCCCGCCGCAAAAGCCAGCCGGTTCAGGGCCGGGTCGGGGGACGCGGTCAGCATCACCACCGGTGCCCGCTGGACTTCCGACTGTGCCTTTAGTTTCTGGCAGACCGCGTATCCGTCCATGCCCGGCATGTTCACGTCCAGGAGGACGAGATCGGGGCATTCCACGGCGACCATCGCCAGCGCGGTCTTGCCGTCCTTTGCCACGCGCACGGCATGGCCCAGCGATTCGGTGATCATCTGGATGATGCGGGCCTGGAGCGGATCGTCCTCGACAATGAGGATCTGTGCCATGTTTTCCCCTCAAGTTTCGAAGGTAATAAGAGACGGTTCCGTTCTTGGTATTCCCTACATCGGCAGTTCGCCGGAGTTTGGCCACTGATTTTTGCGTTAGTGCCCGGCGGGCTGCGGGATCGTCGCGGGTGCCTCGGGTGGGGGTGGCGCAGGGACGGTGCACGCGAGCTCGAAGCGGCGGGGGAGCGCAGAGTAGCGCTGGCTGGTGTTCTCGGTCCGGACCGCCACCGCGACCGCTTTCGGGTTCCCGACCAGAAGGACCAGTTCTTTCCCCCGGGTGATCGCAGCATACAACAGATTTCGGACCAGCATCCTGTAGTGATCGAGACTCATGATGACGAGGCAGACCCGGTACTCTGAGCCCTGGGCTTTGTGGACACTGCAGGCGTAGCATAATACGAGGTCATCCAGGTCGTGCCGCTCGAAGAGCACGGTCCGGTCGTCGAAGACGGCGTGGACGCGGCCTGTGTCTGGTTCCACGCCCGTGACCCGCCCCACGTCCCCGTTCATGAGCTGCCGGTCGTCGTAGATGTTCTGTGTGCACATCACACGGTCGCCATCCCGGAAGATTGTGGCGCCGTGCCGAAGTTCCCGCTTGGCGGGGCCGGGAGGATTGAGGGCCGCCTGGAGTGCCTCATTGAGGGCGACCGTGCCCACCGGCCCCCGATGGATCGGGGTGAGGACCTGCAGTTCCGTGAAGGGATCAACGTGGCACTGCCGTGGGATCTCGGTCGCCGCAAGGCGGACCACGAGGGTCTGCAGGCGCTGGGGATCCGGTTCCGGGAAGAATCCGAAGTCGGACCCGTCGGCAGGCAGATCGAGTGACGGCAGGAGTCCCTGGAGGACCCGGTACGCGCATCTCACGATTTGGCTCTCGGCTGCTTGGCGGTACACGACGCTGAGGCGGATGGCGGGGATTTCGGGAATGCTCAGCAGGTCGGTGAGGACAGTTCCTGGCCCCACCGAGGGGAGTTGGCCGGCGTCACCGATCAGGATCAGCGTGGCGCGGGACGGGACGGCCTGGACCAGCGCGGCGAACAACCAGGTGTCCACCATCGACATCTCGTCAATCACGACAACATCCGCGTCCAGGGGGCGGTCGGCCGTCCGCGCGAAGCCGATACCAGCGGCATAGCCTAGCAGGCGGTGGATCGTGGACGCGGGCCGCCCTGTCACGTCACTCAGCCGCTTGGCGGCCCGGCCGGTGGGGGACGCCAGGAGCACCCGCAGGTGCTGTTGTTCGAGGAGCCGGGTGAGGACCTGAATAATGGTCGTCTTGCCGGTTCCTGGCCCGCCCGTCACCACGAGCACCTTCTCGGTCAGGGCCAGCCGGATGGCTTCACGCTGCTCCGCGCTGAGTTCGAGCTCAGTCGCGGTCTCGGCATTGGCGATGCTCGGAACGGGGCGCTGCTGGCTGCCCCGGGAGGCCTGTAGCAGCCGGATGAGGTGTTGGATGGACTCGACCTCAGCGTCATACAGGGTGGGGAGGTAGACGTCCTCGATCGCGCCGTCGCGTGAGTGAACGACGCCGCCGGTCGCTGCTAGGCTGTCCAACGCATCCCCGACCCGGTCGTCGTCCACACCCAGGAGGTCGGCGGCTTTGCTCTGCAGGTCCGCCCGGGGCAGGAAGACGTGCCCGTGGCTGCTGGCCTCGCGGAGCACGTGCAGGCGGCCAGCCCCGGCCCGAAGGATGGAATCGTGTGGAACACCCAGGTGGAGCGCCAGACGATCGGCGGTCAGGAAGCCCACGACCGGCAGATCTTCGGCCAGCCGGTAGGGATTGCTCTGAAGGAGCGGAAGGGTCAGGTCCCCGTACTGCCGGAGGATTTTGCCCGCGAGGGCAGGGGGCCCCCGTGGGCTTGCAGAAAGATCAGAATGTCCCGCACGCTGGTCTGCGTCCGCCAGCTCCGGATGATGCGATCCGCCCGCTCGCCCTTGAGGCCCGCCACCTCGTGGAGCTGCTCTGGGGTCCGGTCCAACACCTCGCGGATCGCGGCCCCGAACCGCTGAACGAGCCGGCGGGCGAGAACGGGCCCCACACCATCGCCGACGCCAAATAGGCCTCGAGCCCCCGCTCGTCACTCGGGATCACCGGCTCTGCTTTCTCGATCTGGACTTGTTCGCCATACCGTGGATGTTGTGTCCAGACCCCTTCCACCCGCCAGGTTTCGCCGGGTTTGATGGGCGGGAGCGTGCCGACGATGGTCACCGCGCGACGCCCCGCCCGCGCCCGTGCGACTGTCCAACCGGTTCCCTCGATGGCAAGGAACACCCGCTCGATGGTCGCGTCCAGGGTCACCGGCCCCTGCCTGGCCATCTACGTGACTCCTTGGGTGGGTGCGTCCGAACCGTGCGTGACGGCTGGCAGAAGGCGGCGACGGGGTCGAGGCTGGCGAAGTGCGGCGTTTCCCCCATGCGGGATCGCTCCTTTTCCCGAGCGGTATCCGCGGGTTGGCATGTTGGGTCGGCAGATCCGGACTGGCGGGTCCTTGGGCATCGGGCTCCTCGGGGTCGACGATTCGCCCGCCGGGCGATTCAGGCCGCGGTCGACGGGATCGGGGCGATCGACCGGACGGAGACCCGCCGGTACACGTACACTGACGCATTGTCCGGTGTATGGAGTTCGAGTCGGATGGTGCACCAGGTCTCGGCAACCCCCTGGCCATTTTCCAGCAGCGTCCGCTTGACCCAGACCAGCGCTGGGGCACTGCAGAGTTCCGGCATGGACCCGACCCGCTCCAGCGCCCGGAGCTCGTCCGGCATCGGGGGGAGCATTTCGATCGAGACATGCTTTGGATCCTTCGAGATCTCGGCCACCAGGTCTGGCCACAGGAGGTAGCCTTCCGGCCGATAGGCGCGGCCGAACTCCATTCGGCAGGCGGACCAGTTGCCATCCTGCACGTGTTTGCGGGCGGACTCGGGCCCATAGCGCTGGATCCAGATAATGAGCGCGGCCCGTCCGGCGCCCTCGGCGGCGGCTTGGCGTGCCCGCTGGACGGCATCCGCGAGCGAGCGGCGTCGGGCCTCGAAGCTGATAGGATCTTCCGGTGGAAATATAACTAGGTGTGGTGGCGCATCCGGACTCTCGAACAAGGCGGCGTGCTCCAGCGGTAAGCCGTGCGCGTCGATCTGGACCGTGCCCTCTGGCCCGAAGGCAGTGGCCCGCGCGCCCGGGGTCCTCAGGAAGGCATCCCGGACTCGGACGGCGACCCGCGCGGCCGCCTGCGCGCGCGCCGCGCGTGCGTGGCTGTCTCGCTCGGCACGCTGTCGAAGATAGGCGACGCACTCTGGACCCGTTGGAACCCGGTCGAACTCGATCTCGATTCGCTCTCCCGTCGGGCCTGGGATGGTTCGGAGGTCCGCGCTCACCTTGCCGGAGGGGTCAACGTCGAGGACCGCCATATCCTCGGGACGCACCTCGAGGCTGAACTGCTGGGTCCGGCGTCCGTCTCCACCTTGGGCGCGGGATCTCCGACGTCCCTCGGGTCCCAGGAAGAACCGAAAGGTTGCTTGGATGCGTTGGGGCGTTCCCATCAGAAGACATCTCCGCTCTGGGTGCTTGGGCTATCTCACATCGATCGCCCCAACGTGACAGGACCTGTCAAGGCGGGGGCCGGTCCGGAACCGTAAGGATACCCTAGCGACCGGGTGGGATCTCACAATGTCACAAAAGTGCGGGGTTAGCGGGGGCCAGCCCTCTGGACTCTTGTCGATTCCAGGCGACAGCCCGGAGTGGTCAGGGTACCCTACAGGCCTCGCCCTGCGGGCCGCCCGTCTCTTTACTCATCATTGTGGCTGGACCGGTGCCTGCGCAGGGTCGTTGTTCCGTGTCCGCTTGCCGTTGTCCGACCGCTCCCCGGGCCGGCCGTGATGAGGAGGACTGCGATGCCAGAGATCGGCGAGGAACGTCTGCAGCTCGATCGGGCGCTCTGCTTTGATCGGGTGAACGATGGGCTCTTCCTGTTCGACGCCGAGCAGCGACTTTTGGATGTCAACACTGCCGGGTGTGTGTGTCTCGGGTCTCGGCGGGTCGATCTGCTCGGGAAGGCTCTCCCGTCCCTCTTCGCGGCAAGCGAGACCGAGCGGCTGGCCACGGCCCTGGACCGCGTGGGCTCCGATGGCGGAATGATATGGGAGTCTCTCCTGCTCCGTCAGGACGGGACGACGCTGCCGGCCGAGGTCAACGTCCAGGAGTTTTCGAACGGTGACGCCGCACCCGTCCTGCTCTTGGTCTTGCGGGACCTGTCCGAACGGCGGCGTGACGCGCGCTTCCGCCAGCAAGTTGCTGGGCGAGCGGTGCACGCCGCGCGCATGGAATTCCTGGGTCTCCTCTGCCGGCACGCGCTCCATGCCTATGCCAATACCATCACGGCTGTGCAAGCCCGTGCCGCTTCGTCCAGCGACCTGTTTTCGGCGGACGACCCAGCGGGCCAATGTGTTGCGGACATGGTCGCGTCGACGGAAAGGGCAACCGAGACGCTCCAGGGGATGCGCCGATTTGCGACCCGCCGCCCTGGATCGGAGGAGCGCGTCGATTTGAGTGGCGTGGTGCTGGAAATGACCCGGATCGTGGGTCTGGCTTCCACCAAGATCAAACTGGTGCGGGAACTTCCCACCGACTTGCCCTTTGTTCAGGGCGATCCGGTCCAGCTCGGGCAGATTGTGCTTAGCCTCTTGACCAACGCGGTCGAGGCGCTCGGCAGCAGCCATGGCACGATTCTGGTCCGAACAGCCTGCGGGCGATGGGCGGAGAGCGACCTGGCCCAGACTGTCTCGTTCGAGGCCCCACCGCCGGGCAAATATGTTAGCTTGGTCGTCTCGGACACGGGCCGAGGGATGAATGCGGAAACGCAGCAACGCGCCTTCGAACCTCTCTTCAGCACCAAACCGGCTGGGACGGGGCTGGGTCTCAGCCCGGTCCTCGACGTGATGCAACAGAGCGGCGGAGCCGTCTTCCTCAACAGCCTCCCGGGCGCAGGGACGAGCTTCACGTTGCTCTTTCCTGCCGTGCGGGGCCGCCCGGTCCCGCGGGCCGTCTCGGAGGCCACGCCGATGTCCCTCTGGCGTGCGGAGGGGACGGTGCTTGTTGTAGACGATGATCCGAACGTGTTGCGCGTCCTCGCGCAGACCGTGCTGCCGAAATGGGGGCTGACGGCCGTGGTGGCGTCGACGGGCACCGAAGCAGTGGCTCTCTTGGTGGAGCGGGTGGCCGAGATTGTAGCGGTGCTCTTGGATATTGCGCTGCCGGACATGAGCGGACCGGAGGTCTTTCGGCGCATTCGGGAGGTGGCGCCCGAGGTGCCCGTGATCCTCTGTACCGGCTACGCTCCCGAGCAGGTGTCCGGTCTGTTTTCCGGTCTGGGATCAGGGGGGTATCTCGAAAAACCGTTCGGGTCCGAGGATGTTGCCCGGGCACTCCGGGAAGTGCTCCCTGCTTCCACGAAGACCCCGTAGGGCCTGAGTATCTCCGGTGGGGTCTGGCTCCAGTACCTCTCTGCTATGTTGCGCTTCCACAGCGTCCCTGCCCTAACATCCGACTCTCGCGTTCCAGCCACCCACGGCCGCCTGCGTGCGAACCACGCGCAGGCATTCGGTTTGTCCGCATCCGAAATGCTGGCGGAAGAGGCGGCGAACCTGGTGGGCTTGATCCCAAACGGCCCGCGATCTCGGTCGGTTGGATAGGGCGTGCGGCGGACAGGCGCATCAGGTGTGATACACGCGGGCACGGGGTTTTTCGGGGTCGGGGGTCGTTCCACGCCATGCCCCGAGGAGGTCGACTGCGGCCATCGAAACCGGCGGGTCGCAGAGTGCGACAGCCCACCAGCCTTCAGGCTGTCGCAAATTGTGGCGGTGGGGTCAGGCGGTGGTCACGGATCTTCCGGTGCATGGTGGTGCGGTGCAGGCCGAGGATTCCGGCGGCGCGTGTAACGTTCCAGTGCGTCTGGTGGAGGATCCACACCAGATAGGCCTTCTCGATCTCGGCTAGCGTCGATTGCCGGGGTGTTATCCACGCGGCGTTCTCAGGTCCACGGACCACGGAGGCGGGGAAATCTTCGGGTTGGAGCAGGAGGGAACGGCTCAGGGTCACCGCGCGTTCCATCGCGTGTTCGAGTTCCCGGATGTTGCCTGGCCAGGGATACGTCATGAGGTGCGTCATGGCCTCCGGAGAGACGCCTTCGACCCGCTTATCCAGGTTTCTCTTGAACTTCGACAGAAAGTGCTCGACGAATAGTGGGATGTCCTCGACCCGCTCCCGCAACGGCGGGAGATCTATCGTGATCACGTTCAGGCGGTAATAGAGATCCTCCCGGAACTGCCCACTCTTGACGTGGTCGGTCAGGCATCGGTTTGTTGCGGCCAGGAAGCGGACGTTGATGGGCATGTCCTTGCAGTTGCCGACCGGTCGAACCTCCTTTTCCTGGATGACCCGGAGGAGCTTTACCTGCATGGCGGGGGTGGTCTCGCTGATCTCGTCGAGGAGGAGAGTTCCTCCCTCGGCGGACCGGAAGAGCCCTGGAGTGTCGCGCAGGGCACCCGTGAAGGCCCCTCTGGTGTGGCCGAACAACTCGGATTCAAGGAGTGTTTCTGTGAACCCGCCGATATTCACAGAGACGTAGGGCGCGGCACGCCGGGCACTGAGCGCGTGGATCGTGCGGGCGACGAATTCTTTTCCAGTCCCGCTTTCCCCCTGAATAAGCAAGTTCGCGTCGGTGGCAGCGACCTCTTCGATTGTCCGACAGAGTTCCCGCATGCGCGCACTGTGCGCGTGTAGATCCTTGGTTCCGTACTTTTTGGCTAACTCCCTCCGAAGTGCCGCATTCTCTCGGGATAGCCGTTGCTCCTCGATCGCCTTCCCGATCAAGTGGAGGAGTGAGTCGGGCGTGATCGGCTTGACGAGATACCCGTAGGCCCCGGCCTTGGTGGTTTCGACAGCGGATTCCACGGTGGCAAATCCGCTCATCATGATTACCTGGGTCTCGGCCGTGCGGGCTTTGACCGCCTTCAGGACATCCAGCCCGTCCTGGCCTGGGAGGCGGAGGTCCGTGAGGACCACGTCCGGGGTGGAGCCATTGGCAAACCTGGCGATAGCCGCATCGCCTGTAGCGGCGGTATCGACGGCGTATCCCTGTCTCGCCAAGATGACCTGGAAGCTCTTGCGAATATCCTCGTCGTCCTCGACGATCAGGATGCGGGTTTTTCCCATAGATATTGACTCGCGGCAGCGACACGAGGCTGCGACGAAAACGGGTGTCTTCAGGAACCTGGCGACTCCGGCGGGGTCTCGTCCGGATGGAATTATACCCCGAACCGGACGATCTGGCAAGTTTTCTCTGGCTCTCGGGCGAATTTGTCCGGCAAAGGGCATCCGGGTGGATTCGTGGGGTGGTCAGCAGCAGGTGGGATCCGGTGTTGAATTTGTTACGGCGGGGATGCCGGTCGCTGGATGGGGAATTGTCTACGCTGCGGCCGCCTGCTGTGCCGAGAAGCCGACTGCATACGGACAGATCAGGGGGACGTGGACAACCGCGTTGTCGTGTTTCAGGTAGGCCGCCAGGCGGAGGGCGTAGCCGTTCAGACTGCCAGAAATCACCCCGTCCTTGACATACCCCCAGCGTTGCTGGCGGTGACCGCCGCTGCGAGGGTGTCAGTTTGTTAGCACAGAGCTCGTAGGCGAAGTTCGGGGCGGCACAGCTCGTCCCGCGGTATTCGGACAGCGCCTGGAGCCAGCGGACCGGCCGCTGCAGGAAGCCGACCGGGGACATCAGGACGCAGGGAATTCCGGCGAACACCGGCTGCAGGGCCCCCATGCTGAGGCCCATGTCGTGATGGAGCGGAAGCCAGCTAACAATCGTGTCCTCCGGCGTGTAGGTAAAGCGCTCCTGAAACAGGTCCAGGTTGGCGAAGAGGTTCGCGTGGCTCACCATCACGCCCTTCGGGGCGGCGGTGGAGCCCGAGGTGTACTGGAGCAGGGCGAGCGTGTCGGGTCCCGCTTCCGCAGGGCGCCAGGCGCCAGGGTCCGTGCGTTCGTCGACGGCCAGTCAGGGGACGCGGGCGAGTAGGCCCCCCTCGAGGCAGAGCGAGGCCTGCTGATCCCGCAACGCCGCATTGGTCAGCGCACAGGCGACCTGGGCGTCTGCCGCGGTCCCCTCCAGGCGTGGCATGGCTCGGTGCACCCGGGGGGACTGGGCCGGCATGGCCACCATGCCGGCGGCGAGGCAGGCGCAGAAGGCCGTCACGTAGTCCAGGTCGTTCGGGAACAGGAGGAGCATCCGGCTGCTGGCGGGGAAGTCCGCCTGGAGGCGTCCGGCCAGGGCCCGCACGTCCTCTGCGAGGTCGCGGACGGTCTTGTGAATGGGCGGCGCGTCCGGCGCATCCGGCAGGAAGGTGAAGAGCCTGAGATCCGGGGTGGCTTCGGCGCGGAGGAACAGAAGATCGGCGAGAGTGGTCGGTTTGTGTGCGAGCATCGGGCTCCCCATTCCGCCGGGGTCCCGAGGGGTCGGCGATGCCTGACCTGGTGCAGGGGCCCCTGACGGGTGCATGGGCCGCCGGGAAAGCCCCGGTCGGCAGTGGAACCAGATTTTGGCGAACCGATGAGAACTGGCAAGCACAGGAAACTGTGAGGAGGGGACCCGTATCTAGCGTCGTCGTCTCGGGTGGGCGGGACCGAGGAGGCTCCGGATGCGGGCGACGCGACAGATGGTGCGGATGACGGCAGCAGGTAGGTCGTAATCCTTGGCCAGCGTTTGGATCGATTCGTGCGCCCGGTGCCGCTCGCGGATTATGATGAAAAGCCGGTGCCGACTGTCTGATCTCCCGCACAAGAGGCACGGGCCAGCAAACGGGGCATGGTGGTCGACCAGTGGGATGCCCATCACCACGGTCTCTGTGTTGGATCCAGGCCCACCGTGACAGGACCTGTCACGGCCGGGCCGTCCAGTGTGCCGGCCAGCGCCCGCATCTCGGTGGGAAACGGGGCAAGGAAGGCCTCTAGTACCCGCGCGACGTGTCGGGAGGTGTCGACGTGCCGCCGCATCCCGGCGGCATCGGCGGCGGTGAGATTGCAGGCGTAACACTTCGTCCGGGTTCCACTGAGGGTGAGTTGCCGGCGTCCCGCGGGTCCGCTCGTTCCATTCTCCGGGAGGTGTTCCTGGGCATACCGCTCGATGGCGGCCCGATTCAGGGAGGTCCCCTGATGATCGAACCGGCAGAGCACCTCACCACCTTGCAGGCCAGCCACCTCGACCTGGATCATTGCCCGGTTGGACCCCCAGCGGGCTGCGGGCGCCCAGCCCACGGCGATCTTCACTCCCTGTTCTGTCCAGGTCCGCACGAAAGGAGCGAACAGCGCCCGCAGGATCGTGCTGTCCACGCCGCGCGGCAATTCCACCCCGGGAAAGGGGAAGGCCTCTCGATGGTAATCCCGGTAGACAGCCACGCATCCGCACGGGCTCCCCCCTGGTCGCATGGCAAGCGCCGGCATCTCATCGGGCGAATGGTCGAAGAAGTCCACCCCGGCCCGGCTGTAGCGGATTCGGTGTGGAGCCGGTCCGGGCACGGTGAAGAGGAGCGGCTCCATGAGACCGAGAACATACGGCAAACGGATCATGATAACTCCCGAACAGCCAAGATCGGTGGATTCCTCTGGCACCGGTCCCGTTCGATGGTGGACCATCCCTATGATTCGAGCGCGTCTGCGCGCCGCCTAAGTGACCGGCGTGATGGGCCGGAGTGGCTGCACGGATTCCCGCCGATTCGGGGACCGCCATCCCCAGCCGGGCTGTCGCCAGTAGAGCTGGCCCGCCAGGATCCCCCGCACGAAGACGAACAGGGGAAGCGGCGGGATCTGCCGCGGGAGATCGACCCGCTCTCCGTCCTGATCCCGATGCAGCCGAAAGATCGGGAGGGGCTCCGCCGATAGGGGCCAGAGGGTTTCTGCCGCCGATCGGTCGACCAACCAGACTGGACGCACCGATGCCGCTCGGCATGCGGCGGCACGCTCCTCGTAGTAGGCGGGCGCCTGGGAGTCTAGTTGGATCAGGAATCCGACTTGCTCCTGGGCCTTGCATGCCAGCACATCCACGAACCAGTGCCGGGTGTCGATCTGCCCGCGGACCTCGAATTCCACTTGCCACCCCGCCGCGCGCACGGCCTTCCACACATGCCGCTTGAGTTCCATCTGCGCCAGTGAATCCGCTGGACAATCACACCCTACACGGCGGAGGTGGGCGAAGTAGGGCTGATTCCGGTGACTCAGTTTCGGGACCCCCCGCATACCGCAGGCCATCTCGAGGTGCTGCTCCCGATAGCTCTGCTGGAAGCGAACCCACTCGAGCCACGTGAAGTCACTGACTCTGATGCGCTGGCTGTTCAGATAGGCTACGAACGCCATCGGCAGTCCTCCCGTGATGCCAATCACGTTGGAGGCTACCGGGCGCGTGGTCGATGTCCAGAGCAGAAACCTGGGTTGGTGCAGCGGTCAGACGTTCGAGACGGCGAGATCCGGAAGGCCCTCGAGGCAGGCGAAGAGTTCCCTGGCCTTGATCGGCTTCGACAGGTAGCTGTCCATCCCGGCCGTCAGACACTGCTCGCGGTCGGCTGTGAGGCTATGGGCCGTGAGGGCAATAATCGGCGTATGCGTCTCGCGCGTGTGCTCGATCTTCCGGATGGCCTCGGTGGCTTCGAGCCCGTTCAACTCCGGCATCTGGACGTCCATCAGGATGACGTCGAAATCGGCCCCCGCCGTGAACATCTCGACGGCCTCCCGGCCGTGGGCTGCGACGGTGACCTGGTGTCCCCACTTCTGGAGCATGCGGACGGCGACGTCCTGGTTGGTTGGGTTGTCCTCGGCTAGCAGGACGGCCAGGGGCCGCCTCGCGGGCGGGAACTCTTGACGTTGCAGACGGAAGCGGCGCTTGGCATCAGGGGCGTGGTGGAGGGCCTGGCCGATGGCGGCCTTGAGCTCGCTCGGGAGGACCGGCTTGGTCAGATAGTCGGCGATCTGGAGTGCCTGGCACCGGGTAAGCGCGTCCGGTACATCGGCGGAGGAGAGCATCAGGATCGTAGTGCGCGCCAACTCTGGCCGGGTGCGGATCGCCTCCGCCACCATGAACCCATCCATGCCGGGCATGTGCGCGTCCAGCAGCACGACGGGAAACGCCTGACCGGCGGTCGCCGCGTGACTCAGGAGGTCGAGGGCCTCGGTCCCGCCACCGGCGGCGGTCGGGCGCATCCCCCACTGCTCGGCAGTCTCGGTCAGGATCCGGCGGTTCGTCTCGTTGTCGTCGACGATCAGGACCCCGATGTCCTGCAGCGGGGGTCGTCGGTTCTGGACTCCTCGACCGGGGCCGTGGCATGCTGCAGGCGGATGGCGAAATGGAAGTCGCTTCCGCGCCCGACCGTACTCTCGACCCAGACCCGCCCCCCCATCATTCCGACCAGCTTCTTGGCAATGGTGAGACCGAGGCCGGTTCCGCCGTACTGGCGGGTGTTCGATCCATCGACCTGCGTGAATGGCTCAAAGATCTCCGATTGTCGTTCGGGCGGGATGCCGATCCCGGTGTCGCTCACCAGTAGGTGCAGCGCCACTACGTCCCCGTCTGCCGGGTCGGCCTCGACCCGAACGACGATTTCCCCCGCGCGTGTGAACTTGACCGCGTTTCCGACGAGATTGGTGAGTACTTGCCGGAGCCGTCCGGCGTCTCCCCGGAGACCCAGCGGAACCCCTGGGGCCACCCGGTAGGCCATCTCCAGGCCCTTCTGCTGGGCGCGGACCGCCAGGGGCCGCAGTGTTCCGTCCAGGACGCGCTCGAGGTGGAAGTCCTCGTCCACCAGGGAGAGTTTTCCGGACTCGATTTTCGAGAAGTCCAGAATTTCGTTGATCACTTCCAACAAGCTATCCGCCGAGTCGCGGACCACACTGATATACTCGTGCTGCTCCGGTGTTAGGCTGGTGCTGAGGGCCAGATCGGTCATGCCGATGATCCCGTTCATCGGCGTCCGGATCTCGTGGCTCATGTTCGCCAGGAATTCCGACTTGGCGCGGTTTGCGGCTTCCGCGCGGACGGCGAGCTGCCGCGCCGCTTCCGTACTGGATTCCAACTCGCGGGTGCGGTTGGCGACCCGCTGCTCCAGGTGCTGCCGGTGCAGGCCGACCTCGTCCTGGTACTCGCGGAGCCACTGGACCATGCGGGCAAATGCCGTCCCGAGGTGGCTGATCTCGTCCTCGCCATCGGTCGGGAAACCGGTCGGCAGGTTCCCTGCCGAGATGGACCGGACGGCCTGCGCGAGGGTCCGAAGTGGACGCGTGAGGCGACGGGTCAAGAACAGTGCGACGGCAGTGCTGAGTGCCAGCAGGATGGCCGTGAACGCGCCCATGCCAAGGATCAGCT
>Ga0182017_10002265_pt1 | contig 14651 bp, 14 predicted proteins | sample 712E3DmetaG_FD_120492 | JGI IMG/M metagenome (GOLD analysis project Ga0182017, IMG submission 120492) | Permafrost microbial communities from Stordalen Mire, Sweden - 712E3D metaG | ecosystem: Environmental > Terrestrial > Soil > Wetlands > Permafrost | place: Sweden: Stordalen | collected... | reverse complement strand
TAAGCTGGACGACCAGGGGAAAGAGTACCTCAAACACATACAGGATTCAAGCGAACTAATGGCGCGGCTCATTGATGACTTGCTCAAGTTGTCACGGGTGACCCGGAGTGACATGAACTACGAAAAAGTAAACCTGACCGACATGGCTCAAGAAAGCATTGTTCAGCTTCATGAAGCTGAACCTCAACGAAAGGTGTCGTTCTCTGTTGCTCCCGATATCATCGCCTTTGGTGATAGAAATTTGCTACGAATAGTCCTTGATAATTTGCTGGGTAATGCCTGGAAGTTCAGCAGTAAAATAACGGAACCACATATTGAAATGGGCATGCTCGTGCGTAACGGTAAGCAAACATACTTCATTCGTGATAATGGGGTTGGCTTCGATATGACCTACGCCGACAAACTCTTTAAACCGTTCCAACGGCTCCATATAGCATCCGATTTTGCAGGGACTGGAATTGGTCTGGCTACGGTACAGCGTATTATCCACCGCCATGGAGGTGAGGTTTGGGCAGAAAGCAAGGTAAATGAGGGTGCTACCTTCTACTTCACTTTGAGTTAGAGCTTGCAATACGTTCTTTGGTAAAGCGATTCTTGAAATGTCCCAAAATACTAGATTGTGACATTTCAGATGTTTGGTAGGCAGATCGCCCCAGTTTACTTTTCACCCACCTTCTCTTCACGGGCGCCATTTTCAATCGGCTATTGTTCTTTGGATTTTCATAGAGAATCAATTGCAATTGTCTTGTTCCTTGGGCGATGAACCGCATAATTTTATGATCGGTTTCGGGAATCTTGTTTCTCATTACTTCCATGCCATTTGATTATTTCTGGAATAATTTTTGCCCGGAGGGCATGATCACACAGGGTGATTGCCATCATTGCAGACACGACTGGCACGGCTCTGGGAACAATGCAGACGTCGTGCCTGCCCTTAATTTCTAGTTCAACATTTTCCATTTTACCAATATTTACCGTTCGCTGCTTACGGCTGACGGATGGGGTTGGTTTGACAGCAACCCTGACAACAATCGGCATACCATTGCTAATACCACCCAAAATACCACCGCTATTATTTGTTTCGGTGACAACTTTGCCACGCTTGATGTAAAACGCATCGTTATTCTCCGAACCCTTCATTTTAGCCGCGGCAAAACCGGCGCCAAACTCAACTCCCTTGACTGCTGGAACCGCAAACAGCGCCTTCGCAATGTCTCCTTCCAAGGTATCGAAGACAGGCTCGCCCAACCCCGGCGGCACATTTAGCGCTATGCCTTCAATGATACCGCCGAGACTATCTCCTTCTTTCCTGGCCCGTTCAATGGCTCTGAGCATCTTTTTACTGGCTTGCGGGTCGGCGCATTTTAATTGGTTTTTATCAATTCTTCGCATCTTTGTGAGATTTACCGGATCTGCCTTGATGCCGCTAATTTCCACCGTATGCGCGAGAATCTCAATACCAATCAAGTTAAGCAATTTACGGGCAATTGCGCCCGCCATTACAAAACCGGCAGTAATTCTACCGGAAAATCTGCCGCCCCCGCGGTAATCACTATAGCCGCCGTATTTCACAAAAGCAGTAAAATCAGCATGCCCCGGACGAAGTAAATCTCTATTTTTCTCGTAACTGCCGGAATCAATATCATTGTTCCAAAATACAAGACAAACAGGCGCTCCGGTAGTGTGTCCATTGAATATCCCGGAGAGAACATCCACCTTATCTTCCTCGACTCTTTTCGTGGAAGCAATACTATTAACCGGTTTTCTTTTGTCCAGTTCGAGTTGAATATCTTTCTCAGTGATTGGTAAACCGGCCGGACAACCGTCAATAACAATGCCAACACATTTACCGTGACTCTCCCCAAAGCTGGTGACAGTGAATATTTTCCCCAGACTATTACCCATTCATTTCCACCTTACCCCCCAGATTTTTGAAGACATTCCAGAAGTCAGGATAGGTCTTCGCAACACATTCTGCTTGGTCAATAACCGTTTTACCCGCTACTGTTCCTAATAAACTAAAAGCCATCGCAATACGATGGTCGCCTTTGCTATCAATGAGAGTACCCTCGGGTTTACCGCCGGTAATCGTTATTCGTTTTCCGTCATCCTTGACAAGAATTCCCATCCGTTCCAGTCCTTCTCGTATGGCTGCTACTCTGTCAGATTCTTTAATCCTCGCCCGTTCAACGCCGGTAAATTCGCTAGGACCCTCTGCTACTGCTGCCAACACGGCCAGCGTTGGTAACAGGTCAATACAATCCGATAAATCGGTTTTAATTGCCTTCAACTTTGATTGACGTACAATAATAGAATTCCTGCCTGTTACGACCATGGCTCCCATATCCTGCAAGAAACGAACAATCATCCTGTCTCCCTGCAAACTCTCCATATCCAGATTGTTCACTTCCACTTTCCCTGCCAGAGCGCCCAGCGAGAGCAAATAAGATGCGGAAGACCAATCACCCTCCACTTTATATTTCGCCGGCTTGTATTTCTGGGGTAAAACTACAAATGTATCAAGATGTTCATCGAAAGCGGCAGTAATGCCGAACCACTGCATTGTGTCCAACGTCATCATAACATAGGGCCGGGATTCTAACGGAGTAGTCAATTTTATTATCATCCCTTCGGTGGCAAAAGGAGCAATGTGTAATAAGGCAGAGACGTACTGGGAACTGATATTACCGGGCAGACTTGTTATACGGCGCTTAAATCTACCCCCTTCTACTTTCACGGGAGGGAAATCCCCATTGCTGGAGCACCTGATACCCAGCATTTGGAGGGCATCAATTAGAATCTTAATTGGTCTGCTTGAAAGGGATGGTCCCGCAGTAAGATGACAAACACCGGGAATAATAGCGCCAAAGGCAGTCATAAATCGGAGGGTGGCTGCAGAATCACCACAAAACAAATCTACGGTTGGGGTGTGGAAATTTCCGCCTTCCACCATCCATAATTTCTTTTGCTGCCGGATGGAGACTCCGATCTTCTTGAGGACATTAATGGTGGCTGTGGTATCATCGGATGCCAACGGCGATACAATCTCACTTTTACCAGTAGCGAGGGCGGCAGACATCAACCCGCGGATGGTGTAACTCTTAGAAGATGGAGCCATTACCTTACCAAGTATTTCACTTTTAGAGATTGAAACCTTCATAGTTTTTTAAGCTCTCAATTATTTTGTTGACGACGGTATCAATATTAAGCTTCGAGGTGCTGATAGAAATGTCCGCGGCCCTTTCATAAAAAGGCTTCCTCAATTTCATCAGTTCTTTAATACACTCTGCTGGTCGGTCGATATTGAGGAGCGGGCGACTGCCTTGATTGTCGGATGTTCGTTTCATAATTATTCCCGGCGAGGCAACCAGATTTACAATGACTCCGGTCGCGCCCAAGCGGTCAATATTGATGGTGTTCAGAACAACACCCCCGCCGCAGGCAATCACCTGTTTTTCCCCACTAGCGGTCTTTTTTATTGCCTCGATCTCTAGCTCGCGAAAGCAAACTTCACCATCGCACTGGAAAATATCGGCAATTGACTTACCCATCAAGCATTCGATTATTGAGTCAACCTCAACCAATTGCCAGTTCAGTCGTTTTGCTAAAGCTCGTCCAACAACTGTTTTTCCGGTACCCATAAAACCAATCAGGACAATGTTACTTTTCATTTCGCCGCAATATACTCTCTACTGATTTGCGCATAATATCAACCGGGGCTTGTTTGCCCGTCCATTTTTCGAAAGAAACCGCTCCTTGCTGGACGAGCATTTCTAACCCGTCGATGGTCATGGCGCCCGCTGCTTTGGCTTCCCGCAGCAGCCGTGTCGGAAGGGGATTGTAAATGATGTCAAACACTATCAGGTTAGCGTGCAGCAACTCGGCTGGAACAGGTGTCTGGTCGTTATCCGGACTCATACCTAGACTGGTGGCATTCACCATAATATCAACATCAGTTATTGCCTTTTTCAGATTCTCATCTGTTAATTCCTCAACCTTTACTTCCGCGCCGTAAGACTGTGCCAAACGCTGGGCTAGATCCTTCAGTGTCGATATTTTCTGCTCGCGATTGAGGATGACGAGTTTAGCATTCCCGGCAGCGAGGACGTTACCAATGGAGTGAGCTGCGCCGCCCGCACCCAGCAGTAGCACCCTTTTCCCCTCAAGCTCAATACTTCTCTCATGAAGCACCTGTAAAAAACCGGCGGCGTCTGTATTGTAACCCGTCAGAATGCCGCCATCATTAACGATGGTATTCACTGCGCCAATCTTTTCTGCCAGCGGGTCAATCCGGTCAAGTAACTGCATCACAGCGACCTTATGCGGGATGGTTACATTTACTCCCCTGACATTTAAACCCCTGATACCCTCAATCGCCTTTCTCAATTCCAGACTTTTCACTTTAAACGGGACATAGGCATAATTCAGACCCAGCGCTTGAAAAGCGGCATTGTGCATTACGGGTGACATCGAATGCTCGATCGGGTCACCGATAATACCACAGACAATCGTTTTACCTGATATCACACCTTTCATAAATTCACCATTTCATAAACCGCCAGCATGTCTGATACCGGTAATTGTCCCGGAGCTGATTCCACGCCTTTTTGGACGGCGCCGTAGGTGAAATAAGCGCCGATGAGCGGCGCCATGACACGGCTGATAAATCCCTGAGTGCCCATCGTAAAAGCGACCATCTTGATTCCCGGAAATTCAGAGAATAGCCTCATCACCGCCAGATTATCTTCAAATGTCTGCGCTGTAGTCACGACTTTACAAATATCGGCGCCGGCTTTCAGTTCTTTGTTCACGATCTGTTTCAGCACATCTAGGGAAGGCGTTTTCTGGAAATCATGAAAAGATAACAAACACTCGGCTCTCTTTTTTATTAACCGGATAATATTGTCCACATTTTTCGCATTGTATTCAATATCAACGATTTTCGCGCCTAATTCGACGGCTTGCAGAAGACGCTCAATCCTTCTCGCCTCGTTGCCTTCCCATTTGCCCCCTTCTTCTACCATACGATTACAGGCAATCCACGGCTTCTTTAATTGACGGGCAACTTCCATCCATTTATCTCCGATAAGGTCGATTCTTAGCTCAAAAAGGTCAACAATAGGCTCAATCTTTTTAACGGCTGCGATATCTGTATCGATTATTGAAGCGCATAATTTCACTTTATTCATATCATTTCCTCTAAAACTTTTTCTATCATGGCAGGACTCACATCATCGGTAATGAATACCTGCCCGATATTCCGTGGCAAGACAAATCTTATCTTACCATTCTGTACTTTTTTATCATATCGCATTGTCTGTATTACCTGTTTTACTTCTATCGGCGGCAACTTTGTCGTTAATCTGGCTTTTTCCATTAAGTTTTTTATTCTGGTCACATTTCCCGAATCTAATATGTCCAGTTCTGACGCTATCTTTGCCGCCGCCACCATGCCGATAGCGACCGCCTGGCAGTGAGCAACCTGGAAATTTGTCACTGATTCTACAGCGTGGCCGATAGTATGCCCGAAATTGAGTATATTCCTCAAACCCATATCCATTTCATCACTTTCTACAATTTCCGCTTTGATTTGGGCTGATTTTGCAACAATCGTTTCCAGCACATTATCATCCAATGCCTTAATCAGATCAAGATTCTTTTCAAGGTAAACAAAAAACAGCTCGTCTTTGATAAGGGCGGACTTAATTACTTCGGCTAACCCGCTGGTGAGCTCTTCCTGCCGTAATGTTTTCAGGGTAGTAATATCCGAAATAGTAATCTTCGGCTGGTAAAAAGCACCGATCTCATTCTTTAGTTGGCCGTGATTAACTGCTGTCTTGCCACCGATACTGCTATCGCACTGCGCCAGCAAAGTTGTCGGCAATTGTACTAACGGCACGCCCCTCATGTAGGTGGCAGCTACAAAACCCGCCAGGTCACCAATGACACCACCACCCAAAGCCAAAATGAGAGTTGACCTTTCTGCGCCGAATTCGGCCAGTTGCTGATACAGTTTCCCCGCCGATTCTAGAGATTTGTGCTTTTCGCCATCCGGAACTTCAAGAATCGTTACTTTATTACCGGCATCAACAAGGTTTTGCCTCAGGCGAATGCCATATAGTTTCTTGATAACGGGGTTAGTGATGATAACCGCTTTATCGCTATTACCAAGTTCTTTTAGCCTTTGGCCGGTTTGATTCAGTATGCCGGAACCAATATGGACATTATAGCTATTTTGTCCCAGTCTTACATCGATTGTTTTCATATGACCAATGATTAGCCTCCATTTCATTTGTTACCTATGGCTTGATGGATACTCTCGCACGCCATAACCTCTCTGAATGCATCAGGAGTTATTTGTCGTTGACCATCCACCAGCGCATCTACCGGATTATGGTACACTTCGACTATCAATCAACACATATATCTCCCTAGCACTATTCTGACTTTTGTGTGATTTTAGTAAAACAAGATTAAAGATCAGCTTTACCCGTAAAGCTCATCCCTAAAACGGTTAATCTCCTTCATCAACTGCGCGAACTGCTCAAGATAAAGGGATTGTGCTCCATCAGAGAGAGCATGTGGAGGGTCGTGGTGCACTTCCACTATAAGACCATCAGCGCCGACGGCGACAGCTGCTTTTGAGAGGGGAATCACAAATTCTCTACGGCCAGCAGCATGGCTGGGATCGACTATTATGGGAAGGTGACTAAGTTCTTTTATTGAAGGTATAGAGCTCAGGTCTAAGGTATTACGCGTGGTGTTTGTAAAGGTCCTTATTCCACGTTCGCATAGTATAATTCGAGTATTTCCCTCAGACATAATGTATTCGGCAGACATCAATAATTCGTCAATCGTCGCGGCAAAACCTCTTTTTAGAAGGACTGGCTTCGATGATTGGCCGGCGCGTCGAAGCAGCGAATAATTCTGCATATTTCGAGCCCCAATCTGAATAATGTCAGTATATTGTTCGACAAGCTCAATACTCGAATTGTCAGTAGCCTCAGTTACTATTAACAGACCCGTTTCCTGGCGGACTTTATCCAGTATCTTTAAGCCTTCCTCCCCAAGTCCCTGGAAACTGTAAGGCGACGTCCTCGGCTTGAATGCACCCCCACGAAATACCTGTGCACCGTGCTCTTTGACATATCGAGCTATTATTAGGGATTGATTCTCACTTTCTATGGCACATGGTCCTGCCATAACCACGAGTTCGCCAGCCCCGATTTTGATAGGCCCAATGGTAATAACCGTAGGCTCTGCCTTGGTTTCTTTACTGACCAACTTATAGGGTTTGGTGACCGGAATGGCCTCTTTTACGCCATCCATAGTGAGCAACCGGATATCATCAACAGGCCCTTTATTGCCCACAATACAGACAGCCGTCCTCTCTGCACCGGGCATCGGAATACCACGGTAACCCATCCGCTCGATTTCTTCGATGACCGCCAGAACCTGTTCTTTAGTTGCGTCATTTTTCATTACGACCAGCATCTGATCACATCCTTTCATTATTTTTAAGGCAATTAATGTTGTCCAGCGCTTTTCTTGTGTCTGTGATAAAGGATTGAGTCGCTGTCATTGCAGTATCATCGGTTTCCATCAATTGAATGAGTTTACTGCCGATAATGACGCCATCGGCGGTTTTTGCCACCTGCGCGGCCTGTTCGGGAGTGGAGATGCCGAAGCCGACACAAACCGGCTGTTTGGCGACTTTCTTTACCTTATCGATAAATTTGCTCAAATCAAGCGGCATTTCAGTCCTGGCGCCGGTAACCCCAGCAATAGAAACCAGATAGATGAATCCCCGTGATTTACTGGCGACCAATCTGATACGCTCCTCTGTGCTGGTTGGCGCTAAAAGATAAATAAGGTCAACACCTGCTTTTCCGGCAAGATTCCCCAATTCATCCCCTTCTTCCGGCGGTAACTCAGGCACAATCAGACCATCAATCCCTGAAGCGACACAGTCGCGGCAGAATTTCTCTAATCCATAACGATAAATCGGGTTGAAATAAGTCATGAAGACCAGAGGGATGCTGGTCTTTTTGCTCACCTTTTTGGCGATATCAAGGCAAAGAGTTGTAGTTACTCCATTTTCCAGGGCTTTGAAGCTGGCGCGCTGAATTGTAGCACCGTCAGCCATAGGGTCCGAAAACGGGATTCCTAGCTCGACAATATCACAGCCGCAATCCGCCAGGATGGGCACGATTTTGAGTGTTGCCTCAATGCTTGGGTACCCAACAGTGACATAAGCAATTAGAACTTTATGATGTTTTTGTTTGAAAACAGATTCCAGTCTACTCATTGCTTTGCTCCTAGTGCTTGATTCACAATACCCAGGTCTTTGTCGCCGCGGCCGGAAAGGTTGATAACGATAATCTCTTCTTTGTTTAAGGTGCCTGCCAATTTTACGGCGTGAGCAATGGCGTGCGATGATTCCAGCGCGGGGATAATTCCTTCGGTATGGCATAGCATCTGAAAACCGTCCAATGCCTCTTGGTCGGTTGTTGACGTGTACGTTGCGCGTCCGCTGTCCTTAAAGTAACTATGCTCAGGCCCCACACCGGGATAATCCAATCCGGCAGAAATGCTATGGGTCTCCATGATTTGACCGTTTTTATCCTGCAGAACATATGATTTTGAACCGTGGAGGACACCAATAGAGCCCGCCATTAAGGTAGCGGCATGTTCACCGGTTTCTAACCCACGGCCGGCGGCTTCCACTCCAATCAGTCGGACTTCGCTATCACCCAGAAATGGGTAGAAGATACCCATTGCATTACTTCCGCCACCGACACAGGCAACGATGTAGTCGGGCAGACGATGATATTCAATCAACATTTGCTCTCTGGTTTCTTTACCGATGATTGCCTGAAAATCCCGCACCATCGAAGGATAAGGATGTGGGCCAACTACCGAACCTAGCAGATAATGAGTATTACGAATATTGCTGACCCAGTCCCGAAATGCTTCGCTGATAGCATCTTTAAGCGTGCGGCTGCCTGAAGAAACAGGCCGAACCTCAGCGCCCATCAGTCTCATCCGGAAGACGTTCAATTTCTGACGCTGGATATCTTCCTCACCCATGTAAATGACGCATTGCAACCCCATGCAGGCGCTGACGGCCGCGGTGGCAACACCGTGCTGCCCGGCACCTGTCTCGGCGATAATTCTCCGCTTGCCCAGCTTTTTTGCCAGTAATACCTGTCCCAGTGCGTTATTAATCTTATGGGCTCCGGTATGCGTTAAATCCTCTCTTTTTAGCAGGATTTTAGCACCGCCGCATTGCGCGGTTAATCTCTCGGCAAAATAGAGCGGTGTTGGCCTACCGGCATAGTGATGACACAACGACTCAAACTCTAGCCAAAAATTAGCATCGTTTTTTATGGCTTGATAAGCGGCGGTTAGTTCATCCAACGCCGGTATCAGAGTTTCCGGCACAAACCTTCCGCCGTAATTACCGAAGTATCCCTGCTTTTCAGTCACGATGACCTCCTCCTACACGCTCAAGGTCCAATCTGCGCACTGCCTCGATAAAGGCTTTCATTTTAGTAGCATCTTTTTTGCCATTGGTCTCAACTCCGCTGGAGACATCGACTGCCCATGGATTAGTCAATTGGATCAGTTGCCCGACATTATCGGGAGTTAAACCCCCGGCAATCATTACCGAGAATTTTTCTGAAACCGCTTTCGCCACTTGCCAGTTAAAAGTCGTTCCGGTCCCGCCGTAAGCTCCACCAACGTTTGAATCCAGTAAGCAGATCAGTTGGTTGGATGGAATTAAACTGTACCCTTTCCAGATATCTGCGGCAACTTCAGCCTGCTTCGTATCCGGGGCGATATGAAAAACCTTGATAATCGGCGTTTTGATATTCTTACAATACTGCCAGCTTTCATCACCGCTCAACTGTACCCAATCCAACTTGCAGTAGTTGGCTATCTGGTTTACTTCCGCGGCAGGTTGATTCACAAAAACACCGACAACCTGAGGGTGCGAATCCAGTTGCTGAACCGCTTCAACTATTTGCAGGGCTTTTTCAGGGGAAACTTGTCGTCGGCTGGATGCAAAGACCATCCCCAGATAATCGGTTCCCGCCTGACTAGCTGCAATCGCCGATTCAATATCGGAGATTCCACAGATTTTGACCCTGGTCATAAGAGTTCCTTCATTTTAACTGTCATATCCGTTGCAGACATTAGCGCCTCGCCGATGAGAGCGGCATTGACGCCCCATTCCCTCAATTTCTCCATGTGCTTGCGGCTCTTTATGCCGCTCTCGCTGACGACAATGCGGTCGGGAGGAACGAGTGAACGTAGTCTCGCCGTTGTCGTAAGGTCAACCTTGAATGTATCTAAATCACGGTTATTAATACCAATGATTGATGCCCCACTCTTGACAGCAATTTCCACTTCCAATTCGTTGTGTACTTCTACTAAACACCTCATCCCCAATTGATGGCTCAATTGCAGGAGTTCTGATAATTTCTCAGGCGTTAGAATGGCGACAATGAGTAATAAACAGTCCGCTCCATAAGCACGCGCTTCATAGATTTGATAAGGATCGAAGATGAAATCCTTTCTCAACAGAGGCAGGGGTTTATCAACCAGCGCTTTTTTGATGTCCGTCAAATAATTCAAACTGCCTTGAAAATATTTCGGTTCGGTCAGGACGGATATTGCCGCTGCGCCATTATCGGCATAAACTCTGGCAACATCTAAAGGATTGAAATTATGAGAAATGACCCCCTTGGACGGCGAAGCCTTTTTCACTTCGGCGATGAGCCGGATCTTATCGCCTCGCAACACAGAGGCAAAATCAAGAGGCGGTGATTGCACCAATGCTTTCTTGGCCATCTCTGCCAAAGACAAGCAGCTCTTCTGTTTTTCTAATTCGATTGCAACATCAGCGACAATATTATCCAGAATCATATTCGTCTCTAACTCGGATTCTGACTGAATTTAACGAGTTCTTCTAATTTCTGTAATGCTTTACCATTGTCTATTGCTTCTCTCGCCAGGGCAATTCCCTGTGCCAACGTCACTACTTCATCTCCTGCCACCAGCGCTGCCGAAGCATTCATCAGCACGATATCGCATTGTGCTCCTTTCTTGCCCGATAAGATACTGCGTAACAAATCGGCATTATCTTTGGCAGTGCCGCCTTTCAGACTATCCGGTTTAACTCTGCATAATCCGAACTCTTCCGGAGTCACCTCATAGTTTCTAATATTGCCTTGTTTCAATTCTGATATAAATGTTTTTCCTGTATTGCTGATTTCATCCAAACCGTCTTCGCCGTGAACCACCAGAGCGTGTTGACACCCCAGCATTTTCAAAACAGTTGCCATTTTCACTGTAAGGCCTTTCTCCGGCACGCCGAGCACCTGCGCTCCAGCGTTTGCGGGATTAGTCAGCGGTCCGAGAATATTGAAAACCGTGCGGATGCCCACTTCTTTTCGTGGCGCGGCGGCATATTTCATCGCCGGGTGAAAAATCGGTGCCAGCATGAAACCAATGCCGACTTTCTCCAGACATTTCTGCACCTGTTCGGGATTAAGGTCAATACTTACTCCCAGAGCCTCCAGCACATCGGCGCTGCCGCACTGACTGCTCATCGCATGGTTGCCGTGTTTAGCAACTTTTAGCCCACAAGCGGCAACAACGAAAACGGCGGTCGTGGAGATGTTAAAGGTGCCGAGCCCATCACCGCCAGTACCACAGGTATCAACGACTGGTTCCGAAATACTCACTCGCAGGGCTTTTGTCCGCATTGTTCTGGCGAGTCCGGCAATTTCCTCCACCGTCTCGCCTTTTAGCCGCAAGGCCGTCACAAAAGCGCCGAATTGGGCCGGCGTGGCATTGCCTTCCATGATTTCTTCCATTACAGTTGAGGCTTCATCCATTGTCAGCGAATGCCTATTGACCAGTTGCGCAATGGCTTCTTTTATCATCCTAGTTAACTCCATTAAGGAAATTACTCAAGATCTCTTTCCCGTTTTGTGTCATAAAAGACTCCGGGTGGAACTGAACACCCTGGAGCGGGTATTGTTTATGCCGTAAGCCCATAATAGTGCCGTCATCGGTCCAGGCGGTGATTTCAAAGCAATCGGGTAGTTTTTCACGCCTTACTTCCAGCGAATGATAGCGAATGGCGGAGAAGGGATTATTTAGTCCTTTAAACACACCCTGATTATTGTGGTGTATCAATGAGGATTTACCGTGCATAATGACTGGCGCTTGCCCCACTATGCCGCCAAAAGTATAGCCAATACACTGATGCCCCAGACAGACACCAAGCATCGGTAAGTTGTGACTGAAATGTTTGATGACTTCATTGGAGATGCCGGCATTTTGCGGTATTGACGGCCCTGGTGAAATGACAATCCTCTCCGGTTTTAATTCTTCAATCTCACTAACCGTGGTTTTGTTGTTCCTTAATACCAGTACCTTTTCTCCCAGTTCACTTAAATACTGGAACAGATTGTAGGTAAAACTATCATAGTTATCAATCAATAACAACATAACTCCTCCGGCATGTCATGCGGTTTGGGCCTCTGCCTGCTCCAGTGCTTTTAGCAAAGCCCCCGCTTTGTTTATGGTCTCTTCAAATTCATGTGCAGGCACACTATCATAAACAATCCCGGCGCCTGCCTGGACATAAGCCACGCCCTTGTTTACAACCATCGTCCGGATAGCAATCGCCATATCCATGTTGCCTGAAAAAGAAAAGTACCCAGCGGCGCCGGCATAAGGTCCCCTCTTCTCAGGTTCCATTTCTGCGATGATTTCCATTGCCCGCACCTTGGGAGCCCCGGACACTGTGCCTGCCGGAAAACAAGCACGGAAAGCATCAAAGGCATTCATGTCCGGTCGGAGTTTGCCCTGCACATGAGTTACCAGATGCATTACGTGGGAATAACATTCTACCTCCATGAGTTCGCTGACTGCCACTGTGCCCGGTTTGCTAACCCGTCCGATGTCATTACGCCCCAAATCCACCAGCATGATATGCTCGGCGCACTCCTTTTCATCATTACGCAGTTCTTTTTCCAGTAATGCATCTTCTTCAAAGGTCTTACCTCTCGGTCTTGTACCGGCGAGTGGTCGAGTCATCACCATCCCATCCTCTAATCGGACCAATACTTCCGGCGATGCGCCGACAATTTGAAAGTCATTGAAATCCAGGTAAAACATATAGGGTGAAGGATTAATGGTGCGTAAGGCACGGTAAATTTCAAAAGGCGGCAGTTCCGTTGGTTGCGCCAACCGCTGAGAAAGTACGACTTGAATCGCTTCTCCGGCGGTGATGTATTCCTTAATTTTTTCTACTTTCGCCTCAAAATCTTTGCGGGTAAAATTAGAGGTCAGTTTAGAGTCGGATGTTGCGTTAGTTTTACTCATGACAGTCTGTTTATTTTCATAAGCCTGCTGTAGTCTTTCCACGAGGTCATCAATCTTGTCTACTGCCTGTTGATAACCTTTATCAATGTCCCCATTGAGCTTTAAATAACTCAATATCTTGATCTTGTGAGTAACATGGTCGAAGACCAGCATCGTGTCCACAAACATAAACCGGGCTTCGGGTAAATTTAGTGAATCTCGTCCCGGTGATGGCAGTTTTTCGAAACGGCAGACTGTTTCATAGCTGAGATAGCCGACAGCCCCACCGCAAAAACGTGGCAGTCCTTCCAACGGAACAATCTTATATTTGTCCAGTTCTTCCGCGATAAGATTTAATGGGTCAGATTTGTCTTTTTCCCAGACAATTAACTCGCGATATGGCTTGGTGCCGATAAAACTATACCGTGCTATTCTTTGTCCGCCCTCTACACTTTCCAGTAAGAAAGAGCTGTCGCCGCGATTTATTTTCAGGAATGCCGATACCGGTGTTTCCATGTCCGCCACAATCTCACGGTAAACCGGAACCAGATTCCCATCCCACTTTTTACTTTTTATCTCAGATAAACTAGGGTGGTACATTTCTTGCCTCGCTTCTGCACAAATTCTAAGCAAACAAAAAGCCCTTCGCTATAGGGGCGAAGGGCTTTGCTTCACGGTGCCACCCTAATTAATTACCACAAAATGTAGTAACTATCTCCGGCAGGTACGGTTTTTCGGATGAAGAACGATACCCTGGACTTTGCTAACGGTGTCCTCTCCGGCAATCCTTACTCACTCTTTTAAGAGTTTTCATATGCGGCTCCCGAATCCATTCAACTTCTGCGCTAGCACCGGCTCACACCTTTCCCGGCTCTCTGAGCTCCGCTGGAAACCTACTAGTTTCGTTCTTAGCCTTTATTTCCTATTCAATTGAGATAAATATATCAATTTAGCAATACAGTTGTCAAGTTAGGCTTTTCTGACCGTTATGGCATAGTAGCAGATCGGACTTTACTATATCAGATTTACGGGTCACAAACCATCGAATTGTGACCCAATAATCTACTACTTTGTTATTTTAACATTGGGACGTTTGCCCTTTCATGCGTACATTATTGTTGAAAATTGATTTATTCCTATACATATGTTGATATTTGCTGCTATTTTACAGTGACCGTAAAAATTTGAGACGTGCCAAGACTCCCAATACTAAAATCCATTTGGAAATAATATGGACCGGTAGGTAAGTCGGGGCTTATCTCAATATT
>Ga0182017_10002264_pt1 | contig 14651 bp, 13 predicted proteins | sample 712E3DmetaG_FD_120492 | JGI IMG/M metagenome (GOLD analysis project Ga0182017, IMG submission 120492) | Permafrost microbial communities from Stordalen Mire, Sweden - 712E3D metaG | ecosystem: Environmental > Terrestrial > Soil > Wetlands > Permafrost | place: Sweden: Stordalen | collected... | reverse complement strand
TCCTCCTCGGATATTATTTGTGATTGTGACGTCTACCGTTAATGATTTTATCCGCACTTGCGCCAAAGTGCAGCTATTAATTACATTGAATCTTTTATCGGATGGGATGATGAAAGCCAAAATCCTCCCCATCCGGCTTTGCTTGTGAAGCCAGATTAATAATATTTTATATTGGAAGCAATGATTCGAATCACAAAAGCGGTCAGAGAAGGCCATTTTATACCAAAACTAAAAAAATCTGGAAATCGATTTCCCATATAGGAACCTGTTCGACATTGATTCCTCTCCTTTCCTGAAGTAGAAGCAACCTTTGAGCCTCTATATACCGGTGATTCCGACGAGGCTCATTTGGCTAAAGAAAAGCGCACCAGCTTGCGCTCTTCTATTCCGTTAAAGGTATGCAACGGCTTTATTTTGGAGGGATTGTCGAATTGCGGGGATGCGGGATTAGGTTATAGCGTTTCGTGCGGATATCTCTTTCATGTTGTAGCCGGCAGACAGATCGTTCAGGACGGTTATTTCGCTGTCGCTTAATGAACCGAGGAAATTGTTCGTAATCGTATAATCAAGCGGTGTGACCTTCACTGGTAGAAGGAATTCTGCAAGAGTTTGGTCTTCATCAACAGGCTTATCGATGTAGACCCGGTCATGATGCCAGGCATCCATGGTGCGTTTGCCAACTTCCTTTGTAGGAAATGCACTACGTTTGTTTAATTCTTTGGACCGGAAATGCATCATAGACTTCATGAGGCCTAATGATCTTCGAGCACCGAGTTTCAGGCCAGCTTGCCAAGCCATTGTAACGAGTTCTGATCGCTGTAATGCCAGAGCTCTTCATATTCTTATTCAGACATAAGGTCATTACATCCAAACCTAACTAAAAGGTAGGATTGCGTGTAAAACGAATTATAAGGAATACTATTGTTTTTGCTATACATAATCAACTTTTGTATCTATATTCACGCAGGATTCAGGTTGAATTATAAATGTTTGGACCGGTACAAAAGAACTACCAATTTAGTTTACCTTCAATGATTACTCTTGAGAGCTTCATTTGAGGATGAAGGCTAATATAATGGATTAAATTCAGTTTTAATTATTTTGCAGACCGTCCGAAATGTTCAATTGCCGGCAGGATAGAAATTCCTTGCTGCCCGGTTATTCGGTTACTTCGCTGTGTGGTTTGACACAGCTCGCAGTTCACTGTTCACAGCTTCTCATCCTGATGAACCAGCCAATCCTGCGCTTCCTGCATCGTATTGGATATAAAGAAATCTCTGCCGGTAACCGACTTTATTGTAATGAGTACAATCCTTTGCACGCCTGAAATGCCCACGATGGCGCTTGCTTTCACATAGGAAGTATTATGAGTCGCATAGTCTGCCATCACGGCTGCAGTTTCCGTATCGAATCCGGTATTCGCGATATTGGTGATGAGCAAAACCGATTTCGGAGGATATTGAGAGATCGTTTTTTTTGCATTCTCAACGTGAGATTTAAACTCCTCTTTATCTTTTAGTTCCAGGCCCGACAAATCAAGACATAGAATTTTTTTCTCCTTATAATTCATTTCGAATATTCCTGCCATGATCGATCTCCTTGTTTTTTATTTATCGCATTTTGCGGTTACCCGCTGGTATTTCGTTCCATCGGGAAGATCCCTTTAGGATAAAACCGATAAGCGCAGCAGGCTTACCGCTGCGGCAATTCCGTATATTGCAATACGCTTCAGGATTTACAAACACCGATTTACCGCATCGAATCCAACAACAACTCTGCAACGTCTTTCACTTTGACGGTTTCCGATGCTTCTTTCACTTTCAGACCGTCTTCCAGCATTGTCATACAAAACGGACAGGCCGTTGCAACCGTATCCGGTTTGCATGCGAGCGCCTGTTCAATGCGTTTCTCATTCACTCTTGTTCCCTCAGTCTCTTCCATCCACATCCTGCCTCCTCCTGCACCGCAGCAGAAACCTTTCGAGCGGGAATGTTTCATTTCCACCAGTCCGATTCCGTCTATGGATTGCAAAATCTCCCGCGGTTCACTATACATACCGTTATATCTTCCAAGGTAGCAGGAGTCGTGGTACGTGATGCGTCCGACGTTTCCTTTTTCCGCTTTTAATTTCCCTTCTCGAATGAGACTCATAAGAAATTCGGTATGGTGGAGGACTTCGTACGTTCCACCGAATTGCGGGTATTCGTTCTTAAGCGTGTTGAAACAATGCGGACAACTCGTAACGATTTTTTTTACTTTATATGCATTCAGGGTTGCAATATTTTCTTTCATCAGCATCTGCGCAAGGTATTCATTGCCAAGCCTGCGAGCGGAATCTCCCGTGCATTTTTCCTCACTGCCGAGAATTGCAAATCTTATACCGGCCTTTTTCATCAAACCCGCGAATGCTTTTGTTACTTTTTTATATCGTTCATCAAACGCGCCTGCACAGCCGACCCAGAAAAGGATCTCTGCATCAGGAGCCTGAGCAGCGAGCGGTATATCCAATCCCTCGGCCCAGTCTGTGCGAGCTGAAGGCGGAAATGCCCACGGGCTGAAGTTCGTTTCAAGATTTTTGAATACGCTTTGTACCTCGGGCGGAAAATTAGATTCCATAAGTACCAGGCTTCGCCTCATTTCGACGATGGCCGGAACATGCTCGTTCATGACCGGGCATTCTTCCATGCATGCCATGCATGTCGTGCAGGCGAATAGTTCGCCGGCAGTGACGTAATCATGAAGCAATTTTTTTTCTGCAGGATCTTTTTGCCCTTCCGGAACGTGAACAATTTTTTTCCCACCGAGCATTCTTCCCTTCTCTTCCGTCCGCTTTCTGATGTCGGTCATAATTTTTCTCGGAGAAAGAGATTTACCCGTGCTGTTTGCGGGACATGCATCCGAGCATCGTCCGCATTCCGTACATGTGTAGCCGTCCAATAATTGTTTCCAGGTCAAATCTTCCACATCGGAAGCGCCGAATTTTTCAACTCCTTCCGCTTCAAAATTGATTGGCTTCAGCTGACCTGGAGGATCGAGAGAACTCAGAAATACATTCGGCACAGATGTCAGGACATGACAGTGTTTTGAATACGGCAGGTAATTTAAAAACCCGAGGATGAGAAGAATATGCGCCCACCAGAATGTCTCAAAAACTATAGTGTTTGTTTCGGAGCCGAAAGAAACAAACCACGGGACAAGTGCGCCGGAAAGGAACCGGCCGTTTTCTGCCCCGGCGAGTGCGCTGCGTGCGGCGTTCTGTCCGATCAAACTGACTATAATCAAAAAAATTGTACAGAGAATCGCTGTAGCGTCTATCTGAGCATGGAGGCTGTAATCCAAACGTGCCGGCTTAAAAATATACCGGCGGATTAGTGCGGTTAAGACACCGAGGACAACGAGTATGGAAAACAATTCTTCCATAAAAACGAGAGGCTTATAGAGACCTCCAAGGAATCGAAAGGAAAATCCGGGTATCAGTCCCTCGCCGATAGCTTCTGCGACAGCCGCCAGAAGAACAAGAAAGCCCCAGAATATAAAGGCATGCATGAAACCGGCAAGCGGTTCACGAAACAGTTTTTTCTGTCCAATGGCAATCGCCAGCGTTTTTTTAATTCGAAGTCCAATATGATCCGTTCTGTTCTCCGGTTTCCCTACGGCAAGATATTGAAAAAGACGCCGGATGCTGAAAGCAAAAATTCCAAAAGATAGAAGTATGATAAAAGTAAAAACGACCTGTTTCATTTCTAATAAAACCTTTCCTCTTGAGAGTATTTTGAAAAACTCCAAAAAATATATTCTTCACACACCATGCGAAGAGCCGCAAATTATATCAATGAATTCCGCACAGCGGGATGATAGCTTCTGTCTTCTGAATTCTTAATTAATTTCCATTGTTCCATTCCACACTGTAACCGCTTCGCCTTCGATCGATACTTGTTCGAACGATTTCTTATTATAGCGAAGTCGTATTTTGACCCGGCCCGGACGACCTATAGCGTCGCCCTGCTCGCCGATATATTCTATTCTCTCGTCTGCGAGTTCCCTGCAAACGACAGGATAGCCTGCCTTCATTGCATAGGTTGAGAGATATACTCCGAGAGGACCGTTAGCAGACCCTGTAACCGGGTCTTCCTGGATTCCAAGTCCCGGAGCAAAAAAACGTGAATGCACCGCAGATGTTTTCTCAACTGTTTCGAGCGAAAAGACACATACGCCCTGCATTTTCAAGCGTTTTAAAATATTTTCAAGCGCCTCAAATTCCGGCCTGATCGACTGAAGAGTCTTTAATCGCCTGACAGGCAAATAAAGGTTGACATCTGCAGCCGTGGGTAAATTCAATTCGATATCTCTTTTCGTCAGCCGAAGCGCCGAAAGAAGCGCCGTCGGATTATTTTTCTTCAGCACAAATTTCGGCTTTGGTAATTCGAATTCCACTGCAATTCCACGAAAATTTTTTTCTACACGAACCGGAAGAACGCCCCTCTTCGTCTGCAGTCTGAAATAATGCTGGCCGTTTGTCGTCATTCCTGCCATATTCTCCTCTGCGAGGGCATGAAAACCCGCAATCGTCGCATGACCGCAAAGAGGGACTTCGGAAGAGGGTGTAAACCAGCGAATTTGAATATCCGCACCTGCAATCGTCGGCTGAAGAATGAACGCCGTTTCCGAAACATTCATTTCGCGCGCAATAAGGTGCATCTCTTCATCGCTCAAGCCATCTGCATCGATGACAACCGCTGCATAATTTCCGGTGAACGTCTTTTTTGTAAAGGCATCGATATGTTTTATGCGGATTGATTTCATGTCTATTCTCCCATAATCTGGATATTATTCATTGAACTTTCAACTGTATCATGCCTGAACCTCCGGTTCTGTTGTCTGCACAGCGGCAGGACTCTCATCTGGAAATGCGATCGACTCCATTGAACGCTCACCTCATTTCCACAATCACCAATCGCCGGCAGTACAGCCCATCAATTGTCCAACGGCTCAATGTATTTCAATAGCATGCAATGTATGTTGATTTTCAATACAATAAACGATTTCCCCCACCAGAAAGAAAAGATCAGGCGCCGGCGCCGGATAATTTCTTCCAATTGTCATGGAATGGATTGTGTTTCCTGTTTTCTTATCGAGAATCTCAATCCGAGGGGATACCCCGCCTCTTTGTTCTTCCTTAACATAAAATCCGGTAATCCATAAATCTTCTTTTTCAATATACTCTATACTTTGGGAAAGAATGTTGCTCCATTTATTTTCAAGAATCTCTGAAAGGCGTTTTTGGTCCGCGGAAGTTTCCAGCGCTTCGGGAAACAGAATATCCTGTATCGTTCCCATTCCATCTTCCGCAAGCCTTAGATCGGCTGCATTAATTTCCTCATCTGTAATTTCACCGGTTTCCGCATTAAGAAGATACGAAACCCGTTTTTCAAAAAAGTCTCTATACGCACAGATCTTATCGCCGGATGTAAACCAAAAAACGTGGTTTGGATTAGACCATAAGGTATGTCCGCCGACAACACTGCAAGCCTCTATACCCTTATGCTCGGGCATGTCCGGTTTTGCATAGCCGTGAAAGAATACAATGCCTTTTACAGCAGCTTCGATGCCGATCCACCATGGCTCAGCAAATTGCTTTTCCTGCCAATAAACGGATCCTGTCAAAGCATCCAGGCTGAAGAATGAAGCCGACTTCCTCTCTGCATCCCGGCATTCGCCAATGATACAGTGCGGCTCTGCATACAAAATACGCCAAATAAGCGAATCGGATGTAAAGCTCCATTTATTATGAATTTTTGAATTGCTTAAGAATCGGAACATAACCTAAATTTAAAGTAGCATTTTTTTGCAAAAGGAACAATGAGAAGAATTCAGAAGTCAGAATTTAGAAGGCAGAATACAGAATATATAGAGAAGACGGTGAACAGTTAAAATTACTCGCGTATCGTTAATTCATGGATATAATGATCGGAAGTTCATTCCAGAGAGGACGCTAAATTTTAATAAACTACATCCGGAGGCCTGCCCAACTGTCGTCACAGTCAGGCGGGTCCGATCATGTTATCAAGTATCAGTAAAATGAAGCTGCTCAATGCCTGCTGCGAGCCAGGTACTAAGAACTCTCCCTTATTGATTCAAATACTTCTCGACGGCCTGGATGACGGTTGTATCTTCCGGCTCGACCTTTGGATCGAACTTTGCCACAATCGATCCGTTCCGATCCACAAGATATTTCTGGAAATTCCATTTAACATCACCCGGGAACGGACTTTCTTTTGTTAAATATTGATAGAGCGGGTGTTGATCGTCCCCCTTAACGCTGATCTTCGAGAACATGTCGAATGTCACGTTGTATTTGGTCGTACAAAATTCCTTTATTTCCGAATCTGTTCCAGGTTCCTGCCGGAAAAAATTGTTTGCGGGGAAACCGAGTATCATGAACCCCTCTTTCCCATATTTTTGATAGAGCGCTTCCAATCCTTTATACTGCGGTGTATGGCCGCATTTCGAAGCGACATTGACGACCAGCAGGACTTTTCCCTTATAATCGGACAAAAGCTTATCTTTGCCGTCTATTGTCTTCATATTAAATTCGTAGAATTTTGAACGGCTTTCCTGTTTTTCAGAAACGACCGCAGGTATGAGCCCCAGGACAAAAACTAATGTGAGAAACAATGATACATGCATAGTGCACCTTTTTTAAGATGTTGAAATCGCCTTTTTATCTATAACAAGAGAGAAGCCAGGAAGGTTTCTGGAATAGACTGAAAACAGTAAACTGTGAATGGTGAAGGATGAAGAGCAAATACCTGAATGGAAAATAGCAGAAGAATAACTGATAAACTAATGAATGAACCAATAACTAAGGGACTATTTTCATTCCCCGGATTTATCTTCCAATCTCTTTCGAAGACGTTTGACTTCTCCTTTTTTACGCTTGCTTTGAAGCCGTGTTTGATGCGACGAAAAGGTCGGTTTTGTCTGAATTCGTTTTTTCCCTTTTTTTAATGCAGAGCGCAGCAGGAGAGTCAGCTTCTCAAGCGCCCTTTGTTTATTCATCCATTGGCTTCGCGATTCCTGCACGACGATTTGCAGCACACCCCCGGAGGATATCAAAGATTCAAGTTTTTGGAATATTTTTGATCGACTGTGTTCGTCCAGTGATCTTGAATGAACGACATCGAAACGGAGTTCGACCCGTGTTTCCAGTTTATTGACGTTCTGCCCGCCCGGCCCGCTGCTTCGCGACGAATGGAACTTTATCTCTGAAATTGGAATATGCAGAAACGGTGTGATATCGAGATACGATCCGTCCATCAGTTAAAATAGTAATGCATCGAAAGCTGCGGCAAAGGAATGACCCTTCCATCGGAGAAAAATGTAAACAATCCTTCCGCTGTGACGTAGAAAGAATTCTGAATCTGAAATTCTCCGCCCGCACCGACTCCAAATCGAAACGGACCGCTTATCTCGTTGCTGCCGGATCCGGAATATTGATAGGAGAGCGCGGAGACTCCAAAGAAACGGGATTTGGGACCGCGCACAAGATCGTATTGAAATTCTCCTCCGATGCTCATAAGAAGTTTATCGGTTTTGATAATACCAAAGATGGCCTCCAGCGATGCTTTCGTCGGCAGATGTTCGCGGAAACTAATGCCGAGTCCGGATGCCCAGCCTGCAGAAAGTCCGAGACCATAAACCGTTTTTCCGAAGCTGTCCGCATTCGACAATCCGCTTGAACTTACCTGCGCGTTGAGAAATACCGGTGCAATAATAAACAGAACTGTCCAAAATTTATTTTTCATATTCTCTCCATGTTTCGAAGACTGGTTCGATGGAAAGATACGATAATTCGATGAAGAAAAAAAGAGAAGATGAGTGAGAAGACCTCCGTGATGTAAAAAAACCGCGGATCGATGTTTCGCCGCGGCTTTTCAGTTTTCTGCACCCTTGAGTCAGGCAACGGTCACAAACTTTTCTTTCTTCGCTCCGCAGATAGGGCATTTTTCCGGAGCATCATTGAACTCTATATGTCCGCAAAATGGACACAAAAATATTTTCGTGACGGCAAGATCTTCTCCCCGTTTTGCAGCGTCTAAAGCGAGCCTGTAGAGCTTTGCATGGATCGCTTCCGCCTGAACCGCATATTTGAACATGCGTTTCGCCTTATGATCTTCCGATTCTGCCTGCTGCAGCATTGGAGGGTACATGGTCGTAAATTCGTACGTTTCACCGTCGATGGCAGCTTGAAGATTTTCCACAGTCGACTTTATACCCTCGAGCGCAGCCAGATGTCCTGCCGCATGTATCCGTTCAGCCTCTGCAGTCGTTCGAAACAGTCGTGCGATATTCGGCAGACCGTCTTTTAATGCTGCTTCGCCGAAAGCACGATATTTTTGATTTGCCTGACTTTCGCCTGCAAAAGCTTCTTTCAAATTGTCTTTTGTAGATGCCATATGTATTCTCCTTTTTTCGTTTCTAATTATAAACTCTATGAACCGGATGCGGATGAAAGATCAATCGATTCCAATTTTTTCCCTTCACGGTGGTCAGCGCGCAGCAGCAAAACCGAAAAAATCAATCCGAGAACACCCAGAGCCGAGAACATCACCATGCTCGCCGTATAAGTCTGAGTCGCATCCCGGAGCATACCGTTGAGCCATGGAAACAGCGCAAGTCCAAAATTTTGAATCGTTGTTGTCAATCCGAATGCCGTGCCAACCCGATTTTTTTCCACAATCAATGGAATCGAAGGCCACATTGCTGCCGGTACCATGACAAATGCCGCGCCGAGAATAAGCATCGGAATCGCGGGAGCGAGCATTGTAAAAGCCATTGTTAAAAATGCAGGAATCATAAAGAGCGATCCGAGAACCATCACGGATGCGCGTCTTCCGAACTTATCGACCCACTGACCGAAGAACGGAGCCAGAACCATCGATGCAAAAATGATAATCGTTGTCGTGCCGCCTGCCGTGCTGAACATATGAATGACATTATAAAATACCTGCGTCATAAATCCGCCTTCCGATCCGGCGGTCAGAGGCAGTCCCCATTTGGTGTGGAAAAAATCCGTCGAAAGCGCAGTAAACGGAAAAATTGCGGAATAAAATGTAAGACAGAGAAGTGTGACGTACCAGTACGATGCCTTGAATTTTTTTATATCCGCAAACACGATTTTATCCCCCCCTCCCTCTTCGTGCAAATTTAAGATATTCTGGCCGTGTTTGTCCATCATGACGTAGACAAAATTCGCACAGAGTGAGAGGACGCAGAAAAAAACAGCCGCCCAGAGAGCCGACTGGTACGTGCCGAAATATTCCGATATCAACGCTTCCGTATTAAAGCTGAAGAGTGTTCCAAGCCGGCTGATAGTCAAACCTACACCGAATGCAAAAGCGAGTTCCTTCCCTTTGAACCATCGTGTAAAAATAGCGCTCTGCGCGACAACAAGAGATTCGGATCCCCAGCCGAAAATAAATCTCCCCAGAAAGAGAACCGTGACATTGGGCGCAATCGCGACGATGGCAGCGCCGATCGTGACTAATACTGAAAAAAGCATGCTTGCACGGCGGGTGCCGATTTTGTCGATGAGCAGTCCGCCGATAAAAACGGAAAGGATCGCTGCAATACTGTACAATGTATAGGTCTGGCCGATCGTTTCCCTGTCGATGCCGAGCGCTTGCGTCAGAATAGGCGCGATAGCACCGATACTGTCATAAGCAAAGTAGCTTCCGAATGTCAGCAGGCTGACAATAACCAAAATACCATACCGATAGAATCGTCCCGCGGGATGGAATAATCCCCTGGAAGTTTCCTCGCCAATCGTCATAGAACTCCTTTTCATTCTCCAAACGGAAAGGAGGAGCGGTGCGAATGCATCGATCCCCGATTATTTTATATTTCTTAGAATTGCAAGCAGAAAATTCCAGAATTTTTCCACCGTATCGATGTAAATTTTCTCATCTGGAGAATGCACTCCCTCCAGCGTTGGACCGAATGAAATCATATCTATGCCCGGATATTTTTCCCCGATGATGCCGCATTCCAGCCCTGCATGGATTGCTTTAACCTCCGGTGCTTTTCCATAGAGCGACTCATACGTTTCCCGCGCAATTTTAAGAACGGGAGAATCGAGATTAGGTTTCCATCCGGGATACCCTTCTGTGATTTCGACATCCGCACCGGCCAGTTCGAAGATCGAAGCAGCCGTACGGACAATTTCATCGATTTCCGAAGCGACAGAACTTCGCTGGCTTGTAATGATCTCGACCTTTGCGGCAGAGGTTTTTATAATTGCGAGATTCGTCGACGTTTCCACAAGTCCGGGTATATCCGCGCTCATCTTGATCACACCATGCGGCAGCGCGGAAAGGGTTTGCAGGACTTTCTTCTGCAGCGATTTCTTGAACACTTTGCCTTTTATTTTTGCTTTTACTTCTTCAAGAACGACATTCAGATCGGGATCGACATTACTGATTTCTTCGCGAATAATCGATAAGTATTGCGAAGCAGCTGCATCGGCTTCGTTCATTTTCTTGATCGGAACGCAAATTTGAGCCGATGCTTCACGTGGTATTGCGTTGCTCTTGTTGCCTCCATCAATCGATGCAATGCGAACACCGAGAGGATCCAGCGCAGCAAGAATGCGGCCCAATATTTTCAAAGCGTTTCCTCTGCCCTTGTCGATTTCCAGTCCCGAATGCCCGCCTTTCAGCCCTTTTACCTTTACAAGCACCGGTGCATATTTTGGGGGAAGGATATCGTATGCCGTTTTCCAGGAAGCAGATGTCGTCCGTCCGCCGGAGCAGCCGACATAGATATACCCTTCTTCTTCCGAATCGAGATTGAGTAAAATTTTACTCTCCACAAAACCGGGCTGCAGATTATTCGCGCCGGTGAGTCCTGTCTCCTCATCGATAGTGAACAGCAGCTCCAGAGGCCCGTGTTCCAGCGACCGGTCTTCCATAACGGCAAGATTCGTTGCAACAGCTATTCCGTTATCAGCGCCGAGCGTCGTTCCTTTCGCCGTTATGATATTGCCTTTCTGCACCAGTTCGATCGGATCTTTGTTGAAATCGTGCACGGTATCCGTATTTTTTTCGCCGACCATATCGAGATGTCCCTGCAAACAAACCGACGGCATACGTTCATATCCCTTCGTGGCAGGTTTTTTTACGACGACATTGAGAACTTTATCACGCTTTGCTTCGAGTCCGAATTTTTTTGCCGTCTCGAGAACATAGTCCGATATTTTTTTCTCATTTTTTGAGCAGCGTGGAATTTTGCTGATCTCTGCAAAATACTTCCACACTAATTCCGGTTTTAATCCGATCAAGTCTGCCATAAAGCACCTCGTTTTTTATGAGTCCAATATTTTTGAAACAACCAACCTTGTCATGGTTCCAAAGCGCAACAAGGTTTAACGCTTACATAATAGCCGTCGGCGGAGCAGGTTCATCTGCTTTGCCCGCCTTTGACAAAGGGTTATAAATAAGATAGGCCGCCAGCGCTATAAAGACCGGAATCGCAAGCCATGAGGCAATCGATTCAAAGAGTGTGATACTCCAAAATTCCGGAATTCCGCTGACGCGGTCGCGTATGAAAACAACCGTAGCGATAAAGAGTCCCATGAGCGCTTCACCGGCTATAAGTCCGGACGCTGTCAGAATCCCCGCATTTTCAACTCGTGCCTTCTGAGCATCGTTGTATCCGCGTTTTGCCGCTCTCTTATCGACAATGCCGCGGATCAATCCGCCTATAAAAATAGCGAACGTCGTTTCCAGCGGAAGGTACATTCCGACGGAAAATAACATCGGACTTTTGACTTTTATCATAATAAGCGAAATTCCCAGCGCAATACCGACGATGACGAGAGGCCATGCCATCTCGCCGCCAACGATTCCTTGAGAAAGCGCCGCCATCAAACCTGCCTGCGGAGCGGGAAGCCTTGGCCCGCCAAATCCCCCCGTTGCAGGATGGCTGGCAAGATCGGAATTATGCAGAACATATAACGGAAAAAACATAACGAGACCTGCCAGAATGACGCCTATAATATCACCGATCTGCATTTTTGACGGTGTGCCGCCGAGGATATACCCAACTTTCAGATCCTGGAGCATCTCTCCGGCAACAGCAGAGGAAACACAAACAACCGCGGCTACACCGAGAACTGCCGCAACTCCCTGCAATCCCTTAACTCCGATAATGACCATGGTCAAGGCTGCAACGACGGTGGCGGCGAGCGTCAATCCGGAGATCGGATTATTGGAAGAGCCGATCATTCCCACGAGATTCCCGGAAACGGCTGCGAAGAAAAATCCGGCTATGAGCATAACGATGGCTGCAAGAACTGCGCCGAGAATCATATTCGTAAAATAAAAATACAGCCCAATCATCAAAGCAAAAACAACCGTGATACCGAGCAGTACAGAAGTAAACGGCAAATCTTTTTGCGTCCGTTCAGTGGCGCTTTTTGCAGCAGCGGATTTCCGGACGTCCGCAATGCCCCGCTTGATACCGAGTATTAAATTTTTTCGCATTTTCCATAGTGTATAACATGCTCCGACGAGCATGCCGCCGACCGCGATGGGACGAACGATATAGCGGTACAGGTGACCGGTCAGTGCCCCCCATGCCGCAATTGTATCTCCGCCTGAAGCGGCCGTATATTTGTCGATCAGCTGCGGGCCGAGAAAAAAAACAAGCAGAGGAACGAAAAGCCCCCAGGCCAGTACTCCGCCGGCAAAATTCAAAGCCCCGAGTTCAGGTCCGATAATGTATCCGACGCCGATATAGGCAGGAGTCGCAGCCGGAGCGGAAATCGTTGTAATACCGCCTCCGAGTATTTTTTCCGAATCGGGTTTCAAGCCAAGCTTGACGAACGACTCTTTGATATGCCCGACCATGACCGAAAAATCGTTCGAAGAATGGAAGACTCCCAGACCGTCCATGAGTTTGACAAAAGCGCCGACCGCCATTGCTTTGAATAACTGGATAGCGGCATCCGCCCCTCGCTGTCCCGCTTTATGAATTTCCGCCGCAGCGACGGATTCCGGAAACGGTAGCGTTTCGTCTTCTACCATGACACGGCGCAGGACTGTTACGAACATAATGCCGAGGATTCCGCCAAGGACCATTAAAGCCGCAGCAGTACAATATTCCGTCAGCATGCTTTCCGATGTAAAATTCCAGATGTGCAAAATCACAAAGGCCGGGATCGTAAAGATAGCTCCCGCGGCTACCGATTCACCGATAGAGCCGACCGTTCGCGCAAAATTCTCTTCCAGAATCGAGCCGCGCATAATTTTGAGAAGCGCCATTCCGATCACAGCGGCGGGATACGTTGCAGCAATAGTCATTCCTGCCTTCAGCCCGAGATAGGCATTCGCAGCGCCGAGAACAACGCACATCACAAGACCGATCAGCAATGCACGGATCGTAAATTCCTTCATATTCGTGTTTGCAGGCACGTATGAGAGAAACTTCTTCTTTTCTCCGGCATTGTTTGTTTCAGCCATACACTTCTCCTTCGTTTTGATCAGGAACGGATAAAAATCGCTTTTGTGATGTACCACGCCATAAGCGGATTTTCTTTCAGCCGCCGGGTTGAATAAGCATACCATTGTCCGCCGAACGGAATATAAACGCGCAGACGGTGACCTGCTCGGACAATTTCTGCACGCTTTTTCTCCCGAACACCCAGAAGCATTTGAAATTCGTATTTCCCATGAGGGGCATGCATCTCTTGAAGGAGCTTCTGTGCTCCATCGATCAGGAAATCGTCATGCGTTGCAATACCGACCTGCGAACCATTTTCCAGAATGATGCGCAGCAATTTAAGATAATTGTCCCGAATCTCCTGCCGGCCTTTGAACGCAATAGACGGAGATTCATCATAAATACCTTTGCACAATCGGAAATCGGCGTTCTCTTTTACCAAAGCGCGTATATCCGATTCGCTCCGCTTCAAACAGGCTTGAATAACCGCCCCGGTATTGCGTAAACCTTCAACCTTCAGCCGCCGATATAAAGAAAGCGTAGCGTCTGTGGTTGAGGAATCCTCCATATCGATGCGCACAAAAATGCCCGATTGTGCCGCTTCTTTAATAATGGTTTTTATATTCTGATAAGCAAGCTCTTTATCCAACTTTAGACCCAACTGAGTCGGTTTAACCGATACCCCCGATCCGAGCTTATTCTCCTGAATAGCCTTCAGAATACTCAGGATGCCTTTTTTTACGACTTCAACTTCTTCAATATTGGTCACATCTTCACCAAGAAGATCCATCGTAGCAGTGATTGAATTTTGATTCAGTGTTTGCACGGAATGCACAGCATCGGAAAGTTGAGTCCCGGCTATATAACGTTTGGCGACTTTCCCAACAATGGATTTCGGAATGAGAGGAAGGACAGCAACAACGAGCGAATTGAGTAAGGGCATACGTTCACAAGATCATTTCCACATTTATTATATCAAAGTACTGTCAATATACCCACTCAGGGGTGGAAAAGCAACAAGAAAGGAAGCGCTATAATCGTGTATATCCGCCATTCTTCGGTCGTTTTTCAGTTGTTTTTAATCAAAAATAGAGTGTTTTTCTGAATAAGCTGAATTCCTTTTCCGGGATTTTAGGATGAAGAATTCATGT
>Ga0182017_10002263_pt1 | contig 14652 bp, 13 predicted proteins | sample 712E3DmetaG_FD_120492 | JGI IMG/M metagenome (GOLD analysis project Ga0182017, IMG submission 120492) | Permafrost microbial communities from Stordalen Mire, Sweden - 712E3D metaG | ecosystem: Environmental > Terrestrial > Soil > Wetlands > Permafrost | place: Sweden: Stordalen | collected... | reverse complement strand
GCCTGGTTCACATAAAGACTCTTGGTTATCATAATAAATAAAACGGTAGTTGTCAAGGCAGAACTTTGAAAGAAGTGCTGACACCTCCCCCTTCAAATCTAATATATCTACATTGCGGGAAGAGATACCGTAACTCACAGGTGCCTGAAAACCGCTTAAAACCAGCAAGAGCCGTTCCTCTTCAAAATATGCATCTAGTGTATTCGGTTCTTTTCCGGTATTGAGTAGATAGATATTGCCGATTTCGAACAGTCGTAAATCTTTTATACCGTGATTTCGATTGTGCTTTACTATGCGAAGAGCGCTTGGCACTAAACTTGTCCGCAATGCTGCCATTTCTGCACTAACCGGATTGACCGCTTTTACCAACGGTTGTCCGGCAAGCGACATTGTCGCCTCATCTTGTAAACCGATGGCAAGCACTTCGTTGAATCCAGAGCCGATGAGATAATCGCGGATTTCATCCTGCAGCAAATCAGTTCTCACATTGGAAGAAAAATCGATAGCAGCATGCGTTTTTGTCTCAATGTTGTTGTAGCCGTACACTCGCGCAACTTCTTCGATAATATCGATTTCCTCAAGGATGTCGTTACGAAAGCTGGGGATACTGACATGAATTTCATCTTTCGAAGAAGACGTTACTGTAAAATCAATTTTCTTTAAGAGAGAAATAATTTGTGCTTTCTTTAATGAGATACCAATGAGTGAATTGATTCTCGAAATACGTGCTTTTATGATGAGCGGGTTTCGCTTTTTTGGATAGACATCGAGTACATCGTTGAGCAATTCACCGCCGGCTATTTCTTGAATCATCTGCGCGGCACGGTTGGCTGCATGGACGGTCATATTAACATCTGTGCCGCGTTCAAAGCGGTATGATGCTTCGGTGGAAAGTCCAAGGTATTTTGATGTCCGGCGAATGTTGCCCGGATTGAAGTACGCTGCCTCGATCAATATATTTGTCGTTGCATCGCTGATTTCAGTGTTCGCTCCGCCCATGACTCCCGCAATCGCGATCGGTTTTTCTGCATCACAAATCATTAACGTATCGGAAGTAAGCGTGCGCTCTTTTTCATCGAGCGTAACGAACTTCTCGCCATCCTGCGCTGTCTTTACGACTATTGTATGGCCGGCAAGCGTATCATAATCGAACGCATGGAGCGGATGACCAGTCTCCATCAGTACATAATTTGTGACATCGACAATATTGTTAATCGGACGAACCCCCACCGACAGCAATAAATCTTGAAGCCATTTTGGCGACGGGCCAATTTTTATATTACGAAGTACACGCGCAGAATACCGCGGGCATTTTTCTTCATCAACAATTTCAATCTGTGCAAACTTCGACGCTGATACTTGGCTTTCTTTCAAAACAATCTTTGGCACATTCAATTTTTTATTTGCCAATAAACTAATCTCTCGCGCGACACCGATGTGGCTCAAACAATCTGCACGATTGGGTGTAATGCCGATCTCATAAATGATATCCGTTTTGTTAAGATATTCAGCGAGCGAAGTACCGGCCTTCGCCATCGTATCAAGGACGAGAATACCGCTGGCATCTTTTCCTAATCCAAGTTCTAATTCTGAACAAATCATTCCGTTCGATTCGACACCGCGAATTTTAGCTTTTACGATGACAAACGGCTTGCCTTCCGGATCGTGTTGGTTATGCGGGATGACGGCACCAAGAAGTGCTACCACAACCTTTTGTCCCGCCGCAACGTTTGGAGCACCGCACACAACCTCTTGAACGGCATTGCCAATATTCACTTTACAAACTGAAAGCCTATCTGCATTGGGGTGCTTCGCTCGTTCCAGCACTTCACCTACAACAAAGTTCTCGTACGTCTTCGCGAGATCTTCACATCCTTCAACTTCCAGACCGAGCATAGAAAGTTTTTCGGTGAACTGTTCTGGCGTTAACTTGAAATCAACATATTTCTTTAACCAATTTTGAGAGACTTTCATTTTTTTTACGTTGAGTGTTTTCGATATTCTTCTAAATCTCTTTCTGTCATCTCTTCTGGAGAAACCAGTCGATAATGTCTCTCTGTAGAAACACCGATTCCTCTATCGGTTTCCTCAAATTCAAACATTGCGATTACATTCTCATCAACAAATTGCAATGCAATAGGACGACAAATGAGACTGGAAAATTTCTCTTTACACAGCGCGAAATCTTGCTCGATCTGAACAATTCCAAGTTTATCTTTACCACCCTTCGCTTGTACTGGAAAAACATAGTGAGCACCACGTCTGTCCAATCCGATATAGATTTCATCTGTTTCAACCTGCCCCAAATGAGGAACAGAAGTTCGCAAATGATTCTGAAGTGAATAGCAAACAACTCCCGTGAAGATATCGATGAGACGATTATACCGCACTTTTGCAAGCAGTGCCTGTTCGTCCGATAAGGCGTACTTAGCAATAACACCGGGCGTTGCATCTGGGATTTTAATTTCTGCCATTTTCTGTGGAGTAATTATCGTAAATCCGGTTGCTACAAATGCATATTTTGCGCGACCTTTTGGTCTAATAATCCATTGCATTCCCTTCGGTGCTTTCGAAACAATTGATTCTGGAAGGTCAGCCCGATAACGAAAGCTATAAATGATATCACCAAGATTCTTTGGCAGCAATATTTTTAGCTCTTTAGCGACCCGTATAATTTCTTCACGTTCAAACTCCACTTCGGAAGCACCTACCCTGTAGTACTTAAAGAATACCTTTTCAATAATCTTTGTGTACCGATTAGCGAGAGGCTTCATTTTCAGAATCCTTTTTATTTATTCCTCAGAATGAGAATATTCTCATCAATTCGTGTTTTCGTGGCAGTCGCCAATCTTGTCCGCCATAGCTCGATCTCTTCGACATGATACCCGATTTGCTCCACGATTTCAGCTAGCAGCTTTGCCGTGGGAATGTGGGTTCGGAAAAATGACATTTGATCCCCCACCACATATGCAAGTCTGGCATTTGGTTTGAGTAATGGTTTTAAGCTTGCGAAATGCCGGTACATTCCACCAAAGTAATGTCGCACAATTTTCTGATACATCTTTTCAAAACCCGATGTCTTTTTAAGCGCCAATCGCTTGCCCTCAACCACATCAGCAATCCTATTGATAGAATCAAAATCGCGGATGTAATCAGCATCGCTGTCTGTAACAAAGATATTACGAGAGTTACTGCGAAGCAATTGTTCTTTCAAATCTCGCAATTCCTTTTTGTTCGTCAACAAACCGAGAATAATGCTTTCAAGACGTGTGGTACGTGTATAGTCTTTCTCGTTCGGATATGGTGGCGATGTAACAACAAAGTCGATTTGACTTTCTTCATTTCGTAGAAACTCATCCATACGTCTTGCATCACCTTGAACAACCTTTGTCGAACCACCATCTAAAGGTTTTGCCTCAAGATCGCAGATCATTCTATCAACAAGCTGATAGAATCGATCCAACACATCGACAGATTGTTTCAGTTTCGTAGTGTAAATTTCCGGACCAAACGCAACATTACTTGCATGACTCACTGTCATACTTGCAAGCGCCAGTAAAAACAGATTGCGAATTCTTTCATCCTCTACTCTCCTGATTGATTCTCTCAGGATCAACACTTTCTTAAGGGGTTGTGGACTAATAAAATCTTTTGGAAGTATTTTGATCTCGTCTTCCGTAAGTTGTGGTGTAGATTGAATTACTCGACCAGCTTTTGGTGCAATAAAGAGTGAGACATTCTCGCTAAACCCGTTCCGTTCAAACGTAGTAACTGCCGTGGCAATAACTTCACGAAATGCTTCCTGTATATTAATAGTCGAAATGTCCCAATCAGTTTTTACTTTCGACGCAAGGAATGCCATCGAATTAGCTTCCAGTCCAATACTAGCGATACCAAGCTTCTTACACTCGACGTTTGTTGTTCCAGTACCGCAGAAGGGATCAAGCACAAGGTGAGTGTTCGTAATGCCAAACTTAAATATATAATAGCGCACGAGATGCGGCGGATATCCTAGCACAAACTGGTACCATGAGTGAAATGATCTATCACTCTCCAGAGTTTGATTTCTAAGTGCGTTTCCTATTTCTTGGATGCTCTGCATTCAGTTCATTCTAAAAACTTAAAATTGTTTCAAGAACCGTACATCGTTTTCGTACAGAATCCGAATGTCGTCTATATTATAGCGCAGAAGCGCGGTGCGTTCGATTCCCATACCGAAGGCATAGCCGGTAAATTTCTCCGGATTATATCCGACAGCTTGGAACACATGCGGATGCACCATACCGGAACCAAGTACTTCTAACCATCCGGAATATTTGCAAATACGACAGCCTTTGCCGCCGCAAATGAAGCACGTTATATCCATCTCTGCGCTTGGTTCTGTGAACGGGAAGAAACTCGGACGAAAACGATACTGAATCGAGCTGCCATAAAATTGTTTGGCAAACGAAACGAGTGTTCCCTTCAACTCGCTGAATGTGACACCTTGGTCAACGTACAGCCCTTCTATTTGATGGAAAGCGGCAAGACTGCGTGCGCTGACTGCTTCGTTGCGATAGACCCATCCGGGCATAATAGCGCGAACAGGCGGCTGCTGTTTCTCCATAACTCTGATTTGAACCGGAGATGTATGTGTGCGCAGCAGAATTTTATCTGCAATGAAAATTGTATCCTGCATATCACGTGCCGGATGATCGGGCGCAAAATTTAATGCACTAAAATTATAATAATCGCTTTCGATTTCCGGACCGTTTTCGACAGAAAATCCCATGCTGATGAAAATACGCTTGATTTCTTCCATGACCTGCGTGATAGGATGCTTTGTTCCGACAGGTTTCGGACGTCCGGGAAGTGTGAGATCGAATGGAATTTCTTTTGGCTTTGCCGCTTGTTCTAGGAACGATTTCTTTTCATCGAACTTTGACTGGGCATACTGGCGAAGTTCGTTCAGTGCTTTACCTAATGCAGGCTTCTCTGAAACCGCAGCCGTTTTCATCCCTTCAAACAATACTGCAATTTCTCCGCTTCGTGCAAGAAACTTGATGCGAACTTGTTCGAGGTCTTGGAGCGTTATTACTTTTTGAAGTTCTTCTCTAAAAGTTTGTTTTGTATTTTCAATAGTATCGAGCATAACAGCACACCCATTGTATGAAGACAAAACATCGTTATCGTCGAATTGTGACCGGAACTGATCTCGGCTTTACCCTATTGCTCTCTCTTCAAAAACTCTCTTCAGATGACATTAGTGGAAAAACAAAGAATCTTCTTACCGGCTTTTCATGTATACCGCATAAAACGCTCAAGGCGTCCTTGTGGAAAAAAGCAGATAAGAAGATCAAATTTACGCAGTTGCAAATTTCACAATTTCGGCGAATGCTGCCTGATGGTTTGCAGCAAGATCTGCCAGCACTTTCCGGTTGATCCCCACTTGTTTCTTTTCAAGCGAGAATATCAACTTGGAATAGGTTGTGCCATGGATGCGCGCCGCGGCATTGATGCGGGCAATCCAGAGAGCGCGGAATTCACGCTTTTTCGTCCGGCGATGCCGATACGCATGTTGTCCGGCTTTATCAACGTGATGCTTGGCAACGGTCAGCACTTTACTGCGACCGCCCCAATATCCCTTCGCTGAAGCTAATAATTTCTTGCGTCGTCGATGCGACGCGACTTTATTTTGTGAACGCGGCATTTCTTTTCTACCTTTCTTTCAACTTATGCTAATAAAAATCTTCGCACTTTATACGCTTCCGTCTCGGCAACGAATCCGGGCTTGCGTAAATGGCGTTTGCGTTTTGTGGATTTGCTCGTCAGGATGTGGCTGCGAAACGCTTTTCGACGTTTAATCTTACCACTGGCAGTGACCTTAAATGATTTGACAGCACTGCGCCGGGTTTTCATCTTCGGCATAGGACTTATTCCTCTGGTTGTTGTTTGTTTACTTCTATACTTTTTTTCTTTGCTTTTTCCGGCACGAAGTACGACACCATCTGGCGTCCTTCCATCTTCGGCTCCTGCTCCATACGGGCAATATCCGCTATCGCTTCTGTGAAACGGACAAGTAAATCTTTGCCCTGATCCTGATAGGTAATTTCACGACCTTTAAAAACCACGGTCGCTTTCACCTTATTGCCTTCAAGAATAAAATTGCGGGCGTGTCGAGTTTTAAATTCAAAGTCGTGCGTATCGGTATTCGGATGGAACCGCACTTCCTTTACAAGCGTCACGTGCTGATGCTTTTTCTGTATCTTATCACGCTTTGCTTGCTCGTACCGATACTTTCCAAAATCCATAATCTTTGCAACCGGGGGAGTCGCATTGGGCACAATTTCGATCAGGTCTGACGTCATTTCCTGTGCCCGACGCAGTGCCTCAGTGATTGTCATAATGCCAAGCTGCGCTCCATCATCTGTAATGACGCGCACCTGCGGCGCTTTAATTTCGGAATTAACCCGTGCTCGCTCTTGTTTAATGTGTTCTTCTCCTAAACCGTGAGTGCTCTTGTTTTGATTGTTTGAAGAATCTGAGTTTTAAATTCTTCAAATTTCATTGTTCCTTGATCGCCTTTTTTGTGCTGACGAACCGAAACTAAGCCGCCAATTTTTTCCTTCTCACCAACCACAAGCATATACGGCACTTTCTTCGTCTCACAATCGCGAATTTTATATCCGATTTTTTCGTTGCGATCGTCTAATTCAACACGAACACCGGATGTTTTCAATCCATCAAATACTTCTTTTGCATATTCCATAAAGACATCCGTGATGGGCAGAACTGCAACTTGCGTCGGCGCAAGCCACAACGGAAATTCTCCGGCAAAATGCTCGATGAGAATTCCGACGAACCGCTCCAATGATCCAAACGGCGCACGATGAATGATCACCGGACGATGCCGTTGTCCATCTTGACCGATATATTCCAATTGAAATCGCTCAGGCATGACATAATCTACTTGTACTGTACCGAGCTGCCACGTGCGATTCAAAGCATCCTTCACCATGAAATCAATCTTTGGTCCATAGAACGATGCTTCACCATAAGCTACAAAGTAATCAAGTTTCATCTCATCCGCCACTTCGCGGATTTCTCGCTGCGCCTGTTCCCAGAATGCCGCTTCGCCGCCGTACTTTTCGACATTCTTATCATCCCGATAAGACAGGCGTATTTTCACTTCCATACCAAAGGTTTTAAATACCAGCTGTGTCAGATCAATGACAGATTTAACCTCAGCTTTCAACTGATCGTGCGCACAATATATGTGTGCGTCGTCTTGAGTGAATCCGCGTACGCGTGTAAGGCCGTTCATCTCACCGGATTGTTCGTACCGATATACGGTGCCGAACTCGGCCAGGCGAACCGGCAGGTCGCGATATGAACGCGGCTTGAAGGAATAAATTTGATGATGATGCGGACAATTCATCGGTTTCAATAAAAATGCTTCGCCATTTTCTAATTGAATGGGCGGGAACTGTGAATCTTTATAGTACGGATAATGGCCCGATGTTTTGTATAATTCCAGATTTGCAATATGCGGAGTAATAACACCTTGATATCCGCGCTTGCGCTGTTCGTCGCGTAAAAAATCGATAAGCGACTCACGGATGATAGTTCCTTTCGGCAGCCATAACGGGAGGCCGCTGCCGACTTTGGGTGTGAGAAGAAAAAGTTCTAACTCAGCACCGAGCTTGCGATGATCACGGCGCTTTGCCTCCTCGAGTCGGAAGAGGTAATCATCAAGTTCTTTCTTTGACGGGAACGTGACGCCATAGATGCGCTGCATCATCTTGTTCTTTTCGTTCCCGCGCCAGTATGCACCGGCAACGCTTAACAACTTAATTGCTTTTATCTTTCCAGTGGAAGGGAGATGCGGCCCGCGACACAGATCTGTGAAATTCCCATGATGATATAATGAAATGAGCTGCCCCTTAAACTCATCCAGCAATTCAAGCTTGTACTGGTCACCTTTCTTTGTGAAATACTCGACCGCCTCTTCCCACTTTTTTTCTTCGCGAATGTAAGGAACGTCGCGATTGGCAAGCTCGTTCATCTTATCTTCAATCTTTTGCAGGTCATCCTTCGTGAGATTGTGATCACCAAGATCAAGATCATAATAGAAACCTGTTTCGATAGAAGGACCGATACCGAATTTTGCTCCCGGGAACAATGTCTCTACTGCTTCTGCCATTAAGTGAGCAGAGCTATGCCAGTAGGCGTGCTTTCCGCCATCATCAGCCCATTTGAGAATTTTGAAAGAAGCATCCTGATTGATCGGGCGGCTCAGATCCCATACTTCTCCGTTCACTTCAACAGCAAGTGCTTCTTTTGCCAGACCTTTGCTAATACCTTCAGCAATTTGCTTTCCGGTAATATCGTGGTCGAATTCTTTCTGGTTCCCGTCTGGGAATGTGATCTTTATTTTGCTCATTAGTATAAAAAAATCGGAACAATGTCCGATTCAAGTATTATGTAAAAAGAATAAAAGGAAAAAGTGCTCTTTTTCTTTTTGCTTTCTTTTGTGACTCTTTTCACTTGTAATCGTGGGCTCTATAGGACTCGAACCTATGACCTCTACCATGTCAAGGTAGCGCTCTAACCAAGCTGAGCTAAGAGCCCCCATCACACTATTAATTAAATAATACCAAAAAAATGTTTGAAAAACAATTACGATCTATGCTGATATAGTACAGCATTTAAAAAAGAAAATTTGATTTTACACGTTATCTGAGTAAATTTTGACAATGTAATTTCATTATAATAGACAAGAAACATGCATATTGCTTGTCGCATCTATCCTATGACTGTTAACACGCTTCAAATTGCAAGCATCATTACCATATTTCAGTCCGTCCTGATGGCGTTCTTCTTTCTCCAAAACAAAAAATGTCCTCAAAGGAACAACATTCTTCTTTCTTCTCTTTTGATTGTTTTCTCGCTTCTTGTAAGCTGCTCGTTGATCGTTAGCATGAGCTTATTAAAAAACAGCCAAACGTATACCAAAATTGTTCTTTTATTTGGTCAGACCGCTTTTTTGGTAGGACCATTACTTTATTTGTATATTTGCTCATTATTGAATATAAATTTTTCATTTAACAAATACGATTGGTTGCATTTTATTCCTTTTATCATCGCTCTTATATATTCTATCGGCATTATACAAACACTTCACAGACTCATTATTTGGACGTACCCCGGCAGGCTTTTCATCACAGCCGCAATACTGTCTCAAAATATTATATACTTGATCGCCTCATGGAAAATTATACAATCGTATGGGTTGACCCTTAAATTGTTTCTCTCGTATATCGACAATTCACGATTGTCATGGGTACGATATTTTACCGTTGGTTACATTCTTCTTTGGTCGGCACAATTACAGGTGTTCTTAGGTTGGGATATTCTTGGTCACCCAACATGGTGTCCCTACGGCTTAAGTTTATATTCATTAACAGCTTTCATATTCTTCAATGGAATTCTCTTCATCGCTTTAAGAAAACCCGAATCATTCTATCAAGTTCAGAAATATCGGTCTTCGGTACTCAAGCAATCGAACAAAGATCAGTATCGGGAAATGTTGCTCTCACTCATGAACGAGAACAAGATATACCTCAATCCATCCATCACGCTGAATGATATGGCCCAGAAATTAGATATTGCTCCATGTTATGTTTCACAGATCATCAATGAATCTTTTCAACAAAACTTCCGCGACTTCATCAATAAATTTCGGATTGAAGAAAGTAAACAACTGCTTACTCATAATAACCAGAATTTTAATATTCTAGGGATTGCTCAAGAAGCAGGTTTTAATTCAAAATCAGCATTTAACAACGCTTTTAAAAAACATACTGGCATCACACCGAAGGAATTTAAAAAAAAGGTACCGGCGTAGTTTTATGAAAATATATGTCGTACCATATGTTTTCGGTCGAATGAGAACTGCACGGATAGTACTTTGAGGCAGAACCAGGTATCACAAATGCCAATATGTACCAGAATCTAGAAAGAATTCGGAATATATTATTGAAGCTGAATGCCAAAGAATTTTCTCATCCTATTTTCTGGAGATTGCTTCGTTTTTTTCAAGAGACTTTAATCTCTCCATACGATATTCGATACTTTCTACCACAATACTCTTCCTCATAAGTCTCTGCTGATTCATATCCTCTTCGGAAACACATCTTTATCATTTTAAAGATGTCCTGAAATATCTTTCGGGTCGATTTTGCATCCCTCATTGTGTTTCTTGTGTTCGTAGATTTTACCACCGAACTGCAAATATCTTATAACAAGGAGATCGCTATGAAATTACCGACGCTTTGGTTGTTCGCCATATGTATGGTTTTTATCTATACTCATAACGTTCTAGCAGCAGATACAGTGACGGTCGTCCTGCGATCCGATAAAGATGCCTTCATCTGTGGATGTCAACCAAATGCGACGAATCCGGGGGGACCAATAACGAGTTTATTTCAAGGACAATACAATCCAAGCGGAACAGTTTGCCATGCCCGTGCACCGATACATTGGAATTTAGCAAATATGCTAAACGGTGCGACCATACTTTTCGCTAACGTTCAGTTAAGCTGCAATATGATTTACGGTACGCTCACCGGACAAATGGCATTCTTCCGGCTTACTCAAGACTGGGACGGAACTACTGTGACTCATACAACTGCTCCCCAGTATACAACATCGGCATCTATTATTATGAATTGGCCAACATCCACCAGTCAAAAAATTTTAATTGATGTTAAGGCATTCGTTCAATTCTGGCAGGCACAAAGTGACTCAAACTTTGGAATTCTTGGACACTCCGTTAATACAACTGGAACGAGTTCCGGCGCAATCGGATATTATAGTTCACACTATACCGACTCAACACAACGTCCAACGCTGACGATCAAATACATAGCACAAACGGCGCAAGTGAAATCTGAATCTCACAATCTTCCTGATTTCTTTCACCTTGAAGCATATCCTAACCCGTTCAATCCCAGTACCACTATCTCCTATACACTCAACAACTCTGATTGGGTGAAAATCAATATCATAGATATCAATGGGCGAATCGTCGATCGGCTTGTCCATACTTATCAATCAGTGGGTGAACATCAACTCCAATGGAATGCATCGCAATTCTCTTCGGGAATATATTTTGTTTCGATGAATGCCGGAAAGAGACAAGCAATAAAAAAAATTGTTCTATCGAAATAGCACAATCATTTTCTCTACGCAAAAATCTTAAAAGGGAATTCGTTCAATGTGGAAATATGCTTGGCGCGAACTCATTCGAAGAAAAGGCAGATCATCAGCTGCTATTGCTGGATATGCTTTAGCGGTCATCATCTTCAGCGTTCTTCTCTCTCTTCTTTACTATTCAGATCAATCGATGAATAGAACGCTGCAAAATACCGGAACTCATTTTATTGTTTATAAGCCAGCTTGCTGTAATCTCTTTCGATTGAAAGACGCAACACAGGAAGGTTTCTGGGCAAACGGCAATCGATCGTCATTAGTACCCATTAATCTGATAGAACGAATAAAACAGTTACCTTCAGTCGCAGATGCATCCCCGTTGCTTTCATTTCTTTTCAAGGATTCGGTAACCCATTCCGAGTATACAGTCGTCGGATTTATTCCCGAAAACAAGATCTCCGTAGTAAACACCACATGCGCCGCAGCAGATGTTGTTAATGGCCGTTTTATCAATTCGACAGACACCACCAGTGTTATACTAGAACAATCTTTTGCACTTTCTCAACATCTCAACGTAGGACAATCCATAACATTACAGCATCGCACATTTACAATCCTTGGTACTGTGAATGCAGGCATTCGTCCGGTAAAAGCCGATATCTATCTCCCCCTTCAGCAAGCGAAGCAACTCATCAACCAACGGATGCTGGTTCCACTCGAGGATGAGATAAACATCGTACTAGTGGAATCTGCTCATGCCCGCTTGCACCAACAAGCTGTGCAGGATGTAATGGAACTATTAGGAAAAGATCACCTCGTGTCATCCTATGCTTGCCATACATCTGCAGCAAAAGCTCTCACCATCAGTCATGCAACGCTTTGGTTCTGCATTGTTTTAATGACGCTCTTCGTTTTCGTTTTCGTCATCCGAAATCACTATGCATCCCTTGTTGAACGGAGACGTGAAATCGGCATTCTGCAATCTATGGGCTGGGCACGCAAACGTATTGTATGTTTCCTAGAGCTTGAATTCATACTTCAAGCAAGTATCGGAAGTGCTCTAGGAATGTATCTCGCAGTCGTCTATCAATTATTTATCCCTGCGCAACGTCCTCTCTGTCATATTCTCTGTGCTATCGATTCATTTGGAATATCGTTTCTCGGCTTCACTATTACCTGTGGCACAGCTGTTTTATCAGGATTGCTTGTGGCAAGACATGCGACAGGGTTGTTTCCAATGAAAATTTGAAATTACACTAACTTTTTTTGATTCATCACTCTTTACACGAGATGCATCTATGACAACACCGGTTCTGTGCTGTAAAAACCTATCGAAATCATTCCTTGTTCATGGAAAGGAAATCACCGTCTTGCATCAAACTGAATTCACTATTATGGAAGGCGAGATTCTCCTCATCATGGGGAAAAGTGGACAAGGAAAGTCCGTCCTTCTCTCGCTCATTGCCGGGTTAGACAAGCCGACTTCAGGGGAATTTATTTTTCGGGGAAATTCCCTCCAATCAATATCACGTGAACAATCGGCAAATCTTCGGCGAACTTCCATCGGGATCATCTTTCAAAACCTCAATCTCATTCCTTCTTGGACAGCGCTGGAGAATGTTGAAGCTGCGCTCGAAGGATTTTCATGTTCATCCAAGGATAAACATTCTAAGTCACTAATGCTCTTAGAACAGTTCGGGTTACAGAATCGTCTTCACCATTTTCCCACGACATTGAGCATGGGGGAACAGCAGCGCGTTGCCATTGCGCGAACATTGATTCGCGAACCTCAACTCATTCTCGGAGATGAACCAACGGGCGAATTGGACGAAGAGACTGGAGAGGAAATCGTGCGCACCCTTCAATCATATACAGCACATAACAAGACTTCATTGCTGATTACTTCCCATGGCCATTTCCCGAAACAACATGCTGCCAGAGTACTTCATCTTAAAGACGGTATACTTCAAGAAATGACGTCGTCACCCTAAAACATGTCCCGAAATATCTATCAGGTCAAATCACAGTCCTTATGTATTCAATTTATTGTGCCAACTTCACCAACAGTTTTCCAATACATACTCATAAAGGAGTTCTCCATGCGAACATTTCTTTGTTTATCCTTCTGCTGCATTCTACTCGTGCCATCGCTTCGTTCTAACATTCTTCGAGTACCTCAGAATTATTCCACCATTCAAGCTGCAATGAACGTTGCACAGAATGCAGATACTGTTTTGGTTGCTGAAGGGACATACTATGAGAATATCAGATACAGTGGAAAAGGAATTGTTGTCACAAGCAGATACTTCATCACACACGACTGGCAAACTGTTGCCCACACTATTATTGATGGCTCTTCCGCTCCCAATAAAGATTCTGCAGCTTCTGTTCAATTTCTCAATCAGGAGGACTCCACCGCAGTGCTTGACGGCTTCACGATAACAGGTGGGACAGGAATGCGATGGACATTTGGATCAACGGTAGGTGTAGAAGGAGGCGGAATCATTTTAAACTATAGTTCAGCTATCATAAGAAACAACATCATCACGAAGAATATAACACGATCATCATCAGGTGTTCTTGGAGGCGGTGGCGGCGGCATCTCATCATTGTATGGAAATCCGACCATCGAGAATAATGTCATTTTCTCGAATACCTCAGGTTATGCTGGAGGTGTAGTACTCAATTGGTCGAAAGGAAAAGTCAGAAACAATATCATCTACCATAATACTACCATCGGACAATGGGGCGGAGGCGGAATCATGATTTGGCAGTCTCCACAAAACAGCGGAATTGTAGAAAACAATGTCATTGTTTGCAACTATTCAGCCGCAACCGGCGGAGGAATTGAAATTTCGGTGACAGATGGGACAACAATACCAATTGTCAAAAATAACATTGTATGGGGGAACAGACAAACCACAAGCGGTCAAATAGATTTCCCTCAATATATAACAGGATATAACGATGTGGAAGATTATTCCGGCGGGACGAATATTTCGGTATTTCCACAACTTCAAGCAAACACATTCCTTCTTTCCAGCACTTCCCCATGTATCGATGCTGGTGATGCCTCTATCGGCTACAACGATATTGAAAATCCAGGCCATCCCGGCTTCGCCCTTTCCCCATCACAGGGAACAGTGAGAAACGATATCGGCGCGTTCGGCGGGTTCTTTGCAAAGGTACTTCCATCCATCGATACAACCGATTTTCGTCTTTCCGGCAACTCCATCAGTCTGCAATGTTCCACCAAATGCCAAAAAACTGTGGGGATTGAATTGCTGAATCTTAGCTCAAAAAGCTTAACAATTGACAGCGTGACGGTTTCGGATACTGCAACATTCTCTTTGAATAAGAATTTTTCCAGACGAACTGTAAATTTTCTTACATACGACTCAATCAAGATCACATTTCGACCCTCTACCCGTGATAATTTTAATGATACCGTCAGAGTCT
>Ga0182017_10002261_pt1 | contig 14655 bp, 10 predicted proteins | sample 712E3DmetaG_FD_120492 | JGI IMG/M metagenome (GOLD analysis project Ga0182017, IMG submission 120492) | Permafrost microbial communities from Stordalen Mire, Sweden - 712E3D metaG | ecosystem: Environmental > Terrestrial > Soil > Wetlands > Permafrost | place: Sweden: Stordalen | collected... | reverse complement strand
CGGGCCCTCAGCCCCGAGGGAACGTGAGCGTGAATGAGGCTCCGGGTCCGGCGCCCACCGCGAGAGTGCCGTGGAGCTGGCTCACGAGGGTGTTCACGATCCGCAGGCCCAGGGAGCGGGGAGCGCTCACATCCACATCGGCGGGCAGGCCGATTCCGTTGTCGCTCACCGAGAGCACCAGGGACCGCGTGCCATCCGCCCGCATTGTGACGTTGATGGTCCCGGTCCGGTCCTCGGGAAATGCGTATTTCAACGCGTTCGAGAGCAGCTCGTTGATGATGAGACCGCAGGGAACGAGCACGTCCATGTCCAGCGTGATTTCCTCCATATCGATCTCCATCGTCACCGCCTCCGAGTTTCCCGCGTACGAATGCCGCAGGTGCGCGGCCAGGTCCCTGACGTACGTATCGAAGCTGACCCCGCGCTCGTCCGCGGAAAGGTAGAGCTTCTCGTGGATCAGCGCCATGGAGTGCACCCGGTTGCGGCTCTCCTGCAGGAGAGCCCGCGTGTGGGGATCTTTCGTCGCGGTTGCCTGCAGGGCGAGGAGGCTCGAGATGACCTGCAGGTTGTTCTTCACCCGGTGATGGATTTCCTTCAGGAGGATTTCCTTCCGCCGCGCCTCCTCCGCCTGCTTGAGGTCCGTCACCTCGCGCACGAGGACGATCACTTCCTTTTCGCTTCCGGCCACGAACCGCTCCTCGTAGAAGCGGCGGCCGGATTCCGTATCCACGTGGAACGCGAGCATCTGGGAAACGCCGCTGTCCAGGGCTTTTTCCGTGGCGGCGATGGACTTGTCGTAGAGCTCGGGGGACAGGAACGAGTACAGCGAGAGGATCATCTCGGCGTCACGGCCCACCAGGTCATTTGCCGCCTCCAGGAGCGGGAGCTGCCGGGGGGACCGGGCATCGAGAATTGTGCCGTCGCGGGTGACGCGGAAGATCGCATCCGGCACGGCGTCCAGGAAGGCTTCCACACGCTTCTCGCTGACACGCAGCTCCTCGGTGGCCTTGTACAGCGCGTCGAGCATTCCGTTGATCGCGGCGCCGATATAGGCAATCTGGTCCTTCCCGGCGATGGTGACGCGTCTCGTTGGATCCCCCCCCGTGCCGATGGCCAGAACGCTCCTGCCGAGGTGCACGAGCCGTGACAGAACGGTGCGCTCGATCGTGAGGAGCACGACCCCGCAGAAACCGGCGCCGACAAAGAACAGCCAGATGAAGAAGAACTTCACCGTCCGTTCTCCCTGCTGCCTGATGTCCCGCGGAGAGTCCAGCTTGGCGATTGCCACGGGTGCCCCTTCCATGTCCCGCAGCAGCGAGTAGATGGAAGCCACCTTGTCCAGCGACGTGTCGATGTACAGGGGATTCTGCGCGCTGAGGCGGGGCTGTACACGGCGCACCGAGTCGGGCACGAGTGGCGCCTCCAGGGCATAAATCGCCACGTTCACCAGGAGCCGGTTTCCCAGCTGGCTCACTGCGTCCGCGTCGAACCGCCTGCCCATGACGAGCGTGCCGGCAACAGGCAGGGAGCGATGATCGTCCAGGATCGGACGGGAGGCCATGATGAGAAGTCCCTGGGGGAGGCCAACCAGCCCCTCGGCCTTTCCGCTCCTGTCCGAGAACCGAACCTGCCTCGGGTGCAAGGCGATCCAGGCGGAGAGGCTGTCCACAACCCCGGCTTCCGATGTGCCTGTCCCGAATTGACGGCCATAGACGGTCTTTCCCGCGTTGTCAAGGACGAGGACGACCTCGAGGTTCAGGTTGGCGGCACTCTCGGGGGTGAAGTTTTCTCCGGCAAACGCGGCGCTCGGATGCTGGACGAACCGGTACATCTCGGTCCAGGCGGCATAATCCCCCACCGTCCGTCCGAGGCCGGACTCCTGCCACGCAATGTCGCCCATGATGCGCTGTACATCCCGCTCCATGTAGCGTCGTTCGAGTCCCGCATAGCTGTCGCGGAGAATTGCGCTGGATGACAGCGAGATAATGACGAGCATCACGAGGAGCGTGCCGCCAATGGCAAGGAGGATGCGCCTGCGCATGGTTCGATGACAGGGTATACCCGCGCAATGCGACGGTCAACCGCCTATCGCGACAGCATCACCACCGTGGAACGTGCCTCGAGGCGCCGCGTCTCGTGATCGACCCGCTCTTCGGAACCGGGCAGGACGATGTCCCGAGGCGAAGGCAGCGCGGTATCGATGACCCGGTGCCACGCCTCCTTGCCCTGGGGCACGGGTGCCAGGGTGAAGAGCACTGGTTCTCCTGAGGCGTTCAGCATGATGAGGATGTCGTTGTCGTCCCTGTCGGCATCGATGTCCGACTTGTTTCCGTCTATCAGGAGTGCCAGGGTACGGCGCCCGGGCGCCCAATCCGCGGGCTCCGCGGCGTCCGTGAGCCACGTGATATCCGGGATCGTGTCGTGCCGCAGGTTGCGCCCGCTGTAGAACTCGGGCCTCAGGAAGGCGGGATGACGCATCCTGAAGGCCAGCAGTTCGCGCGTGAACCTGTGAACGTCGGAGTGCTTCTGCAGAAGGCGCCAGTCGTACCACGAGATCTCGTTGTTCTGGCACCAGGGGTTGTTGTTGCCGCGCTGCGTGCGGCGAAACTCGTCTCCGCCGAGGATCATCGGCGTGCCGAGTGAGAGAACGAGGGTCGCCAGGAGGTTCTTTACCTGCCGGTTTCTCACGCTCTCGATGCCGGCATCTCCCGTCGGCCCTTCCACCCCGTAGTTGGCGGACTGGTCGGGAGTGGCGCCGTCAGCGTCGTGCTCTCCGTTTTCCTCGTTGTGCTTCCGCTCCCACGTCACAAGATCATTCAGGGTAAACCCGTCGTGAGAGGAAATGAAGTTCACGCTGTGGAAAGGCTTCCGCCCGTCACGCAGGTACAGGTCGGAGCTCCCGGAAATCCTGGTGGCCAGGTGGGGCACCGTGCCCTCATCGCCGCGCCAGAATTTCCGCACATCGTCGCGGAACTTGTCGTTCCACTCCGCCCATCGGCCGCCCGGGAACGACCCTACCTGGTAGGCGCCGGCAGCGTCCCATGCCTCCGCGATGATCTTTGTCTGGCGGAGCACCGGGTCCTCCGCGATCCGCTCCAGAATAGGAGGGTTTTCCATGACGCGGCCTTCCCGGTCCCGGCCGAGCACGGAGCCCAGGTCGAAGCGAAATCCGTCCACGTGCATTTCCACGACCCAGTAGCGCAGGCAGTCGATGATGAAAGTGCGGAGGATGGGGTGGTTGCAGTTCATCGTGTTGCCGCACCCGCTGAAGTTGCGGTAGACGCGCGGGTTGTCCTCGTCCAGCATGTAGTAGATCGAATTGTCGAAGCCCCGGAAGCAGAGGGTCGGCCCGGTCTCGTCGCCTTCCGCCGTATGGTTGAACACGATGTCCAGGATCACCTCGATGCCCGCGGCGTGCAGGGCGCGCACCATCTCCTTGAACTCGGTGACCTGTTCCCCCATTGCGCCCGTGCTGGAGTAGCGGCCCTTGGGCGCGAAGAAAGTGATCGTGTTGTAGCCCCAGTAGTTCTGCAGCCGCTCGCCCGTCCGGTGATTCACCCGCGTGTTTTCCAGCTCGTCGAACTCCTGCACCGGCAGCAGCTCCAGCGCCGTGATTCCGAGATCCTGGAGGTAGGGGATCTTCTCCATCACGCCACGGAATGTGCCCGGGTGCGCGACCCCGGAGGTGGGGCTGAGAGTAAGGCTTCGCACGTGCGTCTCGTAGATCGTGGTGAAACGGAGAGGCCGGGCAAGGGGCCTGTCGCCCTGCCAGTCGAAGTCGTCAGAGACGACGATGCCCTTGGGCATCTGATCCGGCAGATTCCAGGTGAAGTTCCCCGTGACAGCTTTTACGTAGGGGTCGAGGAGAAGCTTGTTCGGGTTGAACCTGTGGCCCTTCTCGGGCTCGTTCGGCCCGTCGACCCGGTAGAGGTAGCATGTCCCCGCTCCCACGCCCTCCACATTGACGTGCCACACGTCGCCGGTCCGGTTCAGCAGGGGATCCAGAGCGATCTCGAGCGAGGGCCGTGAGGCCCGCGGGGAGTCGAAGAGAAGGAGGGACACTGCGGTTGCGTGCCTGCTGAAGACCGCGAATTGCGTCCCGCGTCCGTTCGGTGTCGCCCCGAAGGGCAGGGGCCTGCCCCGAGAAGTGCGCACACGGGATAGTAGGATTGGGCGGGGGCTCGGGTCAAGGCGGCGGGCTGTGGCGAAAGAAGTTCATGCTGGACCTGGAGCGGCAGTTCTTGTAACAATTGCTCCTCATGGAGCTCGACACAATCGCCCGCGACATTGAGGAAGCCCTGAAACCGGGGCCCATGCTGGACGTGCACACGCACCTGGATGCGACGCATCTCACGGCCAGGGGACTGCACGACGTCCTGCTGTACCACATGGTAATCAGTGACCTTGTCAGTGCCGGTTGTCCCGACCGGGGGCGGCTCACGGAAGCCCCCTCCGACGAAGAGGCGCGTGTCCGTATCGAGTGCGCCCTGCCGTTCCTGCCCGGCATCGCCAACACGAGCTGCGCCTGGGGGCTGCGCATCATACTGGAGCACCTGTTCGCCTGGCGGGAGCCTGTGACCGCGGCGAACTGGAGAGATCTCGACGGGGTGATCCGCGAACGTGCCCGGGAAAAGGGCAGGGCGCGGGAGATCCAGGTGAAGGCCGGCATCCAGCGAAGCTGCACGGAGCTGTGGCGCCGCCATGACGGAGGGGCCGACGCGATGCTCCAGTATTCGCTTGAGTGGGCGTTCTTCGGCCGCGCGCAATGGGGAGAGTTCGATACCGCGCTCTGGGAGCTGGAAAAGGCGTGGTCGGAAGGCGCACCTGCCGCCCCCGCGCCCATCGGGCCTGACGCGGCACGGCCCGTGCCGTCCCGGACCATCCGCTCGGTCGCGGATGTGCACCGTGCCCTGGATGCCTATGTCGATGCAATCCCGTCGAATGTTCTGGGCACTGCTCAGCACATCTCCACCGACATCGATTTCCAGCCGGTGGACGAGCCTGCGATGGCTTCGGCCCTCCGACGGCGGCCGCGAGCCGGCCGGCAGGAGCGTGACGTGTATGCCTCCTACATCATGGAGGAGTTCTTCAAGCGGCTGGAGGCCCGGAAGCCGGAAGTGATGTTCCAGTTCTCTCTCGGCGCCGAGCCGCTGCCCGCGGAGACGGCGAGCCGGCTCTCCCAGGCCACTCTCGCCTCCCTGGCGGAAATCGTGGCCCGGCATCCGGGGATTCGGTTCCAGTGCTACCTCTCCAGCGCGCACGCGAACCAGACACTCTGCACCATCGCGCGTGAGCTGCCGAACTTCAGCCTTGCCGGGTACTGGTGGCACAATTTCTTTCCGACGTTCATCGAGCGGGTGATCAGGGAGCGGCTGGACATGCTCTCCGCTGCACGGCAGGTCGGCTTCTTCTCTGATGCCTATACAATGGAATGGAGCTATGCCAAAGCGCTCATCGTACGCCGGATGCTTTCCCGTGTCCTCGCCGACAAGGTGATCCAGGGTCAGTACGACACGACCTCGGCGCTTGCGGTTGCCCGCGAAATTCTTTTTGAATCTCCCCGGCGTCTCATGGGGATGCAGCCCGCGTGAGCCCCGCACTGGACATCCTTGGACTGGGCGCCGTCGCGGTGGACGACATCCTCTTCCTCGACAAGTTCCCCCGGCCCGACTCGAAAGGGCCCGTCAGGCGGCGGGAGCGGCGTGCCGGCGGCCTGGCGGGCACCGCGCTGGTCGCCGCTCGCCGCATGGGACGGGCCTGTGACTACGCGGGGACGCTGGGGGACGACGAGCTCTCCCGGTTCATCGTAGAAGCCTTCAAGGCCGAGGGAGTGTCGGTCCGGCATCTCGTGCGGCGCGCGGGGACCCGGCCTTTCCACTCCACGATCCTCGTGGACACCGAGACGAAGACCCGCACGATACTTTTCGACGAGCAGGACGTGGTTGGCGCGGATCCCGACCTGCCGGCGCAGAAAGTGATTCGCGCGGCCCGCGTGCTCCTCGTGGACCACGTAGGGATCCCCGGCATGATCCGCGCGGCGCGTATTGCCCGTGCCGCCGGCATCCCCGTCGTTGCCGACCTGGAGCGCGAAATGGGTGCACCTCTGCGGGAGCTTCTTGCCCTCATCGATCACCTCATTCTTCCATATGATTTTGCGCAGAAGATCACCGGGGCGGCCGACGGCCCGGCAGTAGTCCGTGCGCTCTGGCAGCCTGGCCGTGCCGCCGTGGTGATCACCCGCAGCGCCGAAGGCGCCTGGTACATCACCGCGGAGGAGCCGGACACGGTCTATCACCAGCCCAGCTTCCGGGTGGGAGAAGTGGATACCAATGGCTGCGGGGATGTGTTTCACGGCGTGTACGCGGCGGGGTTGAGCGAGGGCATGCCGGCTGCGGAGCGGATAAGGTTAGCCGCGGCGGTGGCGGCCCAGAAGGCGACGCAGCCCGGCGGGCAGAAGGGAATACCCCTGCGTTCCGACGCTGATCGATTCTACGCCGAGAGGTCGAGGGAGGCGCTGCGGACACCTGCATGAATACTCAGGTCTGCGCGACGGTCCCTGCCAGCCCGATCTCTTTTGCCACCGGCCGCATGCCCAGGATCGTTTCCGCGATGAGCTCGCCGATCTCCACGCCCATCATCGCGGCGCCTTTCTCTATGATGGACCTGTTGACGCCGGCCGCGAACCTCGCGTCCTTCCACTTCTTCTTCACTGAGGAGGCTTCCATGTCGAGGATGCTTCGAGACGGCCGCATGAGCGCGGAGGCCTTCACAAGGCCGGTAAGCTCATCGACCGAGTAGAGCACTTTTTCCATCCGTTCGGTGGGCTCCACGTCGGAGCAGATTCCCCATCCGTGGCTCACCACGGCATGGACACACTCAGGGGGCCATCCCGCCTCGGTAAGGATTTCCTGGCTCTTGCGGCAGTGGAGCTCGGGGTACTTCTCGTAGTCGATGTCGTGCACGAGGCCGATGATTCCCCATTTCTCCTCGTTCTCGCCGTACTTTCGGGCATAATGCCGCATCACCGCTTCCACGGACAGGGCGTGCGCTTTCAGGCTTTCGGTGGTGTTGTGCGAGAGGAAGAGCTCGAGGGCTTCGGCCCGGGTCGGAACATGCGTGTGTGAAGACATGAGGGGAGTGTAGCGGCTTCGCTATTAAATTGCACGGGGTCGCTGCCGTGAGTATCTTTGCGGTGATGAATGACGGCCGTACGAACGGGCTTCCTCCCTCGTTTTTCGAGCTCGTTCGGACTTCCGAGATGCCCGTGCTGGTGGATTTCTGGGCCGAGTGGTGTGGTCCCTGCCGGATCGTTTCTCCCACGATCCTGCGCCTGGCCCGGGAAAATCATGGCCGCATCCTCACGGTGAAGGTGAACGTAGACAGGAAGCCGCAGGTCGCCCAGGCCTTCGAGGTCCAGGGCATTCCCACCATCATGCTGTTCTGGCGGGGCGAGCCCCGCATGCGGCTGACCGGCGCCTATCCCTACGAGGCAATACTGCAAAACATCAAGGAGAACTGGCCTCACGGGGCGGGCGTGACTCCCTGATCACGACAGGGCAAGGATCTCAACCAGCGCTCGACGCGCGGTCCTCGATTCTCCGAATGACTCCAGCCACTCGCGAAGGAACGGCCGGGACCCGATCCGCAGATCGAACACGGCGCCCGAATCCGAGGTTCGGCAGGTCCCTGCCAGGAGCATTTTCTTCTTCAAAGACTTTTCAGCGGCGGTAAATGTCGCCGTGTCTCCCGATCGGGAGAGGGTGACGGGCGCGTGCGCATCCCGCAGGAAATCCGTCAGCCGCTGCGCCGGATCAGGGAAGAACTGCGCGGGAAGCTCCACCCTGACCGAGATCGTCTTCACGGCTTCGGGATCGAAGTCCCGCACGATTACGCCCAGGGGCGCGGCGGCATCGCCCAGGCTCCGGGCAAGACGCACGGCATCCCAGGCGATGACGGCGGCAACGGTCTGTCCGAACCACGGGAGATCATCCGCGTTCATCGCGGTGCCTGCCGCGAGAGTCCCGTTGACGGAGAGGATGTTGTCCGCTTCCGCGGGGTGGCCGGCGAGAAATGTGCGCAGGAGCCACGCGTCGACCCAGGGCGCGCCCATGCCCGCCGCTTCCCGCGGAAGCCGGGCCGTCACGTATACCGGCCTCAGCCGGCGTTTCTTTTCCATGAGCTCGCCCAGGGCGCGCGCCTCACCGGAAAACCCCGCCAGCCTTCGCGAGTACCCGCGGTCCAGTCCCTGCGTGGCGCGTTCGTACTGAGCGTGGAGGAAACGGCGGCTGTCCTCATCGTCCAGAAAACCGAAGGGGAACGGGAAGCCGCGCGGCTTTCCCGTTGAGAGTTGCTCTGCGTTCGCATCACACCAGTGTTCGAGTGCCTGCCGGGACTGCTCACCGAGGCCGGAGTCGGTAATGCATCCGGCGGCAGATATCCGCTCCAGGAGGGTGTGCAGGGAATACCCTCCGCTTGCGAGGGTCTGTGTCGCCGCGTACTCGGACCAGCTCATGGACATCCGAAACTCGAATCCATTGGTTTCGCAGACCGATTTCACCCGGCCGCCGATCCTCCGCAATGCCCCCTCGTGGAGGACGGGGGGGTCGTGTCTCAACGGGGTGAACGGCATGCGGACCATGTATCCGAAGCTGAACACCACGCGGGGCGCCGCGAGGGACTTCTGCCGGATCTCCTTCATCCACTTTGCAAACCTGGCAAACTCCTCGATGTCCGACTCCGTCTCCCCGCCCGTGAGCATGTAGAACAACTTCATCTCCCGGGTTTTTCGCGCGTGCAGGTCCTCCACGACCCGGCGGATGTCATCTTCCACCAGACTCTTGTGCAGGAATCGCCGCAGCCTCTCGCTGATCCCTTCGACGCCGAGGGTGAAGCTGTGCTTGTCCCCCGCGATCTCCAGATCCAGCAGCCCCGGGGTGCGGGCCAGGATGTCCACCCGCTGGCTCATGAAATTCACCCGATGGTACATGCGGGCAAGCCCGTCTAGGAGGACGGCGATCCCCGCGTGCGTGTTAAAGTTGAAGCTCTCCACTTCCAGCGTGGAAGCGCCGGTCGCGATCTTCAGCTCACGAGCGGAGCGGAGGAGCTCTTCCGCGGGGATCTCACGGAACGGCTTCCTGTCGTGTCCCTCGAAGCAGAATGAGCACTGGCAGGGACATCCCCGGGTGATGGAAAGCCGGGCCGTCGCGGATTCAGGGCCGGGGAGAATGGGCGCCCCTGCCTGTGCCGGCACGAGGCTTCCCGCCCGTGCCTTCTTCATGGAACCGGGAAAGTTTCCCGCGACCCACAGGCCGCTCACCTCCGCCGCAATCCCGAAAAGTCGATCCCTCTTCAGCGGTCCCGCGCTCTGGGCCCACATCCGGACAATTTTTCCGGCGCTCCCCTCGCCCTCGCCGAAGAAAATCGCATCCGCCATGCAGTCTCCCGTTTCAGAGACCAGCGCGTGGGCTGCCGCGGCATTGGAGCCGCCGAGGATGAGGGGCGGCCATCGCTCATCGCGGGCTCTGGCCCATATCGGCACGCCCGAGTGAGAGAGCAGCCAGGGCAGGTTGACCTGCTCGAGCAGCCAGGAGTTGGAGACCAGGACAATGTCGAAGTCGACCAATGGACGGTGCGACTGAGTTCCCATGATGAAAGGAAGACCGGCCTCGGCAAGGCTGGCGGCGTCGGACGCGCGCGGAAGGAAAGCCATGTCGATGAAGGCGGACGCGAGCGCGGCTCTTGCCTCGCGAAAAAGGAAGAGATGGGGCGTCGATCTCTGGACGTCGGCGAAGGGTGAAAGCCGCAGGATCATGACCCGGCACGCCGCGGCCTCCCATGCGGGATTGCCGAAGCTGGGATTGGGAAGGTAGAGCCGGTAATCGCGAAGCTGATGCGGGGCGAATGTCACGTGCTCATAGAGTACGGTGGAAGGAGCGTCCCCGTGAAGTGGGTGGCGTACTCCGTGCCCTTGCGCCGCTTTTAATATGAGTCTACCATCGCCCCCATGAAACGGACGCTCGCGGGCCTCGCGCTTGCAATTTTCGTGTTCGCCGTGATCGGCTGTGCCGCGGCGACGGTTGCCAGACAGAAGATGGTGGACATGGCCTACAAGGGCACGCTTTCCGATGGGACGGTTTTCAGCAAGTCGGATGAAGGCAAGCCGCTGGAGTTCCTCGTCGGCGCGGGCACACTCATTCCCACGCTGGAAAAGGGCATGATGGGAATGAAGGTGGGAGAGAGGAAAACCATCGCCGTGAAAGCGGCCGATGCCTACGGCGAGTATGACAAGGCGGCGGTCCGCGAAATTCCCCGGCAGCAGTTCCCCAAGGACCTTCCCCTGAAAATCGGCGAACGCTACCAGGTGAACAACGGGCAGGGCGGCCCGATGGTCATCACGATTTCCGCGGTCACCGACACGACCGTGACGGTTGACTTCAACCATCCCCTGGCGGGCAAGGATCTCACCTTCGAAGTGACAATCGTGAAGATCCGTGACGCGACGAAGGAGGAGATGGTGAAGGCCCTGGCACAGGCGGCGCCGGCCCCGGCGCAGGGGCAGGCGGCGCAGCAGTAGGGGGCCATGGCACTCCGGGTCTTCCTGACTTCAGACCTCCACCTGGGCATGAAGTTCCTCGAGTATCCCGCCGCGGCGCGCGAGCGGCTTGTCGAGGAGCGCTTCGCGTGCCTGGAGCGGATGGTCGTCCGCGCGGAAGCGGCGCGCTGCGACCTTCTTGTGGTGGCGGGCGACCTCTTTTGCCGGACCTCGGTTGCCAGGCGTGATATCGAGCGCGCCGCCGACGCGCTGCGCGAGTTCCAGGGACGGTGCGTCGCCGTGCTTCCGGGCAACCATGACTACCTCTCTCCGGAGGACCAGTTGTGGCCGCAATTCCGCGCGCGCTGCGGAGACGGGGTCCTGCTTCTGGACGAGCCCCGGCCCTTCGCGCTCGCGGAGCTCGGAATCGATGCGTGCGTGTACCCGGGACCGTGTCTCTCCATCCATTCGCCGGAGAGTGCGGTCGGATGGGTGCGCGGGGTCGCGCGCGACCGGTCGATCCGCAATCACATTGGCGTGGCGCACGGCAGCCTGGAAGGGGTGTCGCCGGATTTCGACGAGCGTTACTATCCCATGACCCAGGCCGCGCTCCTGGAATGCGGCCTGGACGTGTGGCTGCTCGGACACACGCACGTACCGTATCCCGAGAGGGTCGGCACGGGAGACCGCATTTTCTATGCCGGTACGCCCGCCCCGGACGGATTCGACTGCCGACATGAGGGACGCGCGTGGGTGTTGACCCTTGATGAGACATCTCCGGCAGTGACTGCCGAGCAAGTGTCCACCGGTGATCTCAGGTTTCGCGAGGTGCAGTCCGTGGTCCACGGCGCGGCCGATCTCGACGCCGTGCAGCGCACGTGGTCAGGGGATGAGGCGAGCCGCACGATACTCAGGCTCAGGCTCTCGGGCCGGGTGACGCGCGAGGTGCTTGCCGGCATGGGCGAATGGTCCGCCCGGCTGTCCGCGGGACTTCTCCACCTGGATCTTCGCGACGACCAGCTCTGCGAGGAAATCACCCGGGAAACCATTGACCGGGAATTCCCCGAGGGCTCGTTTCCCCATACGCTCCTGGGAAGGCTGGCTGATGCCGGCGATCAGGAGTCCCTGTCGCTTGCACACGAAATCCTGAAGGAGGTCCAGGGGTGATCGTCACACGGGTGCGCGTTCATCCCTTCGGGTGCTTCGCGGACCGTACCCTGGATCTCGCGCCTGGCCTGAACGTGGTCCTGGGACCCAACGAAGCAGGCAAGTCCACGCTGTTCAAAGCGCTGCGCCACGCGCTGCTCGTGCGGACCAGGCTCAAGAAGCCCGAGCTTGCGAAGTACCTTGCTCCCTATCTGCCCGCGGGGGGAGGAGACTTCATCCGCGTCGAGCTCGATCTCCTCTCGCCCGAGGGTCGGTTCCACCTGCAGAAGCGCTGGGGCTCTTCGCCGGATGCGGAGCTCACGCTGCCCGGCGGTGGAGTGGTGGCCGAGGAGGCTGCCATCCAGGCGCGTGTTGCGGAGCTCCTCCCCGCGAAACCGGCGACGTTCGCCACGATGCTGCTGGTGGGCCAGGCCGAGCTCGGCGCCACCGTGGACACGCTTCGCGGCGGGTCGAAGGAGGCATCGGATTCACTTGCCGACCTGGCAGATACGCTGCGCCGCGTGGTGCTCGAGACCGGCGGCGTTTCGGTGGATCGGTTCACGGCCCGACTGGATGAACTGCGCAACAAGGCCTTCTCGAAGTGGGACATCGCGCACGGAGGCCCCGAGCGTGACGGAAGCGGCAGGAGCCGCGGCCTCGAGAACCCCTGGAAAAATGAGCGCGGCAGGATCTACGAGGCCTGGCTCCGCGCGGAAACCCTCCGCGATGCCTGGAAGGCGGCCGTGGCATTCGAGGCCGGGCTGGACGAGGTGAACGCGGGGCTTCGGGAAGCGGCTTCCGCGCTCGCGAAGTGCGAATCGTTCGTCACGACAGGCGCCGCTGCCGCCCGCGACGCATGGGAGCGCCGGTCCCTGGATGCGGAGTCGGGCAGGCTCCGAGCGGAAGCAGAGCAGTTGCGCCAACTGAACAGGGAATGGCCCGTGGCTGCCCGTCGGGCGGAAGAGCTTCGCGAAGGCATGGCAAAGAGTGACGCGGCCCGGGCCCCTCTCACTGCCGAGCTGGAGGCGGCGCAGCGCGCCGAGGAGGGCCGAAGTCTCCGGGAACGCTTCGAACGCGCGCAAAAGCTCGCCGTGAAGGAAAGGGAGGCGCGAGCCAACCTGGAGGCGGCACCCCGGCTGGACAGGAAGGCACTGGAGGAGATCCAGCGCGCGAACACCGCGCTCGAGCGGGCGCAGGCAGGGCTGGAAGCGGGCCGGCTCTCGGTGACGATCGCTGCCAGGGCAAACGTTCAGCTCGTCGTGCAGGAGGATCTCGACCCGGAGAAGCCGAAGTCACTTGAGCCCGGAGCGACGGCGAGCTTGAAAGCCGGCGGGCGGATTCGGATCCAGCACCCCGACATGGAAATCGAGGTGCGATCCGGCGATGCGGATTTTGACGCTCGCGTGCAAAAGGCTGCCGCGGCGCGCCGTGCCCTGACTGAGCTGCTGGAGCGACACCGAATTGCCGACCGCGCGGAAGCCGAGACCCGGGCCCAGGCATTCGCGACACTGGAAGCGGAGCTCGCGGTAGCATCGCGAAACCTTGCCGAAGAGCTTGCGGGAGCCGCGCTCCAGGAACTGGAGAAACAGGTTGCGGCGCGGGGACCTGGCACTCACACACGGGCGACATCCGTCGTTTCCGCGGCGCTGGCGCGGCTCGAAGCGGAACGGGACGCGCTTGCGGCAGAGTCCGAAAGGCTCAACCCGAGGATCCACGAGTGGGAGGCGGCTCACGGAAGCATGGATGGCCTGGTGGACCGGATCGCTGCTGCCCTGAGCCGCCAGAAGGACCTCCAGGCCAGGATCGACGCCTGCGCACCTCTGCCCCGAGGCTTCGCGGATGCGGACACCTTCCTGAGGGACTACGAGGCTGCGAAGGAGAGGCTCACCGAGCTCAAGGTCGAGCGCAAGGGGCTGGAGACACGCAAGAACGATCTTGAAAAACCTTCACGCGATCAGACCGCGGAGGAAATCGCGGCTCAATTGAAGGACGGGGAGGAGGCATTCCAGTCGGAGCTCAGACGGGGAAGGGCGCTGGAGCGCGTTCGCGAGCACGCCACCGAGCTTCTTCGACACAGCGACTCCGAGATCTACCGCGGCATGCGGGAAGCGCTGGAAAGCGCGGTGTCCGGCATGACCGGCGGAAGACACGCGCGGGTGGAAATGGATGGCGCGCTTCCCCGAGGCCTCACGGACGCGCGCGGCCCGGTGGTCGGCTGGGAGATGCTGTCGGCGGGCACGAAGGATACCCTGGCGCTTGCCCTGCGTCTTGCCATGGCGTCCTATTTCCTCGGGGACGCGGACGGTTTCATGCTCCTGGACGATCCCCTGGTGGACATGGACCCCGGCCGGCAGAGGGCCGCGGCGGAAGCCTTGAAGACATTCAGCTCGTCGCGTCAGCTCATCGTTTTTACGTGTCACCCGGCCGTGGCGGAACTGCTGGGGGGAAACCTCGTCAGGCTCGGCGCGGAGGAATAGAGAGAGCGGAGTCGATCTTTTCTTCCGCTTCCCTGAACCGGGCCGCAAGGTCGTCCGCATCGATTCGGTTGCGCGCGCGACGCTCATTGAGAAAGCGCGCGATCTCGTTCGCCGCGCGCAGGCCCTTGTCCACGATCGCCCTCATGTCCTGCTTGGAGGCCACGTTGCCGGGCGGCATGTCGTGGTTCCGGCCGTAGAGCTCCCTCGCGTACCAGAGCACTTTCGCGAATCGCCTCTCCGGGCGGGAAAGCCGGTTGAAGCCGGGAATGCGCGTGAAGTTCGAATAGGGGTCCCACGCGCGCTCGGCGTTCTGCGTCTCGAGGTTCTTCGCCTGGAACGCTTCCATGAGCCCCCTGTCCTCCAGCTCTTTCATCAGCGCATCCGAGAGGGCGAACAGGTACATGACGTCCGAAATGGCGTAGTCCAGCAGGGCGGGTGAGAGCGGGCGGCGCAGCCAGTTCGCTCTCTGGAACTTGTCCTTCGCCCGGGCCGACCCCCCCT
>Ga0182017_10002257_pt1 | contig 14662 bp, 13 predicted proteins | sample 712E3DmetaG_FD_120492 | JGI IMG/M metagenome (GOLD analysis project Ga0182017, IMG submission 120492) | Permafrost microbial communities from Stordalen Mire, Sweden - 712E3D metaG | ecosystem: Environmental > Terrestrial > Soil > Wetlands > Permafrost | place: Sweden: Stordalen | collected... | reverse complement strand
TCTACCATTTTAATAAATTCTGTCTTATACTATAGTATGGCATACAAATTGAAACTTAAAAGTATGGAAAAAACATTGAAAAACAATCCGAAGAACACCGAAAGAGAAAATTTATGATCCATGGAACCATTGTTGTTGCCAAGGATATTTGTAAAGCGTGTGAACTTTGTATCACTGCCTGTCCGCAGGAATGTCTCGAACTTTCGCCGCATCTCAATGAAAAAGGATACCGCTACGCTCAATTAAAGAACGATACCTGCACCGGATGCATCAATTGTGCAATTGTCTGTCCTGACAGCGCTATCACGGTCTATCGGGAATCAAAAAAAAAGAACGCATCTTAATTGCACGAAAACAAGAAAGTATGGATATGGCGATAGAAAACGGAAAAGAAATGAGACTGATGAAAGGGAACGAAGCGCTTGCCGAAGCGGCTTTTCGTGCAGGTATGAAAGCCTACTTCGGTTATCCCATCACACCGCAGTCGGAAATTTTGGAATATCTGGCTTTCCATGCCCCGGAGCATCCGGATGTGGTTGTCTTACAAGCAGAAAGCGAGCTTGCCGCAATTAATATGGTCTATGGTGCATCCGGTGCCGGCGCCCGCGTCATGACTTCTTCTTCAAGTCCCGGGATCAGTCTTATGCAGGAGGGATTGTCATATATGACCTCAGCGCATTTGCCGGCATTGATCGTCAATGTACAGCGCGGAGGGCCGGGTCTCGGCACTATCCAGCCGTCCCAGAGCGATTATTTCCAGGCGGTCAAAGGCGGGGGACATGGAGATTATCATTTACTCGTTCTTGCACCTGCTTCAGTGCAGGAAATGGTCGATTTCGTTTTTGAAGGATTCCGTTTATCGGAAAAATACCGCAATCCGGTTATGATTCTTGCCGATGGCGCACTAGGACAGATGATGGAAAAGGTGGTTCTTCCGCCGGCCGGCACGCTCCCGAAAGCCGACGTGTCATGGGCCTCGACCGGCAAACCTGCTGCGCGCGAGCGCAACATTATCACGTCGCTTTTTATTCAGCCGGAAAAAATGGAAATGATCAATCTTGGGCTGCAGGAAAAATATAAAAAGATGGAAAGCGAGATTCGGTACGAACTGATCGAATGCAATGATGCGGAAATCGTTCTTGTTGCGTTCGGATTGACTGCACGGATTTGTCAAAAAGTCATCGAATTAGGACGCGAAAAAGGCATAAAAATAGGTTTGGTCCGGCCGATTACACTTTTTCCGTTCCCCTATGACATTCTCAATCGTATGGCGGATTCCGTCGAAGCGTTCCTTGCGGTCGAAATGAATGCCGGACAAATGCTGGAAGATGTACGACTCGCTGTCAACGGAAAGAAGCCGGTGCATTTTTATGGACGGACCGGCGGAATGATTCCGTCGCCGGAAGAAGTGCTTCGCAAAGTCGGCGCAATTATCGAACGCGTTCTCGTATAAGGTGCAATATGGAAAATGTCGTGACAAAAAATGAAATGGAAATAGTTTATAAAAAACCGAAGACAATCACCGATACTCCGATGCATTATTGTCCCGGCTGCGGGCATGGTGTCGTCCATAAGATCTTGATGGAAGTGATCGACGAACTCGGTATTCAGGACCAAACGATCGGTATCGCACCTGTCGGCTGCGCTGTCTTTGCATACGATTATATGAATATCGATATGCAGGAAGCTGCGCACGGCCGCGCAAGCGCGGTTGCAACAGGAGTCAGACGAGTACTGCCTGATAAATATGTGTTCTCGTATCAGGGGGACGGCGATCTGGCGGCTATTGGAACCGGAGAAACAATCCATACCGTGAACCGCGGTGAAAATATTTTGATGCTGTTTATTAACAACGGTATATACGGTATGACCGGCGGGCAGATGGCTCCGACATCTCTCATCGGTATGAAGACCACGACATCGCCGTACGGCCGCGATGCTGCACAGGTGGGAAATCCGATAAAAATTACGGAGCTTATCGCACAGCTTCCCGGCGCGTACTATGTAACGCGTCAGGCGGTACACACGACGCAGGCGGTTCGCAAATTAAAAAAAGCAATAGAAACGTCGTTCAAGTATCAAAAAGAAAAAAAGGGGACATGCTTTATTGAGGTCGTTTCCAATTGCCCGTCCGGATGGAAAATGACGCCTGTGGAAGCAAACGTGTGGCTGGAAAAAAATATGTTTCCGGTGTACCCGCTGGGCGATATAAAAAGTCCGAAATAATGTCTTGAAACAAGGAAAGCGATCAGATCATGAAACAGTCACATGAAATTATCATTGCAGGATTCGGCGGGCAGGGTGTCCTTTCCATGGGACAGATCATTGCTTATGCGGCAATGAAAGAAAATAAGGAAGTAAGCTGGATGCCTTCTTACGGACCGGAGATGCGCGGGGGAACGGCAAATTGCGTCGTAATCGTTTCCGAGAAACGCATCAGCTCTCCTATTGTAACAATGTTCGATACTGCGATAATTTTAAATCAGCCGTCGCTTGACAAATTTGAAAGTACGGTCTGTCCCGGAGGTCTTTTAATTTTTGAAAAATCGACAATTATTAATCCGCCCAAAAGAAACGATATTGAAATCATCGCTCTGCCGGGACTTGAAATTGCACAGGAATTGACGAGCAAACAGGTAGCTAATATGGTTTTGCTCGGCGCTTTTTTAGAACGCAGACCGATTGTGAAACCGGAAAATGTAGTGAGTGCTCTGAAAAGTGTTTTGCCGGCTCACCGTCAGTACTTGATTCCGATCAACGAGCAGGCGTTGAAAAGAGGGAAAGAACTTGTCATGGAAAGCGCCGGCGAACCGGTCGCAAAATAAATTCTTCGTAGTTATGCGGGATCGAAAGCCATGGAAAATAAAAAATTTGAATGCATTTATGCCTGCCGCAATACATGCAGTATGCTGGATGAAGCAATGCGGGATGAGACTGCGATGATGAGATTCTATGAACGGATGATAAATGAATGTACATATCCAGATGTTCAGGCATTTATTCGTGAAATATTAGAAGAGCGCAGCAGCATGATACTCCGCATCGTACAAAAACTCAATGAATTAAAGGTTCGCGGACAAACAATAGAGGATGTTCGTTCGAGTTTTAACCCCGTTGCCTAACCTGTCCTTTTTTAACCATATTCCAAGATATGAACAGTATTTTTCACACTTCTACTATGCCTTGGAAAGTATTCTTTCTTGCGATGTTCTGTTGCATAAAATCTATGCCAAAAGGGAACATGAAAGTTGCCGAGTAATTCTAAAAAAATCGCTGTTTTAAGCTGATATTAAGGCGTTTCTATAAATAACATCCAAGTTTTCCGGTGCTTGCGGGATTTTGGCCATGAATCAAGACCGGATAATTTACCGGTGAAAATCTATTCTTATCCTCTATTTGCTTTTGGCGGGATTATTTCACAACATCTCGCCATAGAATATCTCCCAATGGTAACATGAGCATTTTGAATGAAGAGGAACGTTTATGAATATCGGCGTTATGAAAGAACGGTTTCCGCAGGAACGGCGCGTATCACTTACTCCGGGCGGAGTCAAAACGCTTGCCGGATTCGGCGCGACGGTTTACGTCGAACGAAATGCCGGAGCACAAAGCTACTTTACTGATCAAGAATATCAGGAAGCGGGCGCTGCAATTGTTTACAGTCCGGAAGAACTTATTATGCGTTCGGATGTGGTCTCGAAAATTGCTCCTCCGACACTGGATGAACTCTCCATGCTGCGGGAAGGACAGACTCTTTTTGCAGCGTACCATCTTGCAATCTCAAAAAAACAGATCATCGAAAAACTCTTGGAAAAAAAAGTGACTGCCATCGCACATGAGTTGATCGAAAACGCACAGGGGGAATTGCCGGTTGTACAGACGATGGCGGAAATTGCAGGACAGCTTTCCATTCAAGTTGCCGCACATTTTCTCCAGACCCGGCACGGCGGCCGCGGTGTTCTGCTCGGCAGTATTCCCGGAGTTCCAGCGGCCAATGTTGTTATTCTCGGCGCTGGAACGGTCGGAAGAACTGCAGCCCGTGTAGCGCTCGGCCTCGGCGCGCGGGTATCGGTGATCGATAGAAATATTGTCCATTTGCGTGAATTGGAAAATCTTTTTCAGTGGAGAATTTCTACTGCGCTGGGTGATGCCTATACGATCGAGCAGACGGTGCGAGATGCAGATGTCGTAATCGGCGCCGTTTTATTGAAAGGAGAAAAAACACCGCACCTGGTAACGGAGGAAATGATCAAGCAGATGAATCCCGGATCCGTAATTGTCGATGTTTCCATCGATAATGGCGGGTGCGTTGAAACCAGCCGGCCGACAACATTGCTTGACCCGACATTTATTGTTCACCATGTCGTGCATTACTGTGTGCCCAATATGGCAGCCTCTGTGCCGCGGACCGCAACAGTCGGTTGGTCGAATGTCCTGCTGCCGCTGCTGCATGAAGCATCGGATCTCGGCATGGATGAAGTGCTGCGCATCGACGCAGGGCTGGCAAAAGGCGTTTGTACGTATAACGGTTTTTGCACAAACAAAACAGCGGCAAAAATATTTGAGATGCCCTTTGTGGATCTCAATACGCTTCTGACAAATTCACTGCATACAAGAGAGAACGTATGAGCTGGATCGATCAGTATAAGTCGAAAATTGTTCCGCTGGAAGATGCTGTCAGCGTTGTGAAATCCGGAGACCGTATTTTTTCGAGCGCCAATGCGGCAACGCCTCTCCTCACGATGAACGCGCTGGCAAAACGTGCGAACGAATTAACGAATGTCGAAATCAACCATCTTCTCCTGATGGGTGAAGATCCTCTGACCAAGCCGGGGATGGAAAATCATTTCCATCATAATTCGCTGTTTGTAGGTCCGGGAGACCGCCCGTCGATTGCAGAAGGAGTTTCGGATTACGTTCCTGTTCATCTTTCGGATGTACCGGGATTGTTCCGGGCCGGTTATATTTCCCTGGATGCTGCGTTTATCCATGTTTCCCCTCCTGATGCGCACGGTTTTATGAGCCTGGGAGTTGAATGCGCTTCGACAAAAGCAGCGGCCGAAACGGCAAAAATCGTTGTCGCCCAGGTCAACGAACGCATGCCTCGTACTCTGGGGGATGTCTTTGTTCATATTTCACGGGTTCATAAAATAGTCGAGTGTTCGGAACCGCTTCTGGAACTTAAACCCGGGATTGCGAACGAAATAGAGGAGCGAATTGCAGATTTTATAGCACCTATGATTGAAGACGGCTCGACGCTGCAATTGGGGATCGGCGGAATCCCGGACGCGGTTCTTGGCCGCATCGAAGGGAAGCAGCATCTCGGTATACATACGGAGATGATTTCCGACGGGGTTATGAAGGCGGTCGAAAGCGGGATTATCACGAGTTTGAATAAAACGCTGCATCCGGGCAAGGTTGTTACCACATTTGTTATGGGGTCTCAGAATCTGTACGACTATGTCAATAATAATCCGCTCTTCGAAGTCCATCCATGCGATTATACCAACAATCCGTTTATCATCGCGCAAAATGAAAAGATGGTTGCAATCAATTCTTCGATCGAAGTCGATATCAGCGGTCAGGTATGTTCCGATTCGATCGGCACAAAAATTTACAGCGGCTTCGGCGGTCAGGTCGATTTCATACGAGGAGCGGCTTATTCAAAAGGGGGAAAACCGATTATTGCGCTTCCATCAACAACAAAGAACGGCGAATTCTCGAAGATTGTCCCGCGCCTGAGAACCGGTGCAGGTGTTGTAACGACCCGCGCTGATGTGCACTATGTCGTTACCGAATATGGGGTCGCATCGCTTCATGGAAAAAATATACACCAGAGGGCCGAGGCACTTATTGCAATAGCACATCCTAAATTTCGTGCGGAACTGGAAAATTATCTTAGAACTATGCACAGGGCGGTCTAGAGACAGACACGAGTACTCGTAAAATTGAAGATCGAAGCTGCGAATCTGTCATAGAATGATGTCCGAATTCCTGCGAAATAGGTTTTTCATGCTCATTTCTCATTCAATCAATGATTGGATAATTGGCTTATTGGGCAATAATCCTGAAAATAGAAAAATTTTCTAAAATTTAAGATATATCGTTGCATTAATTAACAATATTGTTTGTTAGCGACCAATATTTCAACATTTTATAGACTTTTTATGTGGCACAGCTCTTGTCCTGACAAAATATAAAAAGTGAATTTATCGACCGGAGGAAGTTTTTTCCCTTTAACGTTTGAAATGAAGAGTCGAATTCTCTCAGTTTTTTCCTTCATGATGTTCGTTGTATCGTATGCAGCAATAGGGCAAACGATAGATGAATGTTTGATGTGTCACGGGGACACATCCCTGATGATGGATCGCAATGGAAAAAATATTTCCATTTATGCGGATCTCTCCGTTTTACATCGATCTGCGCATTTAAAGTTAGTTTGCGTCGCCTGTCATACGGGTTTTGATCCCCAGAATGTTCCGCATAAAGAAAAAATCACTCCTGTGAATTGTCTTCAATGTCACGGCGATGCACCGGCAAAACATCCGTTTCATGCTGCAGCGATGAAGAATGCGGCAAGTCCGTCTTTGCTTCTTGTTCAGTGTAAGCAATGCCACGGCACGCATGCTGTTGCGGCAGTCAGGAATAAGAATGCAGCTCTTCAAAGCAGGAATATTATTGAGATCTGCGGTACATGTCACACAGCGGAAAAAGAGCGGTATTTAATTTCCGTTCATGGAAAAGCAGAGTCTGGGGGAGTTGCTGCTGCTCCCAATTGCGTCTCATGCCATCAGAATAAAATCACAGGTTCGGCGGGGAGCAGGGATTTGGTTTCGATAAAAATTGCACAGGAAAAAATATGCTTATCCTGCCACCTCGATAATCCCGATGTTCGTTCGCATATCGGCATTTCTACGGGATTCATAGCTGCATACGAAAAAAGCGTACACGGATCGGCTTTACTGAAAGGAAACGCGTCTGCTGCCAATTGCGTCGATTGCCACGGCAGCCATTTGATTCAGCGAAGCGATGCTGCATCATCATCAATCAACCGGAACAATATTCCTACAACGTGCGAAAAATGTCATGCCGGCATCAAACGTGAATACGACGAAAGTATTCATGCAAAATCCGCTGCCGCCGGGAATAAGGATGCGCCGGTTTGTACGAATTGTCACGGCGAGCACAATATTCTCGCACCGTCCAATCCGGACTCGCGTGTTTCCGCTCAAAATGTTTCTCAGCAGGTTTGTTCACCCTGCCATAGTTCGGTTCTTCTTTCAGAAAAATACGGTATTGCCAGCGACAGGTTCAGAACCTATTCTGCAAGTTATCATGGATTGGCCGTCCGCGCCGGTAATGTCGCGGTTGCAAATTGTGCAAGCTGCCACGGGGCACATAACATCAAACCGTCATCCGATTCGACATCATCCGTCAATAAAGCGAATCTTGTGAAGACATGCGGCAAGTGCCATCCCGGCGCCAATGACCGCTTTACGATCGGTTCCATCCATGTTACATCAGCACAAAAAGAAGAACCCCTCATCTATTGGGTTTCATTGTTTTATGTGACAATGATCGCTTCCGTTATCGGCGGTATGTTTCTTCACAATCTTTTGGACTTTTACCGCAAATCGAAGCGGCAATTACTGATCCGGCGCGGATTAGAATCAGAGGAACACTTCGGACATGCATTGTATGTAAGGATGACGTTCAGTGAGCGGGTGCAGCATGCAGCATTGATGGTCAGTTTCTTTACGCTTGTTTTTACGGGATTTATGCTTCGGTATCCTGATGCGTTCTGGGTTGTTTTTCTTCGCAGCTTAAGCGAAAACGTTTTTATGCTGCGCGGTTTGATTCACCGCTGCGCAGCAGTTGTCATGATCTCGGCTTCTTTGTATCATTGTTATTATATTCTCTTCACAAAACGCGGCAGGCAGCTCATACGGGATCTCCTTCCCGTCCTGCAGGATTTTACCGATGCGGGGGATATTCTAAAATATAATCTCGGATTTTCAAAAAGAAAGCCGAAACTGGGGCGGTTCAGTTATATCGAGAAGAGCGAATATTGGGCGCTCGTATGGGGCGTCGTGGTCATGGGAATAACGGGAATCATTCTATGGTTTGATAATACTTTTATGGGGTTGCTGACAAAACTTGGCTGGGATATTGCCCGCATTGTACATTTCTATGAAGCATGGCTCGCTTTTCTGGCAATTCTTATCTGGCATGTTTATTATGTCATTTTTAATCCCGATATCTATCCGATGAATCTTGCCTGGATCAAAGGCACAATTACAGAAATGGAAATGGGCGAAGAACATCTGCGGGAATTGGAACAGTTGAAGCGACAGAAACTTTTCGATGAAGCAACGGTTGTTCTCGATATTGATGTTGAAAAGGAGAATCAGAATGATACAGATACTAAGGACTCCAATAAATTGCCGGGACCGGGATCATGAAAAAATTATTTCCTAAAACGTTTTATAATATAACAAGTTTGTACGGCCTGTCTGTTGTTGCGATCAGTTTCGTACTATTCATATTTTTATCGATTCTCGATTTCTTTGCCACTGACCAAAAGCCGTATATGGGCATCATTACGTTCATTATTCTGCCGGCAATTTTGATCATCGGCTTGGCAATCGGTTTTTTGGGCGTATGGCGTGAGCATAAGCGAAAAAAACTTGGTTTGCCCGTCCACGAACAGCTGCCGCGCATCGATCTGAACGATCCGAAGCAGCAGCGCGTTGTGCTTTTTACCAGCATCGGAACACTGGTGTTTTTATTTCTCACGGTTTTCGGAAGTTATAAAGCGTATGAATATACGGACTCCGATGCGTTTTGCGGGACCATGTGTCACAAAGTGATGGATCCGGAATATACGGCATATCAAAGTTCGCCGCATGCGCGTGTCGGATGTGCCAAATGCCATATAGGACCCGGCGCCGGCTGGTATGTACGTTCGAAACTTTCAGGCGCGTATCAAGTATATGCGACGGTATTCAATAAATATCCGGAACCTATACCTACACCGATAGAAAACCTGCGTCCTGCTCAGGAAACATGTGAACAATGCCACTGGCCCAAACAATTTTTCAGCGAAAAACTGAAGAAGAACACTTATTTTTTGTCGGATGAAAAGAATACCCGGTGGACGCTGGATCTTCTTCTTAAAATAGGCGGTGGAAATATTGAAGCAGGTCCGGCATCCGGAATTCACTGGCACATGAATATTGCCAATGAATTGTCGTATATTGCAACCGATACACAGCGTCAGGTTATTCCATGGATTAAATCCAAACGGGCAGACGGAAGTGTTGTGGTCTATCGCACTACTGAAAATTCGATCTCTGATTCAGCCGTCCAAATAATGAAGAAGCGGAGGATGGACTGTATTGATTGTCATAACCGTCCTACACATATTTACAACCCGCCGGCACGATCGGTCAACCATAGTATGGCGCTTGGCTGGATCGATCCGGCGCTTCCCGGTGTGAAAAGCGCGGCAGTGAAAGCGCTGGAAACATCGTACGCTACGAAGATGGAAGGATTAGAGGGAATTCGCCGGACTCTCGAAGATTATTATCAAACGAATTATCCGCAGATTGCTTCGACTAATAATGATACACTTGCACGCGCTATTAAGGAAGTTCAGCGGATCTTCGACCATAATTATTTTCCTGAAATGAAGGTAAGCTGGAGGAAATTTCCCGACAATCTGGGTCACTTGTATTCACCCGGGTGTTTTCGATGTCACGACGGCAAACATGTGGCGGAAGACGGGAAAATATTGTCTAGGGATTGCAACGTTTGCCACACCATTCTTGCACAGCAGTTTGAAAAAGAAGGATTACGATTATCGCTGGATGGCATAGAATATCGGCACCCTGTGGATATCGGCACCGCATGGAAAGAAATGAATTGCAGCGATTGCCATAACGCTCAATAACATACAGAGAAAAAGGGATTTATGAATCAAACACCAGAAACTCCGGCCGATCAGAGTAAAAGAGACTTTTTACAGATCGTCCTGGGCGGAGCGAGTGCGGCCTTTCTTGCTGCGGTTCTCTATCCGATCTTCGAATACCTTAAGCCGCCGAAGCAGGCTGAAGTGGAAGTCTCAAGCGTGAAAGCCGGAAAGCTGAGCGAGATCGAAAAAGACAGCGGGAAAATCATCAAGTTCGGCAGCAAGCCCGTCATTCTTATCCGTACGGCAAACGATGAACTCCGCGCGTTTTCGGCAACATGCACACATCTGGATTGTACGGTTCAGTATCGTAAGGATTATGGTACCATCTGGTGTGCATGTCATAATGGAAAGTATGATTTAAACGGGCGTAATATTTCCGGTCCGCCGCCGCGGCCGCTGGAGGAATACAGGGTCGTTCTTCAAGGAGACGAAATACTTATTTCGAAAAAAGTATGAAGACATTTCTTAAAAAAATGTACGACTGGGTTGACGAGCGAGTAGAGCTTAAAGGCCTGGTGGACTATATGGGAAAGAAATATGTTCCAGTGCACCGGCATTCAGTGTGGTACTATTTCGGCGGTGTCTCGCTCTTCCTCTTTATTATTCAGGTTGTCACAGGCATCCTCCTGCTGCTCTATTATAAGAGCGGTGAGGAACTCGCGTTCGAAAGCATTCATTTTATTATGTCGAAAGTGCAATTCGGCTGGTTGATTCGATCGATCCATAGCTGGACGGCAAATCTATTCATACTTTCGGCTATGATTCATATGTTCAGCGTCTATTTTGAAAAATCATACCGAAAACCGAGGGAAATAACCTGGATGACGGGAATGCTCATGTTCTTTCTCCTGCTGGGATTCGGGTTTAGCGGTTATTTACTGCCCTGGAATGAACTTGCATTCTTCGCAACCAAAGTCGGGACCGATATCGCAGGTGTGGTTCCTGTCGTCGGCAAGCCTTTAATGATTTTCTTACGCGGCGGTGATGATGTTACGGGTGCAACGCTTTCCCGGTTTTTTGGTTTCCATGTAGCCGTCCTGCCGGGTATTTTTACGGTTTTCCTGGGAATTCACCTTCTTCTTGTTCAGCGGCAGGGGATGAGCGAGCCGCTCCATTGGAAAGAAGATCCCGAGCAAAAGACAATGCCGTTTTTTCCGAATTTTTTACTTCGGGATATTTCGTTGTGGCTTCTGGTATTGAATCTTCTTGCGATCCTGGCAGTTTTCTTTCCGTGGGAATTAGGCAAAAAAGCCGATGCCTTTGCACCTGCACCGGCCGGTATTAAGCCTGAGTGGTACTTCCTTTACATGTTCCAGACTTTGAAATTTATCCCCGGAAAATTGTGGATCCTCGATGGGGAGGTTCTGGGCATAGGATTATTTGGTGCTGCAGGCGTGTTATGGACGCTCGTGCCGTTCTGGGATCTAAAAAGCGCCCGCGGCGAACAAAATCGACTTGCCAATTATCTCGGTTTATTCGCAGTCATCTATATTATCATTCTCACAATCATAGGGTGGCTGGCATGAAACATTTCTCTCTTTCATTAATTTTCACATTTCTTCTTATTCTCCATTTGCAAGCACGTGGACAAGATCAATGTTTTGAATGTCATAAAAATGCCGAGGATAATCCATCGAAACTTTTTGATCATGACATTCATCACCAAAAAGGAATTACATGCGCAGGATGCCATGGCGGGAATTCTCAAACGGACGATATGGAACAGGCGATGAATAAGAAAGCCGGATTCATCGGCAGGCCTCAAGGTGACGACATCTCCCGCGTCTGTGCTTCATGCCATGGTTCTCAAGAAAAGATGAAATATTTCGGTTCTTCCCTGCCGACGAATCAGTGGAAAAATCTGCAGACGAGCATTCATGCCAAACCGGCCCTCAAAGGGAAAGAGCAGATCGTTCAGTGCACAACGTGCCACAACGCGCATGGAATTGTTTCGGTTAAAAACCCATCGTCTCCGGTCTATCCGCTTAATGTCGTGAAGACATGTGCTCGATGCCATGCCGATGTTGCTTTTATGCGGTCCTATAATCCATCTCTGCCGGTGGATCAGTTGGAAAAATACCGCACGAGTGTTCACGGTATGCGCAACGGAAAAGGCGATCCGAAAACAGCACAATGTGCAAGCTGTCATGGCAGTCATAATATTCGAGCGGTGAAAGACGTGAAATCCAATGTCTATTTTTCGAATTTGCCCGGAACATGCGCCAAGTGCCATTCCAATACGGCATATATGAAAGAGTATAAAATTCCGACCGATCAGTATGAAAAATATGCAAAGAGTGTTCACGGAATTGCTGTGCTGCAAAAACACGATCCTGGTGCGCCTGCATGCAACAATTGTCATGGCAACCATGGCGCAATGCCTCCGGGTATCGAATCGATCTCGAAAGTGTGCGGAACGTGCCATGCACTTAATGCAGAATTATTCGCATCCAGCCCGCATAAAAAAGCGTTCGAAGAACGAAAATTACCTGAGTGTGAAACCTGCCACAGCAACCATGAAATCGTTGCTGCGACCGATAAGCTGTTGGGCACTGCTCCGGAGGCAGTCTGCAGCAGATGTCACTCCGCGGTGCAGAATCCAAACGGGTATCTTGCGGCAAAAGTTATGCGAGGATTGATTGACACAATGGAAAATCGTGAGGAATATGCCAAAGAATTGGTGGATGAAGCCGACCAGAAAGGGATGGATATAAGCGATGCAAAATTTAAGCTCCGGGATATCCGGCAGGCACGGCTGCAATCCAGAACCATGGTTCATGCCTTCAATGAAGCGAAGTTCGAAGAAGTGGTCGACAATGGATTGAAGACGGCGGATTTTGTGATCTCTGAATCTCAATCATCAATTCACGAATATTTTTTTAGAAGAATAGGATTGGCCGTTTCAACAATTATTATCACAATTTTAGCATTAGCGCTTTATGCATTCGTACGACGTCTTGAACGTAAGAAGAATGAAGTAAACAAATAAGTGTTGTGTTTGTCATCAGTGCTAATATCGAGAATCTTTTCCTATTTATGTGAAAAAATCGGGCAAATTACGAATTATAAGCGGATTGAAATTCAAATATATTTGTGTATTGGCGATATTGAAATGAATTCGAGCATTACACATGTTAAATGGTTAACTGTATAATTATTATACATGTAAAAAATTTGGCAGGATTTTTGATACACTTTTGAATATAACCAGGCTTAGAGAAACATAGAGTAACATATTAGAAGCAGGAAGCTTTAAAAACAATCTCAGGAGGAGCATATGCGAATTTTCAAATTCCTCGTTGTCATTATTGTATTGATCCCGGCAGTATTGAGTGCACAGCATAAATATGTCGGCGTAAAAATATGCAAGATGTGCCATCAAACTGAAAAAATGGGAAAACAATTTGATGTCTGGCAAAAGAGTTCCCATGCGCAAGCATTTGAAATATTGAAATCACCGGCAGCGGAAAAGATTGCGAAAGCAAAAGGATTAACGAAGGCAGCCTCGGAATCGCCTGAATGTCTTGAGTGTCATGCAATTACGGAAGATCCAAAATTAATTGCGGACGGCGTGCAATGCGAAACGTGTCACGGAGCCGGGTCGGATTATAAAAATATGGCAGTTATGAAAGACCACGCCAAAGCTGTCGCAGCGGGATTGTCGGATTTCAAAGACAAAGCGGCGATGGAAAAAAAATGTACGCAATGCCACAATGCAAAAAGCCCGACAACAAAAGAATTTAAATTCGACGAAATGTGGGCAAAGATTAAGCATCCGATTCCTAAAGGATAAGACGGTTTTCGTTGTGTGTAAATGCCGGCATGTCCGTGCCGGCATTCGGCGTCACGGTGAGTTGCGAGTAAATGGTTGGTGTGTGTCATCAATCGAAAGAAGAGAACGTTATGAAAATCACAACGAGGCTCAATGCCAAATTTTTAGCGCTTACAGCGGCTGCAGTTTGCTGTTTCTGCGGATCCGAGGCGTTCGGTCAGATGTTCCAAATGCGTTTGGTATCGTCCGCATATGGCTGGCAGCAGCAGGATTCCGCCGGTCAATCGTTGCGCCATCTCTTCGGATATCAGACAGCCCAAATCTCGATTTCAGAAGAGCAGCTTTCCTTTCATACGTACCTTCAAGGCTTCAACGATTTCTCAGGGCCGCTGCAAAATAAAGGCGAAATACGGGCATACAATTTTTATTTGAAATATTCCGGACTTTTTGATGCTGCGGATGTTTCGGTCGGACGTATTCCGATTTTTTCCGGTGTCGGAGTCGGCACGCTGGACGGCGGAATTGCATCGGTCCGCTTGTTCGATACACAAGTGAAACTGACCGGCTACGGAGGATTGCTTCCGGAGGAGGACGATAAATTTGAACTGATCGGGGATAAGCGGCACAACACGATGTTCGGAGGCCAGATCAGCGCGGTTCCTTTCGAGTGGGGCGCCTTCTCCATCAGCTATATGCGCAAGAACGAATTGCCGGAATCATACTGGGCCGAACGCGCGCACGATTCGACCTATGCAATACAAAACGTAGAAATCACTTCATCGCCGGCAGCGGAAGAATACATCAGCGGAGATGCCAATATTGATTATGACTGGTTCTCCGCTTCTCTGCGCTACGATTATGATATTTTACAGGATCAAATGTCGCGCGAGCAGGTTTTTACGCGTTTTAGAGTTTGC
>Ga0182017_10002256_pt1 | contig 14666 bp, 7 predicted proteins | sample 712E3DmetaG_FD_120492 | JGI IMG/M metagenome (GOLD analysis project Ga0182017, IMG submission 120492) | Permafrost microbial communities from Stordalen Mire, Sweden - 712E3D metaG | ecosystem: Environmental > Terrestrial > Soil > Wetlands > Permafrost | place: Sweden: Stordalen | collected... | reverse complement strand
TATCGGAGCGAAACGAATTTCTTCGTCTGAACGAAACTCCCCGCCCGTATTCTGTAGAAGTAAACCCCACTGGCAAACTTCGCACCGTCAAACTTCACTTCGTGGTAGCCAGACTCCATTTCGCCACTGGCCAACTGCGCAACCTGCTGGCCGAGGGTGTTGTAAACGATTAATGTCACCATCGATCTCTCAGGCAGCCCGTAACGAATTGTTGTGGTTGGGTTGAAGGGATTAGGGTAGTTCTGTTCCATGAAGTAAGTACCCGGAATTGCGGGTCCTTTCACGTTGATCGACAGAATGTTGGCCCCTGAACCTGTGATCAGTAACGTGTCAGGAGATGTTGGGCCATTGTGTACCATCACTAGCTTTCCCAATCGAATTGTCGTGTCCGATGGAGAAAAACCCAGTGTGATATACTGACTCTGAGAAGCGTTCAGCACGGCACTGTCCCGTCTTACATTGATCTGTGATGGACCTTCATAGTGCCACGAGATCCTGAGCGATATGTTCCCCATGTTAGAAAGACAAAGCGAATCGATCACAGTTGCCCCAATGGGGACGATGCCAAAATCTTCGGTAGCTCTATCAATGGCCAACACTGGTTGAGTAGTTGTGTCAACACGACCGGTTATTATAACACTATTGCCTATTGGAAGGATACCTGCAGTCCGAAGGGTAAGGTTCCATATCCCGGTCTGAGTTGGATCAAATGCAACCACGAAACTCTCAGCGTCTTGAGTAGAGATTCTGTTGCCAATATTTGAGCTGATCTCTGTTATGCTCTGACCAGATGAATCATACAATTCCCAGCTTGTCGGAAATGCCCCCCCCAGATTTGAGTTCGCCTTCTGTAAAGTGGCTCTTTTGCTTAACGCTTGAGCCTGTAGTGATGGTTGTTTAAGTGTGACCTGATACAATCCTGGAGACGGAACCACAAATGATGATGTAGAATTGATTTCGGGGTATATGTAGTAAGCATTTTGAGGTGAGATGTCGTAACTAATGAATGCTGGCTCCGACATTCCCGAAACACTCCCGTCGGTGTAGTGTGCCTGAACATAATATGAGTATGTGTTCCCCGGCTGGGCGCTGGCATCGGCGAAATAGAAATGATAGCTGCAAGAGGAAACCGGGAAAGTGAATTCCTGAGTGTTCCCATTGCCATCCCGCCTTGAGAGGTTGAAATGATCCAATCTGCCGTTGCAAGGCCCATCGTAGATCCAGAACAGTCCTACAGCGTTTGCCAGCCGAATTGCATGTGGGTAGTAAGGAATGTCCCGATGCTCCCAGAGGTTTATGCTCCCGCCCGGGTTGTTTGCAAACGCATAAGGATCGGAAGCGGTCCCCGCCCAACCATAAGGATCCACTGCATGAAAAGCCTGATCCACACTTGTGAGATTGCTCAACAACTGAAAATGCAGGTGCGGAGATCCTTCGGCTCCCTTGTCGCCAGATTGGCCTACTAGAGTACCTCTCTTCACAAAAGTGCCTGGCAGAAAGTTCGAGTATGTGCTCATATGGAGGTATTCAGACCAGTATCCGTTGAAGCTTCCATCCTGGTTTGTGTGCTGGATTCGTAGGGCGTTAACATTCGAGCCCTTGTCGCCATCTATATCGCCGGGAAAAGAAACCTTTCCATCGGCCGTAGCGTAGACAGGCGTGCCAATTGGGACGGGGTAATCATAACCCGGGTGGTTATCGTAGTAGAGCAAACCCAACTTATCAGATTGCGATGCAAAACAATTTGCGCCCGCTTTGTCTACGTAGTTGGCATATTTTCGGATTTCAGTGTATCTCGTATGCGCTGGGTCCCTATAGTATCCATACAACGCTGTGTTTGGGTCTGTCGTGTTATAGAAGTCGCAACTGCGTGCTGTGCCAACTGATTGCTTGGTTCCGGTCTCACCCACAAAATCCGTGATGATCCCATAGGAAGCCAATGAACTATATGGACTTGTCATGCTGTGATCGAATACGGTCCAAATATCGGTCGTGTAGGGTGAATCCCCTGGACGTTGCAGTGGAAAGGACAGTCTGAACGTACCTGCACATGGATTGTTGCTTAGTTGAGTGGCAATTTCAAGATACCCGGTCGAATAACCCGATGGCGGACTTGGCCCATCTCCGGTGACGAGGACCCTATAATCCGTGCCATCAGGCAATCCACACGGTAGAACAAAATTGTAAGATCCATTGTTGCTGACGATTCCACTTTCCCACTTCATCAAGCCCCCCTCCAATAATCTAACTGACACATTTCCAGTAAACCCTGCTGAATTCCATCGGATTTGATTACTGGTTCCCTTGTACCACCTGTCGTTTGCTTGTGGACTCGTAACAGCGATTGCCCCTTGGCAATTCGCATTCGCCACAACTGTCTCAACTATTGTGTTGCTTTGACGCTTTGAGGTGGCATCAATTCCGTAAAGCGATCGATCACCGATCAAATCCTGGCATGTTGGGGAAAAGGACCACTGGATATTCCCACTCGGGTCGGCCTTAAGTGAGCTGATTTTCGTCCAAGATTGGCCGGGTAACTGCAAATAACGGTCAACCATTCCATTTGGAGTGAAGTTGTGTCCATCAACAACGTAGGCCGCTGCAGCCTGATAACCGGAGGATGTACTTACGTTCAGTGTCGGAATAGCGTGAATCAACGCCGGAATGGAGCAACGCCACACTCCAGTAGATCTACTTGAAACTAACAAGTATTCGTCGATCGAAGAAATCTGAAAACTCTGAAAAGGCCAGTCTGTGGGTAGGCCATAATCTGCCCTCGACCAAGACAAGCCCTTGTCCGAGGAATACAGGACTACTGCATCGCAGCCAGCAAACAGGCCTTCTCGAGTCACAACGATCGAGTTGACAGCGGCAGTAGAGTTGACTTGCGTCCAGTGCGAGCCATCGTCGGAAGAACGAAAGACCCCAGAAGCTCCTCCAACTCCTCCGTTGCTACCACCAGCTGCATATGTGTATGTACCATCGGAGGTGATCCAGTCTATCGTAACTAGCGTAGCGGGTTGAGTCCCCATTGACGGGTGAGTCCACGTCTGGCCCTTATCGGTGGACAAATAAATGCCGCTGTAGGCAACACCCGCCAGTATGCGATTGCCTTTAGTGAACAGAGAGTAGACCTGAGAAACATTTGTGGTCAAAGTCGCCCAGGTTCCACCTGCATCCGTCGAACGCAGGATTCCCGTGAAGAGACCTGCATAGCAGTTAATTCCATCCACGGCGAGCGAATAACAAGCTGACTGGTTGACTTGTGTCCATGTGCTCCCGGCATCAGAAGATTTGTAAATGCCTGATGACGTACCTGCGATTAAGCCTCCAGAACAGTTTGCAAGGGCCCAGGTTAAGCTCTGAGAATTGATCCCCAGACCTTCATTTATCGCCTTCCACTTCGCGCCGTTGTCAGTAGATATATATCCCTTCCCCCGCTGCATAGATTGCGGATCCCACGATCAATAATTGCCCGGTTCCCACTCTCAACAGACCTTCATTTATTTCCTCCCAATTCAATCCACTGTCTTCTGATTTACAGATTCCGGTATCGTAGGTTCCAGCATAAATCGAATTGTGGTCCGCACCCAATGATAGGACGTACGAGTTTATCAAACCGTGATTGTGCTCGGTCCAATTCGATCCGTGACTATTAGAATAGAGCACCCCTCTGCCATTCGTAGCAAGAAACGCCTCCGCCCCATGTATGAGGATTGCCTCAATCACAGTACCCTTGAGCATGGCTACCGGGGTCCAATTCACACCACTGTCAGTGGATACCAGGAGGCCCCCAGTAGTCCCCGCGTAAAAATTTCCACCTTCAACGGCAAGACATGTTACGGCACCATATTGGGGCTCACTATATCGTGAGGTCCAACTCGTCCCGTTGTCCGTAGATGCGTATAGACCTCCTCCATAGGTCCCAGCAAAAATTGTTCCGTTCAGCATGAATACTGAAAAGACGGTTCGGCCTGTCCATCCCGGAAACGTCGAACTTGCTGGTGTCCATGTTTGTCCTTCGTTCGTCGAAGACAATACGCCAGAATTTGTAGCTGCCCAGAGATAATTGCCATAACTCATGAGAGAGTAAATCCCGCCATACGACGTTCGATCTTCCCAAGTAAGACCATCGTCTGTGCTTCTGTGCAACCCGGCTAAACCACCGGCGAAAATGGAGGACCCCTTTACTAGAAAGCAATAGACTGTCAAACTAGCGGAGATTCCATTGTTGGAAGCTCTCCAACTCTTCCCTTGATCTGTGGAACGGTAGATACATTCGGAATACCCACAGCCAGAAAGTAGGCACGTTCCGGTGGCAGCTATCGCATAGGCTCTTCCGCCTCGTGGTCCATTTGTCATCTGCCATGGATCAACTTGAGATTGCGCCGAGGACACGAGGATAGAAAGAAGCAGAATGAAAGAGCTGCGTGAAAAGGAGTGGCGAGGTACCATAGCAGGTTCCTCCACAAAGGCGGATCAAATGGAGATTTGAATGACCCTAGGTCGAGAGCCAGAAATCGGAAAGAGCAGGATGTCAGAAGGGATTGTTTGCAATCTAGCTGGCAGTCAGATGAATGTCAATGAGACAATCACAGGTGGTTTCACCACTTCCAGCGGAATCGCTTCCAAAGTCTATGCGAGATTATTAGTCACGATTTCCATACATGGATTACGACATTTCAGGCACCCTGCAGAAAGAGGCCCAGCAAAATCGATCAGTCGTTCCCCAAAAACAAAGGTCCCCAAACGCTTTCTGTCGGATTTACCATGGTAAGTCCTCAAACCCTTCCGCCCCTCCCGGGACAATGGCTGCGGTGCGAGGTGAGATGATCGAAAACCCCGACAGGTGATGCCGGGGCTCTCTCTCCGTGGGCTGGATCTAACGGAGCAGCAGGGTGTTCTTCGTCGCCATGGAGTCTCCAACATCCAGTCAATGGTGGTTCATCGTACCTCAACCATACCCCTATCGATCGAAGGAAAGAAATCGGTATGCGTGATACCAAAAGCAGGCAACACCCGCGCAATATATTGATCTGGAGTCATATCGATGATACCCTGAATTGTCATCGGCACAATATCAGATCCATCTGTTACCGCGCAAAGGGAGATTTCGTTCCCTCACTTGAAACAGGGTTTAGAGTGACGGCCCATGGCTGAGGGAACCCTCGGGCGCCAATTGTCGACGACTACAACTACCGAACCTCCACGCTACCCCTATCAGGAGCTGACAAGTATTCGTCATAGGTCACACCATACAACGGCAGTAGATATGTTTTCATCCATGTAAGAAACTCCTGAGGCTGCATCTTGTCGATTCCAGCTATTGTGCCTATCCCGATATCAGAGCCATCGGTAAAGAGAATCATGGACACCAAGTCACGCTTGTTCTTCTCGGCACACCCCCTATTGTCAATGGCTATTAACCACCCGTAAATTTTCTTGATATCCACCGTGGGATTATAGAACCCGCCGAGATTGCCACTTGTGAATCTGAATGCAAGTTTCGCGATGTTTCCACTCACCTTCAGGTCGTACACCGTCGCTTTTCCAACGTACAGTGGTCCTTTGTCCCGGAGTTCAACTTCTCCAGAACATCTCCCATTCTCATGTCGAATGGCGGAGAAGACATACCTCACATCTGTTTCGCCAGTTACGGGGAAGGACTTCCAATATGCGTTGCCTAGCACCGAGTGGAAACCTCCTGGTTTAGCAAGGCTCAGAGCGGTAGATGTCTGGGCAGAAACTTCGGGCGCCGGTCCGACTGGGCTTTGCATCTTGTCCGAACACCCCAACAGCACAAACGCCATACACGCCATCAGCAAGAGAGCACGAGACAGTATCTTCATGACTTTGCCCTTTCTGATAATTTGTGGGAAGAAGCCCGGACATCGCTGCCCGGGCTCTGACAAAAAGTGCGTCCTTCAAGTTTACTTCATCAGAATCAGCTTCTTTGTGGCGACATAGTCTCCCGCCTGGAATCTGTAGAAATACACCCCGCTCGCAAGACGCGATCCATTGAATTGTACTTCGTAATAACCCGCATCCATTTCGCCATTCTCCAAGGATGCAACTTGCTGACCGAGAGTGTTGTACAGGGTCAAGGTTACGTGCGAGTTGCGGGGCAAACCGTATGAGATCTTAGACGACGGATTTGCGGGGTTAGGATAATTTTGCAGGAGAAAGAACTCTTTCGGAATCAACTTGTCTTGCGTGCCGGCAAGGCCGTCCACAGACACTGGATCGGTGTAGTGCACGGAGCCATCGAGGTCGATTTGCCTAATCCTGTAAAGCCACTTACCCGGTCCCGCCGTTGAATCTACATAGGAATAGTGTTGTGCAATGAGGGTGGTTCCGTGGCCCGGAATGAAGGAACCGACGAGTCGTCGAAAAGCCGTCTCAGCTCCAGCGCATCGTTCAATCTCAAAACCAAAATTGTTGACCTCCGAGAGGGTTCCCCACTCAATAACCACGCCACCTCCTTCGACTCTTCGTGCACCGAACGACCGTAACTGAATTGGCACGGGCGTTTCGGTAGTAAAGGCTCCATAGACTCCACCCTGCGTTATCTGCGCGGAGACTACATTCTGGTTCGTATCCACATCACCGCCGATATTCTCCCATCGCCTGCTGGCAAAATTCCATTGAAATACCTTCAGTGATAATTCACTAGCGGAGGGCCCCGAACCGGTCTTCAGATCGCTATCAGCATAGTGAATCGTGATGTAATTGCTACCCATTAGGCTGGACTGAGGATAAAAAGATACACTCTGGGTTTCTCCAGCTTGGATTGCATTTTCAGTCAAACCCGCCTGAATGACCGGGTAAGCTGAGGATAGCACGATTGCTTTTCGCGCTGATTTGTTGCGAGCGTCCAAATTGATTTCAGATGCTCCCTCCGGTCCGATCACTTGTTGAAGAGAACTTGGGCTATCGATTTGACTCACCGCATACCTTGTGCTAATAAAGAACTCATGTGCTGAATCGTCCACTGCCCAGAGAGTGAATATTCCACTTTGTCCCAGATTGCCTGGTACTTGGGCTGAATAGCCTGAATCCTTCGACGCAAACGTGTACGTCATTTCCTGTCCATCATCAGGAAAAAACTCCAACGTTGGGACCAATGAAAAACTCCGGACGCTCTGCAGAGAGTAGGTTCCCTGCCCGTCACCAAGAGTTAGATTGCAGATTAGCGGGTAGTCTCCTTGCACTTGTCTCATGTAGATTGCCACGCTATCGCCTGCAGCGGTGTATCTTGTGGGAAGGATGCCGCGTTTGCCCAGGGTTCCTGGTGCGACCTCTCCGTAAAGCCAGGCCTTGCCACTGGTACTGGCGAGGATTTTGCCAAGGCCTGGAAGGATCTTGTAACTGCCCGCCACTTGAATCTTATCCTGGGAGCTATACCCCAAGACATAGATTCTTCCTTCATCTGAAGTCTGACCCTGGTCCAACGGCGGCAGAGAACCAGTCGCTCGAGGCCGTGTGAGCACAAGTTTTGCCTTCGGGAAATCTGTTCCTTTGGAGTCATAAACAGCGACATTAATCGTTCGTGGGTTTGGCACGCTGTGACTCACCGGGAACTGAACCAGGGCGCCGACATCATAATCCAAATCTCCCGACAGAGATGGTTCGTTAGGTCCCGGCATGTAGATAAGTCCCGGTGGGAGCTTTTTTCTCTCCTCGGGCTTGATGATTGGAACATAAAGAAGGTCAGCACCCCGCTTGCCTTCAAAGAGACGCTCGAGAAAGTCCCAACACGACGATTTGTTCCTGCCAAACTGTTTAGTGTTCCGGCATCCTGCATCTACGTAGCTAGCCGCACTGGACATCTCCGAGGCGAGAGGCTCATCCCGCTGGTACTGGCTATCCATGAACCCGTAGTTCTTGACGGCCAGACAATGCTTCTCGGGAATGTCCAAATAGTTGCCTGAGCCATCTGAAAACATGTATTCATCAAAGAAGCCGAGTGCGTAATGACCGAACTCATGACATTTAGTCCGGTAGTCGACCGCAGCATCCATCTGGATTGGATGTTCCGCATAGCTTAAGTTCCGACAAGGATCAAAGTCACCGAACCACTTGCGTGGCATATCGATTACACATGTCGGACTAGGGTTAGCAATTGGTATTGGACTTTCCATATGCGTATGGGGCAGAAACATATTGTTGGCAAACACCTTAAAATCAGCCCCGTCCCAGTGGCCACGGTCATCAAATATCCAGACGGTGTCCAGGCGTATTTGCCCGTCACTGACATCATATAGATAGTTGGAAAAATTCCGGAAGCCCTGCTCCACACCGTGTATGTACGCTAGTTCAGCATCCCACTCGATGGAGACCACGAGGTTGAACCGTAGCTCTGTATGGTCAAGAATGAAATCCTGGCCATTGTCATTCAGGGCGTCAAAACTCATGCCCCCAAATTCATCGAACTTGGCATTATCCAATGCTATATGCGTCGCCGACTCCATAAGGCCACTTTGCTTGCCGGGGGGCAGTTTGTCCACAACTCGGCTGAATTTGAGATTATCTCCCGCGTGAATCTTCTGGGTACCGAGTGTGTACCCACACGACGCTGCACCGACGAGAGGGATTCTCCCAGTGGCATCGGTCCGAAAAGTGCCGAGAAATTCTTCTGTGAAGTTCGGGGCGCCGCTTTGAATACGACTTAGTTTGAATTCGAAGTTGGACAACGGGACATTGTTCGCATCCTCGATAAGCCAGTCGCTCTTGCTGAATATCCACGCCGCTCCCATATTAGAATCATCCCCCGGCCCACCCACAATAGCTGTTCTGCCGTCCGCTGACAAAGAGACGGACCACCCTTGCCAAGGAAGAAACGGGGCCACACCACCTGTACCCACGAGTTTGCTTCCCTGCTGGCTCCAGACGCCACCACTACGTGTGAATACCCACGCCGCTCCTTCAGCATGATGTTCCCCAAGATTATCCCTCGGTCCACCCACGATGGCTGTGTTGCCGTCTGCTGACAAAGAGACGGAGTACCCTTGCCCAGACGCCGACCCACCTGTACCCACAAGTTTGCTCCCTTGCTGGCTCCACGTGCCGTTTGTGCGAGTGAATACCCATGCCGCTCCAGCACCTTCGTTGTCTCGCCATCCACCCACGACGGCTGTATTCCCGTCCGAGGAAAGAGACACTGAAGCGCCTTGATCTGCAGCACCCACAGCGCCGGTGCCCACGAGCTTCGTCCCCTGCTGAATCCACAATCCACCGCTCCGTGTGAATATCCACGCTGCTCCTGAACCATCATCGTCCGGTCCACCCACGATGGCTGTATTCCCGTCCGATGAAATGGAGACAGAGGTACCTTGGCGTGCAGCCCCATCAACCCCTGTGCCGACAAGCTTGCTCCCCTGCTGGGTCCAGACGCCATTCGCACGGACAAAAATCCAAGCGGCTCCCTGATGACGTACGACTTCACGGATGTTTACCGAGTCATCATAAGATCCACCTACGATGGCTGTATTCCCGTCCGAGGAAAGAGAAACTGAAGCGCCTTGATCTGCAGTACCCACAGCACCGGTGCCGACAAGTTTGCTGCCTTGCTGGCTCCAGACGCCACCCGTTCGCGTGAACACCCAGACTGCACCTTTGTGACCATTATCATTACTTCCACCCACGATAGCTGTGTTGCCGTCTGCTGACAAAGAGACGGAAATCCCTTGTATAGCTCCAAAAACCGATCCACCTGTGCCGACGAGTTTGCTGCCTTGCTGGCTCCAGACGCCACAACTACGTGTGAATACCCATGCTGCTCCTACAGGATGTTGATTGGCATCGTAATCGTACGGTCCACCCACGATAGCTGTGTTGCCGTCTGCTGACAAAGAGACGGAAGACCCTTGCGTAGGATATAAGCCCTGTGTGCCCACGAGTTTGCTTCCCTGCTGACTCCACTGAGCGTTTGCTGCATCTGTCGCAACTAGAAGCATGAACACCATGACATGTGTTCGCATGTATTCCTCCTTGGATCAGAGAATCACGTCGCGTGAGGACTGCTTGGTATTGAGAAGATGACAAACTTGTCCACATCATCTCGGAGCCAGAGCGCATTTATCAGATAATAAGTAAGTGGACCGTGAGGCGTAATGAGTCGTCGGGGTGGGCTCTACAACAGGGTCCAAGGCAACGGCACACTGACTCCCACTTCTATTTATCTCACGAACCAATGGACTGGTATTGGCTGAACTCTGTAGTCCATCGTGCCCCTACTGACGTCTCCGCGAGTCGAGGACTCAAAACGTGTGAACTACCTAGCGATTGGAGACTACGCTGAAGGAGGGCCCCGCTTGTGAACAAGCGAAGGGATGTAGTACGCAGAAGGTGAGGCAGTGCGAGTGAAGTGAGAACCAATTAATCCTATTCGAACACCTGACGCAGCCTCGCAGCAGCATGCAGTCTCAAAGCGAATATGGCGGAGTCGGATGTGCTGGCGGTGAAGACTCCTCTTGTACGCATCGTCGTTTTTCCTTTTGCGCTGAGAATCTGTTCGCTCGTCGTAAGGGTGCGTCTTCGCTCGATTGGTTGGCGTTTCCGAGCATGTGTGAACTTTCCCGATGTGAGGATGTAAACTCGCACCCGATGCAGAGAACCACAATGAACCGAGGAGCAGGAGAAGTATGGGATATTTTCTCTTCATGACCAGGACACGATCTTAAGGTCATTCAGGTATCCAGTCACCCCAAAAGGAAACTCAGTGGCTGTCGCAGGCCCTCTCTACGGCGCTCATCGTCCAGAAACAAAAGCGGACTTCTCTCTTGGAAGGGAAACTTCAGTGGGAATGCGTGTGGCGGCGTGGAGAGGTGGGAGTACAAACAGCAAATGCAAAAGAAGAACTTGCGCTCTCAGGTCTGACACGGGAACCACAGCTCACTGCGAGCTGCCACGTCCACCGTTTGACGACCTACGTGCACTGCGGCAAATGTACTCTGGTGTAGTGAGTATAGCAATGGTTTCCCCACAGGAAGTAGATGAAACTAAAAATAAAGTTGGGCGAATGGGGATCACGCGTTCAGACATCCAGAGCAACTTGGAGAATAATCCGCTATTGTTGGGCATCGGGAGGGAGCCAGCTACGGGAGGTGTGCGTCCTCGTACCTTCCGCCCCCTCCCCGGACAACGGACGCGGGTGCGGGGTGAGATGAACGGGCCAGCGGCGGGAGCAGATCTTCCACACAAGTCTCCTGCTCCAGAGTGGCGGAGAAGGAAGCTTCTGGATTACGCGAGGATCATGGGGGATGAATTCTCATCACTAAAGGATCACCCCTCCGAGCCTTTCTTCCAGCGCACGTTGCTCCTGGACAAGAAGTATCCGGCGTCCAAAACTGGAATGTGGGCGTTCACCGTTATCGTGTGGCGGTCTGCCGCTATCTGTTGCAACATGAGTCGTATAGTTGAGCGAGTACGTTCGGGTTCAAGCATCGGCCCAAATCGTATAGAGCGAAGGGGAAGGGTGGGCTCCCTCGTTTCTACCTCGTCGTAAATATGCGTCGGCCGATACGGAATTAATTCGCCTGATGCACTTCTGAACCGCAGAGACTCGGGTTCAACGTCATTTCTCAGAACTCGTAGCATTCGCCACTCATTTTCGCATTCAAATGCTGGATGTTTGAAGCACAACAGCATGTCCAAGAAGACACTCACGGCTTGAACGGCCACTATCGCCACCGTTCCTTCGTCTAGCCCCCCTTTATTCAGCGCTTCCTTTGCCGCTGTAACAACAATCCTTAGGTATTCCTGAACCAATTCATTTTGCTGCTTTTCATCATAGATGACTTTTCGCAAGTATGGTTCTTTTTCCTCCTCCAATTTCTTGATGTTGGACGCAATTCGAGTGGCCGATGAAAACTCAAAACCCAAATTGAATCCTCCACCGCGATCAGCATATCCTTGCCACTGACTCAAGAGATTATCTGATTCACAGAAACACCCTACAAAGGGGTCGTGCATACTGTTTGAGGCAAGTGCATGGATATGAATCAACATGTGCCGCAGGAAGACACGAACGGTTTCGTTATCCGCCCGTTCGAGCTCGGCCGTCATAATCCTGCTCATAATCTTTTTCCCATATTGGACCTCCGACGGATCATTCAAACACCGGACGTGTCCGAGCCAAAGCGAACGATTCTTTAGGATGCCCTGCATTCCTTTCAGGGTTGTGTAGTGATACAAATGATCCGGTGGGTTGTGTAACGATAGCCATTTCCCGAGGAACGAGTCTTCAGCGGCACTAATCTCATCCGTCAAAAACTCCGGCTTGAACAAGTAGAGCGGACGCGGACGATACTTCATGCTTGCTCCAAAGTTGACTACCGAAATCTTATCTATGTAATGCAATCCTTCGTCGGCAGAGTTTGACGAACCGAAGTCAATGCACTTACACAGGAATTCACCGAATGCACCGGGATGAAGTACACGAAGCGGGCGCGATGAAAGCAAAAGCCCGGAGGAGCGCTCCTTCGCACGCCAGTCACAAATTACTCAGGGGATGGGAATACTTGTTCTAGTAACTTGAATGAGGCCACTTTAGCATGTGATATTCTCTGATTTAAGACCATAGTTGTCTCTAGAATGATAAGTGTCATATCAATAGCAACGGAAAAATCTGTCAACTCTGGTGATGAAAGTTTTGCATTCAAGAATATGTTCCGAGTTGATTCGAATGACGGGCTCGATTTCATAACGTTCACGATTTCTTTCATCCGGTTTCGATGCCTGGATTCAGTCAGTTTTTCAGGTTCCGTAGAATGTGCGAAGTCGTTCCTTATTTTGCGAAACATTTGGAGCACGTGCTCGAAGTCTGAATCAATGAGGCCAATGCGAAAAGCCAGTGCAATTTTTGCGGAGAAAGTACTCAAAGGTCTATCGAGATCGAAGAGATTATCCTGACCTCCGGGATGTTCTCGGAAAAGAGACTTTAGTGACCTCTCAAGAGTGAGGTCTACTTGGGCCACGCCCATAACGACGGCCACGCGCTCACTTTCCCGCGCAAGAGACACAACAAATCTGCTGACTTCCATAAGGATTGCTTGGGCGGCCTCTTTGTCCTTGTCACTTATTGATCCTGAATCTGACATGATCCGGCCTCCATTTCCTGTTGTGACAGCCGTCGCTTGCAGGTGAGTATACGAAGCGGGTGCGGTGAATTAACGGCCGGGAGGGTCATCCCCGAGCGTGCCGAACCTTGCGATTAGATCAGTTATCCGATGTGTCAGCTCATCATTAAAAGCGGATTCAATTGTCGTTCGACAGTCGTCCTCGTCCATCTTCAATGCAGAGGCAGCTACCCTCGGAAAGATCGCCCACATCGCATTGACGCGAGAGAGGGCGATCATCGACATCCCTAAAATTTCCTGCATCATCTTTAGCGAGTATGTAAAGTCAAACTGTTCAACTATTCGTCGAAGATCGTCGTCCATTCTGCGATCCTTTCACGATTGATTGACGCTGATGTGAGTGACACGAAGCGGGTGCGGTGAGGACTGTGGGAGGCGATTATAAGGCCTAAATCCCACAGGAAAACACCTGCACTAGATTCATACCTCCCTCATTGACAAATCCGGAGGTTCTCTCAATGACTGGTTAGTCCCCCGATGAACTCTGGAGCAAAGATAATCGAATAGAAAGTGAAGGGCAATGACGCTCCGAACTCCCTCTCCGCCCCCCTCGTAAGAACCCCCTAACAAGCTCAACGAATCCTGCGGTATAAGAAGAGATCCATTATACCCAGGAGGATTTATGAGCGAGACAGAATACGAGGATCTCTGGCATTACTCAGAGCGATTTACCAGGGATCCGCTCGAACGAAGCGAGCTGATAACGATGGCGTGGAAGGAAGGTCAGAAGCTGGGCGAGAAATGCAATATGAGGCTGATGAGATCCGCAATGCACTTCCGAGCAAAGGAGTTAAGCAAGCGCTCGGCATTTCCGTGCAAGGAAGTCGGGAAAAGCGCAATCGACGCGTGGAGTAAAGAGCTGGTATACGTCGATCGTCCGTATGCAAATTCAGGGAATACTGCTTCGGAACAAATCCTCAGAACGGCTACAACGCCTCTTAACTACACCATAACATCGATGTTCATCGATGAATTGACGGTTGATGAACGGATGGTCCTCGACGCTCTTGCCTCAGGGTATGCGCTGAAAGAGGTGTCGTGTCGCAACGCGATGTCCATTTCATGCATCAACTCGATTCGACGATCGCTGCGAGAGAAGGCGGTCGATCATCTTCTGTGAAAGGAAGGGAGAGCTTAACGCTCTCTCTTTTACCCGATCGAGGGATGACTATATTCTTATGCCAGAAAAGGTACTGGGAATGAGCCTCGTCGGTCACCTCCTGGAGGAAACGATCCATCTCCCCATGGGTCCTTCGACCTAAAGGGGCGCGGGCATCTCGAAGCTGGTTCCGAACGGATTCCTATGTAGAATATCGATTTCAGGATTTTGTTGTGGGATTGTTTTTCGCCCCCTCTGGGAGAATGACGATGTCGGATTTTCTGCCTTCAATTAACCAACCCACCTAAAATCCCCCAACAGCCGGCTCGCCCATATGGCTAAGGGGAAGGGCTAGTCGGTTTAGTAATCTGGTTTACTAATTATTTCCAAACTGGATTATTAAACCAACCGGGGATAGGGTTGGAGTT
>Ga0182017_10002254_pt1 | contig 14670 bp, 14 predicted proteins | sample 712E3DmetaG_FD_120492 | JGI IMG/M metagenome (GOLD analysis project Ga0182017, IMG submission 120492) | Permafrost microbial communities from Stordalen Mire, Sweden - 712E3D metaG | ecosystem: Environmental > Terrestrial > Soil > Wetlands > Permafrost | place: Sweden: Stordalen | collected... | reverse complement strand
GGCCGCACCCACCCCATGTCGGCGCGGGCCACGTGTTCGAGCGCGCGCGAATCCGTGTGCAGGGCCTCTACCTCGCGGGCCAGCCGCTCATTCTCGGCACGCAGGCGAGAATTGCGGGTCTTGGCCGCCGTCAAATCACGTCGTAATTCCAAATAGCGGGCATACCCGGAACGCGCGTAGAGGTGATACGGCACATAGCCGAAGGTGGCGGCCAAGACAACAGCCGCCAGCCCACGCAAAATCCAGGATCTTCGGGAATCGCGACGCATGACGGCTCCGTCTCATCAGTATGGGTACCCTGGCCAGGGCCGCAATTTTTTGGGTAGTCAGACCGATGACGCAAACGGAGACCGGGCCAGGCAGCAGGTCTTCCCGCGGTATTGCTCGCCGGATAGCCAAGCCGGCCTCGGATAGCATCTTGACGACTCATCTATTTAGCATCATGATGCCTTTGTGCGTACCACCCTCACGCTTGACGCCGATGTCTTCCACCTGGTGGAGGGGGAAGTGCATCGAGCGCGCAAGCCTTTCAAACAAGTCGTGAACGAGGCCATTCGCCGCGGCCTCTCTCCCCGTGGCGCAGGCGAGGCACAAGCCGTGTACCGGATCACAGCACATCACGCGGCCTTGTTGCCGGGGCTGGACCGGACCGCGCTCAACAAGTACGCCGACGAGCTAGAAGACGAAGCCCTACTTGCCTCGACGCGCCGAAGGCGATCGTGATTGTTCCTGACGTCAACCTGCTGGTCTACGCTCACATGAGCGGTCTCGCCGATCACGCGAAGTCGCGGCGCTGGTGGGAGCACTTGATGAACGACCCCACGCCCGTGGGCCTTGCGGGCCCCGCGCTCTACGGCTTCATCAGGGTGGTGAGCAATCCGCGCATCTTCGATCACCCGATGACCGTCGAGAACGCCGTGGCACAGGTGGAAAGATGGCTATCCCGCAGCCAGGTCAGCTTCCTGGTTCCCGGCCCGCGCCACCTGGAGATTGCCTTCCGCCTTCTGCGCGGGCTGGGCGCGGCCGGTAACCTGACCACCGATGCGCAACTGGCTGCGCTGGCCATCGAGCACCAAGCGGAACTCCATTCCAACGACGCCGACTTCGCGCGTTTCCCCCAGCTTCGCTGGGTCAATCCGCTTCGCTAGCTCATCCTGTGGTGGACATGCCAACCATCGATGTATCCTGGGTGTCGCCGACATGAAACTGCCCTTCCATGGTCCAACCGCGGGAATCCTGGTCATCGGTGAGGAGATCCTCTCCGCCAAAGTCGAGGAGGAGAATGCCCGCTATCTGGTGCGCGAGCTGCGCGGGCTTGGAGTGGCAGTGCGCCGCATCGACGTCATCCCCGACGAGATCGACGAGATTGCCGAGGCGGTGCGCGGCATGTCCAGCCGCTACGACCATGTCTTCACCTCGGGCGGGGTCGGCCCCACGCACGACGATGTGACCATGGCGGCGGTGGCCAAGGCGTTTGGGTTGTGCCCGGCTCGCAATTCGGAACTGGAAACCAAGATTCGTTCGGCCATGGGGCCCAATTTGCACGAGCGCGACTTGCGCATGGCCGATATCCCCGACGGGGCGCGGCTGCTGTACGGCGTGGATGGGGACAATTCCCGCTGGCCGGTGGTCACTGTGAGGAACGTCTACCTTCTGCCCGGAGTGCCCGAGATTTTCCGACGCAAGTTCGAGATGCTGCGCGAACTGTTCCGCGCCGGCCCCATCCTCACTCGTGCGGTCTACTCGCGCGAGGGCGAGGCCGTGATCGCGGCAACCCTCGACGCGGTGGTGGCCGAGTTTCCCGGCGTGGCGGTCGGCTCCTATCCTCAGTTCGACGTCGCCGAATACAAGGTCAAGATCACGGTCGACGGCCGCGACGCCGCCTTGGTCGAGCGTGCCACCACACGCATCGTGCAAGGCCTGGGCCCGGCGGTGGTACGCACGGAGTAGATGGAGAAGAACCATCTGCTATAAAACTGGCCGTGCCTGACCTACCCACCACTGTCAAGGGAATGAACGACATCCTCCCGCCCGAGGTGTCGAAGTGGCAATTCGTCGAGGAAAAGGCGCGCGCGGTACTGGAATCGTTTGCCTACCGCGAGTTGCGCACGCCGATCCTGGAATACACGCCGCTCTTCGTGCGTTCGGTGGGCGAGGACACCGAGGTGGTCGAGAAGCAGATGTACACCTTCGCCGACCGCGACGGGCAGTCGGTGTCCATGCGGCCCGAGGGCACGGCAAGCGCGGTGCGCGCGTACGTCGCGCGCTCGCAGTGGAACCGTGAGCCGGTTACCCGCTGGTACTACCTTGGCCCGATGTTCCGCCACGAGCGCGCCCAGCGCGGCCGTTTGCGCCAGTTCCATCAAGTCGGGGCCGAGGTGTTCGGCTTGGCTTCGCCATCAGTCGACGCCGAGATGATCGCCATGTTGGTAGCGCTGCTGGCCGAGACCGGGATCAAACCCTCCGACCTCGAGGTGGCGGTGAACACCTTGGGCGAGCCCGAGGAACGCGCGAGCTATCGCGAAGCCCTGCGCGGGTATTTCTCCAACCACCTCGACAAACTGGATGAAGGCTCGCGCCAGCGTTTGCAGACCAATCCGCTGCGCATCCTGGATTCCAAGGATCCCGATATCCAAGCCCTGGCCGTCAACGCGCCGGTGCTACTGGACGGTCTGGGCGACGCATCCAAACGCCACTTTGAGGCTGTGCGCGGCCATCTTTCAGCGCTAGGGATCCAAAATGTGGTCGACACCAAGCTGGTGCGCGGACTCGACTACTACACCGGTACCATCTTCGAGGTGAAGGCCAAGGTCGGTGAACTCGGCGCGCAGAACACCCTGGGCGGCGGCGGGCGCTACGATCGCCTGGTGTCGTCTCTCGGCGGACCGGAGGTGCCAGCCATCGGCTTCGCTCTGGGTGTCGAACGCGTGCTTCTCGCCTTGGCCGAGCCAGCCGAGGAGTTCGAGCCGGTGATGGCCCTGTTCATTGCGGTGCTGGGAGAAAAGGCGCAGGCCTGGGCCTTGCCGGTCGCGCACCGGCTGCGCATGGCAGGTGTTCGCGCCGAACTGGAGCATAGGCAGGCAAGCCTGAAGTCGCAGCTCAAACGCGCCGACGCGCTCAAGGCACGCCTAGCTCTTATCGTCGGTGACAACGAGTTGCAGAAGGGCAAGTTGGTCCTGCGCGATCTCGCCACTCGCCAGCAGCACGAAGTGACCGAGGCCGAACTGGAAGCGAAGATCCGGCAATTGGTGGATTTCTAGAGCGCGCGCACTTGGGCTCGCGTCACGCTCACGGCCTTGCGCCGGAATTCAGCCGCAATGCCTTGTCGGAAGCATTCGCGTAGACCACCGGCAGGTTACTTGGCTTGTCCGCCGGCACCAGCCGTAGTACAAGCCGAAGCGCCGGGCCAGGTCCATGGCCGAAGCATCGTCCAAGCTGGCGAACGCCCTTGCCATATTGACCCGCGAAGCGGGATAGCGCAGGGCCGCCGGCCTACGATCGCCTCATCCTCGACGACAACTCGAGCACCGCGCGGCCGTGACGAAAGACGCGCACGGCGCCCGAGGTCTGGGATACCACCACCGCGATGGCCTCGGTCTCGTGGGTCATGCCGGCGGCTGCCATGTGGCGCGAGCCCAAGCCGAGCGGCACGCGCACATCCTTCTCGTCGAAGTTTAGGTAGCGGCCCGCGGCCAGTACCACGCCGTCTTCGCGCAAGACAAAGGCGCCGTCGAGCACGGCAAAGGCGCGCAGGGCGCGGCGCACCTCCGGGCTCAACATGTTGCGCTCATCTTCAGAATAGCCCTGGAACGGGTTGAGGCTGAGCGGCCGCGATTGCTCCATGACTTTGTTGGAGTCGCCAATCACGAACAGCGCCCCCACTGGCCGGCCTTCCCAACCCTCGACCCCGATGGTGACCGCCAGGTCGATGAGCGCCTCCAAGATCTCGGGCTGCACGCCTTCCGTGCGCAAGAAGCCGAAGCCCACGTCTTCCTCATCGGGGCCCACATTGACCACCAGAATCGAGTCGGGCTTGCCCACCGGCCGCGCCGAGAGCAATGCCACCACCACGTCGCCCTCGGAATAGATCCCGCGCGCGATGCCACTGACCAGGGCCAGCTTCAGCTTCTCGGGCCGACCCAGATCGTACTGCGGCAGCGGGATGACGGGGACGCCGGTGGCCTCGACCACCGCGCGTTGGGCTTCGCTGACCACCGCCTGCACCAGCTTCTTGCGCGCCCGCGGCTTGCCGCGAAAAACCTCCTCGGGCAGCGGGATGTCGCCCACGTAAAGCAGATGGTCGAAGGTTCGCTTCTGAGCGAGTGCGACCGCGACCTTGATCAGCTCCAGATGATTCTGACTCGTCTTTGCCATGACTTCGGTGTTCTCTCCCAGACCGGGATGCTACGCCAGCCCATCGCGCGCGGCCAGATTTCCAGCGTGCCCTTACCACGGCGAAGTTCACCTGCCGGCTCAGGGACGCGGCTCGGTTCGGTCTCGTGCCGTCACTTGGCCGCGCCCGTCCGCGACCAATTCGAGGAAACGGATCTCGGGCAGCCGGGCCACCACCTCGTCGAGATCCGGAGCCTCCTCGCGACGGGCCAGACCCATGATGTGCTGGCCGCCAAAGCGGTACTCACCCGTGGGCGGCAAGGGCGGTCTCGCGAGCAGAAAGCGCGCGCGCTCGGCAAGCGCATCGGGCATCCAAACGAACGAGGCGGGCACATCGGGGATGAGCAAAAGCGGTTGTGGGCCCATTGGCCATCGCAACTTGAGCGCCAAGTCCAAATCCTTCACCGCGTTTCGCACCAGGAAGATGGTGTGACCGGCCTGCGCACCCTGGGCCACGGCGTCGTGAGCCGCAGCCAAAACCGCACGGTAGCGACGGACCTCTCCCATGCGCGCGGCGGTCGAGCCCAAGCCCATGACCGCCAGCAGGCTGATGGCGGCGATCATCGCAGCCAACCCGCGCGTGTCGGCAGCCAGGGCCAACATGAGCATGAGTCCAACCGCCGGCAGGTAGAAGTAGCGCGCGCCCACCACCCAACCCGCCGCTGGCAGCGGCAGCAAGGCCAGCAACGTCCAGAGGACAGGAAACCACGCGCGGGCGCGCAGCGCGAATACTCCGGCGATTAGCAACAGCCCGCCGCCCACAAGCCACGCCAGGACCTCGGGGAAAGGCGCATACGCTGTTACCGCGTGAACCAGCCCCCCGGTCATCTGCAGGCCTCGTCCCCACCAAGGCGCAACCGGATCGTTGCTGCCGCCCAAACCTCGCAGCACCGCGAACCGGACAGCAAGGTAGCCGACAGCCACGACCAGATGCGGGAGCACGGGTGTGACAAGTGCGCGTAGCGAAAGCCGGCGCTGGGCCGCTCGTCCCCAGAGCGCCGCCACGCCGAGCAACGGCAACACCAGCGCCGTTTCCTTCGAGAAATACGCCAGTGCAGCCAGCACAACCGACACCGCTCGCCAGCCTAGTCGCGTGGGGAGCCGGCGAGCTTTGCTCGCCGCGCACCATCGCGGGAGGGTATGGGAACCCTTCCAGGGTTCCCATTTCAGTGATTGGCGCAGCAGGCAGACCAATGCAGCCAGGGTTGCCAGCGTGGCCAAGAGATCGGTGCTGGCGGAAAACCACAGTGCCGCTTCGCGCTCGGCCGGCGCGACCAGGAACAGGGCACCTGCCGCCAATGAGACCCGAAGGGGAAACCCGACCCCGCGACCCAGCGCCACGAGCAAAGCCGCACTCCCCGCGTGTAGCAGAAACCCGGCCAAGGCAAACGGCCAGGTCGCCCCCTGCCCCACCCGATCGAGCAGCCACCACAACAGCATCGGAACGGGCCGGTAGTATTCGCCGCCGTGCATGTCGCGCACGAAGGCGCGGAGCGGATTGGGTTCCAGCCGTGCGAACGCCAGGAACAGGTAGTCGTCGCCCACGAAGGTGGTGGCGGCAACGAAGTCCCAAGCCACCAGGCCGAGGAGCAGCGCTGCGGCGACGATGACCTTTGTGCGCATACCAACGGCCATGTCACCACAGACCGCCGCCTGCGCCCAGGAGAATTGCCCGCCCGTTGGCATGGCGGTGCTAGCATTGCCCCATGTCGACCACCAAGCTCGCAATCGAAATCTTCGACAGCGGCATGACCTGCAGCGAAGCGGTGGCCATGGCCGGAATGAGACGCCTGGGCCGTCAGAGTGACTTGCTACCGCGCATCGCCACCGGGTTTGGTGGCGGGCTCAGCCGCACCAAGTCCGTGTGCGGGGCGCTGACCGGCGGCGTGCTGGTGCTCAGCGCGGCCTTTGGCCGTGACAAGCTGGGCGACGATCGCGACGTCTTGGTCAGCAAAGTGCAGGCGCTGGTGGACGGTTTTCGCGCCCGCTTCGCTAGCGACAACTGCTTTGCCCTCACTGGCCTGGATTTCAACGACCCAGCCGCGCAGGGCATCTACCGCCAGCGTGTCCATGCGCAATGCCGTGGCTACGTGGAATACGTGTGCGAGCGGCTCGACGAGATGCTGTGACCGCCGCCGTGAGCGTAGCCGAAACACCGCCGCCCGGATCTGCTACGGTCGCAATTCGCTTTCGCTCAGGCACGCTTGAAATCAACGGGGTTCCCGCGACCTTCGCCGGTCTGCCATCCGCGTGCGCCTGGGACGAGCGCACCGCCTGCTTTCGCGCGCCGGCCTCGGCGTACGCAGACCTGGTCCGGACCTTGCGCCGTCTGAAGATCGCCTATTCCGACCAAGCCCGGCAGTACCAGACCTTGACCGCGGGCGCGGTGGTCCGGCGCGAGCCGCGCCCCTACCAGAGCGAGGCGCTGGCTGCCTGGGATGCGGCCGGTGGCCGCGGCGTAGTGGTCCTGCCCACGGGAGCCGGCAAGACCCTGGTGGCCCACATGGCGATCGATCTTCGCCGCCGCAGCACCCTGGTAGTGACGCCCACTCTCGATCTGGTGCGCCAGTGGCACGACGGTCTGGTGTCCAGCTTCGGCGTACCGGTGGGCATCATCGGCGGCGGCGAGTACGACCTGCGGCCGCTGACTGTCACCACCTACGACTCGGCCTACCTGCACATGGAAAACCTGGGCGCGCGTTTCGGCCTGTTGGTGTTCGACGAATGCCACCACCTGCCCAGCGCCAGCTACTCGCTCTCTGCGCGCCTGGCCCTCGCGCCCTTTCGCATGGGACTGACCGCCACGCCCGAGCGCGACGCCTGGGCCACGCGCGGTTTTCAGCCCGAAAGCTCGGGCAGTGCTGATGCCCTCGACGATCTCATCGGCCCGGTCGTTTACCGCAAGGACATCGTGGCACTGTCCGGCGACTATCTGTCCAGCTACGAAACCGTGCGGGTCGTCGTGGATCTATCGCCCGCCGAGCGCGCCGAATATTCAGCCGAGCGCGCCCGGTATCGGCAATTCCTCGACGCGAATGGCATCTCGATGGCCAGCCCGCACGGCTGGACTGAGTTCATCATCAGGTCCTCGCGCAATGCCGAAGGCCGACGCGCCTTCGAAGCCTACCGACGCCAGCGTGCCATCGCGTTTACCGCCCCGGCCAAGCTGGACTACGTGCAAAGGCTGCTGCACCAGCATCGCCGCGACCGCGCCATCATCTTCACGCAAGACAACGCCACCGTGCACCTGGTGGCCACACGCTTCTTACTTCCTGCCATCACCCACCAGACCCGGGTGAGCGAGCGCAGCGAAATCCTCGACGGTCTGGCCCAGGGCCGCTACACCGCCATCGCCACCTCCAAGGTGCTCAATGAAGGCGTGGACGTGCCCGAGGCCAACGTGGCCATCGTCATGTCAGGCAGCGGCTCGGTGCGCGAGCATGTGCAGCGCCTGGGCCGAGTTTTGCGCAAGCGCGACGGCAAGCAGGCCATCCTCTACGAGTTGGTCGCGGGCGGCACCAGCGAAACTTTCACTAGCCAGCGGAGGCGCGAGCATATTGCTTACCGCTGACCTGGTACATGTGCGCCGGCGCAGCGACCGCCTCTTCGTGGTGCCGGTCGGCGAAGCGGAACATCCGCGCGCGCTGGAGCTAGCCACCGCCTATCTCGACCTTGCGCGCGCGCACGTCGGTCAGTCGCGCGGCTCCTTGCTCGATGCCTGCGGCGCCGTCGATGTGCAGCCGCGCGAGCAGCGCCTGGCCCGCGGGTTGCTCAAACTGGTCCTCGACCGCTGCGAGTTTGCCGAGGACGCGCCTCTCGATCCGGTGGAATTGCGACGCACCCTTTTCACCCACGCCGCCAGCGCGCGCCGCGAGGCTGCGCACGCGGCCTTTGATCGCGCCGCAATCCTGGCTGCGCTGGCCGCCGAGCGGGGCGTGTCCAGCGACGACCTCGAGCGCGCCCTGTTTGCCGACCTAGCCGACGCCCACATTCTGCGCCAAGCGCGCCTGCTTTCGCCCGAGGCCCTGCTGGCCGAGCACCACCTCGCCCAACACCAGGCGGTCCTGCTGCGCGCGCTGAGTGTGCGCGCCACGGTGTGGAGTGCTACCCCCGCCAACTATCGCCACCTCTTCCACAAGCTCAAGTTTCTCCGTCTGCTCTATCGCATCGAGCTTCTGCCCAAGCACACCGGCTATCGCCTGCACATCGACGGCCCCTACAGCCTCTTCGAGTCGGTGACCAAGTACGGACTTCAGCTCGCTCTGGCCTTGCCGGCGCTGATGGCCTGTGACCGTTTCACGATCGAGGCAGAGCTGCGCTGGGGACGGGAACGGCGTCCCCTGCACTATGCCCTACGCGGCCCCCTGCCGGGGCCATTCTCCGACGGGAATGCAGCGCCTGATCGCGAAACTGCGGTCGACCAATTTCCCGATGAAGTCGCCGCACTGCTTGCCGATCTCTCTGCCCTGCCCGGTCCCTGGCGGCCGGCCCCCAGCCACGCGATTCTCGATCTCCCGGGCATCGGCCAGTGCGTGCCCGATGTGCAGTTCGTGCACCAGGAAACCGGTCAGACGGTCTATCTGGAGGTGCTTGGCTTCTGGAGTCGCGACGCCGTCTGGAAACGCATCGAATTGGCGCACAAAGGGCTGGCGGCCGTGGTGTTTGCGGTCAGCAAGCACCTGCGGGTCAGCGAGGCGGCCCTCGACGAGGGGTTGCCGGCCGCGCTCTACGTCTATGCCCGCGTGATGAACGCCCACGCTGTTCTCCAGCGTGTGCAAGAAGTCGCGGCCCGGACAAGCGGTCCCACGCCGCATTGATGGAGCATTTGGGCTAGGGCCTGGTAGCCTGAAGCAATTCCGCGTAAGGAGTCTTTCGCATGCTCGTCCGCCCCATCTCCGCTGTCCGCAGCTTTGCCTTGGCCGCCGCTCTCGCGTCGCTATCCTGCGCCAGCAAGCCGACCTCCGGCGGGCCTGGGACCTACCGCGGCGTCATGGTCGGCGCCGTCGAGATCGGGATCCTGCAGGTCACGGTGGAGCAGACGGCGAGCGGCCCGCTTCCCGCCAGTGGCACCGTCGATCTAGGCGATGCAGTGGTATCCCTTTCGGGCACGCTCGACCAGTCGAGTGCCAGCCTCTCGCTTTCTTCACCTGCCGGCTACCAGCTGGCCGGCGACTCCCGATCTGGGTACGTGACAGGCTCATACCAGGATCCCCAGGACGCCGGCAGGTTCGCCCTGTATATGGATCCTGCGGATGGCAGCTCGGTTCAACTGTTCTGTGGCAGTTTCGTCTCGACCGCCACCACCGGCTCCTCGCCCAGCCCATTCGCCGTCACGGCCCTGCCCTCGGGAGACGCTATTTGCGTTGGAGCAAACATTACTTGGCGGGGGACCTTGGACGCAAACGACACGCTCGCGTGCGAAAACAATGGTGGCCTGTTTTATGGAAACGTGGAAGCCGACGGGGGCAACCAATGGGGCACAGGCGTTGACAACAACGGCAATGGTAACTACGGCACCTGGACGGTTGCGCCATGTGGCAATGGCGCGTCCGACGGGGGCGTGTCAATCGACGCGGACAACGGCCCAGACTCCGGGGCTAGCGGCACCGACGTCGGCCCAGACGCCCCGGCCTTCGACGCGGACAACAGCCCAGACGCCGGGGCCAGCAACGCCGCCGACGGTGACGTGGACTAGCCTTCCCTAGGTTTCCCTTGAGCGGGCGGCTGCGGTATAGAGTCGTCCTGTAGTTCCATGAGAAACTCTGTCTTACCCTTCCTTTCCAACGCGCGAATCGTAATCGCCACTCTTGCCGTTCTGCTGCCGACGACCACGGCGCCGGCAACGGGTGCCCCTGAATCCAAGAAAGCGAGCAAGCCGCCCAAGAGTGAAAGTTCCACACCCGGGGAAGAAGCGGCCGGCGACTCCAAGACGACGGCAAGCCCCATGGCCGTGCTGAAGAAGTCCGACGGCGCGCTAAAGAAGCTGTTTGCACGCCGGCCGCCGTCGTGGTCGCCCGAGGCCGACGCCAAGCGGGAAGAGATGCGCAAAATTGTGGCTGGCTTCCTGGATTTCGAGGAGCTGGCGCGCCGTTCTCTCGCACGACACTGGGACGGCCTTTCCGCCAAGCAGCGAACCGAATTCGTCGCGACGCTACGCGACCTGATCGAACGCAGCTATATCAAGCAGGTCCACGGATCGCCGAACTACGACATGGCGTTCGAGAAGGAAACCATCGACGGCCAAGAGGCCGACGTGACCGCCACCCTGCACAGCGTCACGCGGGGCAAGAAGGTGGACGTGGCGATGGAATACAAGCTCCTCATCAAGGAAGGCCGGTGGCTGGTCTACGACGTCATCACCGACGAACAGAGCATGCTAGAAAACTACCGGGCCGAGTTCGGCAAGATCATCAACAAGGAATCCTTCGATGCCCTTCTCAAGCGCATGAAGAAGAAGTTGGAAGAAAAGGAATGAGGAACAGAACCGCGTCGATGGGATCAACTGACGGCGCGCGCCGAATGTGACAAACTGGGGCCGTCTCGTGCGCAGGTCCACACTATTTCCTCTGCTTCTCGCTTCGCTCAGCGCCCAGGCTGCGCTCGCGCAGTCCAAGACCCAGACTGACAGCCCGTCCGCGCCAAATGGCAAGAACCCGGCCGCGCGCACCGGGTCAGTCCCAGGTGCCGGCGAGCGCGCAGGTGATCCGACCGCGCCCCCAGCAAAGGCGCCGGACCCAGCTCCAGCCCCACCGCCGGAGCCCCTACCTGCTTCGCCGCCGAAGGCCCTGGTGCCCCCGGCCGCGCCCGTCGGACCGCCACCGGCAGGCGGACTCGTCCCTCCTGGGTCGACCTTGCCCCTGATTCCCGTTCACCCAGACCAGTACCCAACCACCGCGCGCGTCGCGATAACCGAATTCCAGGTGACCGGCGAGGACGCCTCGCGTGCCCTGGCCATGAGTCTGCAGGATGGCTTCGTGGTGGGCCTCAACCGCGCAGCGCCTATCTACGCCCTCGATTCGGTCGATGTCGCTCGCTACGTAGACATCTTCCCTGAGCTGCAGAAGTGCGAAGGCTCGATCTGCATCAAGCGTCTGGGCCAGATGCTGGACGTCAGCCACATCCTGCGCGTCACCGTCGCGGTGACCGGAAACAGCTACGACATGACCGCACGTCTTTTCAGCACTGAAGGTCAATCGCCCGCGGACGTGCCCATCGACACGCAAACCCGCTTCTGCCCCGTGTGCACGGTCGACGAAGCCCGGCAGAAGATCATCCAGCTTGGTGACGCCATCAAGGCTCCGGTCGAACTTTGGCTGGCCCAGCAACGCCCGCCACCACCACCACCACCGCCACCCTCATCCTGGCGCCGTCCCATGGCTGCCACCGGCATCGCGCTGGGCTTCGCCACCATCGTCGCGGGAGGCGCGGTGCTGGCCAATTCCGGCAACGGCAGCAAGAAATGGCCAGCCGTGGCCGGTGTCCTGATCGGGATCGGTGCCAGCGTGGCCGCGGTCAGTTGCTACGTGCTGATCGCGCCGGCTGATACCCCGAAGTCCGTCCCCAAGATCGCTGTGGGCGGAACCTTTTAGGGCTCGTCCGGAAATTAGTGATACGAGTTCGGCGACGAGGCGCCTGGCTGGCGAGGCGCGAGGAGGAGGAATACTCGACGTATTGCGACGACGAGCAACGAAGCCAGCCGGGATGGATCGGCGGCGAAATCGTATCGATCATTTCTGGACGAGCCCTTAGGATACTGGCGCGCCCAGCACTTGCAGGAGCCGGGCAAAACTCGGGAAGGAGGTTGCGATGTCCTGGCTGGGCACCTCGGTTGCGTCGTCGGCGACCAATCCCAGAATAGCGCCCGCCATGGCGATGCGGTGATCGCCGTCCGGCTGCACGCGGCCACCCAGCGAAGGGTTTCCCCCTGTGCCCGTGACAGAAAATCCGTCCGGGGCCTCACGAACCGTCATGCCAGCGCGCTGCAATTCGCGCGCGATGCAGGCGATACGGTCCGATTCCTTCACGCGCAGTTCGCGCAGATCGCAGAACTCGGTGGTGCCTTTGGCCATGGCCGCCGCTACCGCCAGCGCCGGAATCTCGTCGATGGACCGCAGGGCCAGCTCCCCCGCAACCGTGATGCCGCGCAGCGGTTTTCCGGCCCAGCGCGCGCGCACACTGCCAACCGGCTCGCCCATTGCCTGGCCGGTGGCCTTGATCTCGAGGTCAGCCCCCATCGCGACTAGGGCATCGAGCACCCCGGTGCGGGTGGGGTTGAGCCCCAGGTTTTCCACCGTCACGTCGCTCTCCGGCACGATGAGCGCGGCGACCAGGAGAAACGCTGCAGAAGACAGGTCGCCCGGCACGCTCACCGGGCCCGCGCGCAGGCGGCCGTTCCATCCCGTGGGGTCCACCACCACACGCCGTTGTTCCGGCTCGGCACTCACCGGCGCGCCAAGGAAACCCAACATGCGCTCGCTGTGATCGCGGGACAGGCCCGGCTCGCTGATGACGGTTCGGCCGCTGGCCTGCAAACCAGCCAGAATCAAAGCGCTCTTGAGCTGCGCGCTCGCCACCGGAAGCTGGTACTCGATGCCCCGCAACGCCCCACCCCGCACCGTGAGAGGCGGAAACAGATCATTGCTATGGGAACCCTGAGAGGGGTCTTGCCGGCCGTCAATGGTAGCGCCCATGCGTCGCAAGGGCGTGGCCACCCGGGCCATCGGCCGGCGTGAAAGCGAGCGGTCGCCGGTCAGGGTGGACACGAACGGCCGGCCCGCCAGTAGCCCGCACAAGAGGCGCATGCTGGTGCCGGAATTCCCGCAATCGAGCGGGGCAGCAGCCTCGCCCAGCCCGGCGAAGCCAACCCCATCCACGCGCACGTCCGTACCCGCCTGCGCGATGGGCACGCCTAGCGCACGCAAAGCGGCCACGGTGCTGACGTTGTCGCCGCCCAGGCCCAGGCCACTGATCTCGACCGGGCCATCGGCGAGCGCGCCGAACAGCAGCGCACGATGCGAGATGGACTTGTCCCCAGGCACACTCACCGTGCCCCGGAGTGCGGGACTGCGGCTGACCTGCAACAGGGGCTCCGAACTCGAGTCTTGGTGTTTCATCGAGTGTTTCCTTGCGAAGCTTCCTCGCCCTTGCCCGCCATGCTGGCACGACGGCGCGCAAGCTCGGCCGCCACCAGCGCCATGCGGTCAGCGATCTCCGCGCGCTGATCCTCGGGAATGCTCAGCCTTGCTTCCACTCGGTTCTCGCGGGTTGCAAAGCGGACGCCGTCCAGGATGGGCTGCAGGCCCAGGACGAAAACCAACGGCCGGGTGCGCAGTTCGCGCAGCGCCGCGGACACACGGGCGGCCAGGTCCAGCGCCTGCTGGTGGGTGGACACCAGCCCGACCAGGGCCACATCCAGATCGCTGCCCAGGTCGAGGCGCGCCCCGACTTGTTCCAGCGTCCCGCCCTCGCCCATATCAGCCTCAAGCTGTGCGCGCATGGTCGGATTGACCCGCACGGCGACAGCCAGCGCCGGCGGCCGCCGCGACGGGCCCCTGCTCTCACGTAGCGTGGCCTCCAGAGCGGACAACCACGACTCGCTGGCCGCACTGCGGGCCAGGCCAAACCCACAGTCGATGCTGGCACGAACCGCCACCAGCGGACCGGACACCACGGTTCGCTTGGTAAGAAAAGCCAGCGCCTCCTCGCCCTCGGCCAGCACCCCGACGCCCCGGTAGTCGGACGCCGCGGCCTGGGGATGTTGGCCCCGGAAGGCCGCGCTCAGACGCTCGCGATCCATGCGCCCCTGTGCCACCAGGATGCTCGCACCCTCGCGCAAAGGCGGAACTGTCGCGTAGAGGAGATGGTCCACATCGTCGATCTCGTCAAACCCGCGCGACGCAGCCCGAGCCGCGCGCTCCTCCGGAGCCGTCTTGGTCAACGCCGCCTTGGTCCAAGCTGATTCGCGGAGCTGAGTCATGTCCGCCCAAACCAGAAGCTCTGCCTCGGCAGGCGCCAGCGCCCAAAGATCGTCGTCGTCGGCAGCGCTACGCGTGGCTGCCGGAACCACCGACGGTCCTGGCAAAGCCGGGCTGGCGCAGGATGCGACCAGCAAAGCGCCAATCGCGCCAAGCAAGACACCCGTGGAACGCAGTATGCCCACCCTCACTTCACCAGTCGCTGGCGGCAGGCCTGCCCGAGGGCCAGCGCCGCTTCCAGCGCGGTTGCATCCCCGGCCGCCATGGCTGTGCCGATGCTGCGCACCCGCTCTTCCAATTGATG
>Ga0182017_10002249_pt1 | contig 14681 bp, 16 predicted proteins | sample 712E3DmetaG_FD_120492 | JGI IMG/M metagenome (GOLD analysis project Ga0182017, IMG submission 120492) | Permafrost microbial communities from Stordalen Mire, Sweden - 712E3D metaG | ecosystem: Environmental > Terrestrial > Soil > Wetlands > Permafrost | place: Sweden: Stordalen | collected... | reverse complement strand
GCGGAGCTGGCGCGCACATTGGCTTGAATTGCCATGCGCATACCGAGCTGGCCGACTAAAAGGGAGAAGGTGGCGCCAACAATGAAGGCAATACTGCGACCGATCGCGATAATCCACACCGTGTTATTCGGAAATTCCAGCGATGCCTGCTCACTGGGTTTGACTACGAAAACACTGAAGAAAAGAGCTATAGTCAGTACCACAATTGTTGGCAGAATTGATTTTAACTGACGAGCCAGGTAGCTGTCCGCCCCGACACGGATGGCATTCCATACCTCCTGCATCTTAGGGGTGCCTTTGTCTTTCTTCATCACGATGCCACGTAATATCCACGCATACCCCAAGGCGATGAAGGCTACGACAAGAACCAGAACAATAGCGATTTGCTCAAAAGTGTTGAGCCCATGATGACCGAGATTCAGTAGACCGTCCATTCAAACTCCTTTTTTAAGACTTTTAAAGGCTACCTGGGGTAAAAAACCCACATTCGCCTATATTACACACTTCTATCTATTATGCTAGTCTTAAAACAAGTTGTCAATTGTGGAATATGCTTACGCCTTTACGGCACCGGGAATCTGATTGTTCTTAAAAACCAATATCGTCACTGGCCTTTGGGAACCATAACCTCTATACTTAACAACAACAGGGTATTTAAGACGAAAATGACAGAAACAACCTTATTGAAAGCACTCACGGAAGCCGGTCTGGGCAGCCGCCGGAAAATGACAGACGCTATTAAGAACGGCAAGGTTAAAGTAAACGGTGCGATTGCCGAAAATTTCCGTCAGCCGATAAACGCTGAAACCGACCGGATTCTTTTCGAGGGACGACCTGTTAACCTGACAGCAGAACGGGCAATCTATCTGATGTTAAATAAACCGGACGGTTTGCTCTGCACAACCAGCGACGACAGAGGCAGGCGTACTATTCTCGATATCCTCCCGGAACAATATCGCCACTTGCGTCTCTACCCGGTGGGAAGACTGGACATGGATAGCACCGGATTACTGATTATGACCAATGACGGCGCACTAACCTACCAATTAACTCATCCTAAATTTGAACACGAAAAAGAATATCTGGTACAGATCGACGGCACGCTGCAACCACGGGAAAAACAAAATCTGGAGCGTGGCGTCAAGTTAGAAGACAGCATTAGCGCGCCGTCAGCAATCAAAGAAGTGCGCGCTGTTCCACCGTTCAATTACAGTCTTATAATCCACGAGGGTAAAAAACGACAGATAAGGCGGATGTTTGCCCATCTGGGGTACAGGGTCTTGGCGTTAAAGCGGGTTCGCATGGGTAGCCTGACTTTAGGGACGCTACAAGAGGGCCAGACCAGACAGTTGACCGCACGGGAAATCAAATCTTTGCTGAATTGATTAGATTAAGAGTTGAGTTGGCAGCGTCTAGGACTTTGATATAATCCGTTCTCTTTGATATATCCCGCCACTTTTTCCGGCACCAAACCGCTGATGGATAAACCTTGCGCAACCTTATTCCGGATATCCGTAGCGCTGATATCTACCCGCGGTTTCTCCATAAAGATAGTCTTCTTTGAAATTCCCGGAATTTCTGCTTCCAACTTTTTAAAATCCGGAAGGTCATATCCGGGCCTGGGGACAGCCACCAAAAAACACAACTTTATTAGTTTTAATGGGTCTTTCCAGAGCATTATTCGATTCAGATTGTCCCACCCGATAATGAAATATAAGTCAGATGCCCCTGCAGACTGTGCTTTCAGCTTAGTAATGGTATCAACCGAATAAGATGGTCCCTTGTGTTCTACTTCTATTGTAGAGAGTTTAAAATAGGGTCTATCCTCAATTGCCCGTCTAGTCATCGCAATACGATGACGACCCTGCAATATCGGCCTGTCGGATTTCATCCAGGGTTGACCCGCAGGAAGAAAAATTACTTCCGTCAGATTCAGGTAAGTTCTGGCCTCTTCGGCAATTGCCAGATGGCCGTTGTGAATCGGGTCAAATGTGCCACCCAGAATACCTGTCTTCATCGAACTCTACCATTCCCATTCGGCAGCGCCACAGCGGATAACATTCCCCCGTTTGATGCCGGCTTTCTCCAGCGCTTTATCAACGTGTAATCTCACCATTTGTCCGAGCACCTGTCCCTGAATAGTCGGGTCAGTCATGTCCACCCGCGACACAATCCGCTCCAGTTCAACTTCATTCACCACAAAAACATCCCCATCACGGCTGATTGTTACCTGTTTATGACGGGGTAAAGGACGAAAGATTTTGGGTTCGGGTTCCCAGTCCAGAATCTCACTTGCCTTCAATAAATTATTAATCGTTTGCATTAATTCGGAAATACCCTCACCGGTTACCGCGGAAATGAAATGAATATCAATGGCAGCTTCTTTAAAAGCCTTTTTGATTTCCTTCTTTTTATCCCGGACAGCCGGTAAATCAACTTTATTAATCACTACGATTTGCGGTTTCCGCGCCAGTGATGAGTCAAATAAACTCAATTCGTTGTTTACCTTAATCATGTTGTCCAGCGGCGATTCAGCGGTACCGTCAATCAGATGAATCAGGACTCGGGTGCGCATGCTGTGGCGCAGAAAATCGTGCCCCAGTCCGCGTCCCAGATGGGCGCCGTTGATCAGTCCCGGAATCTCCGCCAGTACGAAATTTTCGTACTCCACACCGACAACACCGACAATCGGCTCCTTAGTCGTAAAGGGATAATCAGCGATTTGCGGTTTTGCGGCGGTCGCCAGCGAAAGCAGTGAAGATTTGCCGACGTTCGGGTAACCGATGATTCCGACATCTGCAATGAGCTTTAATTCCAGAGCGATAACCTTCTCTTCGCCGGCTTCTCCAGATTGCGCGAGTCTGGGAGTCTGATTAGTGGAAGATGCAAAATGGACATTCCCCAGGCCGCCTCTACCGCCATGGGCAACGATAACCTGGTCGCCGGCATGCTCTAAATCACCCAGCAAATCATCTAACCCGTCTTTATTCTTCTCGTAGACAACAGTACCTTCCGGAACTTTTAATATCAGTGGGTCACCGTTTCTCCCATGTTTCTTTTGGGCGGCACCCGCGCCGCCGTTGTCTGCCCTGTAAAGTTGTTTCTTCTTAAAGCCCCACAGATTCATTACCGACGGGTCAGCCTCGATAATGACGTCTCCACCCTTACCCCCATCGCCACCATCTGGCCCCCCGAAAGGCACAAACTTCTCTCTGCGGAAGGTAATCGCCCCATCACCACCCCTACCTGCTTTTACTTTAATTTCGGTTATATCGAACATCAATGTTATCGTACACCAATTTTTTTATCTTTTCTATATTAAGTAAAATGGGATAGTAGTATTAATAAGAATTCGTGACGCACAAAAGGCGTTAAACTGTTGGGGAGAAAAAAATAAGTACGTTTCTGTAGTATCAAGATTGTTAAAAGTTATCAAAAAGGAACGATAGTTATCGAAAAAATGGAGGAGAGAAATGAAGACTTTGAAAAACCAATAATTAACCGACGTTGCGGGTGGAATAGAGCTTCTGCTGTATATTGAAGACCTGGCGTTTCAAGTGCGCGTCATTATTGATAGCATTGGACATCTTTTCATAGGCATAGCTGATGGTTGCCGGGCTTCTATCGCCTAATTCTCTCCCGATTTCAGATAAAGAGCACTCTGTCTCCTGACGCATTAAATACATACACATCTGACGCGCTTGCACTGTAGCCTCATCCCGTCTTCTTCCGCGCAAATCGCTAAGGGTCAGTTGGAATGTCCCAGCCACAGTTTCGGTGATGAGATGCGGAGTAATCGGGGCCAATTGGGGTTCTTTAGTGGCAATGTCACACAGCGCGCGCGCCGCAATATCCGGAGTAACAGCAGTGTTCAGTAATTTAGAATAAGCCACTACCCTGTTCAGTGAACCTTCCAGTGCCCGGATGTTTTCTTTAACCTGAAGGGCAATATACTCTAAGACATCGTGGTTAATCGTTATATCATCACGGTCGGCTTTGTGCTGCAGAATGCCCATCCTGGTCTCGAAGTCCGGTGGTTGCATGTCCGCTACCAACCCCCACTCAAAGCGGGAGCGTAGACGTTCTTTCATCAGAGGGATGGACTTGGGTGATTGGTCGCTGGCGACAACAATCTGACGGTTGCTGCTGTGTAGTTCATTGAAGGTGTAAAAGAAGTTTTCTTCAATCTGTTCCTTACCGGCAAAAAATTGCACGTCATCCACGAGCAGCATATCACAATTACGAAATTTCTTGCGGAATTCATCGGTGGATTTTTCACGAATTGCAGTGACTAACTCATTGGTATACTGTTCGGCGCTGACATAAAGGACTGCCAGATGATTCATGACGGCCCTATTCCCGATGGCTTGCAGTAAATGAGTTTTACCCAATCCGGCGGCACTGTAAAGGAACAACGGGTTGAATGCCAGACCGGGGTTCTCCACGACTTTGGCAGCAGCGGCATAGGCGAGGTTGTTGGAATTACCAACGACGAAAGTATCGAAAGTATATCGGGGGTTGAATAACGGCAGATTGGTACGTGAGAAATTGGGTTTTTCGGCACTGGCGACAACCCGGAACTCGACCTTAACATCATCCCGCAGAATGCCGGTCAGGGCTTTTTCAATCAGGGACCGCTGGTTCTTTTCCAGGTACTCGGCGACAAAGGTGTTCGGCACACCGACGATAAAATGCTTGTCCTTGCATTCAAGTCCGACAGTTTTACTCAGCCAGGTGCGGAAGTTAGGTTTACTTACTTCAAGCTGCAGTTGACCCAAAGCGGCTTCCCAGATTTCAGGAGCCGGACGAGCTATCATTATAATAATTCCTAAACCAAGCCGCTCCATTGGTAATCACAGCGATACCTTTTAACAAGAACGGATTGGTGACAAAATTTCATGAGACATAAGTCGCGACATGCGACGATATTTAGAATATTATGGCTGACTACTGGATAGCAAGGGGTTTTTTACCCATTGTGGGGCGTTGGCGAGGATTGAATGGCGTATCATTCCCACTCGCAAGGTCTGTCGCGCTTTCTGTTTCACGATTTTTCTTATTTGTAGACTTGATTGACGAAGGATATCAAACAGTCAATTTTATTTCCCAAAACAAGGGTTTATAAACCGGTAATAAGGACCATTTATTTAGTGTTTTTACAATTTGGTTCCAGATGAGTTTTAGTGTAAAATGCGGTAGTCGGAGGAAAAACAATGCGGATTGTTTTTATGGGTACACCGGAGTTTGCCGTTCCGTCACTTGAAGGTCTTGTCAGCAGTAGGTATGAGGTGGTAGCTGTTTATACTCAACCCGATAAGACCGCGGGAAGAGGCCGCGTTTTAGTAGAATCACCTGTAAAAAAGGCGGCGCTGCATCATACACTTCACGTTTTTCAACCGGAAAATATGAAATTGGTGGAAACAAGAGCGCAACTAGCGGACTTGAAACCTGATGCTATTGTGGTGGCTGCTTATGGGCAGATTTTGCCGCAATCGGTATTGGAAATACCACCCTTCGGCTGCATTAATATTCACCCCTCACTGTTGCCAAAGTATCGCGGGGTGGCGCCGGTCCCGGCAGCAATTCTCTACGGTGATGAATTCACCGGAGTCAGTATTATGCTGCTGGACAAGGGCGTAGATACCGGGCCGGTTTTGACCAATGTCCACGTGCCTGTAGAGACACAGGACACGGCCGGTTCACTAATGGAAAAATTAGCACATACAGGCGCGCAATTGCTGCTGGATATCCTCCCGGGATGGTTCCGCAAAGAAATCAAGCCGCAGCCGCAAAATAACGCCGAGGCCTCTTATACCAAAATGTTGACGAAAGAGGCCGGGGAAATCGACTGGAAATTACCAGCGGCACAAATCTGGCGGAGAGTGCGTGCGTATCAGCCTTGGCCGGGATGTTATACCCGATGGCAGGGGAAGCAATTAAAGATACTGGAAGCAGTGCCTTTGCCGGGAGGAGGTACCGCAGAACCCGGGTGTGTGGTAGTAGTTAAGGACAGCGTTGCTTTGTTTGGAGTTACCACCGGGGACGGTATCCTGGGCGTGATCAGAGTACAGCTGGAAGGCAAGAAAATAGTAACTGCAAGAGAGTTTTTAAACGGACAGAGGCACATTCTCGGCGCAGTGCTGGGGTAAAAGGTTTTAACTGTAAGTTGGCTGGTCATATCAAGTGAGTGGGAAAAAGTTGATATTTCTGATTCTCCCTTACTCCCTCCTTTCCAAGGAGGGAGACCGCTCTCCCTATCAGGGAGAGATTGAGAGAGAGCGGAAAAGGGGAGATTAAAATTGACTCTACCGGAAGATTTAAGCAAATTTGATGCCTTACGGGAAATAATCGCCCGCCTCAGAGCCCCGGACGGCTGCCCCTGGGATCGTAAACAGACTCATGCCTCGCTGCGCGAATCTTTTTTGCAAGAATGTTACGAAGTGCTGGAAAGTCTGGATGAGAGCAATGCCCCGAAGTTACGCGAAGAACTGGGCGATTTGCTGTTACATATTGTGTTACAGGCACAGATTGCCGAAGAGGCCGGTGAATTCAAGATCGAAGATGTCATTAAAGAGATCAATGAAAAATTAATTTTCCGACATCCCCATGTTTTTGGCAGCGCACAAGCGAAAAACGCTGAGGAAGTTCTGCACAACTGGCAGGAGTTAAAACAGGCGGAAAAAACAAAAAAAGGAAAAACCGATTCGCTGTTAGCCAGCGTTCCAAAGAATTTACCGGCGTTGAATTACAGCCAGGAAATCCAGCGCCGAGCTGCTCATGTAGGTTTCGATTGGGAAAATGAAAAGTGGGTCGTCGATAAATTAGTTGAAGAGATCGGGGAATTCCAGCGCGCGGCTACCAAAAAAGAGAAAATTGAAGAAATCGGGGATATTTTGTTTACCATGGCAAATATTGCCAGCCGCCAGGGTATTGAGCTGGAAGTGGCTTTACGGGAAGCCAATCAGAAGTTCTACAAGCGGTTCATTTACATGGAAACTGCTTGTAAAAAGCGCGTTATAAAAATCGGCGACCTTTCTTTCGATGAGCAGAATGCTCTCTGGGACGAAGCGAAAAAACAGGTGGAGAAATAGGAAAGAACCGTTTTATGGAATTGCATCACCTGATGGTTCCAAAACACACCAAAGTCCCGATTCTGGCTTCGCTTCCCCACAGCGGCACCTATGTCCCGCCAGATATACGACATCGATTCAAGCAAAACCCCAGACCTATCCTGACAAACATGGATTGGCATCTGGAGAAACTTTATGATTTCCTGCCGGAGTTGGGGATCACAGTACTTCAGGCAACCCACAGCCGATATGTGGTTGATTTAAATCGGGTAATTAAAGAACCGCTTTTCGGACCTAATGTTTCATCCGTTATCTCTCAAGATAATACCCAGGGTAACCTGCTCTATGATGCATCACTCACCAAAGAAGAAATCGAGGCTAGACTAATCAAATATTATTACCCCTATCACGAAAAACTCGGGGCGTCGCTCGAAACGATGAGGTGGGAATACGGTCACGTCTTTTTACTGGATTTGCATAGTTATTTCTTATACCCTTTGACAGATATTTGTCTGGGTAATCGTAACAGCGGTACTTGTTCTGAGCGTGTCCTAACTTTGATCGAGCAAGCTTTCAATGAGCATGGTTTTAGTGTAGCTAAAAATGAGCGGTTGACTGGCGGCTATATCACACGTCATTATGGCAGTATGCCCAATGTACAAAGTTTACAGATTGAACTCAGATTTCCCGCATATCTTAACGGGGATTATTTTGGTGAAGAAGAGGTAACCGAGTGGGACTGCGAAAAATTCCGGAGGGCAAAAAGTAGACTGCGCGCAGTGTTCAGCGAAGTAATCAATAAGGGCATTGTATTTCATAACCTCAACTAAGAAAAGCGAACACACTCTCTTGACTTGTTAATTATTCAGTAGTAAAGTAAAACAAAAATATTTTTAGCGATAAAGAAGGAGGGATAACGAACGCATGAAAAAGTATTTTGCAGAAATGATTGGAACCGCGGCCCTGGTCCTTATCGGTTGCGGCAGTGCGGTAATCGCTGGTAAGTATATCGGGTACTCCGGAATCGCCCTGGCCTTTGGGTTGACTGTGCTGGTGATGGTTTATGCCATCGGTCCCATCTCCGGCTGCCACATTAACCCGGCCATCACGGTCGCGATGTGGGTAGCTGATAAAATCAAGAGTAAGGATGCAATTTTTTACATCATTGCCCAGTGTATCGGAGGCATTATAGGTGCCGGCATCCTCTGGGCGATCGCCAGTGGGAATGCCAATTTCTCGTTGGCGATTAACGGCCTCGGACAAAACGGTTACGGTGCACATTCACCCGCAGGTTATTCTTTGCTTGCCTGTTTTATTGCTGAAGTTGTGCTGACCACTCTATTCCTCTTTGTTATCTTCGGGGCCACGCACAAAGACGCTCCCAAAGGATTTGCCGGTGTCGCCATCGGTTTCACGCTGGTATTAATTCACCTGGTGGGAATTCCGATTACCGGCACATCGGTGAATCCGGCCAGGAGCCTGGGGCCGGCGGTTTTTGTTGGCGGCGCGGCTCTTTCTCAACTCTGGCTCTTCATTATTGCCCCGATTATTGGCGGTGTAATCGCTGCTATTATCTGGAAATATTGCTTCGAAGAGAAAATTGCTGCGGCTCCGGCACTCGCACCGCCAGCAGAGATAAAAGACTAAAACCCGAATCTGTGAATTTTGGACAGGTAAAAGGTAATTAAAAAGCCCTCTACCGAAAGAGGGCTTTTTAGTTTTGTATTGATATTGGAATTTTAAAATAGGTTTAAAAAAGCTTGAATACCGCTCTTAATAACCAGATAATCAATAAAATAACACAACAACCAAGGCGATGTGAATCAGCGCACTGATATTCTTAAAAAAGATAAATCCCACCAGCCACAAGATCAGAATTACGATAGCTATCGTTAATAATATACCCATTTATGCCCTTCTTATTTTCTGACGTTAACAGGGATAGCAATTCTATCCCGTTCGCTACGACCGGTATCAATTGTCTTTCTGGTTTTTCCCCATAAATAGGCATATTTTTCTTCAGATGACATAAAAAGCCATTTTACATGGAATGAAGTCGATTTAGTTTTTGCGATTAGTCCGTTCATAGGGCGCTCCTTTCATGGGAATAATCACGAACGTTTTATAACCATATTGTACGGACTGCAGGGTGTAAAAGTAATAACAGCTGATGGGGAAATGTGACAAATTTATGCCAATTTTTCTGCTGCCGCGTCTGCAAATAAAATGGCGGGATGTTACCCCGTGATAACGAGCAAAACCATTCCAACAAGAAGCTATAAGTCCCTGTTCTTGAGGAACCGTTGGGAAAAATAAATACAAAGCCCAATTGCGACAATGGTGATTCCCAGTGCCCACCAGTAGCTCTTATCACCGCCGGTCAGTAAATTCGTGCCCCAGTCGAGCAGTTTACCCGGCATGTATTTGCCGATAACCGGAAGGGTACTGATGATTCCCTGGACAATTATCACACCCAGGGCAATGCCGCCGGCGGCCAATGAACTCTTATATAGACTTGAAAAGAGTACTGTCACTGCCAGACAAAACACGAGGAAAAGCCCCAGCAACAGATTTAACCCCACAAAAGGCAAGACAGCCTCACCTTGAATCAGCCAGACGGTATACGCAAAGCAGACCAGGGAAGCCACGACCATAGAAACCAGGAAAGTCAGACTCACCGCCAGTAGCTTGGCGCTGACAAAAGCGCTGCGCGTGATAGGTTTACTTAATATTATGAACGCCGTGCCTGACTTCAGTTCATTAGCGATGCAGCCCATCGCAACTAGGACGGCCACTAGCGCGCCAATCTGCCCGATATCGCCGGCATATGAGGCCAACGATTGGGCTGCCGTCGGTGTGGGTAGTTGAATTATCATTCCCTGGTCCCCGGCCATTTTCAGCAAGTCGGGGAGGTATTTCAGCGTCAATGGGGAAGACAAACCGAAAAGCAAAAAGACGCCGAGCACAATAACCAGCCGGTAAAGCTTCAGTTGCTCCCGGATTTCTTTCTTAAACAGCGGAGCAAAACCCTTCATTGCTTATCCCCATTGGTCATAATTTCCATAAAAATTTCTTCAATACTGGGTAGTGCCAATTCATAACGCGTCAATGTCAGGCCACTTTCGCTGATAATCCGCGGCAATTCCTTCCGGGCGCGGTCGATATCTACAGCACGCACCCGCACTATGGGGGCTCCATTGGCGGTTACGATCGCCGGTTCCACCAACCAGGGGATTTTCTTTAAAGACTCCACGAACGAGCCGGTGTCCTCCATAAATTCCATTTCAAAAATGGAACGGGCGTACTTCTTTTGCAGGGCTTCCACCGTCGATACGGTGATAAGTTTGCCTTTGTCTACAATGCCCACCATGTCGCAGACGCGTTCGATATCGGAAAGGTTGTGGCTGGACATGAAAATGGTAGTATTTTCCCGCAGGCGTAAAATGAGATTTAAGATATCGCGGCGGCCCAACGGGTCGAGGGCAGAAGTCGGCTCGTCCAGAAAGAGCACTTGAGGACGGTTGATGAGAGCTTGCGCAATGCCCAGGCGCTGGCGCATCCCGCGGGAAAATGTTCCTGTCCGCCGGTTGCCCGCTTTCTTTAATTCCACCAGCTCCAGCAATTCTTCGGTCCGTTGTTTGATTTCATCTGGCATCAGACCGTGCAGTTCCCCGACAAAATGCAGGAATTCCCGGCCGCTCATCCAATCGTAAAACGCCGGCACATCAGGCAACAGTCCGATTTTGGATTGTAAGTTAAGGTTACCGTCACCGACTTTTTCCCCGGCGACCCTGGCTTCTCCGGCGGTGGGGTGGGCAAATCCGGTCAACAGTTTCACCGTGGTTGTTTTGCCGGCGCCGTTCGGACCAAGAAAACCAAAGACAACATTCTCCGGCACTTCCAGACTCAGATTGTCCAGGGCTTTAATCGGGCCGTAGTATTTTGACAGCCCTTTTGCGCTAATCGCTGTCAATGGGCTTATCCTTCCGGCCGAATAGCAGGTAGGCAATCGGACCAAAAATATTGATTAAGATGATAACAAATACCCACACCAGCCGGGTGTTGCTTTTCATGTTTTCCCGCTTAAACAGGTCAATCAAGGCGATTATTATCAGCGCCAGCTCAATGACGGCTAGCGGAATCAGGAAGGGTAACATACCGATAAGCGTCTTCAGCTGTTCAGGTGTTATTCCGTGCATATATCCTCGTTGTTTTAGACCTTTTCTGATTATATATCTTTGTCACAAGGGAATCAAAAAATAGGAATCCCTTTACCATCGCGAGGAAAGAAGAGACGTGGCGATCTCACGGAGAGCAAATATATTGCGTATCAGCAAACTATCCCACTGAGCGCTGAAGGCTGAAAGCTGTCAGCTTATTTCTCTCTCATCTCCATCTCAAACACGGTCCTGGCCTCACCCCTGATGAGCACCCGGCCTCTCGGTGCCAATTCACATTCCAGAACGCCGCCCCGCTTCGAAGCCTGATACGCTTTTAATATCGTTTTCCCCAGTTTCTTGCTCCAATAGGGCGCCAGAGAAGAATGTGCCGAACCGGCGACCGGGTCTTCATTGATGCCAACTGCGGGCGCAAAGAACCGTGAATAAAAATCATACTCTTTGTCATTAGATTTGCAGGTAACAATAAAGCCTCTGCCCAGTGCTTTGAGCTTGGTAAAATCCGGCTGGATGGACTTCAATATTTCCGGGTTAGATACTTCAAGGAGATAGCTTTTCCGGGTAACACCCGTAAATGCCGGCTCGATACCCAACGCCTTATTGATGTTTTTCTGCACCGTTACCTTCTCCGTATCAAATGTCGGGAAATCAAGTTCCACTTTGCCTAGTTTGAATCGGGCATAGAGTTTTCCGGTTAAAGTATTGAATTGAATCGTATCCTGCGTGAGCTCAATTTCTTTTTCCCAGAGAATATGCGCCGAAGCCAGTGTCGCATGCCCGCAGAATTGTACCTCCATTGTCGGCGTAAACCAGCGTAACTGATATTCGCCGTCAACTTTACAGAGGAAGGCAGTTTCGGAAAGATTCATTTCGGCCGCGATATTCTGGAGCAGTTCATCATCCTTCATTTTTTCGATGGATAAAATGCAAACCCCGGCGGGGTTACCCTTAAATATTTGATCCGTGAAAGCGTCAACCTGGTAGAGTTTCATGTAAAGTACTCCTTTGATAGATATAAAAATATGATAACACGTACAGTATCAGAATAGTAAAAATGCGCAGAATCAACTCCCCTCAATATTCGCCGCCTCTTTTTCCTCGCCCCATGCGGGAGGATTAAGGTGAGGGGGTAGGCTGCGGATATCCTGCGTTATTATACTTTTTTAAGCGCCCACCCTTTTTTCAATTCGGTTCACTAGAAAAGTTATCCAGCGGCTGGGCTCTTTGGTCTGCCCGAAGTCAAATTCATCATAAGAACGTGAGACGGATTCGGCGCAATACTTTCCATTCTTTGATTTTTGCAGGACGAAGTTCAGCATATCCTGGAATTCCTTGTTTTGTACGGCATGGAGGTATAGCGAAAGCGCATCCAGAACCCTCAAGATGCCGTATTTCACCGCCGGGTACCTGAGCTTGGAAAAATCAGTACCCATGCCGTAACCGTAAGGACGCCGCGGTTCCTTCCGCCTGCTCCAGTGAGAGAGCAGCAAGTCGATCGCGCCGTTAAACCGTGGGTCTGTCCTGTATTCTTTATATTGCCCCAAAAGCATCAGAACATTTAAATCATCCATCGGGCACGAATCGGAATCTTGTAATTTCTTGCCCTTGGTGCGGCTTACGGCGCAATGCCACCCGCCGTCCAGGCGTTGTAAATCAAAAACGTTTTGCAGGAATTTGCCGATGTGCGAGTAATCTTTGTAGCCCATCTTCGCCAGCGATGACAAAATTATCGTCGGGATGCAGTGAAAGCTGGGTTTGGCACCGTCCATTAAAATGAGCGAGCCGTCCAGCAGCTGCAGTTTGAATAATTCCTCAACTTCCTTCTCTATATTTACATCTTTAGCGCTCAGCCCGATATCGGCCAGAAAATACAGGTCCCAGAAAGCGTTACCGGTACGGGTATAGGCGACTTTGCCGGTCTTTAATGCGGGAATCAAGACTTTATCGTCTTTCAACCTGCTGATGACCGTACCGATGGACTTGTCTTTAACAACTATCGAAGCATCGGATTTCTTATCCAGTAACTGGGTTTCCACAGCATATTTCAGCCAGGGAGAACCTTCTTGCAGCCATTTAATATTCGCATTACTCACAGCTTCAACTCCATAAATCTAGCCCCGTCAATAGGATTGAAACGGTATACTTCGATCTCTTTAAACCCCAGCGATGTGTACAGACTAAACGCCGCTTTCATAGAAGGTATCGTATCTAGTCTCATGTGAGCATAACCTATACTCCGGGCTTCATCAATAATCGTCTGAGCAAGTGGTTTCCCCACTCCCTGGCTCCTGTATTTTGGCTTCACATACATTCGTTTCATCTCACATTTGCCTCTATCTAGAGGTCTCAATCCCACGGATCCAACGATATCGTGCCCATATCGGGCCAGGAATAAACGTCCTTGTGGTGGCGCATATTGTGCCGGGAAAGTAGCCATCTCTTGATCAAAATCTTGAAAACTAAGATCAAAACCAAGAGACGATGCATATTCCAGAAACAGCTCTTTCGTTTTCAAAATCAGCTCATTGTTATTGGCAGTAATGATCTTTATCATTGTTCATTCCATTTAAAAAAATCACCGGCTTTCTTTGAAAGGTGGGGATCATTTCTTTATAACACAAACTGTTTAATTTCAAGCTCGGGATAAATTCAGTCATATGCACATAATACCGAAAACGGAGACAATAGTAAAATGTTATTGAAATATTACAAAATTTCCGTTGAAAGCTAGCTGTGGCACAGGTATAATGTACAATGTGAGTTAGAAGCCTTGCGGATTTTTGGGCTTTGCCGAGCTTGTTTGAAGCTCGCTGAAATGGTCGGGGCGAGAGGACTTGAACCTCCGGCCTCAGCGTCCCGAACGCTGCGCGCTACCAAACTGCGCTACGCCCCGCAACGATTAATTATAGGCTGAATGACTGCTAATAAGCAAGGGAAATAAGTGAAGTACTGTGTTTTGATAATGGATGGTTCCGCCGGCTTGCCGATAGCGGAGCGTGGTGATAAGACCTCGCTGGAATTGGCCCGCACTCCTAATCTGGATGCAATGGCCTCCAGCGGATCAGTGGGACTGGCACATAATGTTCCGCCGGATTTAGACCCAGATAGCGCCGTCGCCTGTATGTCCATCTTCGGTTATGACCCGAAGGTCTATTACACTGGCCGGTCGCCCATTGAGGCCAGGAGTTTGGGCATTGATTTTGGCCCGGGAGACGTTCTTTTCCGCTGTAATCCGGTGACAATCCAGAATGGTATCATGGTCAGTCACAATGCCGGTTACATCAGCACGGAAGAAGGGCACCAGTTAATTGCCACTCTGAATGAGAAGATGGGGAGTGACAAGATTCACTTTTACCCTGGTGTCAGCTACCGCAATGTTCTGAAGCTTAAGGGAGCGGAAGATACGGCTCTAGCATTCTGTACCCCGCCCCAT
>Ga0182017_10002248_pt1 | contig 14690 bp, 9 predicted proteins | sample 712E3DmetaG_FD_120492 | JGI IMG/M metagenome (GOLD analysis project Ga0182017, IMG submission 120492) | Permafrost microbial communities from Stordalen Mire, Sweden - 712E3D metaG | ecosystem: Environmental > Terrestrial > Soil > Wetlands > Permafrost | place: Sweden: Stordalen | collected... | reverse complement strand
GTTTCAATTCCAAGTGTGTCCAATGGAATAAAGGATTGCGGATAGTCTTAGGCACCGTGTTTGCCCACTTCTCGAACTTTTCCCAATCTGAGGCTTGACCGGTGATATATTTTTCATCCACACCGCATGTACGCATTGCCCGCCATTTATAATGATCGCCGGCAAGCCAGATTTGCGTCATATTTTCGAACTGCCTATTCTGTGCAACTTCTTTTGGCGGGATATGACAATGGTAATCTATAATAGGAAGCGGTTCTGCATATGTATGATACAGTTGAGATGCGGTTTTTGTGTCCAGTAAAAAATTTTCATGAATAAATTCTTTTTTCATCATAGCTTCCTTATCATTATTGGACTGCCTTCCATCACTTTAATCCATCCATTGTCACTCCATCCATATCATCAAACACTTGGTTCTCGCCGCCCATAGCCCAGATGAAGCTGTAGTTCCTCGTACCGCCGCCGGAATGAATAGACCAGCTTGGATTCAACACTGCCTGTCCATTGCGCACCATGATATGGCGTGTCTCAGCCGGTTGACCCATCAAGTGCACTACCATTGCATCCGGTGCGACGTTGAAGTACATATACACTTCTGAACGCCGCTGATGCGTATGCGACGGCATCGTGTTCCAGACACTTCCTTCTTCGAGCTCCGTCAACCCCATCACTAACTGGCAGCTTTGGATTCCTTTTGCGTGGATCATGCGATTGAGTGTGCGTTTATTTGCATCTTTCTGGCTTCCGAGATAGGCATGCTCGGCATCTGCAAGTGCAGCATGCATAGTCGGATATTCTTTATGTGCAGGATAGCTGACAAAGTAGAATTTTGCCGGCATTTCTGAAGATTTGCTGGCAAACGTTACATTCTTTGCACCGCGTCCAATATAGAGCACATCTTTCAATGCCATCGCGAATTCTTTTCCTTCAACTGTGACTGCACCTTCACCACCGATATTAATCACACCAACTTCGCGCCGCTCACAGAAATATTCAGCCGCCATTTCTTTTTTTGTGCCAAGGAGTTTCAACGTTCCTTTCACCGGTACAGCAGAGCCGGTAATCGAACGGTCGATATCAGAATATGTCATCGGCACTTCATCAGGCGCAAAAAGGTTATCAATCAAATAAGCCTTCCGCAATTCTTCCGTCGTCATCTTTTGAAACCCTTGCGGATCTGTTGAATATCGCACGTCCATAATTCTACTTCCTTTTTATATGATTTCTTATCGGGCCATCCAGCCGCCATCTACGACAAGCACGTGGCCATTCACATAATCAGATGCTGGTGACGCTAAAAAGATTGCCGCGCCTTGCACATCGGCCGGCAGACCCCAACGGCCCGCAGGGATGCGGTCTAAAATTGTTTTCGAGCGCACCTCATCTTGACGGAGCGCAGTTGTATTGTTTGTTGCCATATATCCAGGAGCAATAGCATTGATGGTGATGCCGTCTTTTGCCCACTCGTTTGCCATTGATTTCGTAATCTGTGCAACGGCGCCTTTGCTTGCTGCATACGACGGAACAAAAATCCCCCCTTGAAAGGCTAGCAATGATGCAATATTGATAATCTTACCGTATTTCCGCTTCATCATATCTCGTGCGCATGCCTGCGAAAGAAAGAAAACAGTTTTGGAATTTATTTGCATCACTTCATCCCAATCCTTTTCAGAAAAATCGATTGCAGGTGTGCGGCGAATGATGCCGGCATTATTCACAAGAATATCAATCTTACCAAATGTACCGACAGCTTTCCCAACAAGAATTTGAATTGATTCCATCTTCATAAGATTCATTTCAAGCATTAATGTCTTGCGTCCCATTTTTTTGATCATTTCTTCCGTTTCAGTAGATGGAACATAATCCACTAAAACGAGGTCAGCACCTGCTTCTGCTAATCCCAACGACATCCCCTGACCCAGTCCTGTACTGGCACCAGTGACAATGGCAACTTTTCCAGTTAAATTAAATAGATTACTCATGTATTTTTTCCTTCAGCAATATTTTTAATGACGATAAACAGTTTTCTTCTGATTTTGAAGAATATATTGATTACCTGAAATAATATACCAATAATCTAATGCAAGAAAAATACTCAACGTAATTTAATTGCCTGCCCCTTTATTCCACTAAAAAGGCAAGCAGACGTAAAATGAATCTCAATCGATGAACAAAATCAGTCCTCTCTAGACTTTTTGCTTAAGGCTACAAATCTATCAAGTCTGAAATGAGTCCGATTCTCCGTTGTCGATAGTTGGCCCTCTCCATTTTTCACTACAAAGAATACGTATAAAACGAGAATGCTGTATAATACAGTCTAGCTGTTTGTACTTATTGTGCTTACTGAGCATTATTCAGTTGTGAAATGCCATAGCGGACCGTGCAGTATTCCTTTTTCAGTGACCTCATCAATACGCCAATAGTACGTCATTTTCGGTTTTAAGCCACCTGGATTAAAAGAATTGTTTTTTTGATTTTTCTTAAACTGAGGAGTTGAGTTAATTCCAAAATACACTTTATGCGAGATTGCATTTCTTGCCGGTACCCACTTCAGAGTAGCTGATTTGTTTTGAATCTGCTGAGCGCCATCTCTCGGTCGCGGCAAAAACACTATGGGTAAAACAGATGGCATTGTTTCTTCCGGATCCCATTTGCCGTCGAATGTCCATTTTGCTGTGATCTCGTATTCTTTCGGAGCGGTTTCAGCCGCTTCTAAATTGTTTTTAAACCAAGCAAAGTCGCCCCCTTCACGGTGGCAGTTATAATAATAATGCCGATCGCCCCATTGCCATCGTGTTCTGCTGCCTTCAGGCCAATAAATTGGTGTATCTGCCATTGCTTTAGAGAACTGGCAATCGAGTAGAAATATTTGTCCATCCCGATGGTTACGCCCCAGTGCAAACCCCTGCACACCATCGAAAAAAGAGCGGCGGATAACAAATTTCTGGCTTTTATTTGCATCGCCGTCATGCCAGATGCTTGCGCTATAGTGGTGCCCAAAAAATTTACTATCGGTAATATAGCACCATCCGCGCGGGCAGACATAATCTACCCCGCCTTCAAAAAAACAGTTGGCATGGTAATACATACCATTCTTTTTATTCCATAGACTGAGTGTGTCACCGCCATCGGCTATCACATTGCAATTTAAAATAATTATACGAGTTCCGCCGCCTCGAATAGCAAATTGATGACCTTCGTCATTATATAAAGATCCGTAATTATTGTGAACGGTGAGATTAGCTAACGTAATATCTGTAACAAACGAATCAATATTGATGACTGCCGTGCCCCAGTCCCATCTCATATCCAAAGGAGTCTTGTTAATTTGCGTACGTAATTGCGCATAGATAATGCGAGTACTGTCGCGATCTTCACCGACGAGTGTAATGAAACTTTTAGTGATAAATAACTTTTCTTTGTATACTCCATTTCGGATCAGAATAATGACATTCTGTTTATTGTCTGCCGGCACAGAATCAATGGCATCTTGAATCTTTGAGAATTGCCCGCTTCCATCTTGCGCGACAATGATGTTCACCTTATCTTTTGCAAACGCGGAAAAAGTAAACACACATGCGATGAGGATGACGGTAAGACCGATTATATATTTCATATTATTTAACCAGAATAAGTTTGATAGTTTGTGAGAAAGATTTTGAGTGCAGGCATGCGAAGTATACACCGCTGGGTAAATTCATGCCGTTTAATTCTACCGTATATGAACCGGCGGATTTCAAGCCGTCGACAAGTGTTGCAATCTCCCGTCCATAAATATCAAATATGCGCAAAGATGTATAGCAATACGTCCTTACAGAAAATGCAATTGTCGTTGATGGATTAAAGGGGTTAGGATAGTTCTGTTTGAGATTACCATCTTTCGGCACCATGGTCGTTTCATCCACAGAAACTATTCCCGTTTGTCCGACAATGCTGTTGAGATATTCTTCCAGCATTGTATAACCGCTGGGCGTAATTGTATTTCTATCAGATGGATCGTTCGGATTGAGACCATGGGCTATTTCCCAATTATCCGGTATACCATCATGATCGGAGTCAACCGGAGCAGGAAAGGAATTATTCGCCGGCCATCCACCTACATCCGTTGGTGAATCGATTATTCCTTTACCCCCACCGTTATACGTAGCGCCGAAGGGGGCCGCGCCCGGATTGATTTCATTGATCACCCGGATATCTGCAGAATCGCTGATGGGTAGTGTACAGCCCGCATCGGCTACAACAGAAGTAAAGGCTTGCTGTGCAGTTTGAGTTGTTACCGGTGCAACAGGCAACGGAGATGCGAGTTTAAATGTATCCTGCGGCAGAGTGCTTGCATCTGGTTGGACACCGCCGTTAGGGTAATTGACCCAGTTGTCTGCAGAGACACCGGTGTTTCCTTCTATATAATTCCCTGCAATGTACCATTTGCTATGGGGATATACCTGTACTAGAGTGTCGGAGGGATTGATAATTCTATATTGATATTTTCCCGCGCTTGTTGCTGGACCAGATTTATAATAGTTGTTAATCATATTATGACGTCCGGATTCTCCGCCATATGCACTATTGAATCCCCAATTGAAGATTACATTATTTCTAAAGTCAACGATCTCGGTCGACCACGTACTTAGGTGATACCGTGCACCACAAAACCTTGGATTGCGGCTGGAATTATCTGCAAGCAAATTATGGTGGAAGGAAGACCCCATGCCACCCCAAATGCCTCCATACCCATGGTTCCCTTTTGTATGGAAGGAATGATACATACTTTCACTTATCACGCACCACTGCATGGTAAAATTCATAATATCATAAAAGCTTGCGTTCTCATCCATCGCCCAGCTGAAGGAACAATGATCGATGATGATATTGCGAAAAGTGGTATTCGTATCTCCCGTTCCCATACTATGCGCCGCATCGTCTTCGATATGCTGTGGTTTATTGATAGTGGTATTGATAACGGGCGACCCATCAGCATTGCGCACGATAGTTGTATCGCCAAATCGACTCCTGACGTACCTCACAATTACATTACTGGCTTGGATCGAAAGCGAATAATTTTGCAGACAGATCCCGTCGCCCGGTGTTGTCTGGCCTGCAATAGTAACATTCCCAGTAGTGATTTTTAAATAATCTTTTAGTGCAATGTTCCCGGAGACTCGAAATACAATTGTACGTGCTCCGGATTGTTTGATCGCATACCTTAAGCTGCCAACACTCGGGTTTGAAGGATTATCAGACAGATTAGTAACTTCATAAACGACTCCACCTCGGCCTCCCGTTGCAAAACGGCCAAAACCCTCTGCGTTCGGAAAAGCTAATTGCTGAGCCACAAGAGCAATTCGCAAGACCGATATATTACATATCAAAACAAAAACACTAATTTGTTTTATATTCATTCCCCACATTTAAGCTGGATCATCTCACTTCAAAACAACACGCGCCCATCCAGCGGACGGGCGCGCGGTTATAAGTACTCATCTGAAAAATGTAAACTTATTTCTCATGATACCGACTCTTATTTTCGTCGGGTTGGAGATAGCATTCCTCATTACTTCATCATAAGAAGTTTAATAGTGCTCGACATCGCATCTGTTTTGAGGCGTACAAAATAGACACCGCTCGCAAGTCCTCGTCCATCAAAAGTTTCCTGATGTCTTCCTGCCGCCCTCGCACCATCTACCAAAGTCGCCACTTCCCGACCATAGAGATCATACACCTTCAGCGAAACCAAACCCGATCTTGGCAAATCATAACTGATTATTGTCGACGGATTAAATGGATTCGGATAATTCTGATGGAGTGCAAACGCAATTGGAGGTTGTTGTGTCTTCTGATCCTCAACTGAAGTCAACGGTATAGTCAGAAAAGACGGATGCCAATTTGCTGCATACGAGAATGGTGCAGCCGCAGTGGCTTTATTAAATATGGTATCAATAACGTATCTTGCAGCCTGACCGCTTGTAATTGCAGATGGCTGACTGGTTGTCCAAGAAGTTATTATAGGCCTGCTTGCAACTGCACCAGGTCCTGTGCAATTATATTCTGAATATAATGCGGGGGAAGGACCCATCAGTGTCCATCCTGCAGCATTCACCGTTGCCGGTTCACTGCAATAGAGGTAAACCGTTTTCGGAGCTGTCTGCCAGGGCCGCCCAAGATAGAAGGAGACCATAGGATTACCATCGGCACCATTTTGACCTGCAGGAGTTGAAGAAATGGTGCAGTTCAAGAAGACATATCCGAATTGAAAACCTATTTCAGTTGCGGCCGCTGTCAGTACGCCACCAGTTCGATTGCAGAAGATTGTGCAGCTATCGAACAATGCGACATCGCGTCCGAATATAAAATCTACCGACCCTTCGATATAACAATTCTTGTGATAGAGACGATCTGGCCCGGTCAAACCACCCTGCGTATAATATGTGTCTTGATACCCGAGCAACTTGCAATTATAGTACGACTGCCGATCGCCGTTTGTTCGTAATGCCACTGCTTGCGTCGCAGAACTACCGGGAGCGTAGGCATTCGCTGTATTTTGGAATGTGATTGTCTGAGCCTGGAAATCGGCGGCATCGATGGCAACACTGTACGAAGTATTCGTACCGTTGCTGATTGTATTTTTTCCTGCGTAGTCATCGTATGTGAGTATCGTACTATCTCTATTTTCGCCGACAAGAACAACATTAATTTTTCCGGCTGCTAAGAGATCTTTCTCGTAGTACGTCCCTTTCTTCACTAAGATAAACCAATGACCGGTGTAATTGGACGGGACAGCATCGAACGCTGCTTGCACCGTTAGATAATCGCAATTGACTCCGACTATACCATTCTTGTTGACAACCTTACGAACGTCGGGCTGTGCAGTTGCAGTGGTAATAGTCAGCTCTATCCCGTACGATGTTCCGACACTATTGGTTGCAAACGCACGCACATAGTAAATTGTCCCAAGTAAAAGTCCTCCAATCGGAGCTGTGAATGATCCGATTCCTGTTCCGCCGATATTAAAATTATTTGCAGTCGTTGGATTATGAGCCGTCCCCCAACAAATACCGCTCGCCGTCACTGTCGTGCCGCCCCAATCTTTCACTGTTCCGTACCCCGTTGCAGTGGTGTTTACGAGATTCTTTACGCTGTCTGAAGTAACTGTCGGTGCAACAAGAGTGAGTAAGGTGACTAATGAATCTTGCGCTCCGTATCCTGTCCCTGCACTATTAGTGGCGTATGCACGAACATAATACTTTTTACCGGCATTCAGTCCAGTCAAAGAGCTTGCAAATGTCCCGGCACCTGATCCATCAGTGGTTTTATTTTTTGCTATAGTTGGGCTCGGTATTGTATCCCAGCACGTGCCGCGTGCGGAGATCGCTGCATTTCCATCGTTTGTAACATTCCCACCGCATGTTGCTGTTGTTGTCGATATAAAACTTATCGGTGCAGTTACCACTGTTGCGATCACCGGAATCGCAAGTGGATTAACGTGACCTAAAACAAAGTCATTATTCAGGAGTGGGCCAAAACCAGTTGTCGATCCAAAGGTATTGGATACGATGGTACCTGTTGTATCTGATGTCCCGCTTCCTCCAATGCTAATCCATTTGCCTGATGTGTCTGATTTCGCTATTCTGATACTATCTTTTCTCAACATCCCATCATCAAGACCATAGCTTAATTGAACGGATGCTGTCAATACGTTTGCTCCCGTTCCTTTTGTGATATTGCAATAACGAACTGATGAAACCCTGTCCAGTACAAATGGCAATGTTCGGGCTGTAGGTGCAGAATTAAATATTTCTGCTATGTAGAGTGTTGACGTAGAAGCATCTTGTGTGACAGTCAAGATAATTGGACGATATGCAGTGCCTTTCCCGATTGGAAAATTGATCACTTTCGATGAGGTCGATCCATTCGTCATTACCAATGGTCCAATGATGTAACTCTGTGCACTCGCACCAACAATCACACCAGCAGTTGTAACAGTTATTGGGTTTGTTGATGAGGTAACAAATGTTCCATTACTCAAAACCAGAGTATCAGCAACTGACAACGGTGAATTCAATTGCACTGTGGCACCTTTTTCTACACCAAAATTCACAACTCCTAGAGAACCAATATTCGAAAAAGAATGCGGCACGACAGCCGTTGAATCAAACACTAATCTTGTATTTTTTGAAGTGTTCGATGAAGCAACAAATTTACCTGCTGCTCCAACGGAGAGATTCCCACGCAAATACCAGGTGCCCCATCCGCCAGATCCGCCGCAGAGATTAAAACTACCACCAGTGATATTGATGTCTTTATTTACTTTGATATTATATTGGGCAGCACCACTTGATCCGCTTGCGGTCAAATAACCACCGCTCACAATTACATTCCCCATAACCGTAATGTTCCTGACCGTCGCAGCGCTTGTCATTCTGATTTGCGAGGGACCAGGGCCGGATGCTGAACAAGTTAAATCCCCTCCAATCGTAATATTGTCCCAGGCCATATTCAGATTTGTTGTTTGATAGGGACAATTCCACGTGAAGTTATAGAAATTCTGAATTAAATTCGTCACAGGTTGAGACGATGTAGTCCCGGTAACCAAACATGTTGAACCCGAACCCCACGTTGCTATGGGAATCGCTCCTGCATTTTGGGCGTGCTCATATGTACTGCTGTTGGAAAAAGTGAGGGTGCCTCCTGTTCCCACAGTCAAAGCTCCATAATTCTTAATGGTTCCGGTCATTGTTAAAGAAATATCGAGAGTATCTACTGAAGTACCGGGAATAATAATTTTATCAGAACCCGTCGGTGCAGAAGCTGCAGACCAAGTGACACCACTATCGTTGCTCGACTGCCATGTAAGCGTGCTCCAATTTCCACTTCCCGTCGAACGAAGCCAAGTACCTGCTACTTTTACCCCCGTACCAGCTAATGCTATTTTAGCTTGTGGGGCACCTGCACCAGTAAACCGAAGTGTATCATTAAATACCGTTGATGTGCCGGGATTGAATACTACATAAAACGTTTTTGTTGCAAGTGTCGCAGAATCAACTTGAAATGTTAAGACTGTTGTGAATCCAGAAAAATTTGACTTTGAAATAAAAAATCCTCCAGGTGCATTCACCGTAATATTTGTGGGAAACGGGCCTGTCAGCGATGCGCCCGCTAGCGTTACTGACATAACCGGTGAATTTGTATTGATGACATTATTGCCATTGTACGCCAACGCTGCAGGACTCACCGTCAACGTCTGCGAGTACACTACCGATGTCATCAAAATAAAAAATACAGCGACAATTAAGTTTTTCATGTTTCTTCCTCCAAGGATGTGGCTGAAAATGAATTGGTTGTTTGCCCGTCTTATCATACATTTCATAGTATGGATATAAAGTTCTATTCTTTTTTCTCTTGAGTAAACAGGAATGAGGCCAGTGACAGAATATTGCGATAAAGCGGAGAAGGAGGCGGATAAAACGAGAATAAATTAGAGAGGATTTCCAGTTATTTGTTCAAAGTGCGAACGGTAAGTTCGGCTTAGTTTTAACTTTACTCCGCTCAGCAAGTACACATCAAAATCGCTATGCTCATTAAGACGGAGCGTTTTTATCTTTTCCACATTGACGATTGTAGAACGATGAATACGAATAAATTTTTGCGGATCCATTCTTTCTTCGAGTGCGGTGAGCGTTTCTCTAAAAATAAATTTTTGCGAACTTGAATGCACATACACATAATCACCGGCAGATTCTATCCACTCAATCTCAAGGACAGGAATAACTGAAACGTTGTCCTTGGATTTGATCATAAGACGATCCAAATATTTCTTCTGAGCAGCAGGTCCATGGTGATATTGAGGATTTTCTTCTGTTATTTCAAGATACTCATTCACCACTGACTTCAATTTATTTGCGTAGAGTGCAAGATGACGATGGCTGATTTCCGAAAGCGCAGTTTGTACGGCATTCTTAAAACGATCTTCTCTGATTGGTTTCAATAAATAATCCACCGCATGACATTCAAATGCTTTTATAGCATACTTATCAAATGCTGTTACAAATATGATAACAGGCAAACGTGACATCGTGATTTTCTTTAATACTTCAAAGCCATTCATTTCAGGCATTTGAATATCGAGGAACAACAGGTCAGGGCTGAGAGTATTGATAGATTTCACTGCTTCCATGCCCGAAGAGCACTCGCCCACAATTTGTAAATTTTTGAATTCCCTCAAGCGAATTCTGATGCCCTCTCTGGCATGAGGTTCATCATCAACGATCAGCGTACGTATTTTCACAAAGCACTCTCCACTACAAAAGCTCCCTCCGATTCGACAATCATTTCTTTGAATGGTATTCGAATCTTTACGAGAGTTCCTCCTTCCTGACTCAAATGTACTGTCAGGTTTTGGTGGTCTCCATAGAGATGCGATAATCGTTCTTTGGTAATATCTAAAACAATTCCGTCCTTTTTCTCATTCATAAACCTTGCCGGCGATTCCATTCCCTGATCTTCGATCAGTACCTCAAGTTGTTCGCCCGCTTTGTACGCTCTGATGATAATCTCATGTTGGAGAACATCTCGTCCAGAGTTCCGGTACACCAATTCTTCCACGATAGGCTGCAGAATAAAATTAGGGACAATCGCTTTAGCAACGCGACGCTCGATATCTTCACGGACAAAGAATGTATGATTTGCTCGCACCTTCTCGATTTCCAGATATTGATTCAGAAACCGCACTTCTTCTTCCAATGAAATTTCATCACGTTCATTATCGTATACGGTTGTCCGTAAGAAATCGCTGAGTAAAGAGAGAATATGGTTCGCATCTTTATTTCTGTGCGTGCGGATTAACGCCAGGATTGTCTGTAAAGTATTAAAGAGAAATGTTGGTTGTATTTTACTGCGAATCTCCTGCAGTTTCGAGCGGATGAGCTGTACTTCCAACTGCGAGCATCTGATCTCGTTTTCCTGGCTTATCTTCCTGTATTCCAATAACGAAAAACTCAAAAGGAAAAGTATGTACACGAAGGTTTCGATCCAGACTGAAGGATTATTCAAGAGCACATACCATATTGTTGCCTTCAGTTTTGTCCCCCATATCAATGAATCCACACCAAGCGAGAGCATTTCGTGTAGGAAGAACGAAATAACTAACGTAATCAAATGGACTAGGAACCATCGGCCGAATATCTTTCTTGAGAACTGAACATTCTTCGAGTGCCATTGAATGACTAATGCCAAGAAAGAAAAATACCAACAATAGATTAGTTTCGAGAGTAGCGTTCGGAGCAGGATCGATAGTGAAGTTGTTCCCGTTTGGATCGTATAGTACGCCTGGAACGAATTCACCATCGCTATCAGGGTAAGAATTAAAAATAATGGAATAAAAATATTTAAATCCAGGAGTGCTTTGATGGATGCAATATATTTCCTGACGGATATCGTCATGAGTAAGCTACCGTTTGTGCATTATTGGTAAAGGGTATACTGATTGTGACCCTTACTCCTCCGGAGAGAAGATTCTCCAACTCAAACACGTGGTTGGTTCCGAACAGATGAGCTAACCGTTCCTTCGTAATTTTTAAACCAACACCTTCCTTGGATCTTTTCTTTTTAATTAGCGTCAGGCCAGGACCATTATCTTCTACACAAATCAATAACTGCTGTTCAACTTTCTTAGCACTGATCTGGATAATACCGTTGGAAGTTTTAGGGGCAATCCCGTGGTAAATTGCATTTTCGATAATGGGCTGTAAGAGAAGATTTGGTACCTGTGCACGCAATGTTTCTCTCTCGACGTTCTCCTTCACTTCCAATTTATCGCTGAAACGAACTTTTTCGATCTCTAAATAATCCTTAACGAATCGCAGTTCTTCTTCCAAGGTGATTTCCTGGCGATCGCTCTGAAACACGGTGGTCTTCAAGAAGTTGTTCAACAACGAGAGCATACGCTCTGCTTCGGAATCATCTGCTTTGAGGATGAGGGTGGAAATAGTATTGAGTGTGTTGAATAAAAAATGAGGATGGAGTTGGCTCTTCAGTGCATTCAAATGTGATTGTGCCAATTGCGATTGCAATCGTGTAAATCTCAATTCAGTCATTTTATTCTTCTGCTGATATTCTACCACTTTAATACCGATAAGGATTGCAAAGTACACAATAAAATCTAGCCAAATCCATGGATTCGTGAACAAACGCCAATGAAAGTGTACTTGAAAACCCGATTTATCCGGCAATATCGATATGATGATCAGCGTTGCTACAAATTGACGAATCACTACAATAATGATTGGAAGAAGGAAACAAACAACAACCCAGTGCAGGAGCTTCACCTTCTCCAACGGCAAACGAATGGTAATCCAAAACATTATTGGAATGAACAGAAACCAATTCCACCACATAAAGAGGTTAAATGGGATATGCCACCAAAGTGTATATTGTATTCGTTGAAAGACATCAACGAAGTATTCGTGTTGGAGCGCACGTGCAATACCGATCCCTGTCAAGACGAAGAAGAGAAGGCCGGAAAGATATCCGTCGAAGGAATACTTTCTAATGACATTGAGAAACGATATGCGGAAATTCTTAACCATAGAGATACTGAATTTAATGGTTGTCAAAGGTTAACAAAAAAGCAACGATACGAGTTTTAGACAACGTTATTGATAATCATTGTCAATTTCTTTGAGCACCTCTTACTCTTGCTTCACTGCATCGGCCTTCACGTCTTTCTCAAGTTCTATACTCTTTTTCGCATTCTTGAAATCAACGCCGATCAGCCGAATATTTTCCGATCTCTCGCCAAAGACCTTCAGGAACAGATCGGCTGACGCAGGATAGGTTCCGCTCGTGATGGTAACATTTCGGCTTTGAATAATATTAAACACATTTCCTGATTGTGGAACGATCCTGCATCCAATCAACTGTACTCCATCCGCATCGGCAATGAACGCACCTCTTTTTGAGATAATAGAAACGTTATCAAGGACCATGTTCTTGATCGACATTTCTGGAAGGCCGTTAATGACCACAGCGCGGTCTGCGCCGTTGCAAATAATGTTCTTGACAAAGAAATCCTTGAACTGCGGCGTCCTGTCCGTTATAGGTTCACTTTTTCGGATGGTCAGGTCTTTCCTGACTTCCACGTCAGGGGCACCGCCGGAATAATACATATCAAAGAGAATTGCATCGGTCTCGATCTCACGCATCTGGATCCCCTCGATGAATATCTTTTCGATCACTCCTCCCCTTCCGCGTGCTGATTTAAAACGTAGTCCCACCTCTGTGCCGATAAAAACACAGTTACGGACTGAGACATTGCGTGCACCTCCATAACTTTCACTTCCAATAACAAAACCCCCATGCGCATGATACACCACACAATCCGCGACTACAACATTTTCGCACGCCGGACCAGATTTCTGATTCAAGGCTATAGTACCTGGTTTTAGACATATTCCATCATCACCGACATCGATCATACAATTATAAATCACCACATTACGGCACGCCGCTGGATCTATGGCATCGGTATTTTTTCCGTAGACCGGCGCGAACACCTTTATATTGCGGATGATCAGGTTTTCACACTGCTGAGGAATGATATGGTACCGGGGTGAGTTTTCAAAAGTCGGACCATCAAGTAAAATAGTATTACAATCGATAAAGTTGACGAGATTGGGCCGAAGATATTCCTTTGTCGATTCATACTCAGTCTTCGTGAGCATCTTTTTTGCATCAGCACTTTTTTTGAATAATTTCTCGGCTCCCATTGCTTCTTTCGACGGCCACCACTCTTTTCCGTTGTCTGATACAACGCCACCCGAGGCAACAAGATCTTTCCATTGGTTTTCTGTCAGATCCTCCTTCAGTACATAGCGCCACACTTCTCCCGCTCCGTTGAAGATACCATCACCGGTAATGGCAATATTCTTCACTTTGTAAGCAGAGATAAGCTGCGTTCTCCCGTACCTGTTTTGTCTGCCTTCTGGATTCTCCACAAACGGATAGTCATTGATATTCTTACTGAACTGAACCAGTGCTCCCTTCTCCACATGAAGATTGACATTGCTTTCAAGTTTAATGGGTCCGGTCAACCATGTGCCGGCAGGCACAACAACTGTTCCGCCACCGGCATTGGCACAAGAGCTAATAGCATCGGCAAATGCCTTTGTGTTCATCGTAGATCCATCAGGCAGGGCGCCAAAATCAACTATACTGATACTATGCGGTGGAAATTGCGGTTCAATCATCTCCGGCATCGGAAACGGAAGATGAGAACAATATTCTTTTAATTGTTTTTGATCTCCTGCCATTAATTTCAATGCAAATAGAACGTCGAATATAATTATTAACGTTTTACTTAAAATTGGCTTTTTCATTTCTTTGTTTTTCTATAGAGTCGATTAATCCTTTTACGAGATACTTAATTAAAGATAATGAGTGTTTCTGTACAACGACCATCCTCTCTATTTCCTGATCACCGTTGGTTCGATTAATTCTTATTTATCTTTGGCGGTGATTCCGGTCCGAGCAACACAGCAATCCATTGAGTGTTTTTATTATTCTCGAGTGCAAACTTCAGTGTCATTGTAAATGGTATGCATAGTACCATACCGATTAAACCAAGCAGGTCTCCCCATAAGATCAACGAGAGAAACACAACCAATGTCGACAGACCAACCCCGCGCCCCACAAGCCTT
>Ga0182017_10002247_pt1 | contig 14703 bp, 18 predicted proteins | sample 712E3DmetaG_FD_120492 | JGI IMG/M metagenome (GOLD analysis project Ga0182017, IMG submission 120492) | Permafrost microbial communities from Stordalen Mire, Sweden - 712E3D metaG | ecosystem: Environmental > Terrestrial > Soil > Wetlands > Permafrost | place: Sweden: Stordalen | collected... | reverse complement strand
TCGACAACTACAAGAGGCGCCTTCGCAACGAGATGAGCGAGCACGAAACCAAAGCACGCGAGACCATTCTGTGCGACTTCCTGGAGGTCGCGGACAACCTGGAGCGTGCCATCGCCTCGTGGAAAGAAGGCGGCGAGAGAGACGTCAAATCAGTGCGCGATGGCGTCGAATTGGTCCTGCGCCTCTTCAAGGCCAAGTTGGACCGCCATTCAGTCACGCCCATCGAGGCCAAAGGCCAGCCATTCGATCCGCACGTGCACCACGCAGTCTCGCAAGCGCCCAGCGCCGAAGCTACGCCGGGCACAGTGCTCTACGAACTCCAGAAAGGCTATCGTGCGGGTGAACGACTGCTTCGCCCAGCCACCGTCGTGGTCGCATCGGCGCCACCGGTTCCGTCGCCCGTCGCCAGTCGCCCGGATCAGGAACGAGGTGCAGACCACAGGGTCGTTGCCGGAGGGCATGGGCATCGACACCATGGGCGATGACCTGCGCACCGACGGTCAGGCTTTTGAGCGGCGCAACAGACTCAGCAGGAAGAAGCCCGCTGCCACGAGGACAATCATAGGTCCCGGAGTCCGGTGCAGTGAGAGCGAGAGCCAGGTGCCTAGCGTCGTCGATGCAATTGAGACCATCACGGATATGGCCAGCATGCTGCGCAGGCTGCGAGCGAGGCGTTTGGCTGTGGCCGCCGGGATGATCACCAACGAGCCGACCAGAAGCACCCCGAGGTAGCGCAGACCGAGGGCGATGGTCAGCGCAAACACGAGCAAGAAGCAGAGATTCAATCGCTGGACGTTGATTCCAGTCGTGTGCGCGATTTCGGGAGAAACCAGCGTCAGCACGAGTCGGTGTCTTTGCCACAGTACGAACAGAATCACACCCAACGCCAGGACGAGACCGACGCTGGTTTCGATCGTGGTCAAGTGCCCCACTCCGCCAAAGAGCGCTTCAATCAGTTCTTCTCCTGAGGTAATCAAACTGCCAATGGCGAGCGCGGTCGAAAACACCACCCCAATGACTGTCTCGGTGGCAAGTCGTGTTCTGTTTTCGATGCCCCAGACCAGGAGCGTACCCACCAGGAGCGCGGTAGCGCCCCCCAGAATCGGGTGAATCCGCAGCAGCAGCGCCAACCCGATGCCGGGCAGGGCAATATGCGAGATCGCGTCCGCGGCGAGAGTCATCCGGCGCATGACAGCGAAGCAGCCGACCAAGCCCGCGGCCGCTCCCGCGGCGACGGAAAGCGCGATGGCGTTAGGGTCGATGGTCATGGTGCACGTGGTAGGCGATGGGAGCGCCATAGAGTTCTTGCAGCAACTGGGGCGTGAGCACCTGTTTCGGGACGCCGAAACACGCGTGCCCGCGCGACAGACACAACACATTGGTGGCGTAGTGATACACGACGCTCAGATCGTGCGAGATAAACAGTATGGTCAACCCGCGTTCGTCACGAAGACGGTCGAGTGTGTGGTTGATGCTGTCCTGCCCCGGCTCGTCCACACCCGCGGTGGGCTCGTCCAGCAGCAAGACGGTTGGATGTCCGATGAGCGCGGCCGCAACCAGCATCCGCTGAAACTGGCCTCCCGAGAGCGCCCCGATGGACTTGCCGACGGACTCTGGCTTGAGCCCGACGAGTTCCAAAACATTGGCGACGTCGCCTTGGGACGCGCGTGCGACGACCGCCTTTGCGTGCAGGAAATCGCCGCCCGTGACCGGCAGATCGCGCTCGATGTCGAGCTTCTGAGGCACGTAGCCGATCTTGCTATTGTCCTCCCACCTTATCGTGCCCTCATGAGGCAGGGCACCGATGAGCGCCTTGGCCAGAACGCTCTTGCCCGCGCCATTCGGCCCCACGATCGCCAGCGCGCTGCCGCGCGGGACTCCAAAGGACAGCCGCTCAATGACGACGATCTGATCGAACCCAACTGAGAGGTTGCTCACCTCGAGAGCTAGGGCACCCCTTTCCGTCGAGATATCCATCGGACGCCGTTCTGTTCATCACTATCTGTGACGAAACAACCGTGCGCCTGTTCTGGCTCCGCGCCGTGTCGTCGACGAAAGGAAGCAGCACAATGCGTGCCATGACCTGAAATCGCGGTCGCGCGGGCCAGATCGCGCAAAAGATGCGGATTGCCGCCCCGCCGCCGGGGCAGGCCTGTCAAGGCAGCTCACAGACCGCGCACGGGTCGTCCAACTGAACCGTATTGACTGAGGGACCCTTCACAATGAACGGGCTCGCGGTCGTGCGTGGCGGAGGAACGACACTGACCCTGTCGGCACACATCGTGCAACACCTCACGACATGAACAATGACCTGCGAACCGAGACTGTCACCCGCGACAACGTCCTGAAGCTGCTATCCGATGACGAAGTCGCCAGCGTAAGCACGGCAGAGACGGCCACTCGTCTCTTGGATGGCGAGGAATACCTCGACCTGGAGCACCTCGACCGAGGTGTGCAAAAGACAAGCAAGTCTCCCACGGCCATGGCGGGCCTGCTGCCGCGCAGAACTGTGCACAAGGACACCTGGGGAAAGATCGTGGCCCTGCTGGGGCGGCCCAGCAGCGCCGTCAAACCAACCTAGTGAGGATGTTCAAATGAAAAAGCTCATTACGTGTGTGTTGATGGCCATTCTCCTTTGCGTTCCATCGATTGCGCGGGCAGCGATTCCTGCCCAGCCTACGGCGGCGGTCACCGAGGTACCTGGCGGCAGGCCCGCCGCATCCGCGCCCGTCGACGACTCCGTGAGAAGCACGCCGAACTACGCCGCGCGCGAAGCAGCCACTCCCCAGCTGGCCGACTTTGAGGGCGGCGGCGGCGGGATTTGGCTCGGGACCGGCGCGCTCGTCGTAATCGCCATCGTGCTCATCATTGTCTTCGTCCGCTGATTTCCGTGCGCGCCAATACGGTTAGATCTGGCGCCGCGCTCCTCGCACTTTGCGCGAGCGGCTGCTATCTGGGCTCTGCCCGGAATGCGAGACTCGCCGACCTGGCAGGCGACGACGGCTGGGAGTTCGTCGAGGGAGTGCCGGCTGTGCGCCAGGCCGCCAACGAAGATTGCGGTGCCGCCGCGTTGGCCATGGTCCTCGGCTACTGGAAGCGACCGGTTACCCGTGAGGGCATAGTAGCCGCCAATCCACCGGCTCCGGACCGAGGCATCAAGGCGGCTGCGCTCCGCGATTTCACCCGGCAACAGGGTTTGCAAGCCTTTGTCATTCAGGGCCAGTTCGCTGACCTCGATCGCGAAATCCACTGGCACCGCCCGGTACTCGTGGGCGTGATGAAGCGGTACGGTCGTGGAGTCTATTCCCACTACGAGGTGGTCGTGGGCATCAACCGCAAAGACCAGCGCATCCTCGCGATCGATCCGGCCCATGGCCCGCGAGTGGACAGCCGCGAGGGCTTCGCCACTGAGTGGGCCGCTGCCGGCCAGGTCGCGCTGGTGGTCTTCCCGCAATAGACTTCAAGTCAGCGCCAGCAGAGCGTCACCACGGCCCAGAGCAGGCCGACAAAGACCACCGCCCACACGAAGTCCCCACGCCATCCCCAAGCCTGATGGCTGAGCACTCCGGTTTCGCCGACGGTCGTTGCCCGCGCACCACGACGCCGCTGAATGTATCTCGGGTACGGCGGCCCCCATTTGCGGTAGCCCCAGCCATAGCAGCCCGTGGTGAAAGTCCGAATGGGCACCAGACGCGCTTGGGCGCGTCTGGTGCTTGGTTGATGACCTGAACATCTGATCAAGATCGACGGCAGATCTTCGGTGGTGTACGAAGGCGGTATGGCAATGGGCATCCGCGACGGCGAGCAGGAAGAGCTGTTCATCACGCACCAGCAGCTTCGTTCGCAAAGCCACCCCTACTATCAGGCGGTCAACAAGGTGTTGGCCGAAAGTGGCTTCGACAGGTTTGCGGAAAAGACCTGTGCGAAGTTCTACGCGAAAAAGATGGGACGGCCGAGCATGGCACCTGGCGTGTATTTCCGTTGCTTGCTGCTCGGGTACTTCGAGGGCATCGACAGCGAACGAGGGATCGCGTGGCGAGCCGCTGATTCGCTGAGCCTGCGCGACTTTCTCGGTATTGCAGCAAGCAAAGTGACGCCGGACCACTCGACGATTTCGCGAACACGGCGACTGCTCGACCTGGAGACGCACCAGGCTGTCTTCAGCTGGGTTCTGGGCGTGCTGGACGGCGCGGGACTCATTCGAGGCAAGACCCTCGGTGTGGACGGCACGACCCTGGAAGCAAACGCGGCCATGAAATCGATCGTGAGGCGCGACGACGGGCGCAGCTACGAGGAGTTCCTCACAGACCTGGCCAAGACGTCGGGTATCACGACGCCGACGCGTGAAGATCTGGCACGGATGGATCGCAAGCGCGAGAAGAAGGGGTCGAACGCGGACTGGTACAACCCGTACGACCCGGAGGCGAAGATCTCGAAGATGAAGGACGGGAGCACGCATCTTTCGCACAAGGAGGAGCACGCCGTCGATATGGACACGGGCGCGGTGGTGGCAGTGACCCTGGACGGCGGAACCGCGGGGGACACGACGACGCTGGAGGGAACGCTGGCAGCAGCCGAACAGAATCTCGAAGAAGCCCGAGAACACGCGGGAGAAGATTCAAAGCGCAAGCACGAGCCGAGCGAGGTCGTGGCCGACAAGGGGTATCACAGCAAGATGGTGATGCTGGCGCTGCGGCTCGGGGGATGGCGCAGCTACATCGCCGAGCCCCGTCGTGGCCGACAGAATTGGGAGGGCGAGGCCGAGGAGCGCGACGCGGTTTACGCCAATCGTCGGCGGAAGAACGGCCATCGCGGTCGCCATCTCATGCGTCTCCGTGGCGAGATCATCGAGAGGACCTTCGCCCATGTGCTGGAGACCGGCGGCATGCGACGCCTGTACCTTTGCCACCAGGAGAACATCGCCAAACGGCTGCTGGTGCACATTGCCGGTTACAACCTGGGTCTGCTCATGCGCAAGTGCTTCGGCGTTGGCAAACCGAGGTGTCTCCAGGGCCAGTCGGCCGCCCTTTGGGCTGCCCTGGTTACACTTTGGAACCTCCTGGCTTCGCTCATGCGGCTGCCAGGGCACGCCGACCGCGAGAATCAGCTCGCCCCCATCCAATCACCCGTCCCGTGGCTCGCTCGCGCAGCCGCATGAGCGAAGCCATTCACACCACTAAAACCACGGGCTGATAGCCAATGGGAGACACGAGAAATAGGAAGATGAATATCATCCACAACAACCACGACGCGCTCATCATTGGTGATCTTCTCCCTGCCCTGTGGCGCAATCATTTCGAACGTAACAGAGTCTCGTGCACAGTTTATGCCACAGTGCTCGCTCGGATCGCCGGCCGTATCGGCTTTCCCTTCCTCTCGATTTGAAGGAATCAGCCCTTCAATCTGATTGAACAAGCAAGTCCTCAGGGACCATCTGCGGCGCAACTATCGGATCTGATGTGCTTTCTCCTCAGTGGCTCGAAATATGCTTAAGCCGCGTGCCGAGACGCTGTCCCCGCATCGGCTCGGGCTGGCAAGAACTGCTGTGCGGAGATGATCTCTGCCAGGACCAAACGTACCCGGAGGCCAAAATGACTCGAAGATTTCAACTGGCACACCCGGCGAGGATCGCCATCACGGCCACGGCGTTGCTGTTGGTCTCCCCTTTCACTCGGGCGAGTGAGGCCGAGAACTCAGGCTCCACCACGGGCAATCCAGCACAGGCCGGTGCTTTCGCCTTGAAGCTGGAACCCGGAGTGGCGTTCCCGCTTTCACACCCGCAGTCGTCGCTTTTCAAGGTCGGCGGCGGTGAAACCATCAAGGCCCTCTGGACGCTGAACAGGTATCTGGACGTCGGGCCCAGTGCGACCTTCATTACGCTGCCCGCCGAAAACTCACTGGGCGATTTCGGTACAGCGTGGGCCTTTGGTGGAAGTCTGCGCCTCCGCCGTCCACACGATCTTCGCGCCCGCAACGCGCTTTACGCCAGCTCCCCGTGGCTGGATGCTGACGCACTTTACGTGCGCACTGGCGGGCTCAACCGAGCGGGCTTCGCGGTCGCTGCAGGTCTTTCGGTACCTATCGGAGAATCGCGGATCTTCTGGCTCGGACCCTTCGTGCGCTATTTCCAAATCATGCAGGAGCCCGAGCGATCGGGCTTCGACAACCGCGACGCCAAGATTCTGAGCCTGGGCCTTAGCCTTGAAGTAGGCACCGGTGTCCCGCGCCAACCGGAGGCCGTTGCCGCCGCAGAGGTCCGAACCATCACCAAAGAGATCTTCCTCTGCCCCGACCGTGACAGCGACGGGGTCCCCGATAGTGTGGACCACTGCCCTGACGTGGCGGGTCCGCCGGACAACTGGGGCTGCCCTCTCTACCAAAAGCTCGTCGTGAAACGCGATAAACTCGAGCTGAAGGAGAGGATCTACTTTGCCTGGGACCAGGCCATTCTCCAGGACGTATCGTTTCCCGTACTCGATGAAGTCGCACAGGCGCTAAAGGACAACAAGGGCTTCCGCGTACAGGTCGAGGGGCATACCTCGTCCGAGGGAAGCGATGACCACAACCAGACGCTCTCCGAGAAACGGGCGGAGGCGGTGCTCGACTATCTCGTTGCGCACGGGATTGCCAAAGAGCGCCTATTCTCAACCGGTTTTGCCTCCTCCGTTCCAGTTGACAGCAACTCCACAATCGCCGGCCGTGAGAACAACCGCCGCGTCGAGTTCGTCGTCCATTTCACCATCCTGAATGACGGGGGCAAGTAACATGAAGACACTCAAAACCGGCGCTCTGTATCTGTTGCTATTCCTGCTGCCCGCGTGCGGACAGCGGTTGGTAGAGTTCTCCAAGGCCGGCGATGCCGGCACCGATGCGAGAACCGCCGATGCGAGAATCGCCGATGTCCGGAACGCCGATGTCGGGAGCCCCGACGTGGGGAACTTTGACCTGAGAAATGTCGACGCCGCAAACGCCGATGCCTCGAACACTGACCTGGGGAAGCTAGACGCCACGAGCACCGATGCGATGAACGCTGATGTCGCCAACTCTGATGGTCCGAGTTCCGACGTTGCGCGCACCGACACAGCCGACGCGGGCAACGCCGATGTCGGACATCCCGACGCTCCGAGCGCAGACGCCTCGCGCATCGACGCCCCGAACATCTCCCCCCCGGACGCCGACGCGGGCAGCAGCGACGCCGAGACCGGCGACGCGGGCAGCAGCGACGCGGAGACCGGCGACGCGGAGCCGCTTGTCGCGATCAACCTTGGATTGGCCGCCTCGTTTGCGATCGCGGCGACAGCGGGGGTCACTAACACCAGTACAGCGCCAATCACCCAAATCAACGGGAACGTGGTGTTGGACCCAAATAAGACGTGCAACGCCGTGACCGTTGATAATGCCGGGGGGTTTGGCCTTTGCGGAGGCATGCCTCCCACAATCAGCGGGAAGGTCATCACCAACTTGTATCCGGACACCACGAGTTCAGCCGCCATCAAGGCTGACTTGAATGCGGCCTTTCTCAGCATTACTCCCTTGGCCGGTCCCCCAGCCGTCGGCACACTGGGAGGGGGCACCCCTATCGCAGCTCCCACTACTATGGGAAATGTGGCTGGAAGCCCGCTCGCGCTCGGCGACAACTGGTTCACTCCCGGCATCTACGAGTCCACCACGTCGATCTTGATAGCCGGGGATATCACCCTCGACGGCCAGGGCGATCCTAATGCTATGTTTATCTTCCAGTCGCACAGTACACTTACTACCGCAGATGGCGCCCCGAGCCCCGCGGCACACACCCGCATTCTACTGACCAACGGCACCAAGGCTTCCAACGTCTGGTGGCAGGTCACCAGTTCGGCGACGATTGGATCGTACTCTGAATTCCAGGGCAACATACTGGCTGCCCACGATATCACGATGAAGACCCACGCAACGGCCTGTGGCAGATCCATGGCAGGGGCCTGGGTAGGTGGCGCTGGCGCGTTTGTATTCGACTCCAACGTCGTTTCTGTGCCCGGTAATGGCTGTCCGTTGTAAGCCTGCCGGCTCGGCCCTGGAGCACGGCCGGACCGGCCATCACGCTGAACGGTGCGCCCGAGAAAGCCGGAGGGTCCGTCCCGGCATAGGCGTCAAGCGGGCCGGCGGCTAGACCAGATGGCAGCCGAGACTCCCAGATTGTCCCCGCGCGTCTTCGGTCTTTTCTCTCGAATTGAACGGGATGGTACGTCACTTCGATTGGATCGTCAGGTTGTCCTGCCCCGTCAATGGCGCAACCACCTGAACTGCTTCGTATCTTGTCGCTGGCTCGAAAGATGCTGTAGCTGCCTGGGTAGATGAATGGCGCTACGCCAACTGCGGAATTCGCCAAGGACAAATGAGGTGAGCAACCATGAGGACCAGGGTTAACAAAACGGCACAGTTCGGGGAGTTGGTCGCGGCCGCGTACGATGGCGCCGCTTCCTACAGCAGAGATCCGCTGGAGGTATCGCGTCTGGCAGCCGGGGCAGTGACGCTGATGCTGCGACACACGCGCCGAAAGGCGTTTTGCCGGTTGCAGCCAATCGCACGCATGCAGACAACAAACTTGTGTCAATCGACATAGCCACCTGAAGGGAGAATTTCATGGAGAACACACCGGCCCACATGGGCAAGATGGAAGAACAGCTCAAGCATTGGGGTGCGCAGCTCGACCACCTGATGGCGAAAGTCGAAAAGGCGGGTGCGGACGTAAACTCCGAACGTCGCAAGCGCGTTGACGCTCTGAAGGTGAAGTATCAGGCCGCGCAGGCGAAGCTGAGCGAGTTGAAAGCAGCGGGGGGCGAGAAATGGGACACCCTCAAGACCGGCGTGGAGACCGCATGGAGCGACCTCGAGGCCGCTTTCAAGAAAATGAAGAACTAATCGGCATTCAATGAAACGGGAATCCAAAGAGGAGGATCTGATGAGACACACATTCAAGACCGCAATCATGATGTTCGCCATGGCCGCCGGGACCGCCGCACTCGGTCTGGGCTGCGCAAGCTCCCCGCCGCTGCGCACAGAGGCGTCGAGCTCGGGAATCCGTGCCGCCGAGGAGGTTGGCGCTGCCAAGGTTCCGCAGGCCTCGCTGCACCTGCAGCTGGCCAAGGAAGAACTGCAGAACGCCAAGGCGCTGGCCGCAAACGACGAGAAGGAACGGGCAGTGTCGATGTTGTCGCGTGCTGAAGCCGACGCCGAACTGGCTGTCGCGCTTTCACGCGAGGATGCCGAGCGGGCGGAAGCTCGGGCAGCCGTGGACCGGGTGCATCAGCTCCGGCTAGAGAACAAGTAGGTTGTGGAATAGCAGAAACCGTCCAGTGAAAGGAAACTCGAATGAAAACCACTAGTCTTTTGATCGCCGTCCTCAGCGCCGGAGTTCTCAGTTCATGCGCAACCACCGTTCCAAAGGAACTCGTTGACGCCCGGGAGGCATACCGGCGCGCCAGCTTCGGCACCGCCAGCCAGGCCGCGCCGGCAGAGCTTCACGTAGCCAACCAGGCACTCGCTGAAGCGGAGCAGTCCTTCCAGAAGGATCCCGACTCGTATCGAACGCGAGACCTTGCCTACATTGCCCAGCGCAAGTCACAGTTCGCGGAGGCGACTGCCTCCATCAACATTCAGCAGAAGAACGAGGCGCAAGCGAAGAACGATTTCCAGACCACCCAGGGCAAGGTCGTGGCCAAGACCAAGCAGGATCTGAACCAGACGCGCTCAGCGCTGGCAGCCTCCGAGCGCAACGGCGAGGCGACGGCTGACAAGCTTTCCGCTGAGCAGGTGGCTCGGGCGGACGCCGAGAAGCGAGCGGCTGACTCCCAGGCGGCACTAGCTAAGCTGGCTGCTGTCAAGGATGAGGCCCGCGGAATGGTCATTACCCTCTCCGGAAGTGTGCTCTTCGCATCTAACCGGGCCGTGTTGCTGCCTGAAGCGAGAACGCGACTCGACCAGGTGGCCGAGGTGCTGCTCACAACCCGCGAGCGAAACCTTACCGTTGAGGGATACACCGACTCCCAGGGCTCCGTGAACTACAACCTTGACCTGTCCCAGCGTCGGGCCGACGCGGTTCGCAGCTACCTGGTGGAGCGAGGTTACCAGGGCGACCTGATCCAGTCCCACGGGCTTGGCAAGGCAAACCCAATCGCTGACAACGCCAGCGCCGAAGGCCGCGCCAACAACCGCCGGGTCGAGATTATCATCGCACACGAACCGCACGCATCCAACCCATAGGGCGATGCTCGACAGGCTTAGCTTGCAACATCCTCGGACAGCCGAGACGATCCCCGGGGGCGAGGCTGGATTGGCCACGCTCTCGGGTTTTTCGTTAGTCCGCGAAAGTCGATGAAAGGCAGAACCATGAGACACGCGATACTGGCCACCACCTTGCTCGGCGCGGCCGCTCTCGCCGTGGGGTGCACCTCGAAAGAAGTCAAAGCGTCGGTCGAGCCGAAGCAAGCGCAGCCCTCGGCGGCGCACCTGGAAAAGGCCAAGGCAGAAACCAAGCAGGCGGAGCAAGAGATGCGGAACTACGCCTACGCGGAGAGGGCCGAGTTTGTCGTCAAGATGAAGAAGGAACTGGTCAGTATCCAGGACGAGCTGGATCAGCTCGGAGCCAAGGTCGAGAGCGCCGGTGGCTCGGCAAAGGCCGACGCCAGGGTCAAGCTCGCGGCGGTGCGCGAGAAATGGGCTCAGGCGAAGAAACAAGTTGACCGGGCCGAAACCGCGACTGCGTCCGACTGGGACAACGTGAAGAGTGGATTCAAGCAGTCCTATGTCGATCTGAAGGACTCCTTCGACAATGCGCGGCAGTGGCTGAGCGACAAGATCGCCCCCTGAGAGACGAATCAGGATCGCCCGCATATACAATCCATTTGACTGAGGGTCCCACCACGGGCGGAGCAAATAGTGGTAGACGACGAGATCGCATGCCCCGAGCCTTCGCAACCGTCATCCAGCAGATCCGCCACGACGTCCTGACCCACTGTTCTAGATTCAGGCGGTGCACGACGTGATCCCGTTCGCTCTGGTAGCGTTTCCCTCGCTCATCGTGATCATCAACCCGGTGATGGTCACTTCGGTCTTTATCACCCTCACCTCCAACGCCACGCCGCAGGCCAAGCGAGCGATCATTCGGAAGACGACGATCATTGCCTTCATTGTTCTTCTCGTCTTCGCAGTCTCCGGGACGCTTATTTTCAAGTTCTTTTCGATTACCATCGGCGCCTTCCAGATCGCCGGGGGCATCGTCCTCTTTTCCGTCGCCATGGGAATGCTCCACGCCACGCCGTCGCGCACGCGACAGACGCCCGAGGAAATGGACGAAGCCATGAACCGCGACGACATTGCGGTGGTGCCACTGGCGATCCCGATGGTCTCGGGGCCGGGCGCGATCACCACCGTCATCGTGCTTTCCGGCGAGGCGCGCGCCATCCCCAACATGGCGATCCTGTTCCTGGCGATCGTGGTGGCCATGGTCATCGTCTTCGTAATGCTGCGCAACGCTGCGCGGATCCAAAAGTACCTGGGGCCCTCTGGCCTCAACATCACCACACGGCTAATGGGACTGGTCCTCGCCGCCATCGCTGTCCAGTTCGTTATCCGCGGCGTGGAAAGCGTCCTGCCCGAGCTCGCCGCTGTGATGCGTGCCGCACCGAGACTGTAGGCCGTTCGCCTGCCCATGCTGCAGGTTCTGGCAGTCCTTTTCGATTGAATGGCACCTCACTTTGATTGGACGAGGCGACCTCACAGAGCGTCTGGGGTGGCAACTACCTGCACTTGTACCGCCCCCAACATGTGGCTCGAAAGCTGCATCGAATTGTTTGGGATGAAAATGGAGGTGCTAAATGAACCGCTCCGGCCTCCTGACTGTGGGCAACACCAGAGACCTGCTGGCACTCGAGCCGGTCGGACGTGAAAGCGAAGTGTTGTCTGCCAATTTGGGAAGAGTGACGGGGCCATGATCACGGTCCGCAGAGCCAAGGAACGCCACTGCGACCAACGCCGCAAGCGCGAGATCTGGCTCACCTTCTCCCCAGCGGAGTCAAATGACCCACTCGCCGGCGGCCTTGGCACGCTCGAAACTCTGAGCGAGGAGCGTCTGCCACCGGGCGCAGGCACTCCGCGCCGCTCGCATCGCGACGCCGAAGTCGTCACCTACGCGCGCGAGGGAGCACTGGCGTACGAGGATTCGCAGGGTTGCTCGGGTGTCATCCAGACGGGCGAATTCCAGCGCATGACCCCCGGACGTGGCATTCGCTACAACGAAACCAACGCATCAAGGACCGAGTGGGCTCAGGTCTTCCAGATTGGACTGCGCCCCTGGCAGACCGGGCTCGATTCAGGCTATGAGCAAAGACGCTTCAGCGCGGCGGAGCGCCGGGACGGGTTGTGCATCGTCGCCTCGCCTGACGCTCGCAAAGGATCGCTGCGCATCCACCAGGACGCCCTGGTGTACTCGGCCATGCTGGACCCCGGGCAGCACCTGGTCCACGAGCTTTCACCCGGGCGGAGGGCGTGGCTGCACGTTGTGCAGGGCGAGATCACCTTGGGCGATCTGGTCCTGACCACGGGTGATGGCGCCGGTCTAACGGACGAGCGAGCGGTTTCCTTCACAGCCGAGGCCAAGACCGAGATTCTGCTTCTCGATGTCGGCGCGGAGCTGCTCGGTCCTCCTGGAACAGACGTGTCCCATGACCCCAAACCCGGAACCGATACTCGGTTGTCGTAGCTGAGGAGTCCATCATGAATCCAACCGTCATCTATGTCGGAGTCAGTGTGATTGTATTGATCTTCTTTGCCGGAGTCCGCGTCGTCCGGCCCACTAGCAGAGGCCTGGTTGAACGCCTGGGCAAGTACCAACATCTGGCGATGCCCGGGTTCAACTGGATTATTCCGCTGATTGACCGCATGTACCTGGTCAACGTAACCGAGGTGATGGTGAACGCGGAGCCGCAGGAGATCATTACTAGCGACAAGCTGAATGCGCGTGTAGACGCGCAAGTGTACTTGAAAGTCAAGAGCGACGAAGAGAGCGTGAAGGCATCCCAGTACAACGTCTTCAACTACCAGTACCAGATCGTCAACCTGGCCAGGACCACCTTGCGCAACATCATCGGCACGCTGACCCTCAAGTCGGCGAATAGCGAGCGGGGCAAGATCAACAGCGAGCTACAAAGGACGATGCGCGAGGAAACCATGCACTGGGGAATCGAAATCGTCAGAACGGAGCTGAAGGAGATCGATCCGCCCAAGGACGTGCAGGAGACGATGAACAAGGTGGTGAAAGCGGAAAACGAAAAGGTCGCGGCGGTCGATTTCGCGACAGCCACGGAAACCATGGCAGACGGCGCGCGCAGAGCTGAAATCAAGAAGGCCGAGGGGGTCAAGCAGGCGAAAATCCTCGAAGCCGAAGGCGAGGCCCAGGCTATCCAACTCGTGAATGATGCTGCCGACCGCTACTTCGTCGGCAACGCGCAGTTGCTGAGGAAGCTCATCACGGTGGAGACCGCGCTCTCGGCTAACACGAAGATCGTGATTCCCGCCAACAGCGAGTTGGTCAACATCATCAGCGACATGGCCGGGATCTTGCCGCTGGGCAGAACCGCCATGCCGCTGAAGCAGGCGTCCGCTCCCGCGGGAGGCGTGCTGGCAGGGCACTCCTGATGTGGTCCAGACACCTGAAAGCGAGTCTGTGTGAATAGCGCTAAAGCCCTGAGCAAGAGCCCGGTTGAGACAATCTTGCGGCCGGGCCAGATGGTCGGTGGCCAATACCGAGTCGACCACTTGCTTGGCCAAGGTGGAATGGCCGCAGTGTGGGCCGGCACCAATGAACACACCGGCAAGCGAGTCGCGCTGAAGGTGATCCTGCTCTCCCTGGCGAACACCGGCGAAGCGCAGAGCCTCTTTCGCAGCGAGGCCTTGGCCGCGAGTCGAGTGAATCATCCCAATGTCGTGACGGTCTTCGACGTCATCGAACACGACGGAATGGCGTGCATCGTGATGGAGCTGCTCGACGGAGAGCCACTGTCCAGCTACATCGCTCGCAAGAAGTTTCTCAGCCTCGACGAAGCCGCAGCCCTGCTCTTGCCAGCCATGCGCGGGGTGGCCGCCGCCAATGCACAAGGCGTAGTCCATCGAGATCTCAAGCCGCAAAACATCTTCATTTGCACTGAGCCCGACGGACGCATCGTGACCACCAAAGTGTTGGACTTCGGCATCTCGGTCATGCTGGAACGAGTGACAGATCACTCGGCGGGGCCGGTCGTGACTGCGGGCACGCCGGCGTATATGTCTCCCGAGCACATCCGCGGCGTGTCACGCATCGATGCACGGGCCGATGTGTACGGCTTCGGCGTGCTGCTGTACGAGGCGTTGACCGGACAGATGCCGTTTCCCGGGGAACCAGGCCCCGAGCTCTTCGACCGCATCCTGAACCAACCCCTTCCGTCCGTGACGTTGCTCCGTCCCGACTTGCCGCCTGGTTTGGTGCGCATCATCGAAAGAGCCATGGCCAAGCAGCCCGACCAGCGCTACTCGGACTTGAATGCGATGGTGAACGCCCTCGAAGACGAGCTGATGCCGCCCACTCCTCCACCGCGTCTGCTCACGCCGCTCGCCGGGGTGCCATCGATTGCCATGCGCGATCCCGCATCCGGGGAGCACGCGGTGCAAGCCATTCTCAAGAAGGAGTTGTCC
>Ga0182017_10002245_pt1 | contig 14713 bp, 7 predicted proteins | sample 712E3DmetaG_FD_120492 | JGI IMG/M metagenome (GOLD analysis project Ga0182017, IMG submission 120492) | Permafrost microbial communities from Stordalen Mire, Sweden - 712E3D metaG | ecosystem: Environmental > Terrestrial > Soil > Wetlands > Permafrost | place: Sweden: Stordalen | collected... | reverse complement strand
TGTTGGGTTCGAGTCGGCTGCTAAAAATAATGGACTTATTCGCATTATTGAAGTGAAATTAAGTGGAGGCGATCGATTACTCGCCGGCTTTTCTGCTCCCAATGTTTACCTCCTTGACATCGGTCATCACGACAATGAGAAACAATGGGATGATTTAAAGAACAAGACTCATTGGGTGGAAGTTAGAAAGGCAAACACCAAACTCGTCACAAATCTTCTATTCAATGGCAGCGCAAATCCTTTCATCCCTCTCTCAGAATTTGAAGGCTGGTCCAAGTGGTATACAGCCGAAGACTCATCGGAATGGGTCACGTTCTTAGACACGAAGCAATCCGAAGTCGTGATACAGGTAACTGGCGAAATTGAGACCCATTTACTGGGCGCTCGTAGTGATCGTCGCTGGCTCATTCTGGGTGGTCCTGGTACCGGAAAGACCGTCGTGTTACTTAATATCCTTCAGAAGTTTCGTCAGGATCCTTTTTTTAGTGTTGGATTTTCATGCTCCGATGCGGTACGTAGTTATTTAAACTCGGCAACTGAAAGTATTATTCCTGTTTTCGACGAATCATCAAAGTACAACGTGATACTCTTCGATGACCCCGGAAGTTTTGACCTTATTAATCAACCACCCAAAAAACCTGTAGGGGCTCCGAGGGCATTGGTATATGCCTTCGATCCGCTTCAATTGGATCAAATGCCAACGAGTACTGAACTCGATCGTATTAGGACTAAGGCTAGTGAGCACAATCTTTCTATCTGTTACCGACAACGGAAGAGGCTCGCATCAATGGTAACAGACATGACTGACGTGCTTGCAAAATCGTCTCCGTATGGGCGGGATGATAAGGTGGAAGATTTTGCTACAAAATATTCTGACCTGCTGACACGTTACAATAAACTTGAATGCCATTATCCTGAGGGTGAGTACAAGGTAACTCTGCATGGATCGGTGGACATCTTGACACGACGCATCGACAGCCTTTGCAAAACGGATGGCCTCTGGACCCACTCACCTCCCATACTCATTGTAATTGAAGGACAACTTGAAACAGAACTCGAATCATGGGTCAGTTCTAGGCATAACAAGAAACAGGTCAGAGTCGAGTGGAGTAACCAGTCTGAAAATTTCAAGGGTGTTGACTTCCAGCATGTCGTTATCGTTCTTTCAAAACAAACATATGACGCATTACAAGAACCATTTAGGGTCTCCGGTACGATTGTGTTCAATGACCGACGTTTGTTGAGGATCCCGTTCTCTCGTGCGCGAGATAGTCTTTCTTTGTTCGTTTGGTAAGGCCTAAATCATCAATTAAATACACATTATTTTCAATGAATTGCGTCTGTCTGAGTTCGCTTGGTACTTAAAGTCTTGTCATACGTTATCAATGGTGATAACATTGTCCTAACCAAACCGGTTGGTGTAACAATTAGTTTCGTCAAAAGACTTGAAGGAATAATATCAGTGCCGGATCAAAAAAAACAAAGTACATTTATCAACAATACTGAAAACAAAATACTCAAGGACCGAATTTCAGAGCTAATCAGCATCAGTAAAGAGTTGAAATTCTTAGTGGGATTTTTCTACTTCTCCGGAATAAGAGAATTGTATGAGTCCATAAAGAATAACCCAGATTTAATTACCAAAGTCCTTGTTGGCCTAAACGTAGACAGACAAACCTACGGCTTGATTGAATATGGAGCCATAGGAAAACTGGATGGAAACAAACACCAACTGCTGTTCAAGGATTCGGTTATTAAGTCCATTAATTCAGATGAGTTTGATACTAAGGAATTTTACGAACAGGCGACATATTTTATCCAGGCGATCATCGAACAGAAACTTATTATTAGGAAAACGCGTGATCCTAATCATGCTAAATTATACTTTTTTAAAATGAAGGATGCGCACGCAATACTCAAACCCTGCTGCTTTATTACCGGCAGTAGTAATCTGACGAGAGCCGGATTGGGCTATCAAAATGAATTAAATGTCGAAATCAGTGATTATGGTACCCAGGAGGCTGAAGACTATTTTGATGACCTGTGGGAAAAATCTGTAAAAATTACTGAAGATGACAGTTTTAGAAAAGAACTGGTAAAAATTTTAAAAGAATCCACATTGATAGCCGAAGTCACTCCCTATGAAGCTTTCGCTTTTGTGTTAAAAACCTACTTGGAATTACATAAACCCAAAGATATCAAAGCTTATGTTCGTCAATTACTTGTAAAAAATGGCTATAAAGAATATGCCTATCAAACGGACGCCGTGGCTCAAGCACTCAGTATCATCGAAAAGGAAAATGGTGTCATCATTTCCGATGTGGTTGGGTTGGGTAAAAGTATCATCGCTGGGATGGTTGCAAAGTGCCTGTATCAACGCGGATTAATTATTTGTCCTCCATCACTTAAAGGAAGTGTGGATGATGGTATACGTACCGGCTGGGAGAAATACCGGCATGACTTTGAATTAAACGGGTGGGAAATTAGCACCTGCGGTTTAGAAACCCTAAAAGATACTCTCAAACTGGTACAAAATGAAAATGATTTTGATGTCGTCATCATCGATGAGGCACATCGTTTCCGCAATCAGGACACTGAAGCTTACGAAATCTTGAAAAATATATGCAGGGATAAAATTGTAATTTTACTTACTGCCACTCCGTTTAATAATACGCCGGCAGATATTTTCTCCCTGCTTAAACTCTTCACGGTTCCCGGTAAATCAAACCTGATTTTGGCTAACAATTTGGATGAAAGATTTCGTCAATATAACCAAACGTTTAAACGTCTGTCAAATATTAAAAAGAATCATAGTTCCTCGGATCAAAGAAAACGTGATAGCGCCGCCGCTGATAATAAAGCTTTATTTGGAACCGAGAAAATTGACCTCAAACAAGTGACTGCCCGAGCCAAATACCTTTCAAAAGACATTCGGTCGGTCATTTCTCCTGTTACTATAAGACGTAACCGTATTGACCTAAAAACAGACCCTGAATACTCAAAAGAAATTTACGAACTTTCAGACGTCAAAGACCCTTGCGAAGCCTTCTTTGCGCTTACTCCTGAGCAATCTGCATTTTATGACCGCGTTATTTCACAATATTTTGGTGACGGCGGCGATTTTAAGGGTACCATTTATCGCCCTTTCGAATATGAAGCCGGCATTGTCGGAATGGAGGAAGATGAACTTAACAGAGAAGAGAATCGAGAAGCTTTAATCCAAAAGAACTTGTACGATTTCATGAGACGATTGTTAGTTAAAAGGTTCGAAAGTTCGTTCGGGGCATTCCGGCAAAGTATTTTAAATTTCAAATCTATCACGGAAAAGGTACAGCAGTTCATCGACCATAGTGACGGAAAATTTATTCTGGATCGCAAACTTATTGACCAGATTTACGACGATGACCTGGATGAAATAACTGTTGAACTGGAGAAATTTGAACAAGTTCTTACAGCCGGAACGTACCCAAAACAGTATAAAATTTACAAATTAAATGAAAAGGGTTTCAAGCAGAAAGACCAATTCCTGACTGATATTCAATCCGATATTGACCTCTTCGAGAAAATCCTTAAAGAACTGGATACCTTAAAATTGGTTGATAACGATCCCAAATTGGCCAAGCTGGAAGCTGATCTCTCTAAAATATTAAAACAAAAAGACAATGCCAAAGAACCGCAGCGGAAAGTAATAGTATTTTCTGAATATGTAGATACGATAAAATACGTTGAGCCGTATTTAGAGAAGAAGTTCGCCGGACAGATTATCACAGTAGCCGGTGATTTAAACAAATCGAAATTTACTGATATTTTAAGCAACTTTGATACTACTTACAAAAACCAGACCGATAAATATCAAATCTTGCTTACTACCGATAAAATGTCAGAGGGCGTTAATCTAAATCGGGCCGGGGCGGTCGTTAACATTGATATTCCTTGGAACCCGACCCGTGTAGTACAACGTGTGGGAAGGATTAACCGGATTAGTAAGAAAGTATTTGATAACCTGTATATTTATAACTTTTTCCCCACCGTCCAGGGGTCTGATATTGTGAAAAGCCGCCAAATCGCCAGAGAAAAGATGTTTATGATTCACAATACTCTGGGTGAAGATTCCAAGATATTTGAAGCCGAAGAAGAACCGACTGCATCAAAGTTATACGACAAAATCCAAAAGAATCCCGAAAGCCTTGAAAAGGAAAGTTTTCAGACCAGCATTCGACGCATGTACGCTGAAATTGACGCTGCCACCAAACAAAGAATTGCCATCTTACCTTCACGCGTTAAAGTAGCTAAAAAACATGACCAATATTCACTAACTGTTTTTATTAAAAAAGGTATGGGACTTTTCATCCGGGGTGTCTCCGGCGATAATCAAGAACCCGTTGAATTACTTTTTGAAGACGCTTTACCGCTAATTATATGTAGCAAGGATGAAAAAGCAACGCCGTTAAGTGATAGCTTCTGGGATAAATATACCCGAATTAAAGATCTCAAAGAAAAGATTGGAGTACCTTCCAGTGCATTGAGTGTTGAGAAAAAAGCCCTATTTAATGCTAAAACATTATTAGCTGATAAAAACGAAACTTATCGTGAATTCCGCCAGTTATTGATTAATTTGGTAGAAGACATAGATGATTATAAAACGCTTTCTGATTATACGCTTAGACGTATTGCAAACCTGGCCGCAGATACAAAAGATGAAAAGAAAATTGGTGCAAATAAAACTGAGCTAAGTTCCTTACAGAATGACCTCGGGTTTGATTATCTGGCTAAAATCAAACAGAAAATCGGTCAACTGGAAAAAGAGGTCATAGTGGCAATCGAAAATATCAAGGATTGAACATGAGCAAAGAATTACTTCAGAAAGTCATCAATAAAGGCACAGGCGATAACCTAAATGTATTTTTCCAAGATGTCAGCAAATACTACGCTGAATTTGAAGATGACCTCTCTAATTACAATGACGACCAGTTCACTAACTTTCAAGCCGCTGGTGAGATCGTATTTAATCCAAATGAAAAGTTAGTAGTTGTAATAGCTGACGTCGCCGGGGACCTTACCGAACGCAGCGGCAAAAAAACTCAATACGAAAAAGCTAAGAAAATCCTGAAATCATATACTCGGTATGACGCCGGAATTTTTGTCTTTAGCGATTCCGCAGGTAATTTCCGTTTTAGTTTGGTTTACGGTACGCCGGATGCTACTCGTTTGGCCTGGAATAATTTCCGTCGCTTTACTTATTTTGTGAGCAGAGACCAAACCAACAATACATTCCTGAATAGAGTAGGTAATTGCGCCTTCTCCAGCCTGGAGATGATTAAAGATGCGTTCTCTGTCGAGAAAGTTAATAAAGAGTTTTACATTAAGATAGCCGAATTCTTTTATCGTCTGACGGGTAAAAATAATTATGAAAGAGAAATGAGCTTACCCTCTGTGGGTGAGGATGATAATAAAACTTATGAAGAGTTTGCGGTACGACTAATTGGCCGCTCAATATTCTGCTGGTTTTTAAAGTACAAGAAGTCAGCCGAAGGGATTCCTCTTATCGCCAAAGAAGCACTATCTGTGGCGGCAGTTCAAAACCACTCCAATTACTACCATTCTATTTCGGAGCAACTATTCTTTGAGCTGATGAATACACCCATCAAGGACCGAAAATCCCTCACAATTCCAGATGCGGGTAAGGTGCCTTTCTTAAACGGCGGTTTGTTTGAACCACATGAGAATGATTTTTACAAGCCATCGTTAATCAATGCGCTCAAAATCCCTAATAAATGGTTTATAGATTTCTTTACGGTTCTTGAACAATATAACTTTACTATTGATGAAAACAGCACCGTGGATGCAGATGTCTCCGTTGACCCGGAGATGCTGGGTAGAATCTTTGAAAACCTGCTGGCAGAAGTGAACCCAGTAACAGGGGAAACCGCCCGTAAAGCTACTGGTAGTTATTACACACCTCGTACGATCGTGGATTATATGGTGGAAGAATCGCTTAAACAATATCTACTTACAAAAACATCTTTATCTGAGGATAAGATTACTACGCTACTCTCCTACGACGACAATACACAGGAATTCAATCCCTCTGAAAAAGAAGCTGTTGTTAAAGCGTCAAAAGAAATAAGGATTATCGACCCGGCTTGCGGTTCAGGGGCTTTTCCGATGGGCATATTGCATCGCATGTTATTAGCGCTGGAAAAGGTCGACCCGAACTTAGAAATTTGGAGGAGATTATATCTTAGTACATATCATCCGGTGATGAGAAAAATTATTGAAGACAAGCTCAACAAGGGTAATGAACATTACATTCGAAAGCTAACTTTGATACAGGACTCTATTTATGGGGTAGATATACAACCTATTGCCGTGGAAATATCTAAACTAAGGTGTTTTCTTTCGCTTGTGGTTGATGAACTGGTTTTTGATAATGAAGATAACCGTGGCATCGAACCATTACCTAATCTTGAATTCAAGTTTGTGGCAGCAAACTCGCTTATTGGCTTACCCAAAGTCGCGGAACAAAGCGCCTTTGGTATTACCGAAACGGTAAATAAACTCAAAGAACTCAGAGAAAGTTATCTGAATAGTTACGCTAAAGACAAAAAACAAATTGAGAAGGATTTCCGGGCTACTCAACGCCAGCTATTTGAGGAAAACGTAGCATGGGCAGTTTCAGAAGATTTAGTCAAACTACTTACCGAATGGGACCCATTTTCTTATGAAACCAGTAGCTGGTTTGACCCAGGGTGGATGTTTGGCGTTACCAGCGGATTTGATATTGTTATTGCAAACCCGCCATATCTCGGTGAGAGTGGCCACAAAGAAATATTCAGGAACATTAAACAAGGTACACTTGCGGAATACTATCAAGGCAAGATGGATATATTTTATTTCTTTTTTCATCTAGCACTTAATCTGGGCAATTCTCATTCACAAATAGCTTTTATTTCAACTAACTACTATCCTACAGCTACTGGAGCTAGTAAATTGAGGCAGGATTTAAAAAAGCGGTCCATTATCAGGAGACTCATCAATTTCAACGAGCTGAAAATATTCGAGTCCGCTCAAGGTCAACATAACCTGATTACGCTGATTGAAAAAGGACAAAACAAAGAAATATTGGCTAGAACCTGTATTACAAAAAGGAATGGCTTTGCGACGCCAGAAACGTTATCTAAAATACTCTCTTGGATTGACGCTGAATCTAACTATCATACCATTTATCAAGAAGATCTTTTTGACGGGAAAGAGAATTACATTAGACTTGACATGGAACACTCCACTTCTGTTTCCAAAGGGGTCAACATCAACGATATTTTAGATAAGATAGCGAAAGGCGGTGGAGCGTTGGGCACAATCGCAAACATCGACCAAGGCGTCGTCAGTGGATGTGATTACGTGTCAAATAGAAACATCGATAAGCTATCCTCCAATCATGATGTAATAAATGGGGACGGTATATTTGTGATCGATTTAGAGAATTCGAGAGACAAGAACGTGATTTCAAAGTTTAATGAAACTGACTTAGCCCTATTGAAACCATTCTTCAAGAATTCGGACATTCGGAGATATTGGAGTGCCAAGCATGCAACGAAAAAATTAATATATATCGACAGGAGCATTAATTCTCTTATGGATTGTCCGAACGTCGCTCTGCATTTGAAGAAGTTTAGGGCAATTCTATCAGATCGGCGTGAAGTTGAAAATGGAATTATCAAGTATTTTCAACTTCAATGGCCTCGAACTGAGGCTATTTTTACGGGTGAAAAAATCGTAGTCCCCTATCGTTCAGAAACCAACACGTTTGCCTATGACTCCGGTGAATGGTTTTGCAGATCAGATTGCTATGTTATAACGCAAATGAACGCCACTTATGACCTCAAATACTTGCTGGCGCTCTTGAACAGCACGCTTTACTTCAAATGGTTGTACCATCGTGGTAAACGCAAGGGTGAAATGCTGGAGTTGTTCCAGGTCCCATTGTCCGAAATCCCAATTAAGCCAATATCAACATCGGAGCAAAAATCATTTATTGCATTAGTTGATAAAATCTTGGCAATTACCAAAGATCCGGAATATTTTTCTAACTCTTCCGAACAAATCGTAGTTGGAAAACTAGAGGAACGGATTGATGAGATGGTTTACCAGCTTTACGAACTAACGCCAGAGGAAATAGATATTGTGAAATGTAAGAAATAGGGGGTCACTATGCCGGCATATGCGAAGAAAACCGCAGTCGAAGACCAGTTTGGCGCCAGACGCACTTCGGATGGAGCTATCCTCTGTAACCTCTGTAACCGCTATAATTGCAACATTGCGGATGAAACATCAAATCCGGATGGTATAGTTTACCTCCTCAACACAGACAAAGCCCACCTTAACAACAACATCCCCCATGATGTCTATTGCGAGTCTTGCATTGAGTCCTATTCCCCCAAACCCACAATGGTTTAATGTTAATGTTTTAGATTGGGGAAGGACACCGGGAATAGAAAAACCACTTGAATCATTATATTTTTAAAATAAATGTCCATTTAAGTAAGTGATTTTATTGCGAGCGAGACTGCTATAACTCCAACAGAATATAAGAATTGAGGGATAATATGGAAAATGATGGCCTTAATAAAGAAATCGAATACTTTGAAAATGTAATAAATTGTATAGATATTGTTGTGAAAAAGGCAGATGTATGGTTGAAACAGCGCATAGATTTTTCACGCAGTGAGCGGGAACTTTACCAGCAAGAGCGTAAAGTGACAGAAGGAGAGAAACAAAACATGGTAGGTGCTCGTCCTAAACCGTATTTTGGAAGAGTAGATTTTATTTGTGACGATACACCTGAAGAAGTATCTACTTACTACTTCGGCAAATATATGATTCCCGGCAAAAGTCACCTTCTTCCCGAACAAAAAATACCTTATGTCCTTAATTGGCAAGCGCCAGTGTCAAGCTTATACTATCAGCCGGCGGAAAATGGATGGAAAAAAATAGACGGAACCAAGATACATGCAAAGGTAACGTTGATACGAACGTTCGATATAGAAGACTCGCAATTTAGGGGTTATGATGACGAATACACATCATCGACCTCGGGCCAAGTTCAGGCTCCAATCAGTAACGCTACCATCACACGCCAGTTAAGCAAGCCTAAAGAGGGAAGTCTCAAAGACATTATTGCAACCATTCAACCAGAACAATATGGAATAATTGCCGCTTCTCCAGATAAGGTAATGATTGTACAGGGAGTTGCTGGCAGTGGCAAAACGGAGATTGGGCTGCATCGAATTGCTTATCTGCTGTCTCCACACAATGAGCTTAACCTGAAAATATCTCCGGAAAACGTTGTCTTTTTTGGCCCGAGTAAGATGTTTTTTTACTATATTTCTAATGTTTTACCCGGTCTACAAATCCATCGAATTAAACAAACAACAGTTCATGACTGGCTCCTGCAATTAAAACCTAAAAAAACCCAGTTCAATTTGAAGGATAAGCTTCTGGTGAAATACCTTAAAGCCGATAAAAATAATAATGATATTTTTACTTCGGCGAGATTAAAAGGTTCTCTTAAAATAGCGCGGGTTTTAGAGAAATATGTCGAGTATAAACGAAAAAATTTAATTTCTAATGTTGCTGGTACCATTATTGGATCGTCAGGGATAATTTTACTTGACGGAAAACGAGTTCATAAGATATTGAAACGAGCGGTTACAGACTATAAATTAGAACCCCTTAATGAACAACGTCGCCATGCCCAAACCGGGGTAGAAGCTGAGATACATAGAAGGACTCTATCCAGACCTAATGAAAATCTTCAAAAGAAGATAGATAAACAATTTAACGACATATGGCCTTTCATGGAGGCACAAGAGGTTTATCGAGATTTTCTACTTAATCAATCTCTATTGTCTCAATTGTGCCAAGGAATTATCTCTGCATCTGAGATCCGATTATTGACTTCATCAATTAATATAAAGACAAACACTTTGTTACGGGAGGATATTGGGCCGGTATGTTATATGGACTATTTGTTAAATGGAAAGAAATCGAAGCAACGACTATTTGAACACGTTGTAATTGATGAAGCCCAGGATGTCTCTCCGATCGAGTTTATGCTGATATACCTGTATTCTAGTAATAAATCATTTACCATTTTGGGAGATGTTAATCAAAATTTACTGTCATACCATGGAATCAGGGACTGGAAAGGAATAGCGCCAATATTCGCTGAAGAAAAACCCCTTCGGCTGGATATTAGAAAGGGTTATAGGTCAACATCTGAGATAACTAAATTTTCTAACCAGCTATTAAAACAAATAAACCATTTGCAAAGGTTGCCTATCCCCTTTGGCCGTCACGGTGAAAAGCCCATCTTTTACAGATCTAAATCACGTTCGGACATGATTGAAGCCATCGTTGCCGATATCGAATCGCTAATCAACGAAGAGATCAAGAGCATCGCGATTTTGTGTAAGACTGCTGCAGAGTCTATAAAAATTAAGAAAGAAATATTAGCGTCGAGGATTCCTGTGAGTTCCACCGGTTCCACAATTCAAATCGGTGATATAACTGTTACTATATCGTCTATTTACGAAGCTAAAGGATTGGAATTTGACGCAGTTTTATTATCTAATGTTGGAGCCGTGAACTATTCCAATATCGACAGTGACAATACACTTTTGTATCTCGGTGCAACGCGTGCAGCCCACATATTGCATATACACTGGTACGGTAAAATTACCCAAGCATTAAACGCTCTTTTCGAATCCGATAAAAAACGAACAACTAAGAAAATAAAAAAAAATAAAAAAATCCACAATCAAAAATCTGGCGCTTCTAAGCGAAAGGAAGAACCCGTCTTTGATTTAATTACCTATTTGAACGATAACGATTTGAAATTTATAGATAATAGAACCCAAGGGGGTGCGCTTTGGTTGATTGGGGGTGGAGAGTTGAGTAATTATATCGGAGAATTGAAAATTAAAGGATATCCATTTACCTACACTCACAAAGGTGGGCGTGCTTCGGATTACAAGCCTGCTTGGTACACTGCGGCAAAGGAATAGCTTTACTCGTCAGTTTGGTAACAGATTGAAGGTGAATAGTGGAAAAGGAAACGCAATTTAATAGATACAAAATTAAAATTGTTGATTCAGCCTGCCGTTGTATGGAAGTGAATGGTCACCCAATTACGCATTTCATCGCGCCAGATACAAAATCAGGAATTCAGAAACTTTATGTTATTAGAGATGGTAAAGCAATATGCTACGTGGGCATTACCTCTCAGTCAATAAGTAGCAGACTTAGACTAGGGTTTTTTGACGATGGTCACAACGGCTACCATGGATACAAATGGAAAGATAAGTTAAAAGAAGCAGAATTATTAGTTTGGAACTTCCCAGAGGATACTGATAGGCATGTGGAAGCAATCGAGGCAGAATTAGTCTATTTTATTCGAGAGAAAACCAGTAACTGGCCAAAATACCAAATGGAAATCCACTTTCACGGAGCCACAGAAGAAGAAAGAAAGGTAGCAAAATCGATACTAGCCGAGCTTATAAATTAAAAGTACGCTAACCCGAATATGTGATTTCATTTTGTAGCCAAAATAGTGACTTCACTGTGTCGCCGAACGATGGCAAAATGAAATATTGAATTTTATATATTTAAATGCGTGGGGGTAACTGTGAAAATATCACCCGAACAAAAGATAATTCAAATCCAAAAAGAATATTTCGGTTTATTGAAGGATTGTTTTAAGAATCAAATTGCAGAAGTCCAGAATGAAGACGATTCAGAGAATCGTATATTAAAATGGGCTATAACACAAACTAATGAAGACATTATATATTTTACCAGACGCCGTCTTGAAGACATGGCCAACTTTTGGAAAATCCATTATAGCGATTTAAAGAATGCTATTTTGGTTGCTGATATGCTGCCCACATATTCTGTAAGTCGTCCCATATACTTACGAAGACAATTTTCGTCAGCTGGTTTATACATAGATACTTTTGTGTGTCATGATGAGTGTTTTTCTGCTCTAAGAAATCTGGAAGTTTTAAGTCCCTATAAACACGCGGATTTGTGCGTTAAATTATTAAGCGACTATTTGGATTTAATAGCACTTGAATTTTGTTTTACGGCTGATCTAAAACGTCCTTTTGCAATAATTCTCCCAGGAAGTCGCGACTTCGATTACACGACAGAAATAAAATATTTAGAAAGTGATTCAAAATTATTTACCTCTTATTGTAATGAGCTTCTTGATAAAAATTATTTGTCAATAGATGAGGTATTTGAAGCTTCTAAGAATATTAACGGATCTTCGGCAATAAAACATGCAATAAAACAACATAGTATTTTGCCTGCTCCTTTTCGAGAACCTAAAACTGAACATGATCGTTTATCTCAGTGTTTTGAAAGGATGCGAATGATTAAAAGTCAATCAGCAATAATAGTTCCGGAAAGTCCTAACCTAAAAGATCTATTAATTTCATTTTTCACTGAATTTGTTGTTATGGAGAGCCAGCTTTGCGAAAGCGTGGAATTTGATTTGGCTCCTTTGTTCCCGAGGTATACATGGGACTTATATAAATGGCGAATCGAAAACGCGAATAAAACTGATGGTAAACTGCTTGGTTGGGAAGAGAGGAACTTGACCGCCATTGCTACTTCAATTCAACATGAAAACCTAGATTGGTTAGGCAACATACCTCTAAAGTCAATGATTGAACTGAGAGAATCGGATTTTCTGCAAGATTTCCGTACATCGTTTCGTTTGGCCCGAAAACGGATGACGTTGCAAGAGGGTGCAGATTTCAATAAAATGGCCAAGGATGTTGAAAATGCCATAGAGAAAGCTATTAGCGATAATCAAGCCGACATTGCTGATTTAGAAAAACAAGCCAAAGTCAAGATAATAAATGCAACCGGCTCATTTTTAACTAAAACAGGATTATCTATCGCGTCCACATGGATACCCCCTTTAGCTATAGTTGGCATGATTTCAGATACAGCTGGATATGCAAAGGAAATTATTGAAACACGTAAACTAGCCAAGGATTTGCCTGATCGACTTAAAAGGGGACCTTGGGGATTGATGATCGATGCGAAACAGAAAGAACAAAAGTGAATATTTTCGTGGCAAATGAGTTTTAATTAGAAATTAATGGGCCACTTCTTATTAAATTTGGTGAAATAATATGAAAAGACTAAGAAACCTCTCGAAATCAAAATATATAAATGGTCTTCAATGCCATAAACTGTTGTGGGTTGCTCTAAATGAACCATCTAAAATGCCGCCCTACGATGCCGCCACCCAGCACGTCTTTGACCAGGGGCATATGATCGGGGCGCTGGCGCAGCAGCTGTATCCCGACGGTATCAGGCTAGAGCAGGAGAACATCGGGGCGAACCTCCGGGAAACCACCGGTTCCCTGAAACTGCGTAAGCCGTTATTTGAGGCGGGCTTCTCCGGTAACCGGCTTTACTGCCGGGTGGACATCCTTAACCCGTCTGGGAGTGAGGCGTGGGACATTGTAGAGGTGAAGAGTACCAATGATGTTAAAGACGAGCAACTGTACGACGTCGCTTTCCAGCGGCACTGCTGTCAACTGAACGGAATGAGGATCAACCGCTGTCACATCATGCACCTGAATCGGGAATACGTTAAACAAGGCGATATTGACCCGCGGCAGCTATTTGTAACTGAAGATGTGACGGACCAACTAAACGAATTCGCCGACGGACTAGAAACGCGTATTGCTGAGATGCTAACAGTAATCGACTCGGACGAATGTCCGGAAACCGCTGTCGGCAGACACTGTAATGCCCCATACTCTTGTCTGCTGCAGGAAGAGTGCTGGAAACATCTGCCGGAACACCATGTGATGACGCTTTACTCCGGCAAGAAACTGGGCGAGGACCTGATGGCAAAGGGAATACTCGACATCTCCAACATCCCGGAAGACATCAAACTGAATGATAAACAAGAGATCCAGAAAGAGTGCGTAATTTGCGGTGAGCCGTATATCGACACTGCGGAAATCAAGAGTTTCCTGAAGAGTTTGAAGTACCCGCTGTATTTTATGGACTTTGAGACCTTTGCCACCGGTGTACCCATCTATGACGGGACCAGTCCGTATCAGAATATCCCTTTCCAGTTTTCGCTGCATGTCATCACGAAACCGGGTGCGATGGTGGAGCATTATGAGTATCTGGCGGAGGGTAAAGACGACCCCCGTCTGGCTTTTTTATCCGAGTTGAAGCATGACATTGGCCCAAAGGGCAGCATTTTGGTTTATTATGCAGCGTTTGAGAAGAGCAGGCTGAAGGAATTGGCCGGGGCTTTTCCGGAATATCAGGAGTGGGTGGACAGTATCAACGAGCGCATCGTCGACCTGAATGTTCCGTTCAGGGATTTTAGCTTTTATCACCCACAGCAACTGGGGAGTTCTTCATTGAAGCAAGTCCTACCGGTGCTCACTAATCTGAGTTATGCAAATTTAGAGATAGGCGAAGGGACAACAGCCAGCTTGAAATTCATGGAAGCAGCCTTCGGCAATATCTCGAATACAGAACGGCAGAAGATACGCACTGACCTCTTGACCTATTGTGGACAAGACACCGGTGGTATGATCGAGATTGTTAAACAGCTCAAAGAAATAACCAAGTGAACGGAAGGATTGAAAACTATGATTGGTGCCATCGC
>Ga0182017_10002244_pt1 | contig 14716 bp, 13 predicted proteins | sample 712E3DmetaG_FD_120492 | JGI IMG/M metagenome (GOLD analysis project Ga0182017, IMG submission 120492) | Permafrost microbial communities from Stordalen Mire, Sweden - 712E3D metaG | ecosystem: Environmental > Terrestrial > Soil > Wetlands > Permafrost | place: Sweden: Stordalen | collected... | reverse complement strand
AGCCGTTGCGGAGGATTTCTTAAATTCAAAAGACGTTCGATGTCTTCATTCATACGTCCTCCTTAAATGCTCATGCCCCGGTTGTGGCCTTGCTTGTTTGAATTTGAATGCCCCTCCGATGGCGTCTGCGAAATCGTTTCCTCATCCGAGACCGCCAACCGGCAACGCTCCGAAATCGCCGCCACCAGCCGCGCCGGGCGATGCTCCTGAAATTGTCCCCAAATCACCCGCTGCGCCGTGGCGACCTCATTGCTCGCCATAAATTCCAGCGTGTGTCTCGCATTGGCATTGAATGCCGCCGCCAGTTCGAGCGGATCATTTCTTTCCAGCAAAATCTCCGCGATGCCGTTGGCTTTGGCGTAAGGCACGTTGTCGCGGAATCGTTCAATCACCGCGAAGTCATTTTGCTTCTGGCAAAGCAGAATGTTGCTTTGGCCGAGGTTCAACAAAGTTGAACGCACCTGCCAGACGCCAAGCTTTGAAGTGCAGATTTCCTTTTCGGACGAAGCCACGACCGCCGCCGGTTTTTCCAACTGCTTTCTCAATTCAGCCAGCGATTGAAATTCGTTGGCGATGACGCTGAAGGCGGCGCGGTAGCCCTTCATTTCGGAATCCGTGAAACGCCCGAAATTACCACCCGGCACACTGTATTCCTGATGTTCACCATCTCGCATCAATCCGCTATAAGCGTCTCGTTTGATGCCCAAGCGGGCGTCAGACAAAACCGTTTCCGGTTTGTCTGGTGGAATCGCCAGCGAATAAATTGACAGTTTTGAGAGCCGTTCCAGTTCGCTGACGGGAATGGCCATTTCACCCGTCCACAGCCTTGTGGCGATGATGTCGCCCGCTTGGATACGCGAGAGCAGGCTGAATTCGTGAATGCCCAAGGCAGACGCGCTTTTACCAATCGTCAGAGCGTCAGACTCCGATACGTCATTTTTTATTTGCATGGTTTTCCTTTCGCTTTAGACCATAACATTGCCGCCGCAAAATGTGAATTCGGTTTTTCCGATACGTTGTATAGGTAAAACCGATAGTTCAAGACGGTCACTGCTTATGAAAACATCAGGCATTTCCCCGCCGCGACCAACGCGCGTTCCGCTCCGGCTTCACGCGCGCTCGTCGCGGACAGAAATAGAACGCAGTCGCGTTTGCTTCCGTCAGCGGCACGGCGGCGGTCGTTACATTCCGGCTCCGTTCCAGCCGTCTCTTCGCCTGCATTTCACTTTTCCGCTCGCCGAACCGCTGACCGAAGCAGGCAGCAAAATCTTTTGTTGCACCTATGCGGCGGACTGTGCTAAAATAGCTAGTGACTGGTCAATTTAATTGAGACAAAATTTATGGAAAGCGTTACTGCATTGGAAGCCAAGACCCGGTTTGGTCAACTCCTTGAACGGGTTGCCCAAGGCGAAGAGGTTATTATCACCCGGCACGAAAAGCCGGTCGCGCGGCTGGTGCCCGAAGGGCGCCGCAATCTGGAATCCGTGCGCGCGGCGGTCGCCGGAATTTTCAAGTTGCGCCAGCAAATCTTTGACCGGAACCAAGGGAAACCAAAACTCACCGCTGTGGAAGTCAAAGCCTGGATTGGAGAGGGGCGGCGGTGAGCGCCGGTTTCATCGTGGATGCGTCCGTCGGATTTGCCTGGGTCTATCAAGGTCAGGCAACCCCCGAAACCGATCATTTGCTGAATGAAGTCGCCGCCGGTGCCACGGTGATCGTGCCCGCCCTGTGGTTTTTAGAAATGTCCAATGTTCTCTTGATCACACAACGCCGCCACCGGCTGACCGCTGGACAGCGTAAGGCGGCGATGGAAAAATTGACCGCCATGCAATTAACGGTGGACGAAGAAGGAACTCGTAATGCCTTCGGCAAAACCAGTGAACTCGCCGAAAAATATGGCCTCACCATCTATGATGCCACCTACCTCGAATTGGCGTTGCGCCGGTCACTGCCGCTGGCGTCACGCGACGAAGCATTAAAAAGCGCCGCCAAGCAATGCGGCCTTAAAGCACTCTAAATTTGCATTGCCTATGGCGTATCAGCTACACCAAACTCAACTACAGCCGTCTTTGTTGTGGCCAACGCCACCAGCGCATCTGCAAGACGAAATAAGCCTTGTAAATTTTTGGCGGAGGGCTTAAAAGCCTTGCTGACAGGATAAAAGAAATAAAAAAATAGCACACATATTTTTGTAGCTTTTGGCTACGGGCTGACTCGAAACCGCGAATTTCCAAAGCCTCCCAGAAACCAAGCCGCCACTCGGCGCGGCTTGGCGCATTTTCTGGGAAGGCGCTTCGCGGTGCCTGAGTCAGGGTGCGTTGAGTCCGCGCCCTTGTTTTTTTGGTTTTGGGCAAATTCAAAGTTCAACAATGAAAAAAAATGAACGGAACAAGACGCAGTTTTTAGCTTCTTCTCGCACTGCGAGGCTGCTGGCGCTGCTGATGCTTTTCATGATGCATGGCGTGGTGCAGGCTCAATTAAATTACACTGAAAGCACGAGCGTGCAGGACTCCGTCACCGTCACTTACCCAAGCTGTCTCAACGGGGTAGGAACCATCCCGGCCATGTATAATGGCTACTTCGTCATCGGCATCGGTGCTTCTGCATTCTATTCTTGCTCCAGCTTGACCGGCATCACGATTGGCACCAATGTCACTGACATCGGGTTGGGTGCGTTCAATAGATGCACCAGTTTGACCAACGTCACGATGCCAAACAGTCTCATTACTATTGAACCGTATGCGTTTGAATACTGTAGTGATTTGTCCAGCGTGACGATTCCAAACAGCGTCACCAGTATCGGAACCAATGCATTTTTTAACAGCGGTCTGACTGGCATCACGATCGGCAGCGGCGTAACCAGCATCGGAGCGAATGCGTTCGAAGGGTCTGGCCTGACGAGTATTTTCTTTCTAAGCAACGCTCCTAGTGCCGATCTTGGGTTTGAATATTATGGAATAAATAAGGTTGTATATTATGTGCTCGGAACTACAGGCTGGGGTTCTTCTTTTGAAGGACAAAGAACTATGTTATGGGATCCTTCAAGCCAATTAAGTTATGTAACCAATGACAATTCGATTACTATCTTCAAATACGTTGGCTCCGGTGGAGCGGCGAACATCCCAAGCTCAATAGGAGGAATGCCAGTAACTAGCATTGGAAACAATGCTTTTTATCAATGCACCGGCTTGACCAGCGTAACGATTCCAAACACTGTTACCAGCATCGGAACCAATGCGTTTTTTAACACCGGTCTAACTAGCATTACGGTAGGCAGCGGGGTTACTAACATTGAATCGGGTGCGTTTGCTGACTGCACCGCTTTGACCAACATTACACTTCCAGACAGTGTAATCAGTATTGGCGAGGGTGCTTTTCAAGCGTGCAACAACGTTACAAATGTTACTCTAGGCACCAATATTACCAGCATTGGGAATAATGCGTTTTGGGGATGTCCGAATCTTTCCAATATAACGATTCCCAGCAGTGTTACCAGCATTGGGGACTATGCATTCTACGAATGCTATGGTCTAACTGGAATATATTTCCTAGGTAATGCCCCCACCCTTGGAAGTTTTACTTTTTACTATGATACCAATGCAGTTGTCTATTATGTTCCAGGAACTACTGGTTGGAGTTCGACATTTGGTGGCCTGCCGGCGTATTCTAACAATCTATTCACTTATCAAGGTATTTCTTCGGGGATCATTATTACGGGCTTCAATCTCCCCACTAGACCATCCGTGTTGACAATTCCTAGCACAATTAATGGAATTCCGGTCACTTCAATTGGAGTTCAGGCATTCTTAAATTGCTCCAACTTGACCAGCGTAACGATTCCCGCCAGTCTCACGTTCATTTATGGCGAGGCGTTCGGGGGATGCGCTAATCTAAAAACCGTAATGTTCGAGGGTAATGCCCCAAGTGTCGCTTATGGGCCTGGCTTGAATATTTTTAACGGTGACAGCAGTGTTACTGTCTATTACCTGGCGGGAACCACAGGCTGGAATACTTTTTACACAAATACCGGTGTTCCAATCGTTTTATTTGCACCCACAATTCAGATCACGACACCAACTGCCGGTTTGCAGGTAAGCAATGCGAGTTACACCATTACCGGTAATGCCAATGGCATACTCAACGTGGCGGTGTCAAATGTGTTTTATTCCTTAAACAATGCGGCTTGGACAAACGCAACGACTGTCAACAACTGGACTAATTGGACGGCGACAGTAAATCTGATAGCAGGCACGAACACGATCCAAGCCTGCGCGGTGGACACCAACGGCAACATTTCAACTACCAAAAGCGTGAGTTTTTATGCTTTCTTGAACACGCAGTTGACAGTCAACACAAACGGGAGCGGGACTTTCAGCCCAAACTACAACGGTGCGTCACTGTATGTCGGTTCGCCTTATTCGATAACAGCCATGGCAGGAACTGGTTTTGCATTCACGAACTGGACTGGAGGAATTTTATCGCCGCTGACAGTGCTAACGAACGGAGCAACATTGCAGTTCGTGATGCAGAGCAATCTGGTGTTGCAGGCAAATTTTGTGGACGTGCAAAAGCCAACCAACAGCATCACCTCGCCAACACCGGGGCAATCGTGGAGTAACGGGGTATTCACAGTGACAGGCAAAGCCAGTGACAATGTGGCGGTGTCGAATGTGTGGTATTCGTTGAACAACGCAGCTTGGACGGGCGCGACGACTGCAAACAACTGGAGCACTTGGACGGCGACGATTAATTTGATTGCAGGCACCAACACCATCCAAGCCTACGCGCTGGACACCAGCGGCAACATTTCGGCAACCAACAACGTAAGTTTTAATGCCGTTTTGAGCACAGTGCTGACGGTCAGCACCAACGGGCTTGGCTCCATCACGCCAAACGACAACGGCCAATCGCTGATAGTTGGGAAGTCTTACAGCATGGCGGCCAAAGCCGCCACCGGCTTTGTTTTCACAAATTGGACGGGTGGAATTGGCTCGCCGCAAAACATTTTGACGAACGGTTTGACCGTAAATTTTGTAATGCAATCCAATTTGTGGCTTCAGGCCAACTTCCAAGAGACATCCAAGCCGACCCTGACGGTTTCATCCCCCACAAATAACAAAAAGCTGACGAACGCGCTGGCAAACTTAATCGGCACTACATCTGACAACTGGAAAGTTGGGGGCGTTTGGAATCAGTTGAACGGCGGAGCCTGGAGTCTGGCAAGCACGACCAACAGTTTTACCAACTGGACGGCCACGCTAACCTTGATTGCCGGCACCAACACGATCAAATCCTTTGCCCAAAACTGGGGTGGAATCTTTTCAACGACTAATAATTTAAGCGTGATTTCGAGCAACACTTTCATGCTGCAACTCATCTTCACGAATACGCTGCCGATGAAAACGAATGGGCTAGTTTTCAGCCTGCAATTGTCAACCGGCTTGGACGGACATATTCAGGTCTCCACGAATCTGACAAGCTGGGCAACGCTGACAAATTTTGTCGGCACCAATTCGACAATCACTTTCCGCGACCCGGCGGCGACTAATTCACCCAGCCGATTCTACCGGGCAGTGATTCCCTAAAATCAATCCTGATGGCCTTGATAAATACTCAAATTTCTTCGCACAACAACAGCAGCAATGGAAGGAAAAAACCTCGACCTTGACGCCGCAAGTTCAGGGTTTTTTAATGTAGTAAAACCCCTCTATCCTTTTGTCAAATGCAATAAAAAGGAATTTTGATTTCTTCGCTAAATTTCTGTAGCTTTTAATTGCTTTGTAAAAGTAATTGCCTAAATCCTCAATATTATCCTTTTTTCTTAAGGAAAAAATCATCAGCCTTAAGTCGGCGTTGGCGACCAAAAGCTTTTGAAAGTCAAATTTGTAACCGCTGTAAGGCACAATGCTGTCCTCATCTCTTTTGGGGCGCCACTCGATTTCAGCAACTAAAGGCAAACGTGTCGGTAGATATTCGTGATCCCTCGACAATACCTTTTTTGGATATATATCTTGCAGAAGTAAACGATTGTGGCGTTTCAGAAGTTTTTCGGGGGAGACTGCCCGGCTTTTCCTCTTGAGTCTCTTTTTGAGCTTCTTTTTCCAGTTGTTAAAAAGTGTGCTTGCTTCAGGCGAAATACCTTTAAGCGATTTGCCATTGAACCGAGTCGGTTTGTAAATCGATTGTCCTTTAATTATGTCTTTGATAAGTTGGTCAACAACTTTTCGAGCGTTCGTTGCACTTGACCCCGACGATTGATAATGCTCCAGCGTTTTCCGCTGTTTTGCGTTTAACCTCTCGTTCCACAAATAGGGGGATAATTTATCGGAATCGTCTGGTCTCCTCAGCATGTCTATGAATTTGCGCAAATCCTTGACCTTGATTTCATCCACTTCAGTATACCAATGAAGGTCATAAAGCCATTCTCTGGATTTCCATTCCCCTCCATCGCTCGGTCTCGGGCATTTTGAAAGTTTGTTTGCATATACTTTGTAATCCCGTTCGTCACCAATGCGAGCCAACGCGCACTTAATAATTTCCGTCCTTCTTCCATCAGTGGTCTTGTGCTTAAAAAATTCATGCGAACACTCGCATAGTTCCTTGCCAAGTTCCTTGACGATATATTTTGGTATTGAGCCGCTCCGTTTTACTCGTGGAGTTTGACTTGTATATTTTAGCCACCTCATCTTACACTTGCGACGGAACATGGTTCCTGCGATGGGTTCCCGTTTCATTTGCCACAGAAAATGTCGTCGCGAGCACGCAAAATCAAGACTGTAATGCGGTGGTGGGCGTGGAGCCGAAAAATATTCAGGCTTTGTAGGCCAAGCATCCGGCCCCGATTCGACATCCCCGCCAGCGTGGCCGAAATTTTACATTCCAAACCTTCTGGACTGTGACTGACGAACATTGTGTTTCTGAAGCCTCGCCCACTTTTGTATTTCGGAAATCTGCCTTTGGACATTTTCAACGGCCACCGACTGCGACGGTGTTGCCGCCGATTCGTTGACTGCCTCCAAAATATCCTTCATCACCAAATCCGTCGCCGAAGGCCGTTGAGATGATTTGCTGACGGCGTTGAGCAATTCGCGTTTATCATCCGTGTAAATTGTCAGGGCTTCTTTGAACCGGCTGGCCGACACATAAAATTGCTCGCGGCCAGCCGCCCGGAACGATTCGGAACTTTCGGCCACGAACACGCAGTCCACACCTTTGCTTTGCGAACTGTATGACGTGAGGCAATAGCCATGCGTCAGGTTGCCGTAATCTTTTGAAAGCATCCAACCGTTTGCCAGTTTGATGTCGCCGTCTTTGGTGAAACCTTTCACCTGTTTCAAATCGCCGTTATTGAGCCGCCGTTTGTCGTTTGTAAAGCCGTTCTGCGTAATCCGAATCATGTCACCGGCAGCGAGAGCGATTTTGCTGGATTCATAAATTTGGAAACACGCCGCTATGTTCAACGAGAGCAGGGCAATCACGCCATTCATTCGCTCGACCGAAATGCCATGCTCATCGCGGGTTTTGACCCTGACCCGTTCGCCGCGCCGGAAGCCGGGGACGTTTTGATGAAACTGAATGACCACGCCGGTTTGATAATTGCGCGCATCGGCGCGTTGCGCCTGCGTCCATTGCAGGTTTTTGAGTTGAACAAATTCGCGTTCGTCCGCACCGAGCTTCTTGGCAGATTTCAGCTTGGAGCGGATTTCTCGCGTGACGCGTTCGCCTTCTGCGTGCGTCGGCGAAATGACCAGAGCCGATTTGCCCGCTTTCACAACCGCAGCGTAATCAGCGGCCAACGCTTCATACCGTTTGTCGGCATCCATTTCCCGCAGCATTCCGAGTTTGTCCAATCGTTTGAATGCGCTCTCCAAATCGCCACCGCGCAAATCGGCGACCACGGCTTTGTGCGAGTCAGCTTTTTGCCGCCAGATTTCTTTCAGTTCGGCGGCGGGCAGGCTGGCGTGTTTTTCCAAAATGCGGAGCGCATCGCCCCGCTCGACGGCGCGGTGTTGCGCCGTGTCGCCGGACAGAATAATCCGGCAGTTTTGTTTTTCGGCGAGATCGGCCACGCGCGCCAGCGTGCGAACGCTCAAAAGTCCGGCCTCATCAATCCAAATCACTTGCCCGCGAACCTGCGTTTGCAATTTTTCATTTTGTAAAAGAGCCTCGACTGTTTCCGCGTTGGCAAATCCGGCGTCCGACCGCAGCACCCCGCGCGACGCTTCTGCCGACGGTGCGAACGTGAAAACTTTCAGGCCGGTGGATTCAATTGCGGCCACGGCCTCGCGCATCATCGTCGTCTTGCCTGTGCCAGCGCCGCCGCGAATTGCCGTGACGCGATCCATGCTTTGCAGGACGTGCCGGACGGCGTTCCGTTGCTCATCGGAAAGCTTTTGGTTCTGGAATTGGTATTTGCCAGAGCTGAACGGATTGAATTTTCCTTTTCCATCCGTGACGAAATCAATCAACCGTTTTTCTTCCGCCAGCACGTCCTTGGTGGTGAGCCATTGCCGACCGTCCACGGTTTCTTTAATCAGTTCATCGCGCAAAAGCTGGCGTATGGTTTGTGCCATGTCCACATCGCCCATGCCGAAGCGCAGCGCGTGCCGGAGCAGCTCCTTATCGGTGACGATGGAGGCGCGTTCGTAACAATGCTGCATCGCAAAATCCATCGCCTTCATTTCCGAAATCTTTGGCGCGGCAGAAACTTGATTGCACAGGTTGTTTTGAATTTCCGTTCGCTCATCGGCTGAAATTCGCTCGTTCCATCGTTTTCTTAATTCCGGCTTGGAAAACTGCTTTTGCTTTCGTTCGCGCGTCAGAGCGGCGAGTCCGTCTTTTCCTTTGGCCGACGTGATGCCCAATTCTTTGGCCTTTTGTTCGACCTGCTCCGTGCGTTTGGAAAACTCATCCAGCACCCGTTGCGGGACACCAGCCAGTTCCCACCCTTTGGCCGTTCGCTCGATGCTATAACCCAATTCCGCCAGTTGTTTGGAAAACCGCGCATGGAACGCCGCTTCAAAATACGGCGCATCACCTTTCAAATCCCGGAACTGCCCGGCCTTCCATTTCTTTTCGGCCTCATCCCAAGTCGTGTTGAAGGCGTAGCAATGCGCGTGCAAATGCGGATCAGGTATGCCGTTCACTGGCCGCGCGGTGAAGTGGACGAACTCCGCCCAAACCATGTTGCCCGTTTGACGATTTTCATTCGCCCCGTTTTTCCGCACCCGTGTTTTAATCTCCGATTCAATTTCTCGCATGGTTTGATTCACCGACATTTTGAACGCACCTAAAATCCGTTCATCCTTGGTGAACTCGTAAGCAACGGATACGGACTTTGGACAATGGAAATTGAAATCGTAGCCAACCGTGCGATTGGTTTTATTCCGTTGCGTCAGCCGTTCCTTTGTCCCCGGCTTTTCATTGTCACACAGGGATTCAAAAGCAGCCGTTGTTACCGCTCCTGAAAGTCGCAAGTGTTCAGCGGCAATCCCGTTCCAATCGCCGCTGACTTCCTGACCTTCACTGTAATAATCTTCACGCTTCAAAGATTCAGCGAAGTATTCTTTGGCATTCCGACTCGCTATGACTCTTAACATAGAGGCCACTGTAACCGGAATTTTCCACTCGTCATCCACTTGAAACCACTATTCGCACTTACTCCAAACCTACCCTCCCACTACTCGGTAACGGTATCCAATTTAATCACCGTATCGTAATGACAACGATGCACACAGCTATGCGTATGATTAAAAGCCCCAATAATTCCGTCAGACATCTTCCCTTAGCACAGCTAGAGGGACTCGCCGCCCGGCGCGGCGTTGCGCAACTGTTACGCAACAGTTGCGCAAACGTCTGACGGAATTATTGGTGCGGAAAAAACCAAAACGAAAATGAATTTGCAATCAGCAGCCGAAAACGAAAGCCCGCGCAAAACGCGCAGCAAACTGGAAGCGCACCGCGAAGCCATCTTTGCGTTGCGCCGCAAGCATTGGACATACCGCCAGATTGCCAAGTGGCTCAACGAGCATGGCGTGGTGGTCACATTCCCATCCGTCTATCGTTTTTGCGAGCGGGCAATCGCCCGCCGGCCACGCAACAGCAGCCCGCTTGAAGTTGAACAGGAACCGCCAATTTTCACTCCAACACCGCAAACAACAACAACCAAAACAACGAACCAACATCGGTTCAACCTCGAAATATGAAAACAAACAAACATCGCCTGATTCTGCCCATACAGGCCAAAGGAAACGTGGGCAAAAGCATCGAAGCCACCGCCCGCGCGTGCTGGCTGAACCAACGCGGCATCCCGTGGCATGGATTTGATCTGGACGGCGACAACCGCACCTTGTCCCGATTGTTTCCGAGCCAGGTCAAGTTGACGCCATTGAGCGGTCAAGCCGAAGACTTGGACGAACTCATATTGATTCTGCGAAAGACCACCGCCAAACCCGTCACCTTGATTGATCCACGGGCGCATCTGGACGGCCAGTTGATGAAGGCACTTGCCGCCACGCATTTCTTTGACATCGCCAGCGCGCAAAACATCGGCGTCACGCTCATGGTGTTTCCGTTCGATGACATGGACGTGATGACCAACCTCGATGCCGTCTGCCAGTTCTGCGGAAAACAAGTGGATTACGTCATTGTCCGCAACCCGGCGCGGGCGTCCAGAAACCGGATGTTTGACAACAGCCCGCTGGAAAAGGAATTACTCGACTGCGGCGCAGTCACCATCACCGTGCCGGTGCTGTCAGAGTTTGTGAAACTCCGGTTGGCAAAACTTGAGGCCGAGCAGCAGCGCGGCATCCCGTTCAATGAAGCCATCGGCAGCGACACCCTTGGCTTGGACATCATGGCGCGGGGCGTGTTGCAGGACTGGCTGGCCACCATGTTCAATCAATACGACCAGATCGCCGGAAAACTTTTGCCAGCCGTCGAAGCGGCGGGTATAAAACCCAAGGTTGTGCCGCCCATTGGCGAACCGTTTGCCGTCAAGCGCGGCGCAAAAGTGAATCTCACCAACTAAAAAGGAGACGTTATGGCTGAATCTGATTTATTTGAAGAAATGCTCGCCACCTATCCCGCTGAAAAGCGGGAGCTGGCGCGGAAGGTTTATCAGCGGTTTGCGGACGGCGACAGCACGCAGTTTTTCACCCAACTGTTGCTGGTGCTGGACGTGTATGCCCGTTATGTCGAGCGCATCCCCAAGGCCGCAGTTCAGGCCAATCAGGAATCATTCGCCATCTTGGAGGATATGCGCGAAGAAATCGGCATGATCGCCAAGACGATTGAAGCCCGCGACGTGAACATCACCAATCACGCCGCCAAGACGGACGAGCTTTGCAAAATCACGCAGGCCAAATGCGACGAGACGATTGCCAGCGTTGAATTGATGGTGAAAAATCTTGGCGCACAGGTGGACACCAAGGCCATCGTGCAGGGGATTCAAACGGCTTTGGACAAGGGCATCAAAGCGGAAATCATTTCGCCGTTCATCCAACATTCCAAGGAATTGGGCGAGCGAGTGCTGCCGACGCTGGCGGAAATTAAAAAGGCATCCACGGAAGCGCACACGCTCTGGATGAAACACATCTGGAAAACCGCTTGGGCGGGTTCCTTCATGGTGACATTCCTGCTTTTTGGTCTGGGGTTATTGGGCCTCTACCACTTTTTCGACAACTATGCGGAACGCGAAGCCGCCGGGAAAATTGCCGAGGTGTCACGGCTGATGAATTACAACCAAGATGCGTTCCGGCAACTCGCCATCGCCCAGGTGCCGCTTAAAATTGAACGGACAGAATACAATGGCGCGGTCAATCCACAGAGCTTTGCACTGGTGGTTCAAGACGCAGCCGGGGCGGAACTGCGTCATCAAGATGGACATGACAATGGCTGCGTCTTTTTCACCAGCCATCTTTCGGAGGAACAGATTCAGTCGTTGCAACAGGAAATCGCAAAGCAGATGCAAGCCAATAACGGCAACGCAAAATAATTTGCTCCATCATCTTCCCCGCGCGAAACCAAAACGCCGTCAGAAAAATTCTGGCGGCGTTTTGGTTTCGGTCCTCAGAGTGAGAGTAATGTTTCCTTCAATTCTTGCAGACCAAACCTGACGATTTTCTCCTCAATATGCTGGTTCGCCATTTCTAGCGAGTTCTTCGAGTTGAACCACTTTTGCGCGGATCGAACTATGAGCTTGAGAAATTCCCGATAGTGAGGCTCTACCTCCGGCTGCTGCCGGAATGCCCGCCAGAGATTGGCTGCCGGCAGGAACAAATCCGTGAAATGATTGATTTCGACGTGAGGTTGGCTTGACTCGTGGTAAACAAATGCTGGCCAAAGAAGTTCGTGACAGGAGCCGCCGTTGATCTCTGTCATAAAGTTGCGGTTTTGGGCGCTCAAAAGGTTGTAAAAATCCGCACGGCAAAAGAGTCGTGGTCCTTTGCCAGTCTTTTCAAGACTGACTGCGTTGACAACGGCCCGGCCAGCCAAATTCGTGATGTTGGTCTTGCGACCCTGGTCTATGGCCGTCACTTTAGGGGTCAAAACATCACCGAAGGAAATTCCACCGCGAAACAAAAGTGGAAACCAGCGTTCACCGTGCCGACCTGAGACGCCTTGCAATGATAGTTCAGTGATCGTAACGGCAGTCGGATCGGTTGGGTTCTCTGGATGCGCAAAGGCACCACTGGTAAACTGGAAACTGTCGATTAAAAAGCGCGAGACCTGTCGGATCAGCAAATCAGGTTGATTGGAGATAACAAAAACGGAGTCGCTAAACGGAAGAAATGTTTCAAAGCTCCCCACTTCTCCTTCCAATGCAAGATTTTGTAATCCGGGATCAGTGTGGTTCTGCGCTGGGAATTGCACCATGTCAGCAAGTTTAGTGTTGATAATCTCGTGGTAGTTTAACAAAAGTTGGGCAGCCCCTGCTGGGTCAATCAATGTGTAGTTTTTGAAACCCAGAATGTCGAGAAAGGCAACGGATCGTTCAGGCATGACACAAGGTAAGTGGAGGACTGATGGAACGCCAGATTAAGTCATCATAAGTTAGGTTGTGTGTCTTCGCCTTTTTTCACGCCCGCCATCACCCTACCGTTTGCTGCTCGCTGGTCCGACACCAAGCCGAGATTGGAGGCGAGATCAAAAACCGCGCCAGCGGCTCCCTCTTGCCCTTCCGCCGCTGTCACGGTTTTAGCTTTCGCCAGGTTTTTAATGCGCTCTCGCGCACGGCTTGCTGTCTCCCCAATCAGTGAAGCGAGCAGCAAACGGCAGGGTGACGGACAGCGGTTTCAAAAAAAAGCTATGAACACAACAAATCTCAAAAATGAAGCGGCAGCACCGGCGAATGTCCGGCCATCGTCGGTTTCAAAAACCCGCGCTTTTGCCGCGCACCGCGCCAACCGTGAGTTGCCCACGCAGACCGTCTTGGACTTGCTCAAAGCCCAACTGCCCACCCAATACGAACTGGTTGAAATCGTTGGCCGTTGGCTTTGGCTGGATTTTCCCGCCCACACCCACCGCGCCGCCGCCAATGTCCTTTGGCGTTTGGGTTTTCACTGGAATCAACGCCGTTGCGTCTGGCAGCACCCTTGCGGGGCTTGCGCTCCTTACAACGTCCATTCCGGCGACCCGCGCAGCAAATACGGTTCGCGGCTCGCCACCAACTTCAACGCCTGAAATGACCATGAACCCAACCCCGCTTTTCCCCGGCATGGAATCGCTTGTCCAGCCCTTCAAGTTTCCGGCCAGTCCCTACGAATACAAGGTGACGCCCTTGCGCGAATGTCCCACGCCTGAATCCTTGCAGCTATGCGACACCCCCGACCAAGCCGCCGCCTATTGGAAATTGCATATCGCCACCCATCCCCATTTCAACCCGGAGTGTGAATGTTTGGCCGTCCTGATCTTGAACACCCGCCGCCGCATCAAAGGCCACCAGCTTGTTTCCATCGGCACGCAGGACACCCTTTTAGTTCATAGTCGTGAGGTTTTCCGGCTGGCAGTTTTGACCGCCGCCCATGCCCTGATTCTCATGCACTGTCACCCATCAGGCGAAAGCAGTCCGTCCCAAGCGGACATCAAAGTGACCCGCGATTTAATCCGCGCCGGGCAGATTTTGAAAATTGAAGTCCTCGACCACATTATCATGGGCAGTGGAAATTTTTCATCCTTGAAAGCTCTTGGTTACTTTTTCGCCTAAACACCATGACCACCTTGATTTTGCTTGGACAACCCACACTGAAACCTTCAGTAAAAGTTTCAGTAGAACCTTCAGTAAGGGGGTATGCAATGAGTTCGTTCCGAAAGGTTCAGAGTAGTGAAAAAACCCTTGCATTTATTGGTGGAATTTCCTATATTTATGCCTGAAAAGTAACGGTAAATAGACCGTGAACCGCCCGATTCCGACCCTCGCCTCCAATTAAATCGCCTGTAAATACAGGGGTTTGGTCGGAGTCTGGGGAAAATCTTCAACGAAATCTTCAACGATTTTAGCTCTCGTTCACTATCCGGCACGGGCACGTCGCGGACAGTAATGGTCAAGGTTCCCGCTGCCAAACGCATGGTTTTTTTACACGGCTCATTCAGCCTTGGCTGACCGGAACTTCAGCGCTGCTTCGGTGCGGGAGCGAACGTGCAACTTGTCATAAACATGCCGGAGATGCCACCGGACAGTCCCATCGTTCACTCCCATCCGGCGGGCAATTTCCTT
>Ga0182017_10002243_pt1 | contig 14718 bp, 13 predicted proteins | sample 712E3DmetaG_FD_120492 | JGI IMG/M metagenome (GOLD analysis project Ga0182017, IMG submission 120492) | Permafrost microbial communities from Stordalen Mire, Sweden - 712E3D metaG | ecosystem: Environmental > Terrestrial > Soil > Wetlands > Permafrost | place: Sweden: Stordalen | collected... | reverse complement strand
GAAGACATCCTCAACGATGCCGGTCAGTATGTCTTTGTCGATCCCCTTTTCCCGCACCATCTGGGCAAAAGATTCGACAATCTCCGAATTCATCAGAACCTCCAAATAAATGAAATCTCATCCCGCGAGAGGGTTACCACGGGGACTTCACGACGGCTTCAGCCAGGCTCTCGAATGGAAACTCCTGCGGTACTGACCCCTTCGCAGTTTCGAGCATGATCCCGTTCTCTCCAACGGATGAAAGGCGCCCCGTGTGTTCGACGGTCCCTCCGGGAGCCAGGATTTTCACGGCCAGCGTCCTGCCGACATGTTTCTTGTACTGCCAGGCGAACCTGAGAGGCCTCCCGATTCCGGGCGATGAGACATCAAGCCGGTAGGAGCCCTGTATCCATTCCGAGCGGTCGATCAGAATCGACGCTTCCCTGCTCACATCCGAACATAAGTCGCTTGTCACGCCCTGCTCGGCATCGATGAATATTTCGACCAGTGTCTTTCCGCGGGGTCCGCGCACGACAAGTTCGATCAGATGAGCAGAGAGACGGGCAGTACAATCCTCGATTGCGGCCCGCATTTCGTCGTTAACCATCGGGGTATGTGTCATCCCAAACAAAAATAGCCCAAATTGGGCTATATCTACAACACCAGAAGATAGATACTTCCGGTGTGAAAAGCAAGGAAAATGTGAAAGTTCTCCCCTGTTCTTGAGTTTTAGGCCACATCCCACGGAGCCTGGCGCCTAACTGCGGCCGCAGGTCTCCCGGATGATCCGGGCGGCGCGCTTCACCTCATCCATCGAGACGTCGAGGTGCGTCACCGCCCTGAGTCCCATGTAGTTCCCCATCGTGAGGAGTACCCCCCTGGCCCGGAGGGCACCGAGGATTTCCTCCGGCTTTTTCCCGCTCTTCTCCGCGCCGATAATGATGATGTTGGTCTGCACCGAGCCGAGGTCAATGTCGAATCCCTTCACCTGTGCGAGCTCACGGGCAAGGAACGCCGCTTTCTCGTGATCCTCGGCGAGCCGCCCGATGTTGTGTTCCAGTGCGTAGAGCCCCGCCGCGGCAAGGATCCCCGCCTGGCGCATCCCGCCGCCGAATATCTTCCGGAAGTGGCGCGCTTCGCCGATGAACGCCGCGCTCCCGGCGATCACAGAACCCACGGGCGCCCCGAGCCCCTTGGAGAGGCAGACGGAGACGGAATCGAAATACGACGCGTATTCCTTTGGTGCTATGCCGGTCGCCGCGCTCGCGTTCCAGAGCCGTGCACCGTCGAGGTGGAGGCGGATGTTCCGGCTCCGTGCGAACGCGCTGACCTCCCGGATGAGATCAATGGGATAAATGGTTCCGCCGGCGCGGTTGTGCGTATTCTCCAGGCAGATGAGGCGCGTCTTCGGCATGTAGTACAGATCGGGCCGGACCGCGCGCTCGATCTCCTCCACGCCGAATGCTCCCCTTTTCCCTTCGATCGCATGGGCCTGGGCGCCGGAGAGAAATGCGATCCCTCCCGTTTCGTAATTGAAGACATGCGCCCCTTTCTCACAGATGACTTCGTCTCCCGGTTGCGTGTGCACCTTGATGCATGTCTGGTTTCCCATGGTCCCGCTTGGCACGTAGAGCGCCGCTTCCTTCCCGAGGAGCCCGGCAACGTGCTCCTGGAGGCGGTTGACGGTCGGATCCTCGCCGAACACATCGTCGCCGACAACCGCATGTGCCATCGCCTCACGCATTCCCGGCGAAGGCTTCGTCACCGTATCGCTCCTCAGGTCGATGAACTGTTCTGTCATGACTCTCTTCGTCTCCTGTCTGTGAATGACTGGCCGGCGACAGCCGCTGCGAACATCAGCGCTACGAGGAGGCACGTCTCTCCCAGCCAGTCCCCGTGCCGCGTGTAAAACGTCAGAGCGCCGTCGGTGCCGATCGTCCGGCTGAGTATCCTCTGTGTGAACAGCTCCGTGTCATCGTAGCTCCTTCCGTACGGGTCGATGAAACATGAAATCCCCCCGACGGCGCAGCGTGCGATCCAGCGGCGGTTTTCGACAGCACGGAAAACCGCGAATTGCCTGTGCTGGTATGCGCCCGACATTTTCCCCCACCAGCTATCGATAGTGATCAGCGCTATAAAGGACGCCCCCTTCCGCACGAACGACGCGACGAATCCCGGGTATGTCGACTCGTAACAGATAATCGCCGAGAATTTCACACCGGTGCCCGAGTCTGTGAACACGGTGGTGTCCGGTCCGATCTGCCAGCCGCCTATCCCTACCCCCCATCGCATAAAATCCAGGAACGCGAACATGTCGGCGTACGGAATCCGTTCAGCGATCGGCACCATCTTCATCTTTCCGTACCAGGGGACCCTGGTTGTGCCCGGCTCGATAAACGCGGCGGCATTGAATGTATCGTACCTCAGGCCCGTCATCGGCGAAAGCCGGGCGCTCGGCGGGGCTTTGGACGGATCCGGGTAGATCTCCGCGTGGTCGATGCCGGTAAGGACCGACACGTGCATGCTGTCAATGCCCGCGTGCAGGCGATCGAGAATCGGACGGGACCCGGGGAGGAGCGGGAAGCCGGTGACGGCCGTCTCGGGCCAGAGGACGATCTGCGGTGCTTGTGCGGCGTGTTCTTCGATGAGCCTGCGCGTCAGGCCGAGGTAGAGCGAGGCGAGATCGGTGCCACGCCGCGTCCATTTTTCCCACGGGTCGACGTTTGACTGGACGATGCCGACTGTGATGGTCTTTCCTGTGCTCTGGCCTGTTCTCTGGACTGTTCCCTGGCCTGTTTCCTGACCCGTCCCCGGGACGTCTCCCGCAGGAGGGGGAGCGTTGGACAGGATGTACGTTCCCAGGACGGACGGGAGCAGATACATGGCAGTAAGAAGGGCAACGATGGTCATGGCACGGCGCGGGAGAAAGTCTTCCGGACGGCGTGCGAGGACCGTGTACAGCATATATGCCGTGACGTTTATGATGATGATCCAGAAAGACAATCCCCAGATGCCGGTGAACGAAATGAACTGGATCCGCGCGAGATCATACGACTGGCTGTTTCCGATCGTGAGCCAGGGGAATGACCATTCACTGAGCGAGTGGGAGTATTCATAGCCGACCCAGAGAAACGGAAGCGCAACGAGCCCGGCATTCGCGCCCAGTTTTTTCCGTACAAGGTGGTAGAGGCCGAGCGGGAAACTGTAGAAGAGAGGATGAACGATCATTGTGATCGCACCCGCGATCATCATGTACGGATCGTTTCCGTGCACATATCCCCCGGTCCAGTTGAGCGTGATCACGTGGAACAGGAGCATGGCGACGTACGTCAGCGCCAACGCGCCCCGGAGCCGGGGGGCACGGGTGAGCGCGATCAGCAGCGGAACGAGCCCGAAGCATGCCAGAATCCCGAGCCTGAGCGGAGGAAACGAACAGCCGAGCATCAACCCGGAGAGGAGTGCCAGTCCGTATGCCCCCCTGCCGGGGGGAGGCTTCGCGGGCTCCCCACTTTCCGCAAGGCGCCGGCTCATAATGCCGGCTCCCCGGGAGGGCCGACAGCAAGGCGGGGGAAAAACCTCCGGGCGGTCTCGGTCCAGAGGAAAATCACCGCCAGGGCGACGCAGACACCGATCGCCGCTCCTCCGAGTATGTCCGACGGGTAGTGAACGCCGACAGCCGGGCGGGAAAGAGCGACAAGTGAGGCCCACCCGAAGAACCACCAGCGCCAGCGCCGGAAATACGTCGAAAAGAGAGTGGCGACCGCAAAGTTGTTCACCGCGTGCGACGAGGGGAATGATCTGCCGGACCCGCAATCGACGAGCATGTGTATCCCCTGTACGATCGGGACCCCCCCGATGTCATGGCATGGGCGCGGACGGGAGACGAGCTCCTTGAGAATGGAGCTGCTCAGCTTGTCGGCGCAGAAAAGGACAGGAACAAGGAGGAAGGCGGCCGTCCGGCCCCGCGCTCCCCCCCTGACGATGAGGAGTACCCAGACCGCGAGGAGCAGCAGTCGGACCGGGAGCATCTTGTCGTAGTCGGTGATGAGAGGCCAGAGGAAGTCTCCCACCGGATTGGCCAGAGTGACGTTGATAAAATGAAAGACCGCAACGTCGAGCGAGTAGAGGAATTCGATCATTGTCCCCCCCTGCCTCCCTTCCGCAGGTAGAAATATCGCGCGACGAAAAATATCGCGACCACCACGATGAATCCGGTCACCGCCTCGCTGTATGTGCCGAGATAACTGCCGATCTCCCTCCAGTTGTTCCCCAGGTAGTACCCTCCCGTTATCAGGAGGGCGTTCCAAATGAGTGCGCTGAGGGCGCAGAGCACGATCGTGGGGAGTAACCGCAGTTGCGCCATACCGGCGAAGAAGGAGACTACCGCACGTGTCCCGGCGAGGAACCGGTTCGCGACGATAAGCCAGAGGCCGTACCGCCGGAACCATGCATCCACCTTCCGTACGGATTCCGCGGGGATGAACTTGATCTTACCCTGTGCGAGTATCCTGTCGCCGAACCAGTCCCCGATCTTGTACATCACGACGAACCCGAGGGTGCTTCCGGCCGTGGACCAGAGGAGAGTTTCAATGAACCCCACCCGGCCGATGCCGACGAGCGACCCTCCGAATACGATGATCGAATCGCTCGGCGAAGGGGGAAAAACGTTCTCGATGAACGCGATGGAAAAGACGATGGCGTAGATGAGCACCGGGCTCAGCGACTGGAGGTACGTGATGAAATTGTCCAAGAGCGGGGGCCTTTGTGTGGAAGAGCCTGAAGAAGTCACTGCGTTGTAATGAGGGCCACCGCATGTGCGGCGGCTCCGTCGCCGGCGCCGATGAATCCCAGGGACTCGTGCGTCGTCGCCTTCACGGAGATTTGTTGAATGGGGACCCTGAGCGCTTCGGCGATGTTCTGCCGCATCTGTTCCACATACGGGGCGATGTGCGGCGACTCGAGGACCACGGTCGCATCGATGTTTCCCACCGCGAACAGGTGCCCCGCAAGGAGATCGGCGACATCGCGGAGAAGTATGAGGCTGGAGATTCCTTTGAAGCGCGGGTCGGTGTTGGGGAAGTGCGTGCCGATATCGCCGAGCGCGGCGGCACCCAGAAGGGCGTCCGCCACGGCGTGCAGCAGCACGTCTGCGTCGGAATGCCCCTCGAGCCCCACCGGGTGAGGGATGTCCACGCCGCCGAGCACGAGCTTCCTGCCGGCGGACAGGCGGTGGACGTCGTACCCGAATCCTATGCGGGTTGAATGAGCCACGATCTCATCGGATTTCAAATGGTGAATCCGGCCTGGTCCCCGGCGAACCCCATTCAATCTTCAGGTTCGTCACGCGGGCGGAACGCGGGCCGACTTTAAGCTGTTGTATCAGCTCCTCGAGCATCGATCGATCACCCTCGGCCTCCACCTCGACCGTACCATCGTAGAGGTTTTTGACAAACCCCTTCAGACCGAGAGCCTCGGCACGACGTGCGGCATACCAGCGGTAGCCGACTCCCTGTACAAGACCTTCCACAATGATGTGTACCGATGTCTCTATGCGCGTCTCACGGGAGAAGGCATGTTCACAGACCTATCATGATACGATGGCATACGAAGAAAATCAAGGATCCGCCGGTCCGAACGGCCTGTTGAGAAGCGGGATCCCCTCGGAAAGCTCCGAGATCAGGACGCCGCCGATGATCAATCCTCCCCCCACCGCTCCGCCCAGGCCGACCTGTTCCCCGAGGACAACGGCCGCGCTCACCGCAGCGACCACGGGCTCAATCGTGAAGATGATTGCCGCCCGCGTCGGCGTCGTCTCCTTCTGGAAGCGCGTCTGCAGGAACGTGGTCAGGATCGTCGCGAAGATTGTCAGGTAGAGAACGGCGACAAGAGTTCCCACCGGAAGACGGGTGGGAACGGTATCGAATGCCAGCGTCGCTCCGAGTGCGAGGACCGCGTTTGTCGCCATCTGGAGGAACGTCAGTTGTATGGCCGTCATATCGTGCGCGACCACGTCGATGTAGACGATATAGACCGCGAAGAGGACGGCGCACAGGAGCGTGAGGGCGTCACCGGCGTTGAATGAGGATCCGGAGGGGGACGTCAGCAACCACAGGCCCGCAGAAACGACGGCCACCCCGGCAATGTTGCCGACCTTCGGGGGGCGCCGTTCGATAATCACTTGCAGGAGCGGGACAAACACCACCATCATCCCGGTGATGAACGCCGATTTCGACGCTGTCGTCACCGTCAGCCCGACCGTCTGCGCAACGAACCCGAGGAAAAGGAATACCCCGAGAATCCCCCCCCTGATGATCTGGCGCCGGGTGAGAGGGAACAGCCTGCGGAAAAAGAAAACGAGAAAGAACACCGAGGAGATCGTGAACCGGAATGCGATCATCTGCAGAGGGCTCATGTTCTGCAGGACGATCTTCCCGATCACGAACGTGCTTCCCCAGATCATCGTGAGGGCAATGAGCACACCCTCGGCGCGGGTCTTGACTGTCACCGCGGTCCACCCGGCGCGGTCTGTTCACGGCGCGTTTCATACTCCCGGAAGAGCTTTCCCCACGGCGTGTCATCCCGCCACCGGCGGAATGTCCGGCCGTCCCTTACCGGCCACCGGTAGTAGTCGTGATACGTCTCCGAGCCGAAAATGAATGCGTGCACGAGCGGGGTGCGGAAGAAGAGGTTCTGCATCCCCTTGAGCGGCCCGAACCACGCCAGGTTGCCGAACAGACTGACCCCGTTGTTGCCGACGGTGAATCCCCACGATTCGTTGGCGATGTCGTCACCGGCGATCTCAATATCCCGGATGTCGCCCGTGCCGAGGCCGTCATTGTGGGCGATACGGATGTACCCGATGGAAAGCGGATCGAACCCCATCATCTTCGCGGCGACCGCGTCGATGGCGACCTGGTCGGCGCTCGCGAGTATGTAATTCTTCTCGACGGGGATCATCGTGCGTGGCCCCGGTCCGTTCCCGGCCGTCGTCCCGTCCATGACGGCGAAGATCCCCGGGTGGATCTCTTTCTGGATGGCGAGGAGGTCCGCGAGGGTCTCATGTATCCACGAGTGCGTGTAATGGCGTCTCGTATTGAGGAGTCCGCCGAAGGCGTTCTTCATCGCTCCGGTCGTCGTCGTGTAAATGTGGCATTTGACCGTCGGGAGATGAACGATGTTCTTCCCCTGGAAATAATCGGGGATCCGTATCCCGTCCGGGAATATCTTGTCGAGCACATGCATCTTTGCCCGGGGCGTGTAGGTGATCCACCGCATGTCGCCGTCCCTGAAATTGAACAGGACGGGGATGCCGTACTGGCGGAAAAGGGGGACGTAGTTGTTCAGATCCTCCCCCTTGAACGCGTCGGTGACAACGGTCTTGTTCTGAACACAGGCGATGTCGTCGAAGCCCGACTTCTTCAGCGCAAGGATTGTCCCCTCCATCTGCCAGGGGGTGGTATTGGCGCCCGGGAACGGGAAATGCCACGAAATGTTGTCCTTCAGTATCGTTGTCGACCCCTTCCGGAGGACGGAGGGCATCCCCGCAAGATCCGTCAGGCGCTGATAGTCCTCAAGGACGGTTGCGGGTGTCGTCTTCAACACAGCAACGAGGGATCTGGCCATCGGCTCTCCATTCGTTAACAGGGTGTTCCGGGTGTTGGCGCTCAGAGCGCCGTCAGAATACGGGGGTTTCCTGGTGGACGCCGAACACCTCCGCCAGTACCAGGCACATCTCCCCGAGCGTCACATACGCTCGCGTACATTCCAGGAGGCATGGCATCAGGTTCGTTCCTTCCTGCGCCGCCTGTTTCAGCGTCCCGAGCGTCCGGCGCACCTGCTCCGCATTGCGCGACTGGCGGACGGCGGCGATCCTCTCCACCTGTTTCGCCTCCACCCCGGGAGGGATCTTGAGGATCGGAATACTGATGACCTCCCCCTCTTCCACGAAGTCGTTGATGCCCACGATCACCTTCTCCTTTGCGTCCAGTTCCCTCTGGTAGCGGTATGCTGCATCGGCGATCTCGCGCTGGAAGAAACCGGCCTCAATCGCCGGGATGACGCCACCCAGCGCATCGATCTTTTCAAAATAGGCTTCGGCTCTCTCTTCCATCTGCTGCGTCAGGGACTCCACGAAATAGCTTCCCCCCAGTGGATCGGCGGTGTTCGTCACCCCGGTCTCGTGAGCGATGATCTGCTGGGTCCGGAGCGCGATCTTCACGGCCTTTTCGGAGGGGAGCGCCAGGGTCTCGTCCATCGAGTTGGTATGAAGGGACTGCGTCCCCCCGAGCACGCTCGCAAGTGCCTGAAAGGCTGTCCGCACGATGTTGTTCTCCGGCTGCTGGGCTGTGAGCGTGCATCCGGCGGTCTGCGTGTGGAACCTGAGGGCAAGGGATCGGGGATTCTTCGCGCCGTAGTTGTTCTTCATGCGCTTCGCCCAGATCCGCCGGGCCGCGCGGAACTTGGCGATCTCTTCGAAGAAATCGAGATGGGAATTGAAGAAGAACGAAAGCCGCGGAGCGAACGAGTCCACGTCCATACCCCGCGCGACGCCCGCCTCGACGTAGGCAAAACCGTCGGCGAGCGTGAAGGCCAGCTCCTGGGCGGCTGTGGACCCCGCCTCGCGGATGTGATACCCGCTTATCGAAATCGGATTCCACCGGGGCATTTCATTTGTGCAGTACTCGAACATGTCCGTGATGATGCGCATCGAAGGACGGGGGGGATAAATCCATTCCTTCTGGGCGATATACTCCTTGAGTATATCGGCCTGCATAGTCCCGCGGAGATCCGCCGGCTCCGCCCCCTGCTGCTGCGCGACGGCCACATAGAATGCGAGCATCATCGCCGCGGGGGCGTTGATCGTCATGGATGTCGAAACGTCCTTGAGGGCGATGCCGCGGAAAAGCACCTCCATGTCGGCGAGGGAACTGACGGAGACCCCGCAAATGCCGACCTCTCCCTCCGACACGGCGTCATCACAGTCGCGACCCATCAATGTCGGGAGATCAAACGCGACGGACAGCCCGGTCTGCCCGTGACCGATGAGGTAATGGTAGCGGGCGTTCGTGTCCTTGGGAGTGCCGAAGCCTGCAAACTGGCGCATGGTCCAGAGCCTACCGCGGTACATCGTGTGGTGGATCCCGCGCGTGTAGGGATATTCTCCCGGAAATCCGACGTCGGCAAGGAAGTTGATCCGGGCGACATCCTCCGGAGTGTAGAGCGGCGCTATGGGTTCGCCGCTGACCGTGGTGAACCGGACTTCCCGCTCGCCGGCCGGTGAGGCCTTTCGCTCCCGTGCATCCTGTAACCCGCCCACAGAGCCCGGACCGTTGTCGCTCATAGACTCCCCCTCACGGTGATCTGCGCATCTCCCGCCGTCACATGTACAAGAACGGGAATTAGGTGCTCTTCTTCAAGATGTTCTCCCGAAACGCCGGTCGAGTTCTTCAATCGAAATACGGAGGACGATCGGGCGTCCGTGCGGGCAGACATACGGCATGCTTGTCGCAAAGAGCTGGTCGATGAGCGAACGCATCTCCGGTTCGTTCAGCGGGTCCCCCGCCTTGATCGCCGATTTGCAGGAATAGGATTTGGCCAGGTTATCCCGCACGTGTGTCGGGTCGTTCTGCCGGTACTCGGTGTAGAGCGAAAGCATCTCCTCGACGATCTTCCCTTCGCTCCCGGTATGGGCGTCGGGGGGCACCCCCTCGATGACGACCGTGTTTTTGCCGAACGGCTTGATATCGAAGCCCAGCATGTCAAAATCCGGAAGGAGCTCCGTGAGGAGCGCGAAATCAGCGGCAGGGAGCTCCAGCGTATAGGGGAAGAGTAGCTGCTGTGTGCTCCTCATGCTCGTGGCAAACCGGGCAAGCGCACGCTCGTACAGCACCCGCTCGTGCGCGACGTGCTGGTCGACGATCAGGAGTCCGTTTCTTATCTGCGAGAGAATGTACTTGTTGTGGAGCTGCCATATGAGCGTCGAAGCATCCCCCTCCGGGCGTACGCCCCCGTGGGGCAGGAGCGAGCCACCCATGCCGGCAGGGGCCTCCGCGAATCCCTCCGGACGACCCGGGGTCCCCAGGAGCCTGGCCGCCAGTGTCGCCCCCTCCGCGACGCCGGATGACAGTCCGGATGCAGACCCGGATGCAGGCCCTGATGCAGGAATGAACGGCAGGATCTCGCCGGTCCTCGCGTCGACCTGCTGGCGCTCGGGAAAACTCCAGAGATTTCCCGTGCCGCCTGAGGGCCAGGAATGCTGGCGTGCGGTGAACCGGGCGCCGACCGTCCCCCCTTCGCTCTCCCCCTCCTGAATCGTCAGGGCGGGGACTGCGCCGGCGTTCGCGAGTGCGCGCCGTGCCAGCGAGGAGAGGATGCGGTAGATCGCCTGCTCATCATCGAATTTCGCTTCGAGTTTTGACGGGTGGACATTGACGTCCACCGTCCGCGTGTCGACATCGAGGAAAATGAGGAAGAAGGGGAACGTCCCTTTGTCGAGCAGGTGCTCGTAGGCCGAGTAGACAGCGTGGTTGATCGTACGGTTCACGATAAACCGTCCGTTCAGGAATATGTACTGCCCCTGCCGGCTCCGCATGCCGAACGCCGGCTTGCCGATGAAGCCACGCACGGAGACCGCCTCGCCCTTCTCCTCGACGGGTATCAGTCCCTCGCACCTGCGTTCGCCGAGGACGTCAGCCAGGCGCTGGAGGAGAGGCGCCGGCTTCAGGTTGAACACCGTGTCGTTGTCGCTGATGAAGTGGAGGGCGATGTCGGGTTTGCTGATCGCGATCCGTTGCACCTCTTCGTGCACATGACGGAATTCAGTGACGGCACTCTTGAGGAATTTCCTCCGGGCGGGGACGTTGTAGAACAGGTTACCCACGATCAGCGTGGTCCCCGGCTCCCTCCCTTCGTGTGAAACGGCGGGGGCACCGCCTCCTTCAATCTTCACGACCGTGGCGGACTCATCGTCCGGCCTCCGAGTTTTCAGCGTGACCCGGGCGACGGCCGCGATCGAGGCAAGCGCTTCGCCGCGGAAGCCGAACGACGTAATCGTCTCCAGATCTTCGTAGGAGGCGATCTTGCTCGTGGCGTGCCTGAGAAACGAGGTCACCGCGTCCTGCTCGTCCATGCCGGTCCCGTCATCGGTCACCTGGATGGATGCGCGCCCTCCCTCCCGGACCACCACGAGGAGGTTCGACGCGCCGGCGTCAAGGGCGTTCTCAATCAGCTCCTTGACAACCGACGCCGGGCGGCCGATGACCTCCCCTGCCGCGATCTTGTTGGCGATGTGGTCCGGAAGGACCTCGATTCTGCGTCGGCTCATGGCGCGAACAGTGCCTCGACGAACGCTGCGCGGTCGAACGGCTGCAGGTCGTCGATCCGCTCGCCGACGCCGATGAACTTTACCGGAATGTTCAGTTCCCGGGAGATCGCAAGCACGATCCCTCCTTTCGCAGTCCCGTCGAGTTTCGTCAGTATGAGTCCCGTGACCCCGACGGAAGCACTGAACTGTCTCGCCTGCTGGATCCCGTTCTGCCCGGTGGATGCGTCGAGCGCAAGAAGAACCTCGTGCGGGGCGGCCGGATCGTGTTTCTGTATCACGCGCTTGATCTTCCGGAGCTCTTCCATGAGATTGACTTTCGTATGGAGCCGCCCTGCGGTATCGATGATTATCACGTCGGCGCCCCGGGAAGCAGCCGCATGCACGGCGTCGAAGGCGACGGCGGCGGGGTCCGCTCCGTGCTTCTGGTGTATCAGTGACGCCCCCGCCCGTTCCGCCCAGACGCCGATCTGTTCGTTTGCAGCGGCGCGGAACGTGTCGGCGGCCGCGATCATCACTTTGTGTCCGGTCCGGACATACTGGTGCGCGAGTTTGCCGATCGACGTGGTCTTCCCGACGCCGTTGATCCCCACCACCATGATCACCCAGGGCCTGGCCGCCGGAAGCGCGAACGGGTCGGAGGGCTCCGCGGCGCCGCTCCCCGCAAACTGCCGGACGATCTCCTCCTTCAGCAGCGGGAGCAGCCCCGAGGCCTCCGCCAGCCCCTCATCCTTGACCCTCTTCCTGATCGCATCGATGGCACGTGTCGCCGTGTCCATGCCGACGTCCGCCGCCAGGAGAATCTCTTCGAGACCCTCAAGCGTCTCCTCGTCGATCGTTGACCTGGTGCTGACAAGACGGGCGACTTTTCCGATGATCCCTTCGCGCGTTTTGCTCAGCGTCTCCCTGAGTTTCTGTATGCTGTCGAGGAGTCCCATGCGGCGTCAGGCCCGGGCTTCGCGGACGACCTGCATGAACCGCGCGATGTACATGAGGAACGAGAGGAGGAGTCCCGCCGCGCAAGCTGCCAGCAGGACCCACTGCATCTCCCGGAACAGGTTCAACAGGACAATGAGGATGGTCAACGCGATGAGTGTGGCGGCCCATTTTCCCGCCACGTTGGAGGGGAGGACCACACCCCGCGCGGATTTCAGGTAGATCCCCCCGCCGAGAATCAGCAGATCGCGAATGACCAGAGCGAGGACGAACCACAGGGGAAAATCGCCGAGTTTCAGAAGGACAAGAGCCATGACCGCCACGCATATCTTGTCGGCGAGCGGGTCGAGTATTTTTCCCCATTCTGTCTCCTCGCCGCGCGACCTGGCGAGGTCCCCGTCGAGCTTGTCGGTCGCCATGCCTGCGATCAGGATCCCCAACGCCCAGAAACGGAGGGGCCGGTCGGGGAGGAGCATGACGAGGGCAAAGGGGATCGAAAGAAGGGCGCGGAATATGCTCAGCAGGTTGGAGAGGGTGAGGAACTCACGCTTCATGCTCTTCCTTCGACTGGTTCGTGTCGATGGGAACGGGATATCGGCCGCTGAAACAGGCGGTGCAATAATTCTCGCCGTTTTCCCGGGGCGCGGAGTCGAGCAGTTCATCGATGCTCAGGTAGCCGATGCTGTCCACCCCGAGCTCCTTGCCGATACTGGCGATGTCGCCGCCGCACTTGTTGGCAATCAGCTCTTTCGGGGTGGGAAAATCCATCCCGTAGTGGCAGGGATACATGATCGGCGGCGACGTCACGCGGAAGTGGATTTCCTTCGGGCCCGCCTGCTTCACAAGCTGGACGAGCTGCCTGGAAGTCGTCCCCCGGACGATTGAATCATCCACGATCACAACCACTTTGTCTTTGAGGACCCCCTTCACCGTGTTGAACTTGGTTTTCACCTTGTTCTCGCGGATGTCCTGATTGGGCTGGATGAACGTCCGCCCGATGTAGTGGCTTCTGATGAGACCGATCTCAAGCTTCGCCTTCCCGCCGAGCTTGGTCGTCTCCTGGACGTACCCCATGGTGGCGGTGTTACTCGAGTCCGGCACATTGATGACGATCACCTTGTCGTCGGGGTTCTTCGCCCTGACCGGCTGCGACCTCGCGAGGTTCTTGCCGAGTTTCCGTCTGACCTTGTCGACGCTATGGCCGAAGATCCGGCTGTCGGGGCGCGAAAAGTAGATGTATTCGAAAATGCAATGGTGCGGCTGCGCGGGACGGTCGTCGATCCGGAGGGACGTCACCTCCCCCGACTCCAGGCTCGAACGGTCGATGACGACGATTTCTCCGGGCTGGACGTCGCGGACGTACTCAGCGTCCATGATGTCGAACCCGACCGTCTCCGAGGCGATCACAAAGGCCTTCCCCTTCTTCCCCAGCGCGAGAGGACGGAAACCCGCGTGATCGCGGGCGGCGATAAGCGCGGTGTCCGTGAGGATCACGATGGAGAAGGCCCCCCGCACCAGGGCGATCGCTTCACGGATCTGGTCGATCTGCCGCTCGTGCCGGCTGCGGGCGATCAGATGCAGGATCACCTCCGTGTCGGAGGTGGTCTGGAAAATTGTCCCGTCGTCCTGCAGTTTCTTCCGTATTTCGCGGAAATTTGTAAGGTTACCGTTGTGGGCAATCGCGATATTCCCCCCCTTGTACATAACGGTAAAGGGCTGGATGTTCGCCTTGTTGTTGGAAGCGCCTGCGGTGGAGTAGCGGTTGTGGCCGATCGCGCTGGATCCCTTCAGCACGTCGCTCAGAAGCCGGTCCTGGCGGTACACATCGTCGACCAGCCCGAAGTCCTTGTGGACATGAAAGCGGGTCTTGCCGGAGCCATCGTCACCGTCGGCGGTGACGATGCCCGATCCTTCCTGGCCCCTGTGCTGCTGGGCAATGAGTCCGAAATATGTCAGTTGAGCCGCGGCCGGGGAACCGAACACACCGAACACCGCACAGTGGCAATGGGGCTTGTCGAGGTCGTTTGTGATCATTCCTTCGAAGTCAAATGGGTCATCACGGGATGGAATATACGACTCCCCGTGCGGAATTCCAAGGCCGCACCTGTGTGACATGAACGGTGCCTGCTGGATGTCAGTCTTCGAGCACGGTATCGTGGAGAAAGTGCTCGTCGTCCCGCAGCCGGTAGTCCGTGGTGACGTGGAGGCCCCGGCTCTCCTTCCTCTTCATCGCGCAGCGGATGATCAGCTCCGCGCAGAGTGCGATATTGCGGAGTTCGAGAAGCCCTTCGGTGACCTTCGTCTTTTTGTAGAATGCCTCGACTTCGTGACGTATCAGCTCCATGCGTCTCCAAGCCCGCTCCAGACGGAGGTCGGACCTGACGATACCGACGTAGTCCCACATGATCTGCTGGATCTCACGGCGGTTGTGCAGGACCAGTATCCACTCCTCGCTGTTGAACGTCCCGCTGTCATCCCATTCG